>PVML01017514.1_pt1 | contig 108787 bp, 90 predicted proteins | sample 1853371 | NCBI WGS metagenome assembly PVML01 (sample SAMN08533508, study PRJNA380276) | Human gut metagenome, whole genome shotgun sequencing project. | isolation source: participant 1, chromium library | host: Homo sapiens | collected 2017 | reverse complement strand
GGCAGAGGTGGAAGTGCAGTAATGTACGGAGCTGACTGTTACTAATCGGTCGAGGGCTTATCCAGGAAGGTCTGGTTGGTTGATGAAACGGTGAAGATGGATTTCAATATGTGGTTTTGAAGGTATGTTCCTTCAGTATTCCTCGATAGCTCAGTCGGTAGAGCACGCGGCTGTTAACCGCGCTGTCGTAGGTTCGAGTCCTACTCGGGGAGCTTTTTTCGTACTATCCGATGAACCTGATGACTGGTAATACTACCCGGTTGACAGAGGCATGTAAATATGGTAGTATATATTTAAGGCCCCATGGTCAAGCGGTTAAGACATCGCCCTTTCACGGCGGTAACACGAGTTCGAACCTCGTTGGGGTCATTTAACTAAATATGGCGACATAGCCAAGTGGTAAGGCGTGGGTCTGCAACACCCTGATCACCAGTTCAAATCTGGTTGTCGCCTCTCTTATGAGAGCCTCAGAATCCTTTATTTATAAGGGTTCTGGGGTTTTTGCCTTATAATTTTGATGTTTGCGCGTGTTTGCGGTCTGAAAACAATGTGTTGTATGGGCAGTTATTTATCTATATTCATACAATAAATTGATTTGATCTTGAATATGGCACATTTCCAATGCATTAAAGAGACTATATATCGTTTGCGCAAGCGGGCCTATCAATGGCAATGAATATTATTGATCCGCTCATACATATAAAAAATTTGCGGATCAATAAGATCCTTTGTCTCAGTTATCTCTCGTAAAAAATATTTTGAAGAGTAGTTTTTTGCGCAAACAGCCATTCATAACTCTCTCATTAGGTTAGTAAAATGGTCGCTATACCTTTAACCAAGGATAGCGGCCATTTTATTTGCAGTCTCTTCGTTGGAAGTGATATTGCATAAATAGTGTCGTGTCATGGAAAGCGTCGTATGTCCAAGCAGTTTTTGTAATTCGGTGTCTTCCATACCGTTCTTATACATGATAGATGCTGTCGAGAAACGCAGCTTATGAGAGGAACGGTATTCAATCCCTAATTCGTCACAACATTTTTTCAAATGCCGATTGAAGGTAACGGTTGCCAAAGGGCTGTCGCCACGATAGAAAATAAATTCCTGATCGTCAGGCTGTAACTTCCGGACCTGGCTAAGAATCGCTTTTGTTGCAGGTGTCAGCGGCATAGAGCGAATTCCATCTGCTGTGTTGCCCTTAATGGAATTGATGACACGGTTCTTGTCATCTATAAAGCGCTGTATACGTATGAAATCCCCATCAATGTCGGACCATTTTAATCCCTTTAGTTCTCCGATTCGCAGTACCATGTGAAAATCAAAGAGAATGGCCAGGGAGTAGAAGTCAGTCTCACCGGATAAATGCTCAATGATCCGTAGCCGATCTGCCTCTGTGTAAGGGGTTATTTGCGTATTTACAGGCTTAAAATCGAACTGCTTATAATTAATGCTAACGGAAATTAGCTCAAGCTTCCGGATCTGCCATTCTCAAGGCTGGATGAATCATCTCTATTTGTAGTGAAGTGCCAAGTTAAAAGTTATTCTGGTGAAACCGCTCCATTACAGAACAGGGGCTGTTGCCTAGCAAAAATATTTGTTAATGCAACAGCCCCTATAATATTCATACAAAATCTCTAAAAACAAGAATTATTAGGCTAGTTATTATGACTATGCTCCATACTTTTTGAATATGTTGAAATTTGGTTAGCGTTTGATTATTCCCTTCTATTTTTGCAATCGTTTTTAATTTTAATCCAAACAGTAAAAATATAAGCAAACAACATATCATTAAAATTCTGGTAACCGCAAAAATAGTATCATTTAACATTATAAAGCTATTAAGCAAATATACGCTAACAGATAGCATATAAGCAAAGGATGTTAAAGAAAAAAATATATACAATTTTTTGTTCATCAGTATTCACCCTCTTATACTTATGACAATTTTGTATAAACAGGTCCCACATTCCATCCCGGAACACCGTCATTAGTAATTCCTTCAAAAAAGTTCATTTATTCATTGGCATCATTCCTTTCACGTTTAAATATTTCAAAATTAGGCGCATCATTTATTGTGTGTAAATTTTATCATAATTATTTTGAATATGCAATATTTGTAAATAAATCATAAAAACGCTGTAAGTTTTTGGCTAAAATGTAAGGGATTATTCATTTTTATATGTGTATGTAGTAATACTATTCGCTTAACTATATTGTTTGTTTTATATCTTTAGCGTTATGCATAGAGTAAAGGGGGAAAGTTTTCAAATACCTTCAGATCTGAAGTCCAGAATATCCGCATCTCAGAAAATGTTTTTTACAACCGATTTATTTTAAGCAGTTAAAGAAGCCGGATGATTACGTGTAGTCATCCGGCTTTAAATATTGTGGGAATCTTCGCCCGCCTGTATTTCCTCACTAAGTAAAAGCAGATTCCGGTTAATCCGCTCAATTCGTTGCATCTGCTCTGCAACGAACTGTTCTCCCTTTTTTGTATTCCGGATTCTGGTTCTGGATTGTTGCCTGGCATCAGTTAATCCATATCTGACCTCTGACAGTGGAAGATCCTGGTGCAGTAAAATATATGCAAGTGCCGCTCAGAACGGTTCGCTGATATAAAAGCGATATGCCTGATACACGGCCGACTCCAGCTCTCCCAGTTCAGTCTCTATAAGCAACTTACATATATGATCTAATTCCTCATCTGGAATTGCAAAGCGGAATACTATCAATGCCGCTGTTTTTCGGCATTCAACAGGTATGTTTTCCGGAAAATACTCCCGATAGCAACCGATCAGGTCCATTAAAAATTTTTCTTTCATCGTTGATCACCTCATGGCTTTTTTTCTGTTATATAAAGAAATCATACCATAAAAAATTTCATTAACAGGATGCATATCGGGGAGCAAATAAACATGGGAGATTTTCCCCCCCCCTGCATGCGGAAAGCACAGCTCTTTCCAGTGCGCGCCTGGGTAACATGCGAATGCACCATTTCCGTAATAATCGCAATACAATGATACCGTACAGAATTCGAATGGCGCGATTATTTTAATTATACGAGAAATTAAATTAAAAAAGGAAACTATTAGGTATACAGAAAAAAACATACATGTTATACTAATGTTAGGCTGCCGTTAGGCAAAAACGACAAAAGTGCTCAAGTAATATGTGAAAAATCCCGGAGGTTGCAACTCCGGGGTTTTTCTATTTTGTGGTTACAGGATGGATTGATCTCCCCGGCCTGAACCAGGCGTGGATGCTGTCCGGGATACTGATGCTCCCAGGAACCTTCCGCACATTCGTTCATCAGATATGCTTATCAAGTAAACGGTAACTGGAAAATTTCTGAATCTTATTTTTTCTGAACTATATTTTCTTATTTGACACCCATAACGTTACACGGTATAATATAAATATGATTAAATCATTTGCACACAAAGGCTTAAGGGAATTTTATGAAAGTGGTTCCAAGAAGGGAATCCAACCAGAGCATGCGCCAAAACTAGGAAGAATGCTTGATCGTCTTGATGCAAGTATAAGTCCACAGGATATGAATTTACCAGGATATCGATTACATCCTCTGAAAGGAGATAAACAGGATATGTGGGCTGTTACTGTTAATGGCAACTGGAGATTAACATTTTATTTTGAAGGACAGGATGCGTATCTCCTAGATTACCAAGATTATCATTAGAAGGAGGAACATGTATGACCAATAGAAAACCAACACATCCGGGAGCTGTCCTCCTGGAAGATGTTATAAAGCCGCTGGGTCTTACCATCACAGAGGCTGCCAAAATGCTTGGGGTCAGTCGAAAGACATTGTCAGAGTTTGTAAATGAAAAAGCAATGCTAAGCCCTGATATGGCAATTCGCATCGCGAAAGCAACGAATACTTCTCCAGAGAGCTGGATGAATATGCAACAGAAATTGACACTATGGGAAGCTGAACAGCATCTTCCAGAAAATGTCATTCCATTTCCATCCGTGCACTCTGAAGAGGCCGCTACATTACAAATGTAATAATAAATGGGGCTGTCGCCTAGCAAAAATATTGCTAATGCGACAGCCTCGTTGTATTTGGTCCATAAAATGGGTTGCAAGTTTTGCTAGAAATATGCCCTGTACAAAATGTCCGCTTAGATATCCGTCTCAAGCAGCACCGTCTAATTGCGCAACATGGCAGGCGGTTTGCCCCTCTGCGTAGGGACTGTGACCCTCCGATTACATAAATTTATATCTTTTTGAGACATTTTTATAAACAACGCACCATTACAATGTACCGGTATATTAAATCAGAAAAAATGAACTTAGAGCCAGAAAAGGTGAGATTTATGTGTTTGCGCACTGTTTGCGCCCGCAAACACAAGCATCAATCGGCATGTAAACTCCTTTCTTTATCTGGGTTTCGAGAGATGACAGGAGGTTCAAATCTGGTTGTCGCCTCTCTTATGAAAGTCTCAGAATCCTTTGTTTATAAGGACCCTGGGGTTTTTGTTTTACCAGAAAAAGTATGCAAAATATATGCGGGCAAGCGGGACGCAAACAGATTGAGGAAGGAGCATCGAAAAAAAGAAATATAGAGACATAAGTACTTGAAGTCCTAAAAAAATTGTACTATAATAATAAATGTCCCGCACTGACATATGTGTAGCGCGGGACATTTTTAGAAATGGACACATCAGCAGTTAAAAGCGATAAAGTGCTTAAAAATAAAATACGTGCTTAAAAGGTGATGATTTGGTTTTGCCAGCATTTGGATATTGAATGATGCAGTCTGGAACAGTTGGTTCGCGGTTCATATTCGATATAGAAAGGCAGGGCTGAATCTACATGAAAATAATATTTTGGGGGAGAAAATTATGTCATTCAATTACAAAAGTTTACTTCCGACACCGGCGCAGATCAAGGCGGAATTTCCGCTGACACCGGAGTGCGTGGAGTTAAAAGCGGCAAGAGATAAAGAGGTTGCGGATGTTATCACGGGAAAGAGCAAAAAGTTCCTCGTGATCATTGGACCGTGCTCCGCGGACCGCGAGGACGCTGTATGTGAGTACATGAGCCGTCTCGCCAAGGTAAATGAGCAGGTTAAGGATAAGCTGGTTATCGTACCGCGTGTATACACAAATAAGCCGCGTACCACAGGCGGCGGATACAAGGGAATGCTTCATCAGCCGGATCCAGAGAAGAAGCCGAATATGTACGAAGGACTTGTAGCGATCCGTAAGCTTCATATGCGCGTGATCGAGGATTATGGATTCACGACAGCCGATGAGATGCTGTATCCGGAAAACTACAGCTACCTTTCCGATGTACTTTCCTATGTCGCGATCGGTGCGCGTTCTGTTGAGAACCAGCAGCACCGCCTTGTATCCAGCGGTATGGACGTTCCGGTTGGAATGAAGAACCCGACCAGCGGCGACCTCGGTGTTATGTTAAATGCCGTTTACGCTGCACAGCATGGTCATGATTTTATCTACCGCACATGGGAAGTTGAGACAAAGGGTAATCCGCTGGCGCACACGATCTTAAGAGGCGCAGTCAGCAAGCACGGTCAGTGCCTGCCGAACTACCATTATGAGGATCTGGAGCTTCTCTACAGCCTGTATCAGGAGCGGGAGCTGTTGAATCCGGCCTGCATTGTTGACGCTAACCACTCCAACTCCAACAAGCGTTACATGGAGCAGATCCGTATCGTGAAGGAAGTTCTTCACAGCCGCCGTCACTCGGAGGAGATCCACAACTTCATCAAGGGCGTTATGGTTGAGAGCTACTTAGAGCCGGGCAGTCAGAAGATCGGCGAGCATATTTACGGAAAATCCATCACGGATCCATGTCTTGGATGGGATGATACGGAGAAGCTGATCTATGACATTGCGGATGAGATCAAATAAGAGATAGAAATTGCCGGTGCCGGCACATGAAATGTGTGCTGGAACGGGAAATAGAGTAAATATTAAGCCATCGGGATGAAAGTGAAAATTATCATTCCGGTGGCTTTTTATAGTCGTGCATCTGGAAGAAGCTGCCGGCAGCAGGTCCTAGACGTTAGCAGTCTGGGCTGCTTTTGATGAGAACTCTCTCTCATAAAAGAAGATATACTGCTGCAGCACACCGGCGAACCCCGGATATTTCGAGAAATTTTCTTCGATCAGCGCCTCGCAGAGCCGTGATTCGGGAACATGACTGGTGCAGCGGCTTTTCGGGGCATACTCCCGCAGCAGGATCTTTTTGATCCAGGTGTCCACCGGGAAGGCACCGATATGGTGCAGACCGAAGAGGCAGATGCAGTTGGCAACTTTGACGCCTATTCCGTAGCAGGAGAGAAGAGCTTCCATGGAGTCGGAATAATTCAGTCCCCGCAGACGGTCAAGATCCATCTTTCCGGAGCAGACGTCTTCGCAGGTCCGCTTGATATACTTGGCACGGTAACCGAGTTTTAAGGCGAGGAGATCATCCAGAGAGGCGTGGTTTAACTCTTCAGGAGTTGGAAACGCATAATAATATCCGGAAGACAACTCATACCGCGTTCCATATTTCTCACTCAGCGCCTCCACTAGCGCTCGGATCGCCGGAATTGTCTTTTGTTGTGAGATAATAAAGGTGATGATCATCTCCCAGAGATCCTGGTTCAGGATCCGTATTCCACTGCCGAAAGCCGCCGCTTTTGAAAGATATTCATCCGCAGGGTCAACAGCGCGGATATAAGCACCATAATCCGTCCCAAGATCAAAATAATGATCCCAGAATGCAGACTCGTCATCGGGACAGTGAAAAATCACCTCATCTCTATTCTGCTCCACAATAAGAAAATGTCCGCCGCTGATGACCCGGTAAGCCGTCTGCGGATCATTCGGGGCACAGGGAATCATACGGAAACACTGACCGGAGTCGGCGATCTGGCGGAGGTTGAAGTTCTTTAAGTTTTTTGAAATCATAGAGTACCTCCTGGCTGGTCAGCGGGTCTGCCTAGGAACAAAAGAAATTTTTAAAGTCATTCCCATTCCTTCGGCAAGGCGCTGAAGCAGTTTGATGGATGGATTTCGACTTCCATTTTCCAGACGGCTGATCTCAGTCTGGTTGATTCCTGTTCTTTCGGAAAGTTCTTTTTGCGTCATGTTCTGACTGATTCTGGCATCGATAATTGCCCGGATGATATCCATTTCCGGTTGAATTTCGTCATATGCGGCGGAAAAATCTGGATTTTGCATTTTCTGTTTTTTATATTCCTGAAGTGTCATGCATGTTCCCTCCTCTGAATATAGTTTCTTTTTCTCAAAAGTGCGGTCAATAATTCTTCCTTTGGTGTTTTGTGTGTCTCCTTATATGATATGAGATATATCTCAATAAGTCAATAGAATTGTAATTTAGAAATAAAAAAGGTTAATAAATCATGAATCAAAAGATTTGATAAAGATTAAAAGAACCAGATTAAAACGAATTGAACATCAGAAGAATATTTATGAAATAAAAAAGAAAGTTGTCTCCCGCCAAATTTAGAGATGGCGGGAGACAAAAAATTATTCAGCAAGTGCCTTCTTGTTCGCTTTCGCCTGGAACTTTTCGTTCTGGATAATAAAGCGCTCGTGGCGGCCTCCGCCGATCTTTCCTTTGGCGTCGTAAGCGGCAACATCGAATACGAGACGACGTCCGTCTACCTCGACAAGTTCAGTCTCGCACCATACGGTCATTCCAAGTGGTGTCGGTGCGTCGTGTGTTACGTTTAAGAGTGTACCCACAGTACCGCAGCCCTCGTCGAGCTGATCAGCAACGCTCATCCAGGCGGTCTTTTCCATTAAAGCGGTCATAGCCGGTGTTGCGAACACGTCGAGTGTGCCGCTTCCCATTGTTTTTGCGGAGTTTGCGTCAGAGACAACAACCTCCTGTTTTCCTTTTATTCCAGTTTCCAGCATAAGTTTGTCCTCCATGATTAAATGAATACCGTAACTGTTCAGTACCCTCACAGTTACGCGCAAAAATCCATTCTAAATCGGCTGTACCGATATGATTTTTGCCTTCTAGTCTAAGTTTTCTTACGGTCAGCGCAGTAAATGCGCAGACCTACTGAATAGTTACTGAATACCACAGTTTACAATACCGGAGATCCTGACAGTGACAGCAAAGATCCGGGATTTAAACCGGGGAAGTGTGATCAGCGCGGCGTTTTCCCGCCTGACACTGACATATAAAGTATAGAATACTCGTACACGAATTGCAAGAAAAAGACTTACTGGTCTGTGATCATTTTTTTCAGATTCTCAAAAAGTTCCAGATCGGATTTTGTCACGCGGATGTTGGAGGCAAGTTCTTTGCCGTCCGGTTCTGTAACCTTAAATTCGATGATCATGTTTTCCTGAATGCCATGTTTGTAGACAGCACGCCAGAAAGCCGGGAATTTCGGGTGGTTTCTGGTAAAGGTCTGCCAGGAGTTTTTGAACTGCAGAAACATCATTGGGTTTATACTCAAAATATTTTCCTCTTTCCTAAAATTGTGTTTCGGATAGTCACGCAGCGGGGCGGATGGACGCCGATGCCACTGTTTGCGTAAGGCACGAACAGTAGCATGCTGATGAATTCCAGTATAAAATATTTGAGCAGGAATTGCAAGATATGGGAATAGTATGCTACAATTAGCACTGAGAAAGTGGTTGCTGTATACGGATCGGAATTTTCCGAACTGAAAATTCTGCTCAATACAGCGGTGGATTTTGCCGATCTGGAATGCGAAGCATCGGCAAAACGATGGTCAGCAGTTGTAAAGGAGCGAGATACAATGCTGGAGGACGCAAAAAAACGGATGGCAGAAAATGTCATCTGTAATTTGAAAAAAAGAAATATGGAGGGGATCTATTGCCGGGATAAGAAAGCGGCAGTGGAAACGGTCCTCTCGCTGATCGAACCTGGCGCTTCCATCGGCTGGGGCGGCTCGGCATCGATCCGGGAGCTGGGAATCCTGGCTGAATTGGAAAAATCCGGGCATGAGATGCGGGATTATCCGATGAAAGATAAAGAGACGATGGGAAATCCGTCTTATCTCGGCTCCTGCAGTGCAGACTGTTTCCTTATGGGAACGAATGCAATCACTGTAAAAGGCGAACTGGTCAATATTGACGGTGCGGGAAACCGTGTGGCCTGTCTGATCCATGGACCAAAGCAGGTGATTATTGTTGTCGGAATGAATAAGATCGTGCGGAGTATTGAGGATGGGATCGACCGGATCCAGGCCCAGGCTTGTCCGATCATTGCAGATGCTACCGGCCGGAAAACGCCATGTGGTGTAAAGGGAGTCTGCATGGACTGCCAGTCCCCCGACTGTATGTGCTGTTCGATCGTTGTTACACGGAGATCCCGATATGACGGACGGATCAAGGTTGTGATCGTTGGGGAAAATTTAGGCTATTAAAATAAGATTACTGGAGGAACCCAATGTTTTTTATTGGCGGAATTACTCAGGGAACAAAAGAGCTGGTTTATAACGCGGCGGCGATGATCTGTGGCCGCTGCGGGAGATATGGACGGTATCAGGTGTTTATGACCTATATGTGCCTGTCCTTTTTCTTTATTCCGATCTTTAAATGGGGACGGAAATATTATGTGAAGACGAGCTGCTGCAGGACCGTTTACCAGCTGGACGAGGAAGTCGGAAAGCGGATCGCCGCAGGAGAGGATGTGCCGATCCGGGAGGAAGATCTTACCCTTGTTTCAGAGGGGCATGATGCCCCGGCCTGGGATGTGCCGGTGAAGCGGTGTTCAAACTGTGGCTATGAGACGAAAGAAAATTTTGACTATTGCCCGAAGTGCGGAAAGAGGTTTTAAGACATGAAGATCACATACATTCATCACAGCGCATTTCTTGTGGAGACGGAATCGGCGTATCTGCTGTTTGATTATTTTCAGGGAAAACTGCCGGAGTTTTCTGAGAAAAAGCCGCTCTATGTGTTTGCCAGTCACAGACATCCGGATCATTTTTCAAAGGTGATCTTTGAACTGGAGGAGAAACATCCGAAGATCCATTATATTCTGGCATTTGATATCTGGAGTAAGCGGGTGCCGGGATCTTGTAAAGGAAAGACAGAATTTTTAAATCCGGGACAGGTGCTGGATGATGGGACACTGAAGGTCGAGGGATTTAAGTCCACAGATGAGGGCGTCGCGTTCTGGTGCAGTGTGGATGGTCTGGAGATCTACCATGCAGGCGACCTGAATCACTGGTACTGGGATGGGGAAGATCCGCAGTGGAATAAGAATATGACGAAGGCGTATCAGAAAGAGATCTCGAAGATGCATGGGCGGACGGCGGATATTGCGTTTTTACCGCTGGATCCGAGACTCGGTGAATATTTTTACTTGGGAATCGATGATTTCGTGAAGGAAGTCGACGCGAAGCGTATTTTCCCGATGCACTTCTGGGGGGAATACGATGTGGCGGAGCGGCTGAAAAAAATGCCATGTTCGGCGGGATACTGTGACAGAATCGTTGAGATCCATGAAGAGGGAGAAAGCTGGGAAATCTGAGAGGGGGAATAAAATGCAGCCTGCGACCTCGATGAATATCAGAAAAGTGCAGGATGAAGAAGCGAAAAGAGAACGGTTTGCTTCCTGGTATATTACATTACCTGGAATTCCTGAGTACGAAAAAGAAATGATAGAGAAGTCATTGAAATATAACGTGTGGAAAGAACTCTTAACACTGTTCGTTATTTATATGATTTTATCATTGGCATGGTTTTTCGGCGCTGGGCTGTATGATCCTTATCAGAGCATAACGGGCTATAAACTCACAGGAAAGAAGAAAGTCATTGCAGTTGTACAGGAAGATGGACAGTCATTGCGTCTGAAAGATCCGAATAAAGGTGAGCATGTACAATATACACTTGCGGAACTTGGAATGGATCCGGTAAAGTATTCTTATGGAAACAGGCTTCAGACATACTGGGAGAAGGAAACGGATGGTGAGTATCATTTCCTTGCCATACTGCCGGAAAAACAGGTATCGAAAATAGAAGGTCTTTATTACGGGGTGATAGGAGTCGGATATTTTACGATCCTTATTAGCGGAATCGGCGTATTTTTCATTCGAAGGAAGCGGTACACAGGATGGTTTCCGCGCTTCTGCGACAGGATGGAAAAGTTTTATTCAGAGTATGATGTCTGGAGAAAGTACAGTGTTGAAAAGGGATATGACACAATAGATGCCATTATTGCTTACGGAAATGAAAATCAGTCCTCCTTTGTAAAAAAAATTTCCTGTACCCGGCTTACAAGAGAGGAAGAGAAGAAAAAGAAATCAAAGATAGTCGCTGCATGGTTGATGACCATAATTGGCGCGACAGGAATCGTACTGATCATTTCACTGCAGGTGAGTATTGCGTCAGAAATCGAACAAAGGAAAAATGAGGCAAGAACGGCAGCTGTTTTAGAAAAACTGCAGGCTGCGATCAACGAAAAAAGGCCCGGTCCTGCTGATGGATCAGAAAATTACAGCTATGCAGATATGATCGACCGGGCGAGAAATACATTTCCGGAAGAAGATGTTTACTACAAGCTTCTGACAACCGAAGAGTACGTTGCTCTAATTGTCACAACAAAGAAAAAACAAAATGTCTGCTTTGACCGGTATGTACCGGTACAGGGCTCAATTGGCGAAGAGGGAACAGAGTATAAGCTTGCAATTTCTATGGTATCGGACGCAATCCAGCCGGATGATATTTTACATAATTATACAGGGATTCTTTTGTCTACGACACCGTAATGTGAAACAAGTATAATTTGAGAGGAGAACACCATGAAATTCACATTTGCGCATAACAATTTTAATGTCACAGATCTTGACAAGTCCTTAAAATTCTATGAGGAAGCTCTTGGATTAAAGGAAGTAAGAAGAAAAGAAGCGGCGGACGGGAGCTTTATCCTGGTTTACCTCGGAGACGGCGTGACACCGCACCAGCTGGAACTCACATGGCTCAGGGACTGGGAGAAGGATCACTATGATCTTGGAGACAACGAGTTCCATCTTGCATTCCGGGTAGATGATTTCGAGGCGGCTCACGCAAAGCACAAAGAGATGGGATGCATCTGCTTTGAAAATGAGAAGATGGGGATCTACTTTATCACAGATCCGGATAATTACTGGCTAGAGATCGTGCCGACGAGAAAGTGAAAAAAGGTCCGACAGCCAGATATATGAAAATTTACACATCAGGCAGAGATGAAGGAAAACGTTCTCGCTGAAAAGAAAATAGCAGCCAGTCAGGGATAGGAAACATAGAAACAGATAAAACAGGAGGAGCTAAGATGATTCTGATTAAAAACGGACGAGTAGTAGACGCAAAGAGCAATACCGACGGGATCCTGGACGTTGTCATTGATGGCGGAAAGATAAAGACCATCGGAAAAGTGGAAGATGACGGAAGCTATGAGCAGGTGATCGATGCAGACGGCTGTGTCGTAGCGCCGGGCCTCATTGACGTCCATGTTCACTTCCGCGATCCGGGACTTACATACAAAGAGGATATCCAGACAGGTTCCGCCGCAGCGAAAAAGGGCGGATACACAACGGTTGTCACCATGGCAAATACAAAACCGCCGGTAGACAATGTGGAGACCGTAAAATATATCATCGAAGAAGGAAAGAAGACAGGCATCAATGTTCTTCCGGCCGCATGCGTTTCTGTTGGAATGAAGGGTCAGGAGCTCACGGATATGGACGCCTTAAAGGCAGCAGGAGCCGTTGGATTCACAGACGATGGAATCCCGCTGATGAACGAGAAACTCGTCTACGAGGCCATGAAGAAGGCGAAAGAGCTAAATGTACCGCTGAGCTTCCATGAGGAAGATCCGGCATTCATCTCCGAGAACGGAATCAACGCAGGTGCAGTCGCAAAAGAGCTTGGAATCACAGGTTCCCCGGCACTTGCTGAGGATTCTCTCGTGGCCCGTGACTGCATGATCGCCTTGCACACAGGCGCGTCAGTCAATATCCAGCATATCAGCTCCGCCACATCTGTAAAGGCTGTGAAGCTTGCGAAAGAGCTTGGAGCAAATGTGACAGCGGAGGTCACACCGCATCACTTCACATTGGACGAGACTGCTGTTCTGAAACATGGCGCCATGGCGAAAATGAATCCGCCGTTAAGAACCGCAAAGGACCGCGAAGGTATCATCGAGGGGATCAAGGACGGTTCCATCGATATGATCGCTACCGACCACGCTCCGCACAGCGCAGAGGAAAAGGCAGTTCTTCCGGTATGGAAAGCACCGAGCGGAATCATCGGTCTTGAGACCGCTCTCGGACTTGCGGTGACAGAGCTTGTGAAGAAAGGCCACCTGACTACCATGCAGCTTGTGGAGAAGATGTGCGTGAATCCGGCGAAGCTGTATCACTTTGATAAGGGATATCTAACAGAGGGCGGGGATGCCGATATCGTGATCTTCAATGAGAACGAGGAATGGACCGTTACAGATGATGAGATCGCGTCCAAGTCCCACAACACGCCGTTTATCGGAACAAAACTTTTCGGACGTGTGAAGTATACGATCTGCGGTGGAAAGATTGTATACAAGGATTAAGAACATTCAGCAGAGCTCCCTGGCATCGGGCTGATAAGACTCAGAGAGTCCGGTTGGAGCTGGATCCGGGGAGTGCAGCTGTTTTCAGCAATGCAGGAGGAGGCAAAGCTGAGAATTGTGAGAAATAAAGAACAGGAGAAAACAAGTCATGAAAAAATACCAGGTGCTTCTTTTTGATGTGGATGGAACACTTCTGGATTTCGACAAGGCGGAGAGGATCGGCATCGAGCGGGTACTCACCCACTTTGGCGTACCGGCTACAGAGGAGAATGTGCAGAAGTACCACCATTTGAACAAAAGCTACTGGCAGAAGTTAGAGCGCGGGGAGATCACGAGAGAGCAGGTGTTAAGCCTGCGATTTGAGGATTTCTTCAGTGACTTCGGAATCAAGGTAAATGGCGCTGAGGTCGACAGTTTGTATCGCCAGACATTAAATGAGAGCGCGTTCCTTCTGGACGGTGTTATGGATCTTCTCAACGGCTTAAAGGATCGCTATGAGCTTCATATCGTTACAAACGGTGTCGCTGAGACCCAGTATAAACGCCTCGCGGCAGCAGGCCTGGACAAGCTGTTTAAGGGAATCTACGTTTCAGAGGAGTCCGGATACCAGAAACCGCAGCAGGAGTACTTCGATTACTGCTTTGAAAAGATGGGCAGAAACGACGTGGAGAACATGCTGATCATCGGTGACTCCCTGACTTCTGACATCCGTGGAGGAAACAATGCCGGAATCGATACCCTGTGGTACAACCCGCACCATCAGGAGAATACAGCAGGTGTGCATGTGGATTACGAGGCGGATACGCTGGAAAAGATAGGTGAGATGCTGAGTTAATTTCGGAAAGACAGCAGCAGGCAATTTTTCTGAAAAGTTATGTAAACTAAAAGCGCCTGGAACGAGATAAAATCCATTTGAAGGCTGGTTTTAATGCCGGTATCTTTCAAAATTGCAAAAAGTCATAGTAATACTGAGAAACATTGTCAGACATCTTGACAAATACGAGGATTTTTCTTATAATTAAGCTTTCCCGGAGAGCATTGTCCGCCGCATACGGATCCGGTGAAGGGACAGAAAGAGCGGCGGCGAATATATAGAAATGAGGGGTGTATTTCATGAACAAGAACACGACAGATATCACATTATCAGCTTACTTTAACGACATCGTGATCGGATATTACGAGGACGAGGACCTGGTAAAACAGTTTGGAAGACAGCTTGGATTCGACGTGGATATGGACACCTTTATGGCGGTATCATTCCAGTATCCGTCTGATATGAACGTAAAACCGGAAGACCGCGAGAAACTTACAAATGCGGCAAATGCGATCATCGCTCTCTCCGACATCAACAAAAAGATCGGCGGCAAACAGATCATTACCTGCGACAGCGGTGACTGTGTGATCCTGATCATGAAAGATAAGTCCGGAATGCGCGACCTGATCCCGCAGATCAAGGAGACTGCTCTTCAGGAAGTTGAAAAGATCGAGTCCGACAGAAAGATCCGTGTCGGCATCGGTACGATCGAGAGCGGCATCAAAGGCATCAAGCATACATACAGCAATGCCCAGGATGCGGTAAAGGCCGGCGAGATCTTCAAGAAAGACCGGGTGATCCTTGAATACATGGGTATGGAGATTTACAGCAGCATCAATCAGATGGTTGTAAACTTCGGTGACCGCCTTACCAGAACCGTATTAAAACAGCTCGGTGAGACTGAGAAGCGGGTTCTCGCGAAATACTACAAATGCAAAGAGGACATCGCTGAGACTGCAAGACAGCTCGGAATGTCTGAGGATGATGTAAAGACAAGCTTAAATATGGTCCGTATTAATACCGGACTTGACGTAAACGATACAGAGGATAACTTCAAGCTCCACTTCATTATGATCGCGAAGAAAGTTCTTGAGAATGACGAGAGAATCAAGAAGAATCGTTAATTCACCAGGAAATTTCTGCAGCTGTCTGCGTAAGGCATGAACAGCAGCGCGTAAAAGGTGGACGATACAGAAGAAATCAGCAACAGCCCTGCGCATAATATGTGCCGGGCTGTGAGCCGTTATGGACGGTAAAATGCTGAATGGTAAAAGACAAACCGGCGGGGATCTGCCGGACAGAAGGGGATACACATATGAAGACAATGCTGGAGCGCGGAGCCGGAATTTTAATGCCGGTGTCAAGTTTGCCGTCACCGTATGGAATCGGTACATTTGGCAGTGCGGCCTATGAGTTTGTGGACTTTTTGAAGAAGGCAAGACAGAAATACTGGCAGGTTCTGCCGGTCGGACCGACAAGCTACGGGGACAGCCCGTATCAGTCGTTTTCCGCGTTTGCGGGGAATCCGTATTTTATCGATCTGGACACACTGGTGAAAGAGGGACTTCTCACACAGGATGAGATCAACGCCTGCTACTGGGGCGATAATCCGACCCAGGTGGCATATGATGCAGTGTTCTGGTACCGTTTCCCGCTGCTTAAAAAAGCGTATGCGAGAAGTGAGTACCGGGAGGAACAGGGCTACGAGAAGTTCTGCATGGACAGCTGGTACTGGCTGAACGATTACGCGTTCTACATGGCACTAAAGTTCCATTTTGATAATAAAGAATGGCTGGCCTGGCCGGAAGACATCCGCTTCCGCAAAAAAGAGGCAGTGGAGTCCTACCGTGAGGAGTTAAAGGACGAGATTGACTTCTGGAAATTCCTGCAGTATAAGTTTTACCAGCAGTGGGGAAAACTCCGCACATACGCGAATGAACAGGGAATCTCCATCATCGGTGATATTCCGATCTATGTGGCGCTTGACAGTGCGGACGTCTGGACACATCCGGAATTATTCCTTCTGGACGAGGAAAACCTGACTCCGCTCAAGGTTGCCGGAGTTCCGCCGGATGCCTTCAGTGAGACGGGACAGCTCTGGGGCAACCCGCTGTACCGCTGGGATGTCCAGGAAAAGACAGATTTTGCATGGTGGAAGGAGCGTATGAAAGCGTCCGCCCGCCTGTATGATGTAGTCCGCATCGACCACTTTATCGGCGTGACCCAGTATTACGCGATCCCGGCCGGTTCCGAGGACGGAAAGACCGGTGAGTGGTTAAAGGGACCGGGAAAGAAGCTTACAGATGCCATCAACATGGTCATCGGTGACACGAAGATCATCGCGGAGGATCTTGGAATCTTTGTTCCAGAGGTCAAGGAGCTTCTTGAGGAGACAGGATATCCGGGAATGAAGATCATCGAGTTCGCCTTCAGCGGCGACCGCTTCAACGAGCACCTGCCGCATATGTACTCCCCGAATTCCGTCGTTTACGGCGGAACCCACGACAACGAGACCCTGGTGGGCTACTTTAAGCCGGAGGCGCGCCAGTGGTGGGAGTTGCAGTATATCGCAGACTACATGGGTGTCTCCCATCAGCATGAGGTCGTAGACAAGGTCTTAAAGACCGCCTACGCGTCTGTAGCCAGCGTTGTGATCTTCCAGGCGCAGGATATCTTAAAGCTCGATAGCTGGGCGAGAATGAACACGCCGGGTACGGTGGGGAATAACTGGAGATGGAGAATGAAACCGGGAGAGCTGACGCAGGATCATATCAACCATCTTTCATGGCTGGTCGATACATTCGGACGGTTTTAGATTGAAAAAAATGCAAAAATCACGGCAGAATTACCGAAGGGAAAAGTCAATTTTTGTCGAGAAAAACAGATGTTTGCGGTACGCGGTACAGTGCCGAGAAATAAGGAAAAACGGGCGGTTCGTAAGGATAAAACAGACCGCCCGTTTCTTGGAAATTCGATTGACACAAGACCAGAAGTGTGATATTGTTAAGTTAATTCCGATGCACTATTGAACTCACATGTTTTTGTAAGTCATTTGCGCGATACGATGAATTACAAAAGCATGTGAGTTTTTTGAAATAAAGACCAACAGCGATGTGTGGGGATTTCCAATAGTCTTAGTACGGAAAAATTCAATTTTTTATGGAGGTACCAAAATGAACAACGGTACAGTTAAGTGGTTCAATTCTGAGAAAGGCTACGGATTCATCTCCAACGATAATGGCGGCGACGACGTATTCGTACACTTTTCCGCAATCGTAGGCGACGGCTTCAAGACTCTTGAAGAGGGCCAGAAGGTTACTTTCGACACAGAGCAGGATCCGAAGAACAGCAAGAAGCTTCGCGCTGTTAACGTAGTTAAACTCTAATTCGAATAGAAGAGAAACTAAGAGAACTGCCGTTCCGAGTTGTACTTGGAGCGGCAGTTCTTTTGTTGGATAGGATTTTTCCTTGAAAAACAGGCTTTTTTCGCGAAAAGCCTTGCAAAAACCTGTGTTCTTTAATAGAATAAGAAGGACTTTGATAACTGACCGGCAGGCTAGAGACATTTGCGGAAGGTTATCGTTTTAAGTTCTGCCAGGGTTTAGATCCGAGGCAGGCTGTTTGTGCCCGGCGCGGGGGATGCGCTAAGGCGCATTTCACAGATACCCCTTGTCAGTTAAAAGGAGATTTAGAAAATGATTAGTGCAAATAATGTGACACTCCGTGTCGGTAAAAAAGCTTTATTTGAAGACGTAAACATTAAATTTACAGAAGGAAACTGTTATGGTCTGATCGGTGCCAACGGTGCTGGAAAGTCCACATTCTTAAAGATCTTATCCGGTCAGCTCGAGCCGACAAACGGTGAAGTTGCGATCACTCCGGGTCAGCGTCTTTCCTTCTTACAGCAGGATCACTTTAAATACGACGAGTACACAGTTCTCGACACTGTTATCATGGGAAACAAGCGCCTTTATGACATCATGAAGGAAAAAGACGCAATCTACATGAAGGAAGAGTTCACAGACGAGGATGGAATCAAGGCTGCAGAGCTTGAGGGAGAGTTCGCGACCATGAACGGATGGGAAGCGGAGTCCGACGCTGAGAACCTGTTAAACGGTCTTGGTATCGAGACAGACCTCCACTACAAAACAATGAAAGACCTTCTCGGACCACAGAAGGTAAAAGTTCTCCTCGCGCAGGCATTATTCGGAAATCCGGATATCCTGCTCCTCGACGAGCCGACGAACCATCTGGATCTCGACGCAATCGCATGGCTTGAGGAGTTCCTGATCAACTTTGAGAATACTGTTATCGTGGTATCCCATGACCGTTATTTCTTAAATAAAGTCTGCACGCAGATCGCTGATATCGACTACGGCAAGATCCAGCTCTATGCCGGAAACTATGATTTCTGGTTCGAGTCCAGCCAGTTGATGATCAAGCAGATGAAGGAAGCAAACAGAAAGAAAGAGGAGAAGATCAAAGAGTTGCAGGAGTTCATCCAGAGATTCTCCGCCAACGCTTCCAAGTCCAAGCAGGCGACCTCCAGAAAACGTGCGTTAGAGAAGATCGAGCTTGACGAGATCCGCCCGTCCAGCAGAAAATACCCGTATATCGACTTCCGTCCGGCCCGTGAGATCGGAAACGAGGTTCTCTCCGTTGAGGGACTTACAAAGACCATCGATGGCGTAAAGGTTCTCGACAATATTTCCTTTACCCTGGGAAGAGAGGACAAGGTTGCCCTTGTAGGACCGAACGAGCTTGCGAAGACCACACTCTTCAAGATCCTCTCCGGTGAGATGGAGCCGGATTCCGGAAGCTACAAATGGGGTCTCACAACGACTCAGGCGTACTTCCCGAAGGATAACAGCGCAGAGTTCAACAATGATGATACGATCGTAGACTGGCTGACCCAGTACTCCCCGGAAAAGGATGTCACATATGTCCGCGGATTCCTCGGAAGAATGCTGTTTGCCGGTGAAGACGGCGTAAAGAAGGTAAAGGTTCTCTCCGGTGGTGAGAAGGTGCGCTGCATGCTCTCCAAGATGATGATCTCCGGCGCGAACGTGCTGATGTTCGATGAGCCGACGGACCATCTGGACATGGAGTCCATTACAGCCCTGAACAACGGAATGAAGAAGTTTCCGGGCGTGATCATCTTCTCCTCCCGTGACCATCAGGTCGTAGAGACGACCGCAAACCGTATCATGGAGATCATCAACGGCCAGCTGATCGATAAGATCACGACCTATGACGAGTACCTTGAGAGCGATGAGATGGCGAGAAAGAGATTCACATATACGATCACTGAGAGTGAAGAGAATGATGACTGATTCTGCCGCCGCCTGAATTGAGATAGAAAATGGCAGTGTAAACTGCCTGTAGAAATAAAAAACAGAGCATATATTCAACCATACCCTATGTAAAACATTGGCATGCGAAGATATATGCTCTGTTTTTGCGTATTTACACTTAGTTTTGGCGGAACCGGTTAATTAGCCCCGGCTTTCGCCAGAACCTTCTTCATCGAAGTGAGATACACGATCACCGAAGCAATCGGTCCAAGGATATCAGATACCGGTTCTGCGTAAAATGCCGCTTCAGCTCCGAACATCGCGGGAAGCAGGAACAGGGATACAAAGTATGCGCCTTTTCGGAAGAAGGAAAGCGGCAGGGCAACCTGTACCTGACCAAGACCGGTGAAACCGTCGACGATCTCATACTGGAATGCCAGCGGGATGATCGCCAGAGTGAAGATCCGGATCGCCCGGAGCGCTTCTGCGGCAACGATCGGGTCTGCTGTAAAGAGACGGACAAACAGGACGCCGATGGTACGCGCAAGGACGAAGAGCAGAGTGGTGTATGCCGCAGCAAGGATAAAGATGTACTTTTGCGCACCCTTTACTCGGTCGGTCTTTCCGGCTCCGAAATTGTAGGCAAGAACAGCCTGAGTTCCGCTGGTGATACCGCCGAGAGGCATGGTGACTACGAGCATGAAGCTCTGGGCAATGGTCGCGCAGGTGATCAGAAGGTCTCCGCGCTCCGCACCGCCGTATTTTTGCAGGATCGCGTTCATGGTGATGATCATGACGTTATCCATGGCGATGATGATAAACGGGGTAAAGCCGATGGTGAGCACTCTGCGGATCAGCCGCCAGCTGTAACCGCCGAAGGTGATGCGCACCGGCATATTTTTCCCGAACAGTGTCCTCAGGACGAATGCGCAGCTCGCCATCTGGGAGATGACGGTTGCGACGGCGGCACCGGAGACGCCCATGTGGAGACCGAAGATGAAGATTGGATCCAGAATGATGTTCAGCACTGCGCCGAGGATGACGGAGTACATGCCGGTCTTTGCAAAGCCCTGACAGATGATAAACTGGTTCATACCTGTGGACATCAGGGCGAATACAGTTCCGGTCAGATATATCGTAAAATATGCGTTTGCGTAGGGCAGTGTGATATCGCTGGCACCGAAATACCGCAGCATCGGAATGCGGATCGGGTAGATGCAGGCCACCATGAGGATAGAACATACTGCCAGCATGAGGAAGCAGTTTGCAAGGATCCGCTCGGCGGCCTTTTTATCGCCCTGTCCCATCTTCATGCTCATAAGCGGGGCACCGCCGATTCCCACGAGAAACGCGACGGAGCCGACCATAGTGACTACCGGACCGCAGACACCGGCCCCCGCCAGTGCCATGTCGCCGGATCCGGGGATATTTCCGATATACATGCGGTCTACGATACTGTAAAGGACGCTGACAAACTGTGCCAGCATACTGGGAATTGCGATCCGGACGACGAGTTTTTTTATGTCGTCACGGCCGAGATCATTTTCTGCAGCCATAATAAAACTCTCCTGTATAAAATCCGCAGTACAGAAAAACTGTACTGCGGAATATTTGTGTACTTGCGTGAAGATGTAGATTGTCGCAAGTGACCGCGCGAATGTGCCAAGGCACATTCTTATTTTGTATTAAGCATTGTGGATAGGGGATCCGGCTTTTGGCGTGTCTATAGCCTTGCCGGTCTGTTCCAGCATATCCAGACGATGGTTGATCTTTTTCTGGTTTTCGATGATCAGATCCATTTTTTTGTGCAGGTCATCGATAATGAGTTCGCTCTTTAAATTGACCTTAAAGTCGTTTTCCGCGCGTTGTCTGTCCTTTGCCTCCTGTCGGTTCTGGCTCATCATGATAAGGGGAGCCTGAATGGCAGCAATGCAGGAAAGTACCAGATTTAAAAGGATAAATGGGTAGGCATCAAAGGCCTTCGTTCCAAGGATAATGTTGACAGCCATCCATCCGACCATGACAGCGATAAAGCTGAAGATAAATGCCCAGCTTCCGGCAAATTTCGCTACTGCGTCGGATGCTCTCTGGCCGAAGGACAGCTTTTCTGTCTCATTGGAATTTTCTGTGATGTTTGTCATGATCAGCTGATGGATCAGCTCTTCATCTGTAAATTCCTGATCAGTCCTGTTCAGGAGTTCCCGGATGATTTTTTTTCGTTCGTTTCCGCTTTTCATTTTCATAGTGAATCTCCTTATGTCTGGCATATAAAACGCGTGCAGCGCATCGGTGATGCATGCGGACACTGCTCTGTACTGATAACTGGTAACTGCTAAATTCTCCCAGTTGGCGGTGGGAGGACGAGTACATAGAGTATAGCATGTTTTCGAAGGCGGGTAAATGGCACACAGGAAGATTATAGGAAAAAAAGAGGTAAAAAAGAAAAGATAAAAATGTAAACCAAATAATAAAAATGGGTTGACAAATGCGCGGAATATGCGTATGATAGGAAAAGAATCGATCAGAACAATTCCATTTTGTGATATGCGTACCGGAATGCAGAATTTAAGAACGATAGAATTTAAGATCCGGCGGCAGAAATGATGGACGTTGGGAGGAAAACAAAGATGGAAAAGACAACAGTAAAACATATGTCCACCGCGCAGATGACGGTGACAGCACTTATGACAGCGATTACCTGTATTCTGGCACCGATGGCGCTTCCGATTCCGATCAGCCCGGTACCGATCAGCCTGACAAACCTTGTCATCTTCTTTATGGCGTATATTCTCGGAATGAAGCTTTCCGTAGCGAGCTATGTATTATACCTGCTCTTAGGAACAGTAGGACTTCCGGTATTCTCCGGATTTACCGGCGGTGTCGGTAAGCTTCTCGGACCGACCGGCGGCTACCTGATCGGATTTATCTTTCTGGCAGCGATCGCAGGCTTCTTCGTTGAGAAGTTCCCGGCAAAGATTTACATGCATGTAGTCGGAATGATCATCGGAATGGCGATCTGCTATATCTTCGGAACCGCATGGCTTGCGGGACAGCTTGGAATGAGCTTCGTGGCAGCTCTCGGCGTCGGCGTTATCCCGTATCTTCCGGGTGACACAGCGAAGATCATCATTGCGATCATCGCGGGTCCGCAGATCCGCAAGGCGGTTTCCAGATTTATGTAAGTTGGACAACGTTAATCAGGTATTTCATAAAAACTTATACATCCTAATTTAAATTCACAGCAAAAGCCGTAAAGAAAAGACGGTCTGCTGTGAATTTTAATTTTATGAAATGGATACAGAAACCATTGCGGGCGGGAGGTGTGCAGATATTTATTAGTGTATCAAACAATTATTTATAAGCATAAATAATATACATTCTGATGAGCGGAATGCCTCTAAAAACTGTCAAAAAATCATAGAAAAATCTTGACATTTGCCCATAAAACTCGTTATGATATTTTCTGCACTATACTGACTCATTAGTTGCCTGAGTAACCCGTAAAAAAGTCTGCATTTGCAGACCTTTTTTGTGTAATGGGGACTTCTAAGGAATTTCAGGCAGACTGTCGTGAAGGGCTCTGCATCCGGCCCGCACAGGTATAGTGAAGGAGGAAACACCATGAAATCAGTTCATGAAGCATTAGATCAGATCCTTCCGGAGATCATCGCAATGAGCGAGGATATTTACTGTCATCCGGAGCTTGGATTTAAGGAGTTCAGAACAAGAAAAAAGGCGATCGAGGCACTCGACAAGGCGGGAATTCCGCATGAGGATGTCGCGTACACGGGAATCCGGGCAGTCTTAGATTCCGGAAAGCCGGGGCCGAATATCGGCCTGATCACGGAATTCGACGCGGTTCCGACCTTCGGACATCCGTACGCCAGTGAGGACAGCTGCGCAGCCCATACCTGCGGCCACTACGGTCAGCTTGGCGTTATGATGAGCTTATTTTTAGCCATCAGGGAATCCGGTATGTTAAAGGATCTCTGCGGAAAGGTCACACTTCTCGTGACGCCGGCGGAGGAGTTCTGCGATATGGATTACCGGAAGGGACTTATTAAGGAAGGAAAGATCTCCCACCCGTCAGGCAAGCAGGAGATGATCGCCACAGGCATTTTTGATGATGTGGACATCATGTTATCCTGCCACGCTATGGGGATCGATATGACAAAGTATCATGCGGAGATCGGCTCCAGCTTAAACGGCTTTATCATGAAGCGTGCGATCTTCACCGGTAAAGCGTCCCACGCAGGCGCAAACCCGGAAGGCGGTGTGAATGCGCTCAACGCGGTAAACCTTGCCATGACAGGAATCAATTTCCTGAGAGAGACCTTCCGCGCAGATGATGCGATCCGCGTCCATTTCTATGTGCCGGAAGGCGGTCAGTCCGTCAATACGGTTCCGGGAAGAACACAGCTTGAGATGTATGTCCGGGCGAAGACAGTTCCGGCGATCTTTGAGACAAACGCGAAAGTGACCCGCGCGATCCGCGCCGGAGCACTTGCGATCAACTGTGATCTTGAGATTCAGGATACACCGGGTTATTTCCCACTCCATCAGGACGAGAACCTGACAGAGCTTGTGAAGAAACACATTTTAGATTATATCGACGAGAGCATGGTCGCTCAGGGAACTCACGGCTTCGCTTCCGGAGATATGGGAGACTTATCCCTCATGTGGCCGATCGTTGAGATCGGTGTTGCTGGATTTGAGGGCAGTATCCACGGAAAAGATTTTAAGACGGCGGATCCGGAGCAGGCATACTGTGTCCCGGCTCATTATTTTGCAGATACCGTGGCAGATCTCTTATCCGACGGCGGTGCGTCCGCGTGGAAGATCAAAGAAGCGTTCAAGCCGGTGATGAACAAGAAAAATTATCTGGAAACTCTGGATAGTTTGAATAAATCAACTTTTTACGAAAAGGAGAACAACTAATTATGAAAAAGAAATTCTTATGCAGCACACTTGCAATGGCTATGGCAGCTTCCATGCTGTTCGGATGCGCAAGCGAGAGCAAGACCGAGACAACCGCAGCAGCAGGCGAGACAACCGCAGCGGCTGCTGAGACAACTGCAGAGGCAGCAAAGGCTGAGACAAACGGCGAGAAGTTAAAAGTAACACTCCTTGTTACTGGTTCCTTCGGCGATAAGGCATTCAACGACTCCGCGCAGGCCGGTATGGAAAAGCTTGAGGCTGAGCTTGGCGACAAGGTTGAAGTAAACATGGTCGAGATGGGCAGCGACAAGACAAAGTTCGAAGGTTCCATGTTAGACGCTTGTGAGTCCGATGCAGACCTTATCATTACAGGTCTCTGGGATATGAAGGAGATCACAGAGAAGGTTGCTCAGGAGTTCCCGGAGAAGAAGTTCATCATCTTCGATACAGATGTTGACTACACACTTGGTGATTTAAGCAACGTATACTCCATGAGCTACAAGCAGAACGAGGGCGCATTCCTTGCAGGCGTTCTTGCAGCAAGTGCGACAAAGTCTGATATGGAATACGCAAACGAGGACAACGTCATCGGTTTTGTAGGCGCAAAGGATACAGCAGCCGTTATCAACGACTCTGCAGTCGGCTTCATCGAGGGTGCTCAGTTCGTAGATCCGGATGTGAAGGTACTTGTTTCCTACGTTGGTTCCTATGTTGACTCCGCAACAGCAAAAGAGCTTGCAATCACTCAGTACTCCAACGGCGCTGACGTTGTATTCGTAGCAGCAGGTCCGGCATCCGTAGGTGTTATCGAGGCAGCAGCAGAAAGCAAGAAGTACTGCATCGGCGTTGACTCCGACCAGGCACTTGCTTACGAGGGCAAGGATGAGGCAAACTTCATCATCTCTTCCGCGATCAAGGGCGTTGGCGACAGCATCTACAATGCAGTTGAGAAGGCAGTTGACGGAACACTTCCGTATGGTGAGTACCAGATCCTCGGTATCGAGGACGGCGTTGTAGGCCTTGCTGACAACGATATTTATCAGTCTGCAGTATCTGAGGATGCAAAGAAAGCCGTTGAGGATGCAAAAGAGAAGTTGCTCGCAGGCGAGGTTACCGTTGATTCCGCTTATGGTATGGATGAGGCAACTCTGAAGGGAATCATCAACGGAGCTCAGTAAACGCCCATAGCTTCTTGTTTTCATGTCAATGAAAACAAGAAGAGGCATGTCGGGGCAGCGAGTATTTATCTCCTGTATTCATGCGGAGAGATATAGGGGACGTTGGAATCGTCTGGTCCTCCGGAAACTCTGGGGAACGGGCCGTCCATCGCCCCATATCTACCCGCGAATCGCAGGAGATTTTTACATTTACGCGGGCGTAGCCCAATGCCCGCATTTGCATTATATTTGCGATTCAGGCAGTTACGAACAGGAACCACTTTCACAGGCAGACAAAGATGCCTTACTTGGAGGAAACAATGGAGCAGGAGATCATTTTAGAGGCCCGGAACATCACAAAAGTCTATCCGGGCGGCGTTGTGGCAAACCATAATGTCAATCTGCAGATCAGAAAAGGTGAGATCCATGCCCTCGTCGGCGAGAACGGCGCGGGAAAATCCACTTTGATGAAGATGCTGTTTGGCATGCTGGCACCGACGGAAGGCCAGATCTTCGTGGATGGAAAAGAAGTACACTTCTCATCATCCAGCGATGCGATCGCGGCCGGACTCGGCATGGTACACCAGCATTTCATGCAGGTTCCGTCCATGACCGTTGCGGAGAACCTGATTCTCGGCGCGGAGACAGGAACTGCATTTAAAGTAGACCGGAAAGAGGCGGTGCGGATCACCACGGAGCTTTCCGACAAATATAATCTGAAAGTAGAGGCAAAGGAAAAGGTCGAGGACATTTCTCTTGCCATGCGTCAGAAGCTTGAGATCTTAAAGGCACTCTACCGGGGTGCCCATATTCTGATCCTGGACGAGCCGACAGCCGTGCTGACACCACAGGAAACAGAAGAATTATTTGAACAGTTAAAACTTTTAAGAGAAAACGGCCACACGATCATCTTTATCTCCCACAAATTAAACGAAGTCAAGGCACTCTGCAACCGTATGACGATCCTCCGGGACGGAAAGACCATGGGAACATACGAGATCTCCGATCTTGATGAACAGGAGATCTCCCGCCTGATGGTCGGCCGCGATGTCAGCCTGAATATTGAGAAAGAGGAGATGGAGTTCGGAAAGAACGTATTCTCCGTCAAAGACCTTGTCTACGTAGACCAGTTTGGAAAGACAAGACTGGACCATGTTTCCTTCACGATCAAAGAAGGACAGATCTTAGGTATCGCCGGAATTGACGGAAACGGCCAGTCGGAGCTCGTCGAGGCCATCGTCGGAACCTTAAAGCAACAGCAGGGAACCATCACCATGAACGGAAAAGATATCTCCAATGCCCCGGTGCTTGCGCGTCAGGAGGCGGGAATCTCCCACGTTTCCGAGGACCGTATGAAATTCGGTACGGCTCCGAAGCTTTCTCTGGAGGACAATGCGATCTCCAAGGTCTACTATACCGATAAATTAAAGACCCACGGGCTCTTAGACAGCAAAAAGATCAGTGAGTTCACGAACCGGATCTTAAAAGAGTTCCTTGTAAAATATGATAACTCCAAGCAGTCTATCGCGGAGCTTTCCGGCGGTAACGTCCAGAAGGTCGTTGTGGGACGTGAGTTCGATTATGAACCGGATCTTCTGATCATGAACCAGCCGACCAGAGGTATCGACGTCGGTGCCATCGAGTTTATCCGTAAGAAGATCGTGGACATGAGAAGCAGAAAGAAAGCGATCTTACTTGTATCCGCGGACTTAAGTGAGATCCTTTCCTTAAGTGATACGATCCTTGTCATGCATGAGGGCCGCATCGTCGGACATATCTCCGATGTGAAGAATACGTCAGAGAACGAGCTCGGTCTTTACATGCTGGGGGTAAAAGAAGATTCCAAGGAGCAGATCGGAGGTGCTTACTGTGAATAAAAAATTTACGATCGTAAGACTTCTCTGCGCGTTTGCCATTGCCATCGCCTTGTCGGTGGCGGTGATCTTCGCAGTCAGTGAGGAGCCGGTGACCGCGATCTATAACCTGTTTTTAGGACCGCTGCAGTCCAAACGTCACTTTTTTGAAGTGTTTGCCAGCAGCGTGCCGTTGATCTTTACGGGACTTGCCCTGGGACTTGTATTCAAGTCCGGCAACTTCTCCATGATCGCGGACGCATGTCTCTATACGGGCGCTGTTGTGACAGCGGCTCTCGCCATCAAGACATCCCTGCCGTTCGCAGTACACCCGATCGTGATCATGATCGCGGCTGCGGCTGTGGGCGGGCTGATCGGAAGTATCCCGGCGCTCTTAAAGGTGTATTTCCACACGAATGAGCTGGTAACTTCCTTAATGTTCAACTATGTGTTCTTTTACCTTGGAATCTACAACGTGACAAAGTTCCTTGCTGACCGTGAGGCGGGAACCTTTGCATCGAAGAAATATCAGGCGACAGCGTCTCTCGGAAAGCTGATCTCCGGAACGAACTTCCATGTGGGATATCTCATCGCCATCGCGGCGGTGATCCTGTTATACATTCTTGTATACAAGACGAAGTTTGGTTATGAGGTGCGCATCTCAGGAAGCAACCCGGAGTTCGCAAAATACTCCGGAATCCGTACCAGCCGTGTCATCATCATGACCCAGGTCATTGCGGGTGCCGTTGCGGGTCTTGGCGGCGCAGTCGAGCAGATGGGGATGTACCAGCGTTTCAACTGGCAGGATTCCCCGTCCTATGCGTGGGATGGTGTTATAATTGCGATCCTGTCCGGCAATAATCCGAAGATGGTACCGTTCGCGGCATTTTTCCTCGCGTATATCCGTGTCGGCGCAGACTTAATGTCGAGACGTTCCGACGTCCAGAACGAGCTGGTTTCCATTATCCAGGCAGTTCTGATCCTGTTTGTGACGGCCGAGCGGTTCATGGCAGGCTGGAAACAGCGCGAGGAAGCGAAAAAAGCACTGAAAGGGGAGGCGTAACAGATGGGAATCTTACAGGAAATTTTAAAAACATTGAGTCTCCCGGAGTTCTATTTCGCAATGTTTCGAAGCGCGACACCGGTGCTTTTAACGACACTGGGGGCTATGATCTCCTCGAGGTCCGGAACCAGCAACATCGCCCTTGAGGGAACGATGCTGATCTCCGCCTTTGTTGGCGTTGTCGTCAGTGCATTCTCCCAGAGCGCATGGATCGGATTTTTGGGCGCGGTGCTTGCAGGCTTTATCGTCAGCAACATCCTCGCCTACTTTATCCTGAAATTAAACTCCAACGCGGTCATCTCCGGTATCGCATTAAACACCTTCGCCTCCGGCGGAACGATCTTTGTTCTGTACCTGATCACAGGCGAAAAGGGTGCGTCCACATCCCTGCCGTCTTTAAAGCTCCCGAGTGTGACGATCCCGGTCGTCAAGGATATCCCGGTGATCGGCGCAGTGCTTTCCGGTCATCATGTCCTGACCTATGCGGCGCTGATCCTGGTGGCAGTTGTGTGGTACATGTTTAAGTATACAAGACTCGGCATGCATATCCGTGCCGTCGGTGAGTCCCCGGATGCGGCGGAATCCGTCGGAATTCCGGTAAAAAGGATCAAGTACATCGCCCTCTGCTTAAGCGGAATGATGACAGGCATGGCAGGCGCGTTCCTGTCCATGGGATATGTGGGACTCTTCTCCTCCGGTATGACAGCGGGGCGTGGTTACATCGCTCTGGCAACCCAGGCCATCGCGGCGGGAAATGCCGTGATCGGCATGCTGGCATCTCTGTTATTCGGATTCTGCCAGAGTCTTGCGAACTATCTCCAGAACTCTTCGATCCCGCTGCAGTTTATCCAGATGATGCCGTATCTGATCATTATTATTGCGTATACGGTTTACTGCGCGATGGTGGAGCACAATAAGAAGAAAAAACAGATGAAGGCGGCGGCCGGGAAATAAATTTGCTATTACTCACCACCTAAAGAGGTGGGAGTCTTCTCGACTGAGATAAAAAACGGCAGCAGAGTGCGGTCGGAAAGAATTGATGCAAGCAGCTCCTGACATAGGGGCTGCTTTGTAGTAAATTAGAAGATCTGTGCAGTGATTGTGCTGACTGTACGAAAACACAACATAGAAGACACAATATAAAAGACACTGAATAGTTTAGAAGGGAGAATATTGTCAGATATGAGCCATATCGTAGAACTTCACTTACATCTGGACGGATCGCTCCGCCCGGAGACCGTCTGGGAGCTTGCAAAAGAGCAGGGCGTGGAGCTTCCGGCAAAGAGTGCGGAGGAAGTAAAATATATGATGGAAGTCCCGGAGGACTGTAAGACTCTGGAAGAATATTTGGAACGTTTCGATCTTCCGTTACTCGTCTTACAGAAGGCAGATGCCATTGAGCGTGTGACCTTTGAGCTGGTGGAGGATCTTGCGAAAGAGGGCGTGGAGTATGCGGAGCTTCGATTTGCACCGCAGTTTTCCATCAAAGACGGACTGACTCAGGATGAGGTCGTCGAGGCAGCCATCCGCGGAGCAGAACGCGGCATGAAGATGTATCCACAGATTCGTGTGGGTCTGATTCTCTGCTGTATGCGTGGAGCGGATAATGAGGAGCTGAACATGCAGACAGTAGAAACTGCGAAGAAATATCTTGGGGATGTGGTCTGCGCGGTGGACATCGCAGGCGCGGAAGGCCTGTTCCCGACTGAGAATTTCGCCCCGGTATTCGCGAAGGCCCGTGAGTACGGTGTTCCGATGACGCTCCATGCCGGGGAGGCGGCTGGTCCGGACAGCATGAAGACGGCGCTGTCCTTTGGAACAAAGAGGATCGGACATGGCGTTGCGGCCATCAATGATCCGGAGCTGATAAAGAGACTCATCGACGAGAATGTGACCCTTGAGGTCTGCGTTACAAGCAATTACCACACAAAAGTAGTTCCGGCGATCAGGATGCACCCGATCCACAAGCTTCTTGAGGCAGGTGTCCATGTGACCGTAAACTCCGACAACCGTACCTGTTCCAGAACTACACTTCAGAAAGAGAAGGACGTGCTGAAGGAAGAACTGGGCTTTACGGACGAGGAGATCGAGAAGATGCAGGAGTATGCTTGGGAAACACGTTTTTTAAAATAATAGGATAACGGGGCGAAAAGCATATAGCAATCCGGCATCAAAGAATCATAAGAAGGAAACGTGTGAATGCAAGGGGGCAGAGTATTGCCTCCTTTTTCCATGCCACGGAATGACAAAAACCTGATTTTCCGCTGGCTGGAACATGTTTCCGTGAAATTATACGAAAAAAAAAAGGGGAATTGTAGCATATGCCAAAACTCCGGCTCGATGTAGCAAAAGCTTTGCATTGAAGATTGGATAATGCTAAAATGAAATTGTAATATTTCGATAAACGGAACAGTATTCCGCTACGCGGAATAGCATAGAAACGATAACTCATTGACATAAGCCAGCCACGGATCCTGTGGCTGCGCACATTACAGAAATTGGAGGAGACTATGCAATTGATCGACCGGGCATTGAATGCCCTGGAAATACTGAGCCAAAATATGAATGGAATGTCAGTGACGGATCTGGCGGAGCAGCTTGGAATCCCGGCAAGCTCCACTCACAGGATCCTTTCAAGCTTAAAGGGAAATCATTTTGTCGTTCAGGACGAACATACGAAAAAATATCGTCTTGGATATAAGATCTGCACAATCGCCACCGGGGTCGTAAAGGGAAGTGCGCTGACGCAGGCGGCACAGATGCCTATGCGCAGACTGGCGGAAAAGATTGACCGGAATGTGGTCCTCTGCATCATGGAGCATGGAGCTGTGATGAATGTGGCATGCAGCGAACGCAGCGATTCCAATATGTATATGGTTAAGATCGGACATGAGATCCCGTTCTATTCCACATCGGCCGGCCGTGTTTTTATGGCTTACATGAACCGGAGCGAGGCATTGGATATTCTTGATCTTGAGAAACGCACGAAAACGACGCCGAATACGAAAACGGATCTGAAGGAGCTGAATGAAGAGCTGGACCGTATTCATAATCAGGGGTATGCGGTCATTGACGAGGAATTACAGATGGGGATCATCGGCGCAGCGTGCCCGGTATTTGACAGAAATGGAGAGCTGGCGGCTGCGATCGCGTTTACGTCCATGAAGGATGGGGATACGGAAAAAATGTTCCAGAGGATCTGTCAGCTTAAGAAATGTGCGAAAGAAATTTCCGAGGCAATCCGATAGAAAAAAGGAGATTTGTTATGAGCGAGTATAGTGTAGAGTTAAAGGGCTTAAATAAGGTGTACAGTAACCTGCTAAAAGAGGATACGATCGCACTGAAGGATATCAACCTCCAGATCCGTCCGGGGGAGTTCATTTCTATCATCGGCCCGTCCGGCTGTGGAAAATCGACACTTTTGCGGATCATTGGAAACCTTGATAAACCGACCTCCGGTACGATCGAGTATCGCGACGGGGCAGACCAGCAGATGGGATTCGTATTTCAGGATTCCGTTCTTCTCCCGTGGAAAAATGTGCGACAGAATGCAGAATTTCCGTTAGTGATCCAGAAAAAGCAGACGAAAGAGAATGAAGAGAAGCTTGACGAGCTCCTGGAACTTGCAGGGCTTTCGGAGTTTAAGACTGCGCTTCCGAGAGAGCTTTCCGGCGGTATGAAACAGCGTGTGTCCATCGTCCGGGCGCTTTCCTATGACGCTCCGTTACTTCTGATGGATGAGCCCTTCGGAGCTTTGGATGCCCTGACCCGTGACCACTTAAATGAGGAGCTTTTAAAGATCTGGCAGAAGACGAAAAAGACGGTTATTTTCGTTACCCACAGCATCGAGGAAGCCACCTTCCTGTCGGACCGCGTTCTCGTCATGTCTGCGAGACCGGGAAGAGTCAAGGAGATGGTGGAGATCGATCTGCCGCGTCCAAGGGGAGAGGCAACGAGAAATGATCCGAAGTTCACGGAATACAATAAGTATCTGAGGGGGATCATCGGATGAAAAAGAACGGAAAACTTCAGGGACTCCTGAGAACCATCGGGGAATACGCGCTTTCCGTCGGCGTGTTTATCGCGCTCTGGTGGATCTACGTTGCGGTAAAGCATGTCCCGGCGTACATCCTGCCGTCTCCGCCGAAGGTCTGGAGCAGCCTTGTCAAAATGTTTGTAAAAGGAACTGTATACGCACATCTCTGGACGACGACTTATGAGGTCATTCTCGGATTTGTGATCGGCGCCTTTTTAGGAATTGTTCTGGGATATGTGTTTATCAAGATCGATGCCTTAAAAACGATGCTGATGCCGTACCTGATCTTCCTTCAGACGGCACCGAAGATCGCACTTGTCCCGTTATTCGTCGTATGGTTCGGAATCGGACTCGTATCAAAGGTTGTTTTGATCATATCTATGGTCCTGTTCCCGGTATTGTCGGGAATGATGCTGGGTCTGGAATCGATCCCGCCGGATGTCAGAAATCTGATGAAGATCTTAAAAGCGTCAAAATGGCAGGTGTTTTCACAGGTTGAAATGCAGTATTCATTACCGGCGCTGTTTGCAAGTCTGAAGGTCGGTATCGTTCAGGCAGTCATCGGTGCGATCGTTGCCGAATGGATGTCCGGAAAACAGGGTCTCGGATATATCCTGACTTACGCGTCATCGACCTATGACACCCCGATGCTGCTCGCGGGCATCATCGTTACGATCGTTCTGGGAATCGCGACGTATCAGGTGATCAGTGTGCTGGAGGATAAGTTCCTGTACTGGCACGAATCGAAAAATTAGTGCTCAGCCCGCCGCTTCTGACAAAATGCGGTGTGCTGAATAAGAGAAAAATTTTGGGAGGAAATGAGTGTGAATTTTACATCGGCTTCATCACCGACGATGAATGGAAAAATGCCGCATATCCAGTGTACGGCTGAGGAGATCGGAGAGATCGTACTGCTTCCGGGTGATCCGGGACGCGTTGCCATGTTTGAGGATCTTTTAGAGGATTATAAGATCGTCAGCAACTACCGGGAATATGTGGTTGGAACCGGATATTACAACGGAATCAAAGTTACAGTGTGCTCGACTGGAATCGGTGGTCCGTCAACGGAGATCGCTGTGCTCCAGCTGATCGCTCTCGGCGCGAAAGCTCTGATCCGCATCGGCGGGACCGGCGTGCTGAAAGAAGATGTACCGTGCGGGGCGATGGTCTTGAACACGGGTGCTGTCCGGAAAGGCGGTGCTTCCTGCTTCTACGCTCCGTCTGAGTATCCGGCATTAGCCTCATTTGAAGTGCTGGATTGCTTAAAGCGCGCGTGTGAGGAGAGAAAGAACGAATATTCCATGGGAATCTGTATGTCGGTCGGTTCCTTCTATCACGGACAGGGACGTCAGATGCCGTTTGAGACAGGATATGATGAAAATGCTGTTCTGGAACAGTATGAAAAATGGAACATTCTGAACATGGAGATGGAGGCGGAGACGATCTTTACGCTGGCATCGTTAAACAATGTTCTTTCCGGAAGCATCTGTGCAGTACACTGCAACCGGATCACGGACCAGTGGCTGGTGGATTTTGAACCGGCCCAGAAAGAGATGTGCAGAACGGCTCTTGCCGCGGGAGAAAAGCTTTATAAGGAATATCTGCACAGAAAGTAACGGATTGTAAGGTCTGCGGGCCCGCCGCGCTGACTGCAATCAAATAAAATATAGATAATGACCCAGCCGAAAACGGCGCGGGAAGTTATAGATGCCGGAAATGCAGTTCCGGTAAGACAAAGAACCAATGTATTTATAAAAAGGAGAAGGAGAGTACCATGAAGAAAAAAATTCTTGCAACCGTACTGACAGCGGCAATGGCAGTGTCCATGCTCGCAGGATGCAGCTCTGAGAGCGCAAGCAAAGCAAGCGAAGCAGCAGCAACGGCCGCAGAGGCAACGACAACCGCAGAGGAGACAAAGGCTGAGGAGACAACGGCGGCAGAAGCAAAGGACACAGGCGATTTAAAGACGGTTTCCATTCAGATCGATGGTTCCGCAGTTCCGTATTACGCACCGTTATACCTTGCGCAGGAGAACGGATATTTTGCGGAAGAGGGACTGAATGTTGAATTTTATTATGCAGCAGCCGCCGATATCGTAAAGAACGTTGCAGCAGGCAATGTTGAGTTCGGTTTCCCGAACGCAGATGCAGTTGTAGCGGCAAAGGCACAGGGTATCCCGGTTAAAGTTGTTCATACAACCTATCAGGAAGGTCTCGGCGCGATCATCTTCGGAAGCGATTCCGGAATCAGCACACCGGCTGACTTAAAGGGTAAAAAAGTAGCAGTTACAAGCCTTGGAAGCGCAAACTACTTCCAGCTTCAGGCAGCTATGGAGTCTGCAGGCCTTACGATCGACGATGTACAGGTTGAGATCGTTGGTACAGGCGCAATTCTGACAGCACTCACAGAGGGTCAGGTTGACGCGATCGTGTTCTCCAAGCTCAGAACCATCGAGTTAAACAACTCCGGTTACGCAGCAAGCGAGATCACATGTGACCAGTTCCTTCCGTCCTTCGGCAACGTATTAGTTGCAGGCGACAAGTTAGTGGCAGAGGATCCGGAGACTGTTGACGGATTCTGCCGCGCGTTAAACAAAGCGATCGAGTACATCATCGACGGTCACGTTGAGGAAGCTGTTGATATGTCCATCGAGAAATATGCACCGACCTTCGCTGAGAAGAGAGATGTTGTTGTCCAGATCTTAAACGATGTGTTCGTAAAGACCTTATGGCAGAGCGATTACACGAAGGAAAACGGAATCGGCGCGTCCAACCCGGAGAAGTGGCAGGCACTGATCGATGAGTCCAAGGAGATCGGCAATATCGACGAGACCTTCGATGCATCTGAACTCCTTTACACACCGGCAAAATAAAGAATTTTCCCCGCTTCGGACGGGAAGAGCTATGAGGTGAGAGATGTTTTACAGAAAATATAGAAAAACCATTCTTCCGGCACTGTTTCTGCCGCTGTTTCTGATCGTGTGGGAACTGTATATCCGGATCTTTCATGTACCGAACTACCTGCTTCCCGGTCCGGCAGAGCTGGCGAACTCGATGGTAAAGCTGTTTGTGAGCGGTGATGTGATGAAACATATCCGCGTTACAATGGAAGAGATCCTGGTGGGAACGGTGATCGGTATCGTGATCGGACTGGTCCTCGGCTATATTATGGCGAAGATCCGCTTTATTGAGCGTCTGATCATGCCGTTCGTCATCATTATCCAGACAGCCCCGAAGATCTCTCTGGCACCGCTTTTCATCCTCTGGATGGGACTCGGAATCGAATCCAAGGCGGCGTTAGTTATTCTGGTCGTATCGTTCCCGATCATGATCAATGAGGTATCGGCGATCCGCTCCATAGAGGATAATGTATACAATCTGATGAAGGTGTTAAAGGCCAGCAAATGGCAGACCTTCTGTAAGATCGAAGTTCCGTATTCGATCGAGATGATGTTATCCGGAATTAAGCTTGCCTTAACGCAGGCGATGACAGGCGCGGTCATCGGTGAGATGATCGGAGCGAAAGCAGGTCTTGGATATCTGCTTACGCTGGGCAGTGAGACATACGATATCAAGATGATCCTGAATGCGGTCATTCTTTTAAGTGTGATCGGTCTGGCGCTTTACCTGATCTCGGAGCTGATCGAGAAAAAGGCGCTTTACTGGAAAGTGATCGATAAGAGTGTGGTAGGCTGAAAATAGACAGGTCCTCATATGGCGGTATGCTGTGTGGGGACCTGTTTTTTTATGTAACAGGAATGTGGAATTATTTTTTCGATGGTAAAACATTAGGAATAATGTTATACTGAACCTATATGCGGGCCACACATTTTCTGAATGTTCCGGCATTTATCGAAGAAAATCCGGAGCAGTCCGGTGGCCGAAAAAGTGCGATAGAAACGGAGAAGTTGTCTATGAAAAAAATGATTTCCTGGAATGTAAACGGGCTGCGTGCCTGCCTGGGAAAGGGATTTTTAGAATATTTGAAGGAGTCGGATGCAGATATTTTCTGTATTCAGGAGAGTAAGCTGCAGGGAGGGCAGGTGGAGCTGGAGCTTCCGGGATATCACCAGTACTGGAATTACGCGGAAAAAAAGGGATATTCCGGTACGGCGATGTTTACGAAGGAAGAACCTGTCTCAGTGGCCTACGGTTTTGGGATCGAGGAACATGATCATGAGGGCCGGGTAATCACGGCAGAATTTCCGGAATACTATGTGGTCACCTGCTATACCCCGAATTCCCAGGACGGCTTAAAGCGCCTCGATTACCGGATGCAGTGGGAGGACGCATTCCGGGCGTACTTAAAGGAACTGGAGACGAAGAAACAGGTAATTTTCTGCGGTGATCTGAACGTGGCACATCAGGAGATCGATTTAAAGAATCCGAAGACGAACCGGAAGAATGCAGGTTTCTCTGATGAGGAAAGAGCGAAATTTACGGAGCTTTTAGAGGCTGGATTTGTTGATACGTTCCGATATTTTTACCCGGATCAGGAAGGGATCTACTCCTGGTGGTCTTACCGGTTCTCGGCAAGAGCGAAGAACGCGGGGTGGCGGATCGACTACTTCTGTGTCTCAGAAAGTCTGAAGGACAGGCTTGTGGACGCGAAGATCCATATGGAAGTATTAGGCAGCGATCATTGTCCGGTGGAATTAGATATCCAGTAGAATAGATTTTGTGCAGTGATCGGCTTAAGGCAAAATTGTATATATGGGTAAAAGCCTTGTGCAGTTATCTGCACAAAAATACGTATTTTCAGATTTAGAAAATCAATGTGCCTGGAACATACCTGGTGCAGATATTAATTTTAGAAAGAGATAGTAGGTTGACATAACATGAATTTAGTGACGGCAGAACATCTGACGAAATCATATACGGAGCGGCTGCTCTTTGACGATACCGATTTTTCCATCAACGAGGGTGACAAGATCGGCCTTATCGGAATCAACGGAACGGGAAAATCCACTTTATTGAAACTGGTAGCGGGACTCGAGGAGCCGGACTCCGGACGGATCGTCCGCGGAAGAAATCTTGATATCCGCTATCTTCCGCAGAACCCGGTATTCCACCCGGGTGAGACCGTACTGGAGAGCGTTTTAAGGGAAAATGAGGGGCATGAACATGTCTGGGATATCGAAAGTCAGGCAAAATCCATGTTAAACCGCCTCGGAATCCCGGATTTCAACGAGAAGGTGGAGCATTTATCCGGCGGACAGAAGAAACGTGCGGCGTTGGCATCCGTGCTATTATCGACGGCGGAGCTTCTGATCTTAGACGAGCCGACAAACCATCTGGACAGTGAGATGGCGGACTGGCTGGAAGATTATTTAAAGAAATTTAAGGGCGCACTCCTTATGATCACCCATGACCGGTATTTCCTTGACAGCGTGACAAACCGGATCGTGGAGCTGGACAACGGAAAGCTTTACAGCTATCAGGCAAACTACGAGGGATTCCTGGAGCTGAAGGCAGAGCGCGTGGACATGGAAAAGGCATCCGAGCGCAAGCGCCAGTCCATTTTACGGACCGAGCTTGCCTGGATGCAGCGCGGCGCGAGAGCCCGTTCCACGAAGCAGAAAGGCCGGATCCAGCGTTTCGAGGCACTGCGGGACAAAAAGGGACCGGTGGAGGATGGAAAAGTCGAGATGGAGTCCATCTCCAGCCGCCTCGGGCGGACTACCATTGAGATTTCGGATCTCTGCAAATCCTACGGGGACAAGGTGCTTGTGAAAGACTACACCTACTTCTTCCTGAAAGATGACCGCATCGGCTATATTGGTCCCAACGGAAGCGGAAAATCGACGCTGATGAAGATGATCGCCGGCTGGGTCAAACCGGATTCCGGAACGATCGAGATCGGACAGACCGTAAAGCTTGGATATTTTTCTCAGGAAAATGAGGACATGGACACGAGCCTCAAGGTCATCGACTATATTAAGAATGTTGCGGAGTATGTGAAGACAAAGGACGGCAGCATCAGCGCGTCCCAGATGCTGGAGCGGTTTTTATTCCCGCCGTCTGTCCAGTACACCGTGATCGAGAAGCTGTCCGGCGGCGAGAGAAGACGCCTTTACCTTTTGAAGATCCTCATGAGTGCACCGAATGTCCTGATCCTGGACGAGCCGACGAATGACCTTGATATTCAGACGCTGATGATCCTGGAAGACTATCTTGACAGCTTCCAGGGAATCGTCATCACGGTATCCCATGACCGGTATTTCCTGGACCGCGTGGTCGGCAGGATTTTCGCCTTCGAGGGAGATGGAAAGCTTCAGCAGTACGAGGGCGGATTTACGGATTACCAGGTAGCGAAGGCGGAGCGGGAAGCGAAGCTTGCGGAGAGCACGGCGGAGAATCCGGCGGCAGTGAAGAAGTCTGCGGATAAGGGAAATGACGCGGCTGAGACAGACAGCGCATCCCGCGGAAACGGGAAGCCGAGAGAAAAGAAGCTGAAATTCAGCTACAAAGAGCAGAGAGAGTGGGACACCATCGAGGACGATATCGCGCAGCTGGAAGAGGCGGTGGAGAACCTGGAAAAGGAGATCGAGGCGTCCGCGACAAACTTTACAAAGCTCAATGAGCTGATGAAGGAAAAAGAAGAGAAGGAAGCGCAGCTCGAGGAGAAGATGGACCGCTGGGTATACTTAAACGATCTGGCGGAGCAGATCGAGGCGCAGAAGAACAATAAATAAAAGACAGGATCGTCTGACTGCTGTGGCCGGAATAACTTTGAGCCTGACGGCAGGCGGAACTGGTCAAGAATAACTATGTCGGGGAAAACGGGGGATTTTAGAATGGCAGAATATCGAAACAAAAACAGAATCCTGTATCCACTTGGTGCCACGCAGGAGGCAGATGGAGTTCGGATCCTGGTGCAGGGGCGTGCGAAGGAGGTTTGTCTGCTCTTATACAGACCGGGAGAAAAAACGCCATGTGAGGAAATCCCGTTTGATCCGAAATACCAGATGGGGGATGTGTGGGAACTGGCACTGGATCGGACAGATTTTGCATCATTTGAATATAATTTCATGATAGATGGGAAAATTGTGACAGATCCTCATGCGCGGATCATCACAGGCCGGGAGAAATGGGCAGACCGCAAACGTGCCGGAAAGCCGGTGCATGGACGGGTGCTGTCAGAGGAGTTTGACTGGGAAGATGATGTGAACCCGGAAACGCCCTATGCTGACACGATCCTCTATAAGCTTCATGTCCGGGGATTTACAGCCCACGCGTCATCAGGCGTATCTGCCCGGGGAACGTATGCCGGCGTCGTTGAGAAGATTCCATATTTAAAGGATCTTGGGATCACAGCGGTGGAGCTGATGCCGGTGACGGAGTTTGATGAGATTATGATGTCAGTCTCCGGGAGCGGATTCCACGACGCGAAGCCGGAACCAACAGGATACTTAAACTACTGGGGGTATGGCCCGTCCTACCTCTATGCAGTAAAGTCGGCGTACGCGTCCCATGGGGAGATGTCGGCGGAGTGTGAGTTTAAGACACTGGTAAAAGAATTACATAAGGCCGGGATCGAGTGTATCCCGGAGATCTATTTTACCGGAAAAGAGCTTCCGGGGGAGATATTGTCTGTACTCCGGTACTGGGCGGAAGAGTACCATGTGGACGGCTTTCACCTGTCAGGATTCCCGGATCTTTCTCTGGCAGCGGAGGATCCGTTTTTAAAGCGGACGAAGCTTTTTGCGGAAAACTGGAACGATGTCATGAACCGCCGGCCGAAACAGGGCTATGTGACTCCGGGAGATGGCGCGGTATCTGTGGAGGAAAAGAATCTCGCGGAATACAATATGCAGTTCATGGAGGACATGCGCCGGTTCCTAAAGGGTGATGAGGGAATGTTGTCGGCGTTTGAGCTCCGGAACCGCAGAAATCCGATGGAATATGCCGTGATCAATTATATGGCGAACACCAACGGCTTTACGCTGATGGATACCGTCTCCTATGACCGGAAGCACAACGAAAAAAACGGCGAGGAGAACCGGGACGGAAGCGACTACAACTATTCCTGGAACTGCGGCGCGGAAGGTCCGACGAGAAAGAAAAAGATCATGGGGCTGAGAAAACAGCTTTTAAAGAACGCGTACCTGCTGTTATTCCTAAGCCAGGGCGTCCCGCTTTTAATGGCTGGTGACGAGTTCGGAAACAGCCAGGACGGCAATAACAACGCCTACTGTCAGGACAATGCGGTCTCCTGGTTAAACTGGAAGCTTCTGGAGACCCACAAGGATCAGGTAGAATTCGTAAAACGTCTCATCGCGTTCCGGAAATCCCACAAGATGTTCCACATGGACCGGGAACCGCGGATCATGGACTACAAGTCCTGCGGAAGACCGGATGTGTCCTACCACGGGGAAAACGCCTGGAAGCCGGAATTTGAGAACTTCCGCCGCCAGTTCGGAATCCTCTACTGGGGCACCTACGCAAAGCACCCGGACGGGAGCGATGACGCAAACTTCTATGTAGCCTATAACATGCACTGGGAGCCGCATATGTTCGGACTTCCGCATCTCCCGAAAGGAGCAAAGTGGCGTGTGATTTGCAACACAGGTGATCCGGATGTGACCGACCTTCCAACGGATGGAACCTGTGAAGTCCCGAAAAACCAGATGATGCTGGCGGTACCGCCGCGCGGGATCGTGATTCTTGAGAGTTTTGCAGATCCGGATAGGGAGAAGGACGCGAAAAAGAACTTGAACAGAATTATTTGAAATAAGGTAACTGTTCAGTAGGTCTGCGCACTTGCTGCGCTGACCGTAAGGAAACATAGGCTGGAAGGCAAAAATCCCATCAGCGAAGCTGATCTGGAATGGATTTTTGCACGTAACTATGAAGGTACTGAATGGTTACGAAATAAGCATAAAATAAGAGATTGCCAAATAGATAACGAGGGATGTTTATGAGAAACGACAGAATTCGAATTGTAATAGCAGACGACGAACAGAACATCTGCGAGATGTTGAAACGTCTGATCCGTTTTGACGATCTTGGGCTCGAATTGATCGGTATGGTCTCCAATGGAGAAGATCTGAGAAACGTGATCGTAAAAGAAAAGCCGGATATTGTGATCACAGATATCCATATGCCGGTCATGGACGGTCTGGAGGTTATCCGATGGTGTAATGAAAACGGATGCGAAACGAATTTTATCGTGCTCAGTGGATATCATCAGTTTGAATATGCTTATAATGCGTTGAAATACAAAGTCAATGACTATCTTCTAAAACCTCTCAACGAGGACGAATTAAACGAGACTCTGGAGAGGATTGCAAAGGGAATCCGCGAAGGGGAACAGAAAAAAGATAATTCTGCTTATATCCAGTCACTCCATGAGCATTTTATGAAGACTGTGTCTTACTACAGGAACGGACAGAGGCCGGTTTACGACAATGTCGATATGGTAAATCAGGAATTTATGCTGAAAGCAGAGCCGGGGATTTTTAGATTTCTGTTTATCTGTGTGGATGACCTTCGAAAAGATAAGCAGGGAAATGAACAGTTGAATTCCGTCATAGAGAAATTAAAAGATCTTGCGGAGAAGAAAATGTCTCACTGTTGTTTTGAATATGTATGCCGTGCAAGGACCAGATCCATGAAGATCTTCCTGAACTACCCGTCTGATCAGGAAGATGAGGTAGAGAGCGAGCTGAAAAGATTGTACGAAGAAGCACAGGGGCTGGCGGACTTATTTAACGGCATGAACATTACAGTCTGCATTGGAGATTCTATGAATAATCCGAAAGAGATTCCGGCGGCAGCTCGCAGCGCATGGTATACGATGTTCTGTCGGTTCGGAATCGGGACAAATCGTCTGATCTGGTATGGGCAGTTAAGGAGAGCAGATATATCTGCCCAGAAAAAAGAATGGGAAACGCAGATCCGGCATGCCTGGGATGTTCTCGATGAGGAAATGTTTGCGAATACGATCTATGATATCTTCTCCGTGCCGAGAGCGGTAGAGACAACAAAGGATTTTGCGGAATTTGTTCACGAGATCGGTGCAATTGCAGAAGAGGGGAAAGAAAGCTTTTTCCAGAAAACAGGTCTGGAAGCACCGGAAGACAGAGAAGTATCACCGAATTCCCGGTTGGATGACTCGGATTCTATGGAAGAATACAGAGACAGCCTGATTTCACTCTACGGCGCACAAATCAGGGAATGTTCAGAAATGGCGGATAAGAAAAACCTGAAACCGATCCGACTGGCTTGCAGTTATGTGGAGTCCCACTATAACGAACCTATAAAACTTGAGGACGTCGCGAAAGTTGTAAATTTAAATCCAATCTATTTTTCAACACTGTTCGCGCGCAAGACCGGCCAGAATTTCACAGAATACGTTACGTTGTTCAAGCTGAAAAAGGCTTGTGAGCTTCTTGCGGACAGTGATATGAATATCAATGAAATTGCGGATTCTCTCGGATTCACGGATGCACGTTATTTCAGCAAACTGTTCCGAAAGAAAATGGGATTGAAACCGACGGAGTATCGAAGAATTTACGGGTGATGCATATGGATAAGATCATGATCCTCACAACATCGAAATTTGAACGGCTTGTAAAGAATCGTGTAGCTCAGGAAATGATGGTACAGAATGTGAGTCTGGAAAAAGATCTGGCACAGAAGCAGGCTGATATCACATACCTCCAGAACCAGATCAACCCCCATTTCCTGTATAACACGCTGGAATGTATCCGCGGACAGGCGTTAAATGAGGGAATGGATGATCTGGCGGACACGGTAAAGGCGCTTGCACTCTTTTTCCGTTATAATATCAGTGTAAAGGGAACGGTGGTTTCTTTCGAGGAAGAGCTGAAGAATCTGGAAAATTATATTTCAATCCAACAGTATCGGTTCAAGAATAAATTTACCATGCATGTGGATATCGAGCCGGAAGAAAAAAAGCAGATTCTGGCCTGCCGGCTTCCGAAATTGTGTCTCCAGCCGCTGGTAGAAAATGCGATCCTGCACGCGTTCAATGAGATCACGACAGGTGGGAGAGTGACATTGAAGGCATTCTGCACAGACGGAAATTTAAGCATTGTGGTGGCGGATAATGGATCCGGAATGTCACCGGAACAGTTAAAAAAGCTGGACGCATCAATCCACGCGGAACATGTGGAAGAGGGAAAGGAACACGGAATCGGTCTCCACAATGTCAACAGAAGAATCCAACTGCTGTTTGGAAAGGAATATGGCCTTTCTGTAAAAAGTTTTTCTGGCATCGGAACCTTTGTCGAGGTATTTCTTCCGATGAGAACGGAGCCGTTTGATGAAGAATGAACTGATCCGTCTGCGATCGATTTATGAAGAGAAGAATAATTCTGCGCTTCGGGGGCTGGATTTTAAAATCTACAAAGGCGAGGTGGTGGGAGTCGTCGGAAGATTCCATTCCGGAAAAACACTGCTTTTGGAAATCCTTGAGGGAAATTGTGTCCCGGATCGGGGTATCAGATTTATTCGCGGAACGATGTGCGGCTGGGAGAAAGTACCGGACAATATTGAAGTGCGCAATTTAAAGAAAAATTTTGGCCTCATTGGACAGATGACGGTGTGGGAGAACATCGCTACATTCCGGGCAAAGGGAAAACAGAGACATTTTCTCATTCCTAACAGGATGCGTTCTTTTATAAGAGAACAGCTGGAACTCTATGGAGTGGATGTATCCCTTGGAATTTCGGTGGACCGGTTGAGTGCGGTTCAGAAATTCGCAGTAGCGCTCATCAAGGCGAAATTGGAAGGCGCGGATCTTATTATGGCGGAAACATCAGAACTGGAGTATTCCGTGTCCGGTTTTGAACTGATGCACAGAATTTTGGGAACGGCAAAGGCACAGGGGACATCGGTCCTTTTTTCCGGGATTGATGCCGGATGGCTTGGAGCATTGATGGACAGGATCTGCCTGATCAATGACGGACAGATCCTGTGGGAAGAGGAAATCTGGGGAAAAGGAATTCCATCCCGTGCGGTTTCTGAGGCTGGCAAGATGCCGATCACGAAAAAAAAGTCAAAAAAATGGGATGAAGAGATTCACGTCATTGGACAAAAATTCAGCCTTTCCGGGTATCGTGGGGAATTTATAGCACTGATCGATCAGGAAGATACGCTTGACGGACTCCTGCTGAATCAGAATCTGACAGCGGAGCTGTATGCGAAAACAGGAAAAAAGCATACACTCCGCATCCACCAGATCGATTTCTCCAATTTTGGATACCTTGTAAAGTGGATGAGCCCGGAGGACAATCTGATCTTCGGTCTGTCAGATAAGACAAGTCAGCATGGGATCATAAAAAAACATCTGAAAAAGTACCTGTTACAGGAATTTGTGCATTGGTCCAGGGATGAAAGATATTTTGATATGACGGACTGCGAATTTCTGACAATCCGCGAAAGAATTCGAATCGCCGCATTCCGGCTGAAGCTGGAGAAGCCGGATGTGATCCTGTTCTGGCATTATCACATGTTGGATCAGGATTCCAGACAGATAGTTCTCTCAGTCCTTTCGGAACTTTTATATGAGGGAACCTTGCTGCTCGGAATTTTCACACCGGTAGAATGCCCGAATTCTGCTGATGGGTACATTTCGATGACCCAAAAGGGAAGATCCGGGCGTATGACCTACGAGGAAGTAAAACCGCTGCTTAAGGAAGTTGAAAACAAGAGATTTTATGAAGTGCCGGGGAGGGATCAGTGATGAAAGAAAAAAACATATTTTTCATCCGGATCGTGCCCGGATTTCTTTTGCTTTTGATCGTTGTAATGCTCTGCATCTGCCGGAACAGGGAGAACGGGAAACCATTAGCCTGTCTGGCGATGACATCTGCGGATGACAGTTTTGTCGCGTCTGTTGCTCAGAAAATGGAAAAACAGCTGGAAACATGTGGAAACAGGGTTCTTGTGTCTTTCAGCGATAACGACATGAACCAGCAGATTAATCAGATCGAGAACTATGTGGCGATGCATCCGGCGGTTCTTGTGATCCAGTGTACAGGAGATGGTTCCGTCTACGATAAAATTCTGGAACGAGTTCATGATGACAACATGCAGGTGGTTGTGTTCAGCTCTTCCGGAAAACTGGAACATGCGGACATCCAAATGGTCAATTCGAGTCTGGGCCGCGGAATCTGCGCTGTAAATCTGATCCGGAGTTTCCTGAAAAAAACAAATGATGCGACGACAGAAAAACCTGCAAAACTTCTCCTGCTTGGTAATGCAGCGACGGAAGCAGATATTATGACAATGGCGGGATATCAGCTGATCGGTGAGAAATATCTGAGGTATTATGATATGAAACATCTGAAATTTTACAGAGAAGATGGAAAAAAGGTGGAATATACCGATGGATACGGGATCCGGTGCGCGGTGGAAGAGCCGACAGGAGGGCTGATTCTCGATAAGAATGGTGATGCGATCCTGAATCCGTACTATGTGCCGGATATTGAGTTGATCACAGCTGAAAAGTATATGAATATCCAGACCAATCTTCAAGGCCAGCAGGCGATGGACGCATTTCTGGGAGACCGCGAGAACAGGGATATTCGAATTGTTGTTGCGGCGAGCGGCGAAGCAGCCGTAGGTGCGGCGAGTCGTCTGGAAGAATGTCTTTCCAGAGGTGATCTGTCCTACTCGGCGGACAAGATCGCTGTATTTGGAGTGGACAACACGGAGCAGAATCGCAGGCTGGTCTCCGAGGCGGCAAAAGGAAACGGAATATTTCGTGGTTTTGTAGGTGATTACAGTATCAGTAAGGAGTCGGATAACATCATCCGCAGTCTTCTGGTACGGAAAAAAGGTGTATATCAGTGTTACAGTTATTATTCAGGATATAATGAGATATCGGACGCGAATGGTATTGTTGTGTTTTATGATACCGGTATTTCGAACATGGATATATTTGCAAGGGGGGAAGAAAATGCGTCGTAAATGCAACAGTACACAGGTCATACTATTGATTCTTGTCGCAGTTTTTACGGTCTTGAATCCAAACTTTCTTTCTCCTTTTAATCTCTATAATTTTTTGATGCAGAACGAGTACCGCATCGTGATGATCACAGGTCTTGCGATCATCATGCTGGGTGGAGAGATTGATCTGTCTCTGGGGTACCAGATATCGCTGGTGGGAATTTTGATTGGAAAACTACTGACGGCGGATGTTCCGGTTCCAATCTGTATTCTCATGGGACTGGCGGCGGGATGCTGTTGTGGACTTTTAAATGGATTTCTGATAGCGGGGCTTAATCTGTCCTCTGTTATTGTGACGCTCATCACCCAGAAACTGTTTCAGGGAATCTCGTACCTGCTTTCAAAGGGAATGACATACTCGGATTTCCCGGAGTCAGTCATGAGCATTTCCGGAATGAAGGGTTCAACAATGCCTGCAGGGCACATCATCATGATCCTCAGTATTCTTTTCCTGGAGGGAATGTTCTGCTTTACGATACTTGGAAAAAATATTCTTTCCATGGGATATGACGAACAGGTCCTGCGCCAGAATGGAATTCCTGTGGGGAAATATAAACTGAGTGCCTACATTCTGGGAAGCTTCTTTTTTGCAGTGGCGGCGCTGTTACTGATTTCGAGGCAGGGACTGGCAGTGTCAAACATGGGCAATGGTCTGGAGGTTGACGGCATGTTTGCTGTGTGTATTGCCGGAGGTGCCAGTCTGATCCTGAAAAACAGTGAAGTGAAGCGGAGAGTCCCTATCAGCAATTTTTATCTTGGTATACTGGTGATTGCAGTGATTGAGAATGGAATGCAGCTTTCAGGAAGTATCCAATATTATCAGTATGTGATCACGAGTGTGGTTGTCCTGTACTCGGTAATACCGACACTGCCTGCGTTTTTACCTAAAAATCAGGAGAAGAAGCAGAAAAATTAAAAAAATCAGTCAAAACAAAAGCGTGATCCCCTGCGAGGTGCAAAAATAATGCACAAGCCGCAGGGGATTTTTACATAAAAGAATAAAAATATTACACAAAAACAATAAAACAGCACATTTCAAAAATATAAAATCCCGTCTAAAATAGAGACAACTAAAAAAGCCGGAGGGCAAAAAAGATCAGGAGGATTCACTTATGAAAAAAACTTTAGCGGCGTTATTGGCAGCGTCCATGGCACTTAGTTTATGTGCATGCGGCGGCGGAAGCAAACCAGCTGAGACAACAGCGGCAGCGGCAGAATCTGGAGCGACAGAGGCAGCAGGAGCAGCAGAGAGTGCTGGCGGACGTGCAAAAACAGTTACTCTCGGCATGAACACACAGATCTCTACTCTGGATCCGTTTAATGGTTCGTCCACAGGTACAATTTATTTGACAGAAGCACTTCACGACGCATTATACAGCATCCCGGCGCTGGGTGAAGAACTGGAAAATGAGATCGGTAAGAGTTATGAAGTCAGCGATGATGGAAAAACTTTAACCGTGGAAATTTACGATTATGTTCATGATCAGGCCGGAAATAAGATCGATGCAGAGGATGTCGCATGGTCTTATAATACATATCTGGCAACAGGAAATGCAACACAGTTTGGAAAATATCTGGATTCTGCAGAAGCGACGGATGCAACACATGTTGTATTTCACATGAAAGAAGATAAATGCAAAGAGACATCTGCAGTAAAATCTGTATTGAGTGGATGTGTCATTTACGATAAGGATGCTTATAGTGCAGACAGCTACGCAACAAATCCGGTTGGCTGCGGACCGTATAAAGTAACAGAATTTGTAACAGGTGCATCCGTTACAATTGAAAGAGATCCGAATTACTGGCAGACAGATGAAAGCCTTCTTGCATCCGCTAAGAAACAGAATGTTGAAAAATGTATTTTTAAGATCATTCTTGAGGATGCACAGCTTGCACTGGCACTTGAGACAGGTGATGTAGACGCAGTCAACTATGTTTCTGCAGATAACCTCCAGTTCTTCATGGACGATAATGGAAATGCGCTTGACGGATACACAGTTCAGCCATTCAACGCCATCCTGTGCGTAAATGTAAGCTTCAACATGTTCCCGGATGCTGGATCTAAAGTTGCGAATGATAAGAATTTAAGACTTGCAATCGAGTGGGCAATCGATAAAGAAGGTATCACAAACACAATCATGGGTAAGACCGCAAGCGTATCTTACGGATTTGCAACTCCTCTTTACGGCGACTATAATCCGGAATGGGAGAAAGAAGACAATGGCTATGACATCGAGAAGGCAAAAGCATACCTTGCAGAGTCCGATTATGTAAAGAACGGTTCCCCGACTCTCGTTATCATGACTGAGTCCAACGAAGTTAAGACAAAAGCAGCTCAGATGATCCAGAACTACTGTAAAGAGATTGGTATCAACATGGAAGTTAAGACGGCTGATACAGCTCTGTTTGATAACTATAAATACGACTTCTCTGAGTGGGATCTTAAGATCGATAACAACGGAAACCGTGTATCCCTCGCAGCTCTTTACTCCAACTTCCTTTCCTCTACCCATACAAGCTACAACGGAGTTCCGACAAGCTTCAATGGTCTTCCGGAAGGTGACTTAAGCAAACTTTGTGATGTTGCAAATAATGTTGATACAAACAGTCAGGAAACGGTTGATGCTGTATTTGATTACTACACAGAAAACGCTATTATCTATGGTCTCTGGGGACCGATCAACTACGTAGCAGCAAAAGATGGAATCACAGGATTCAAGGTTCAGTATCTGTCCTATGCACAGCCGTGGGCATTTGATTTTGCTCCTGATTATAAGGGTGTTGCCGACTAACGGATAACAACTACGCGCTGCAGGGCGGCACGCGGGCAAGTGCTCCGTGTGCCGCTTTTCTACTACTGACAGCGGGAAAGGAGAAATATGGGAAAATATATTGTAAAGCGTCTTTTGATGATGATTCCGGTTATTTTGGCAGTTGCGATTCTGATCTTTACGATCATGACATTTGTTCCGGGAAATCCAGCCTCGCTGATTTTAGGCGCGGATGCCACAGAGGAACAGATTCTCATTAAAGAACATGAACTGGGGTTGGATCAGCCGTATGTGATCCGTCTTGGAAATTTCTTAAAACAGACATTTGTTGACTTTGATTTTGGACGTTCCTACTGGACAAATACATCTGTTACAGAAGAACTGATGGCCCGCTTCCCGCGCACACTGGCGATTGCCGGTTTCGCAATGTTGTTTACCGTTATCATCGGTATTCCGTTGGGTATTTTCACCGCGATCCATGAAGGAACATTCGCAGACCGCATCGGAGTTTTACTTTGTGTAATCGGTGTTTCGATGCCGACGTTCTGGCTGGCAATGCTGTTTGTGCTGTTGTTTGCACTGAAATTGAAACTTCTGCCGGCACAGGGAATGGATGGAGCTAAATACTTTGTTCTTCCGGTAGTTGCACAGAGCTTAGGCGGAATCTCCGGAATGGTCCGTACCGCCCGTGCGGCGATGCTGGAGGTTGTCCGTGCTGATTACGTGACAACGGCCCGTTCCAAGGGACTTTCTGAAAGAAAAGTTATCTATGAACATGCGCTTCCAAATGCAATGCTTCCGATCATCTCTGTCTTAAGCGGGCAGCTTGCGAATCAGCTTGGCGGTGCTCTTGTTATCGAGCAGGTATTCTCGATTCCCGGAATCGGCTTATACCTGATCAACGCGGTAAATACCCGTGACTATCCGGTGGCACAGTCCAGTGTTGTATTCTTATCGATTTTGTTCTCATTGATCGTACTTTTAACAGACCTCGGCTATGCGGCTGTTGATCCGATCATCCGCGCACAGTTTGTACAGGGTGGAACGAAGAAGAAAAAAAGAAAGGAGGAGAATGGCTGATATGAAAAAAGAAAAACGTAAAGGCGTCAATCAATGGCAGGAAGTATTAAATATTCTGCTTCATAACCCGAATGCGATCATTGGATTTGTGATCGTGGCGGTTTTGATTATTCTGGCAATTCTTGCTCCGTGGATTTCTCCGTATAATTATCTGGAGATGAATCTGGCGATCGCAAAACAGGGCCCGAGCGCTGCGCATATTTTTGGAACAGATGACCTTGGACGCGACATCTTATCCCGTATCCTGTATGGTGGCCGCTACTCCATGTCCCTCGGATTCCTTTCTGTAGGCCTCGGAGCGATCGTAGCTATGGTGGTCGGTTCTATAGCCGGTTACTTCGGTGGATGGGTAGATAACCTCTTAATGCGTATGATGGATGTGCTCTCCGCCATTCCCGGCATGCTGCTTTCCATTATCGTTGCGGCAGCTCTCGGTACTGCATATCACGATACCGTTATCGCTATGGCAATCGGAAATGTTGCGGCCCTTTCACGAATCTTAAGGGCACAGATCCTCAGCATCCGTGAAAAAGAATATGTACAGGCGGCAAAGGCATCCAACTGTTCCAACTTCCGAATCATATTTTCACATATCATCCCGAATTCAGTTATGCCAATGATCATTAACTGTACATCACGTCTTGCTGCAGCATTATTATTCTGTGCATCCTTAAGCTTTATCGGTCTTGGCGTACAGCCGCCGGAGCCAGAGTGGGGAGCAATGCTCGCGGGCGCACGCGGATATATCCGTACATATCCGTACATGTTGATATCCCCGGGAATCTTTATCGCACTTTCTGTTGTCGGATTTACACTTCTTGGTGATTCTCTCCGGGATGCGATGGATCCGAAACTTAGAAAGTAAAGGGAGGTGGAAAAATGAGTGCAGATGAAAAAAAGAAGGCGGCAGATATCGGTGAGTTTCTTGATGTGAGAAATCTCGCAGTTCAGTATACATCCATGGGCAGCGTGATCCACGCAGTAAATGGCATCTCATTCCGGTTAAATAAAGGAGAAACACTTGCTCTTGTAGGCGAGACCGGCGCCGGAAAGACATCGATTGCGAAGGCAATCTTAAGGATTCTGCCGGATGTCTCCGCAAAATCCGGCGGAGAAGTTTATTTCCAGGGAACCGATATGATGAAACTCAAGGAAAAAGAGATGCAGAAGATCCGCGGACATAAGATCTCCATGATCTTCCAGGATCCGATGACAGCCTTAAATCCGACCATGCGTATCGGAAGACAGATTTCAGAAGTTGTATCCGCCCATCGAAATATTTCCAAAGAAGAGGCGGAAGTAGAAGGCAAGAGGATGCTGGAATTGGTAGGAATCCCGGCAGAACGCTACAATGAATTCCCACACCAGTTCTCCGGTGGAATGAAACAGCGAGTTGTCATTGCAATTGCATTGGCCTGCAACCCGGAACTGCTCTTAGCCGATGAGCCGACGACCGCTCTGGATGTAACGATTCAGGCACAGGTTCTTGAGCTGATCAACGATCTGAAGGAGCGATTGAATACCTCTATGATTCTGATTACACATGATCTCGGTGTTGTAAATGAGACATGTGACAATGTGGCAGTTGTGTATGCCGGAAAGATCATTGAGTCCGGAAAAAAATATGATATCTTTAAACACCCGGCACACCCGTATACGAATGGACTGTTCGGCGCACTTCCGAACATGAACTTAAACTCCAGCCGACTGCGCCCGATTGAGGGGCTTCTTCCGGATCCGACAAATCTCCCGGCAGGATGCGCATTTGCACCGCGCTGCCCGCATGCAACAGACAAGTGCAGACAGGGAACGATCCCGGCGGTTGAGCTGGAACCAGGCCACTTCTGCGAGTGTATCCGGTTGGATGAGATCAGAAAGGAGCGTTAGAACATGGCATTAATTGAAGTTCAGCACTTGAAAAAATATTTTGACGTTCCGAATGGAACTCTCCACGCAGTGGATGATGTCAGTTTTAAGATTGAAAAAGGTACGACGATGGGGGTTGTTGGTGAGTCCGGATGTGGAAAATCCACACTTGGAACGACCCTGATCCATCTTCAGGAGAGTACAGGGGGAAAGATCCTGTTCGAGGGCAGAGACGTGACGCATCTGGATAAAAAGGAGCTTCGCACATACCGCGAGGATGTCCAGATCATCTTTCAGGACCCATATTCATCCCTGAATCCACGGTATAATATCGCGAGAACCATTATGGAACCGCTGGAAATATCCGGACGCTTTAAATCAAAGGAAGAGATCCGCAGAGAGGCAGACCGGATCATGGATCTTGTCGGAATCGAGGAACGTCTCCGCGGATCTTATCCGCATGAACTTGATGGAGGGCGCAGACAGCGTGTGGGAATCGGCCGCGCTCTGGCTTTAAATCCGAAGTTTATTGTCTGCGATGAGCCGGTATCAGCCTTGGACGTATCGATTCAGGCCCAGGTATTAAATCTTTTAATGGATCTGCAGGAGCAGAAACAGCTTACCTACATGTTTGTTACGCATGATCTTTCTGTTGTCCGCCATATATCAGATAATATCTGCGTTATGTATCTCGGACAGCTTGTTGAGACATGTTCTTCAAAAAAGTTGTTTGAAAAACCACTTCATCCTTACACGCAGGCACTTCTCTCCGCAATTCCGTCCACGGATGTGGACCGGAAAATGCAGCGTGTCCAGTTAAAAGGAGAGCTTACGTCCCCGATCAACCCGAAACCGGGATGCCGTTTTGCGGCCAGATGTCCTTACGCGACTGCAAAATGTCAGGAACCGCAGCAGCTGCGTGAGATTGAGAGTGGACATTTTGTCCAGTGCTGTCGGATCGAGGAGATTGACTGATAGGAGGAACTGCCATGTACGAGTTGAAAGCAGGGGCCTGTGAAGCCGGAATCAATCCGCCCGAAGAATTGTTTCCGTTCCGCAAATATGAAAATTCATTTTTCGAGGGATGCCTCGATGAATTAAAGGCAAAAGCAATCGTTCTTGACAATGGAGCGACCAGATTTCTGATCCTTGGAATGGATGTCGGGGAGACATTGAACGGAGAGCAGAAAGCGGAGATCACGAAAAAGTACGGATTTGACTATGAGCATATTCTTACATTCAATACACACAATCATTCCGCTCCTTGCTGGGGTCATGTTCCGGCACCGCGGGGCAAAAAGCCGCAGGATCAGAGTGAACGGGAGATCGCCTATGAAAAAACAGTAATGGCTGGGATTCATAAAGCTGTTGAAGGCGCGATCGCTTCATTGCGTCCGGCCCGGTATGGATTCGGAACAGGAGAGAGCTATATCAATACAAACAGAGACCAGCTTTTTGAGGATGGTTTCTGGATGCAGGGACAGAATTATGCTGGTTTTTCAGATAAGACTTTAGCGGTCATGAAATGGGAAGATTACGAAGGAAACCTGATTGCGGCATTTTTGAATTACTGCTGTCACGGAACATGCGCGTTTACAAGACGTGACGTTGACGGAAAAATTAAGACTTCGCCGGAATTCATGGGATATGCCTGCAATTATGTGCAGGAGCGTTACGGTGGAACTCCTGTGATTATCTGGTCATCAGGGGCAGCCGGGGATCAGAATCCGTTGTTTTCCTCTGAGGGATTTCCGAGAACATATGAGAAGGATGGATATTCTGAGAGTATAGACACACCGGATGGAACCCAGTACATGATCCAGAAACATTGGGGATTCCAGCACGGGATCGACGCGATTCATGTGATCGAGTCGATCCGGGATATGAAAGAACGGATGAAGATAACAACATCGTCTACCATTGTAAAACTGGAGGGGCAGAAAGCTCCGGAAGGCGCTGATATGCAGTACAATCGTCTTCTGGTGGATAATTTCCTTCGGGGATATCGCCCGGACCTGTTTGAAAACGGAAAACATCCGGAAAAGAAACTTGTAGAGATGGTGCCGGATGGAGCGGTGGATCTCTATATGCAGCTTGCGATTCTTGGAGATGCTGCTTTTGTGGGGGAAGCCGCGGAGCCATACTGCCGGATCGGAGCGAAATGTAAAGAAGCGTCCCCGCTTAAGAACACAGTGGTTGTGACCCATACAGATGGAAGAAAAGCAGGATATATTCTCGACGATGCATCTGCGGACCATAAAGTATTCCAGAGTTTCGCAAAGGTGCGGCCGGGAAACAATGATGGAAAGATCATAAGAGGAATGCTGGATATGTTTGATGACGCGCTGAATAAGTAGTGTTCAACGAAAAAGGAGGTATTTTAAGTGAAAACAAGAAAAATGCCGTGGTTTGAATTTGCACCTGATACATATGAGATCGATGAGTTTGACTGTGCTTCGATTTTCCTGTTTGTGGGAACGGAACGAGCACTTTTACTTGACACGGGGATTGGAATCGGAGATTTGAAAGGGCTTGTGGAAGGAATTACGGATAAGCCGTATGATGTTGTCCTGACTCATGGACATCGGGATCATACAGGCGGTGCTGGATGGTTTGATACAGTCTATTTGAATAGAAAAGACTATGAATTATATCCGTTTCCGCCGACTGTGGAGCAGAGAAGAGATTACGCGAGGATGATCCGGGCGAGAGAGCACAAGTATTATCCATATAAGGAAGAAGTGGATATTGTGGAGTGGCCGAAGATTCCGGAGAGAAAACCGCTGGAAGATGGGCAGGTCTTTGATCTCGGCGGAAGAACGCTGACGTTCTATGAATGCGGTGGACATACACCGGGTGAGATGGTGGTGATTGATGACAAAAACCGTATTTTATTCTGCGGGGATGCATGCAATAATCATCTGCTGTTCAGACTTGGACCTGGAGAACCGGGATTCATCAGCACAGAGGAAGCCGGGGAGAATCTGGAACGGATCTGGAACATGAGAGACCGCTATGATATCGTGATGAATTCCCATCATGATTACCGGGCAGTCGGAGGACCGATAGCTCCGACGGTTATGCCGAACGCGATTCAGTGCTGCAAGGATCTGGTAGCAGGAACTCCGCATCTGATGCAGATCGATAATCCACTGAAGTTAGAAGGAGCGGATCCGACGATCACGGTCGCGTCTCTGGATGGAATCAGTTGGGTTGTGTTCAATCCGGAAGGAATTCACAGAGTATAAACTCGTGGATGATACATAAAAAAAGAACCGTCATCCGGCGTGTGGGAGGAAAAAACACACCGGATGACGGTTCTTTTTAAATCAGCGTCTAAAATAGCGATCCAGATAAGCCTCTTCTTTCAGCCATGCGAAAACCGGTTTCTCTTCCCAATATTTCTGCACAGCTTTCAGACGTTTTACGGAATACCGCATGTAGCGTTTTTCTTTTGGCGGCCAGTTGAGGCACATATGAAAACGTTCTTTCTCGGTCATAGACTCTGGAGAAAAGTAAAGATAAAGTTCTCCAACTTTCGTTCTTTCAGCATTTTTCATGACCTTCATATTGGCGATCCCAACCTCCTGAATCTTATCCCAGGAAAGTTCATTGTAGGATTTCCATAAAAAACGATTTCGCACACCATTTTCGTCGATTTCAAGATATTTCGTAAAATGACATAAAAGAAGAAAATAGACTACGGAAAGTACGGCGTACAGAACCATTGGTATCATTTTGTGTGATTGAAATGAGACGACAAAAAGGAAAAGAAATAAAATAAAGGCAAACAGTGAAAGCAAAGACTTCACTGGATTGATCAGATATCGCATAAAAACTCCTTTCCGTATCACTGCTGTTTTTCGCTGACAAATTCAGTCAGGGAAGTGCTTAGGGCAGCAGTTACTTTTTCAGATTCGTAGTTAAAAAGGATAATACCATTTTTAGTCCGGATCTCGATTGCAGATCGAATCGACGGGACGGCACAGAGAGCATATGTACCATATACGTCATTATGAAAAGTTCCGTAATACAGACGACGGTTTTGTACGCCGGAAACTTTTGTGCCTCTGTTGTAGTCGTCAATAAGCGTGATCGATTGGATTTCCCTGTAATCAATGGAAAAAGGTTCGGTTCCTGATGGACCGGTGATGACAATCCGGGTGTCATTGAAATCGATCCCGACGGATGCTGCATTCTGCATACGGATGGCGGCTACAAATACCATGATCAGGATCAATGCACTGGTGATATAACGGGAATATTTTTTGTTCACGAAATCCCTCATTTCTCTTGTGTGATGACATCATTATCAGTCAAAATGCACAAAAAAACAAGGCGACAAATTAAAGACTATGTGAAAAATATTTGCGATTTTGATGAATGATGATGAAAATAGTCCCATGTTTTCAATAAGCTGAGGAATCTGCCAGATTCATTTTAACAAAGAGAACAATGACAGATGCCGCAACGAGAAGACATGGGACGTATTTTCAGAATATTTGAGGTGAAGGATTATTCTGGATAAACAAGCTGTTCCTCGCGGATATCCTCAAGCACCTCGTCATAAAACTTTCCGGCAAGATATTTTGCCATCGGGAGGTTCATGTCGAGGTAGTTTCCGCAGTCACGGGCAGCAGCACCCGGAACTTCGCCCTCGTAATCGCGGATAAAGAGGAACATCTCCTGAAGCAGCGGGATAATGTCCGCAGACTCATAATCGCCAGCGAGAAGCAGATAGAATCCGGTGCGGCATCCCATCGGGCCGAAGTAGAGCACTTTATCTTTGTAAATACGGTGGTTTCTTAAGAAGGTTGCGCCGAGATGTTCGATCGTATGGACCTCGGCAGTGTTCATAACCGGCTCAAAGTTCGGACGGGTCATACGGATATCGAAGGTCGTAACATGGCTGTCTCCGGCGACATCCCTGCGGGAAACGTAAACGCCGGGAATCAGTTTCAGATGATTGACAGTGAAGCTTGTGATCTTTTCCATAATCAGATACACCCTTTCGTGAGTTTTGCTGTTTGTTGTTGTACACAGGTTGGAATTTTCCGAATTGAAAATTCTGTACAATACAGAGGCAGATGCCATCTGACTGTATCGACTTTTATTATAAAGGGGATACCGTGTGGTTACAAGATGGAATTTGTAAATTGTCAGTGCCTGTTCAGCAGATCTGCTCCCTTCAATTGTCAATTTATTCTTGTCTCACATTCCGATTTGTACTATAATAACGTGTAACGGGATTTTTGAACTGAAACATATCCCATAAGGAGTGGCTATGAAATTACTGGCATATGAAGTAGATAAAAGATCTTTTTTAGGTGTATTAAATGAGGATGAAACCTGGGTTTATCCAGTTGCCGCAGCGGGAATGGAATATCGGTCCATGAAGGACCTGATCCGGGAAGCGGGATCGTCAGAGATGGAGATGCTGGACTATATTTCAAAGAAGATGCCGGGAGATGTGATCGGTGCGGCACCGGTGGAAGAGATCAAGGTCGTATCTCCGATCGCGGAGCCGGATCAGGACATTATCTGCCTGGGAATCAACTATATGGATCATGCGAAAGAGTCTGCGAGATTCCAGAAAGAGGAATTCTCAAAGCCGGAGAAAGCAATTTATTTCTCCAAGCGCGTAAATCGCACAAATGATCCGGACGGAATCATTCCGGCACATAAAAACCTGACAAACCAGCTGGATTATGAGGCAGAGCTTGCCGTTATCATCAAGAAAGACGCGAAGGACGTAAAGCCGGGAGAGGTAAAAGATTATATTTTCGGTTACACGATCATGAACGACGTCAGCGCCAGAGAGGTGCAGACGGAACATAAACAGTGGTATTTCGGAAAGAGCCTGGATGGATTTACACCGCTCGGTCCGTGTATCATGACCGTGGATTCCACTGCGTTTCCGCCGGTGTTAAAGATCCAGTCAAAGGTAAACGGAGAACTCCGCCAGAATTCCAATACAGGGCTCTTTATCCATGGAATCGAGGAAGTGATCTGTGAACTCACAAAAGGCATGACCTTAAAAGCGGGAACGATCATCGCAACAGGAACGCCGGCAGGAGTCGGCATGGGATTCGTTCCGCCGAAATTTCTTGAGACCGGGGATATTGTGGAGTGTATTATTGAAGGAATCGGTACGCTTAGAAATACGGTCGGTGAATAAATAATCGGACGGTATGCGATACAGGATATAGACATGGAAGAGCCATGCCGCAAAAATAAGATAAGATCAGCATAGCTGCCATGAAGGGAGCAGGAAGCCGGTCAGGATGACGGGCTGCTCTTTTCATGGCTTTTTGTTGCCGTGTGCCGTGCACCTGGAAGCCAGGGAAGCTTTCAGCGGCTGTATCTGCGCGAAAATTCAGATGGCGGAAGACGGCTGCGCCGGTGCGGACATGAGCAGCAGAACTTTTTGGAAAAAGGAGAAATTCTATTATACATGGAAGATATACGCGAAATGTTGAAAAAGGTGGCGGCAGGCGAGCTGTCTGTGGATAACGCTGTCCTGGAACTGAAGAAAGAGCCGTTTATGGCAGCAGGATACGATGACCTGGGATTCGCGAAGCTGGATACCCACCGGAAGCTGCGTCAGGGAGCGGCGGAGGTGATCTACGGAGCGGGGAAAACACCGCAGCAGATCGCCGGAATTGTGGAAGCGATGAAAAAAAGCGGACAGGAGACGATCCTGATCACCCGCGTGGATGAGGAGAAGAGCCGGGAGACAGAGAAACTTCTCGCTGGAAAGTACCCGGAAGGAAGCGGCTACACATATTTTAAGGACGCAAAAGTAGCAATCTGCGGAAAATTCCCGGAAAAAGACGGCGTCGGAACTATCGTTATTGCGACGGGCGGAACCAGTGATATTCCGGTTGCGGAGGAAGCGGCACTTACGGCAGAGGCACTTGGAAACCAGGTGGAACGCCTCTATGATGTGGGGGTTGCGGGCCTGCACCGCCTGCTGTCCCACATGGATTCTATTATGGATGCCCGTGTAATTATCGCCATTGCGGGGATGGAAGGCGCTCTCGCCAGCGTCATCGGCGGTCTCGCCGACTGCCCGGTGATCGCGGTGCCCACCAGCATCGGATACGGCGCGTCCTTCGGCGGCGTGTCCGCCCTGCTCTCCATGCTGAATTCCTGCGCCAGCGGTGTCAGCGTTGTGAATATCGACAATGGATTTGGAGCCGGGTATCTGGCGAGCATGATGAATCATATGCGTGGATAAGACTTCTGTTAACGTTGTCGGATCTGTCCGATCCGTAAATGATATGGCGGAATTGTCGAATAAAGCTGTCGATTCGAATGGAATGAAAGAAAATAATTTGTACTTTTTTAATGAGGTGGAATCAATATGAAAACATTATATTTTGACTGTGGAATGGGCGCTGCCGGAGATATGCTGATGGCATCTCTCTACGAGATCTGCCCGGATAAAGAGAAATTTTTAAAGACCATGAACGAAATGGGCCTGCCGGGACTCTCCATTGAGGCGGAACCGTCAGTAAAGTGCGGAATTACAGGAACACATATGAAGGTGACGATCCACGGGGAGGAAGAGGAGAGCGTGGATGTCGATCTGCAGGGGCATGAGCACGAGCATCATCAGGAGCATAACCATGAAGATAGTCAGCATAGCCATGCTCACGATCACCACCATGATCATGAAGATACCCACCATGACCATAGTCACGAATCCCATCATCATGCCCACGAAATGGCAGAGTCAGCAGCAGAACAGACAGTTCACGAATGTATATATGATAAACAGGCTGATCACAACCACGAGAATCAAAACGATCTCAATCACCCCCACACCCATGACCACGATCATAATTGCGGACATGATCATACCCACGATCATGGTCACCCCCACCACCATCACGCCAGCATGGCAGGTATTTCCCATATCATCGAGCATTTAAACCTCCCGGAAGAGGTAAAGAACGACATCGTGGCAGTCTACCGCCTGATCGCCGAGGCCGAGTCCCACGTCCACGGAAAGACCGTCGAGGAGATCCACTTTCACGAGGTGGGCACCGCCGACGCGATCGTGGATATCGCTGGAGTCTGCCTTTTAATGCACATGATCGCCCCACAGAAGGTGATCGCATCCCCGATCCATGTCGGAAGCGGAAATGTCCGCTGCGCCCACGGGATCCTGCCGGTACCGGCACCTGCGACAGCATATATTTTACAGGGACTCCCAATTTACAGCGGAGATATCAGAGGTGAGCTCTGCACCCCGACCGGAGCGGCATTGTTAAAGCACTTTGTGACAGAATTTAAGGAAATGCCGGTTATGCGGACCGCTGCCATTGGCTACGGTATGGGAAAGAAAGACTTTGAACGTGCAAACTGCGTGCGCGTCCTCTTAGGCGAGACAGAGGAGAATGGAAGTGAAGTGACAGAGCTCTCCTGTAATCTCGACGATATGACCCCGGAAGCCCTCGGCTTCGTTCAGGAGATCCTCTTTGCCGCAGGTGCCCTTGAGGTCTACACGATCCCGATCGGTATGAAGAAGAGCCGCCCGGGAATCCTTTTAACCTGCATGTGCCGCTGCAATGACAAAAAGAAGATGGTTTCCCTGCTCTTCAAGCACACAACAACACTCGGCATTCGCGAGTCCATCAGTCGCCGCTACACCCTGACAAGAACCATGAAAGAACACGAGACCCCGTACGGTGTGGTCCGGGAGAAGGTTTCCGAAGGATACGGTGTGTGCCGCGGAAAATTAGAGTACGAAGATATTGCAAAGATCGCGAGAGAGAATGGAATGTCGTTAGAGGAAGTTAAGGAATTAGTAGAGAAATAGAGAGTGAACGTAAAAAGCAAGGAAGAACTTATTTTAGCTCTGCCTTGCTTTTTACATTGCATTGATAACCATAGAGACAAAAAGAACTAGCATCCTACTTCCCACGGTAAAAAGCTACTCTCTTGTACATATCATAACGAATAAAACACATTTTATCAAGTTACTCTAGTTTAAAATATGCGTTAAATTAAAGAAAAACAGGCGTAAAAGTGACCAAATAGTTCAATCGACATACTTCGATTTCTATGATAAAATCATATTGTAATGGAGCAAATTTGCGAGGATGCGTTTCTGATGTCTGGTGCCCTCTGATCGTAAAGGGGGTGATGTCGTATGAATACAATGGAAATCCTGACGTTGTTACTAGTTATATTTTCCGCATTATCATATATTGACATGCACAATGACAAAAAGAACTAGCATCCGCACCGGCAAAGTGAAATGCTAGTTCTTTTTACTTAATTCACTGAGGGCATCGGATGTATATCCGAGTACCTTTCTGTCTTCATTATAACTGGAGCGGCCTGAAAAAACAAGCCGCTCCAGTTTAATTTTAACTATTTTATTCAGAAATTAGCCAAAATATCTCTTTAAGAGACCAGCAAATGCCTTGCCATGTCTAGCCTCGTCTCTTGCCATCTCGTGAACGGTGTCATGGATCGCATCAAGACCAGCGGCCTTTGCTCTCTTAGCGAGGTCTGTCTTACCGGCAGTAGCACCGTTCTCAGCCTCAACTCTCATCTCGAGGTTCTTCTTTGTGCTGTCTGTAACAACTTCACCGAGGAGCTCTGCAAATTTAGCAGCGTGCTCAGCCTCTTCGTAAGCTGCCTTCTCCCAGTAAAGACCGATCTCCGGATAACCTTCTCTGTGGGCAACTCTTGCCATAGCGAGGTACATACCAACCTCAGAGCACTCACCGTTGAAGTTTGCTCTTAAGTCCTCAAGGATATCTTCGCTTACGCCCTGAGCAACACCAACTACGTGCTCAGAAGCCCAGCTCATTTCATCGCTCTGCTCAATGAACTTGGAAGCCGGTGCGTTACATACCGGACATTTCTCCGGAGCAGCCTCACCCTCATATACATAACCACATACGGAACAGACAAATTTCTTCATAGCGTTTTCTCCTTTTCATTTATAAAATATTGTGTTTTGGAATCAATAATAGTAACTGTTACTGATATTATATTCTAATTGACTCTGAATGTCAATAGAATTTTTTTTTTTTTAGTATTCCTTTTTCCGGCAGTCCTCACATTCGCCGTAAAAGAAAACAGTGTGGGAATCGACCCGTCCCGGAAACGGAGCGGTGAGAAGATCCGAAGTGTCACGAACCAGCTCCAGAGGCATATCGATGATCGCTCCGCAAGTCTTGCACACAAAGTGATAATGCGGATCTGTGTTGTAATCAAAATGCTCCGATCCGTCTCCGCTGGAAAAACGCTGGATCTCACCCATATCCGCCAGAAGATTTAAATTGCGGTATACAGTTCCCAGGCTAATCTTCGGGTATTCTTTGCTGATCGTTACATAGACGGCGTCTGCGGTCGGATGATCCTTGCGGTTTTTCAGGCACTCCCGGATAGATTCGCGCTGGCGGCTGAATTTTAATGCTTTCATGGTGAACCTCCTTTCTGGATTTTTAAATACCAAATAACAACAATAATAATAATTGTTACTGATATAATACCATTGGAGATATTCACTGTCAAGTATGAAGTGATAAAATTTTTTAAAACTGCTCAGACCATACGTGAAATCAAATTCCTTGAAAACAGCTGATCTCAGCGCCAAAACACATGTATTTAACTGCGTACAATCTGTAAGAAAATTCCTTGAAAACACCTTAAGAAGTGTTTATACTGTTCTTATAATTGAAGGCAGCCAGAAAACTGTTCTTCAAAGCTGCTCATATTCCCGGCTTGGCACGGGAGTCCCTACGGCAGCAGGACCGGAATTTCTGTACGATCCGTCCTCAAAACCCCACGAAACGGAGGTATTTCCATGTATAACAGACACATCCGCCACCTTGTGACAGAGCTTGGAAACCGTCTGTCGGATAAAGAATTCTTAAAAAAGATCGGTCTCAGCCGCCGCAGCATGCAGCAGCTCTTCAATAAAGACCACTGGGAAGTAATATTCGGGAAAGCATTCCCGGTGACAAGACGCTTTTCCTGCGCAGAAATCCTGGAATTCTGCCGCGAAGATATGGAAAAACTCGCAAATGAACCGGAAGAAGGCTGGCTCTCCTTCACCTATAAATATTCGACCCACATTCTGTACCCTGATGGGGATTTCTCTGCGTCCGCGGCTCCCTATGCGCCGTCAGCGCTCTATTTCTTAAACGTACTCCAGTATTTCTTTGACGAAGAACGGAAAGTCATGCCGTTCGATCCCTACGATGATTTTCAGCTTCTAACCGAAGAAGAGTACGCGAATTTCGAGCGGGCAGGAGAGTATGCCCACTTTATCCGCGAATTCCGCGACCAGTATATATATGAAATGATGCGCTTAAACCGTGAGGCGACCCCGTTCGAGACACTGGGACACATCGCAGGCGTCCACTACGTTGCGATGGCGGTGGCCCAGGGCCTTTATAAGGCAGGCGTGCCCATCGATCTGGCGCTGGCATCCGGCGCGGCGGCGGGACATGACCTCGGAAAATTCGGCTGCAAGCCAAACGAGCGGGTCCCGTACCTTCACTATTACTACACGAACCAGTGGTTCACCGCCTACCACATGGAAGGAATCGGCCACATCGCCGCGAACCACTCCACCTGGGACCTGGAGCTGGACAATATCTCCGTGGAGTCCCTGGTGCTGATCTACGCCGACTTCCGTGTAAAACAGATGCGCGGTGAGGACGGCCGGGAGATCACGAAGATCTACACCTTAAAAGATTCCTTTGACGTCATCCTCTCAAAACTCGACAATGTGGATGAGGCAAAACGGAACCGCTACCGCGTCGTTTACTCCCGCCTTTACGAATTTGAGCGTTACATGCGCTACAAAGGCGTGGATGTGGACCTCACAGGGAATCCGGACCCGGCAGAAAAACCGGTGGATATCGTTCTGCAGTCCGGAAAACAGATCGTCCGTTCCTACGTGTTCTGGGGAATCGAGCACAACATCGATGTCATGCACCGCCTCGGCACCGAGCGCCAGTTCGGAAACATCCTGGAGGCGGCCCGGAGCGAAAAAGACTGGAAGAATGTCCGCGCCTACTTAAACATGTTCAACGAATATTCGATCCACCTGAACCACCGCCAGAAAGAGCAGACCATCAGCTTCCTGTACGAGCTCCTCTTAAACCGTGAGGGCGATATCCGCAGACAGGCGGCGGCACTGATCGGAAAAATGTTCGCAGATTTCAATGCCGGTTACCGGAAGGAGCTGCCGAAAAACATGCCGGACCCGGATGACAAGACGGCTCTGACACTCTGGGAGGAGTACCTTGGACAGCTGGTGTGTCCGGACTACCGTCTGACGATCCAGCAGAAGCACAGGATCCAGAACTCCTTAAAATTTATCATGGTATCCGCTATGGAGCGAAGCTCCGAGAAGGTCCGGGAAGAGCTGTTTACCGTGTTCGTGAAGTGGTTTGACGGCCATCACCGGCTGGTGGGAGACCCGGTATTTTACCTGCTGGACTGCATTTTTTCCCTGCCGCTGGACCTCTGCAGCAAAGGAGACCGTCTGGAGCAGCTGATCCGCTTTGCCATCAGCCATATGGATGACCCGGATGAGAAGGTGCAGATCGCGGCCGTCCGCGTCTTAAAGGTTCTGACCCAGGCGGTGCCGCCGGAAAGCGCCTGCTACGAGATCGCCTGCGACGCGGCGCACCGGATCAATCCGAGAACGATCACGCTGCTGTTTTTACAGTACCGGATCTACACGAACCTGCGCCTGGACACCACTGCCCAGCGGGAAGTTCTCTATGGACATGATGTGGTCAGCGATATCTTCCTTGAAAACTTAAAATCCGCGACCCCGTGGATCTTGAAGTCCGTAAATATCAAGCTTCTTGCGGATCAGGTCGATCACGGAAAGAGGGATCACCTGCTCCACATCTGCGCGCACTTTTCGAACCTTATTAAGGTCAGCGAGCAGGTCGGCGTCCGCCACGACGCGGGCCGCGCGCTCCTGCGTCTTGCCCATTTGCTGGCAACAGACCAGAGAAACGAGATCGCGGTGGAGCTCTTAAAGGGACTGGAAGTGGGAGAGTACGAGTTCTCCAAATACATTCCGGAATACCTCGGCGAGTTCGCCTTATGGCTGCCGCCGGAACAGCTTGATGACATCATTGAACGTCTGCATATCCTGCTGGCGAACGGAAATGAACGGATCGTGTCCGTTGCCCTCGATACGTTAGGAGTCCTTTTGGAGTGCTATTCGCGGTATACCGTCCGTTTTCATGAGTCCGAGGAAGTATCGGAAGAACGCCGCATGAAGCTTCTCGGCCTGATTTTAAGCTGTCTTGCAAACTACCGGGAGCAGGTCCGTCAGGAGGCACTGCTTGTCATCGGACAGCATATTTTCGGCTCCCAGATCCTTGCGGAGAGAGACAAGAGCAGGATGTTCTCCCTTTGCGCAAAGAAACTCCTATTCCTGTTAAATGAGAATAAGGGCGGCGAGCTGAGTCTCTACTACCGTGCTGCGACCCTGTCCCATATCGACCGTTTTATCGCCCACTACCAGTTGTTCGGCGGTCTGGTGGAGACCAGTACGCGGGAGAAGATCGCATTTTTCCCGGGAACCTTTGACCCGTTTACCTTATCCCACAAGGAGATCGCAAAGAAGATCCAGGAGCTCGGATTTACCGTATTTCTTGCCATTGATGAGTTTTCCTGGTCGAAGAAGACCCAGCCGCATCTGGTGCGCCGCCAGATCGTAAACATGTCCATCGCGGATGAGTTTTATGTTCATCTGTTCCCGGACAACACGCCGGTCAACATCGCGAACCCGGCGGATCTGCGGAGGCTGAAGGAGATGTTCCCGACGGAAGAACTCTATATCGTTGTGGGATCCGACGTGATCCACAACGCGAGCTCCTACAAGAAGGATCCGGAGGAGAATTCCATCCATTCCTTCAACCACATCGTCTTCCGGCGCCCTGGTGAGGCACATCCGACGGAGGTTTACGAGCAGATCACCGGAAAAGTCGTGCAGCTGGAGCTCCCGCAGGAGCTGGAGGATATCAGCTCCACGAAGATCCGTGAAAATATTGATAACCACCGCGATATTTCCAGCCTCATCGATCCGGTCGTTCAGGAATATATTTACCACAAGGGCATGTACCTGCGGGAACCGGAATTCAAGCCGATTCTGAGGGCGAAAGCCATCGCGTTCGAAAATGCGTCGGGAAGAGACAGAGGAATTCTTGACGAGCTTGGAAATACGGTCCTCTACGGACATCCGGATGTCCAGTCGATCCTGACAAGGATCCAGGTGGAAAACGACCGTCTGCTGCTTTTAAGAAATACCGTGGAAGGCGAGCGCCCGGCGGGCTTTGTGAGTTACCGGGAGATCGGAAATGACGAACTCTTTGGTGTCTTAAAGGACATGGAGTTAGCGAATCTGGTAAGGGGAAAGAGCAGCCGGGAGATCCTTCTTATCACGGGAATTTACGCGAGGGAGGAGAACGCAGGAGACAGCGAGGTGATCCGGGATGCTCCGCAGCAGCTTCTTGTGGAGGTCCTCGCGAAGGAACTGGAAAAGAATTACAGCTTTGCACTGTTCGTGGCGGAGCGCGGAACGACGACAAAGGAGGTTGTGTACGTGCTGGAGAGACAGGGCTTTATCCGTCCGCATATGGCGGACGAGAACGACAAGCGGACGATCTACATGGTCGACATGCATGAGCCGTTAATGTTCCTGCATAACCTGGAGACCACGATCAAGGAGCCGTTTGCCAGCAATCCGGCGGTTCTGGACGCTATCGAAAAGAATCACAGAAAGCTTCAGATGGCCATGACGAAGCTGTATCCGGGAAATCTCGTGATCTCCTTATCATCCGGTGTCATGCATCACCGTCTCGTAGACAGGATCACGGCCCTCAACGATGTGCCGAGGGAACCGCTGGTGCCGAGAAGGCTCGGAAAGAATATGTGCGTCCCCTTCGGTAAGATCCTGAGAGGAAAAGTGGTTCCGAACACGGTGACAAAGACGCTGCACACCGATAAGGTCTACGAGCCGGATCTTAACAGCTTTACGATCGAGCCGTTCCCGTACTACTCACCGCTAAAAAGTCAGATCGAGACCATCAAGTCCTTCGACCGGCCGGTGATCCTGGTGGATGACCTCGTCCACACGGCGAACCGGCTCCAGGTGCTCGTTCCGCAGCTCAGGGAAGACGGGATCCCGATCAAGAAGGTCGTCGTGGGCGTACTGTCCGGCTATGGCCGTGACCTGATGCAGTGCCTGAAAGTCCCGGTTGAGAGCATTTATTCGATGCCGAATCTGCGCCAGTGGTTCGTGGAATCCACACTGTATCCGTTTATCGGCGGCGATACCGTGCGCCGTGAGGAGATGAAGGTGGCGGGACTTCAGCCGTCCATCAACATGATCCTGCCCTACGCGACGCCGAGACTTTCCGGCTGCAGCCGGGAGGCGCTTGTGGAGTTCTCGGCCTGCTGTATCGAGAATTCCAGGGATCTTTTCCAGGTCCTGGAGGCGGAATACCGGAAAATGTACGCGAAAAACCTTACCCTTTCACGCCTCTCCGAGGCCGTCATCCTGCCGCTCTGCCCGGATAAGGGAAGCTGTATGGAGTATGATGAGAACCTGGCGGCGTCAGTATATCTGGAGAATGATCTGGAGACGCTGTGGAGGATGAAAGAGTTTCTGATCAAGGGATAAAATGCTGAACGCCGTCTGGAATTTCGAGAGGCTGAGGGCTTAAAAGGAAGATCTGCGATAATCGTGGGCTGTGTATCAAAGCCGTAAGGTCGGCAGACCTGAATGGCTTTGGTTCATGGCAGTAAAATATGGAAATCAGGGGGAATGAAATTATGGTAACCTATTATAAAATCGGAGACATGTTTTGTGCGTCCGCGCACGGCGATCTGCCATATGAAAAAACGGAGAAACCGGCAGTAGGGACAACGCTCACCTGGCTCTTTACCGGAGAACCGGGCAGCCGCCGCGCATCATTTCTCGTAAACCATCCGGCAGAGCTCTTCGCAGAGTGTGAGGATGTCAGCTGGTTAAACACAAACAGATTAAATGCGTCCGCATACGACGGACAGACCAGGGAACTCCCGGCGGATCTCCTCGCGCAGCTCGATGCCGGAACACTCCGCGCGGTAAACGCGTCCCACCCGAAATTTGAGGAGATCCTGGCATATAAGCCGAAAGAGGGCAAAAAGCGTGTCCATGTTCTGGCGATCGGCGATGTGGGCAGCATGCTCTTAACAGGTCTCCATCTTCTCGGCGGAGATGTGATCTCCTCCATCGGAATCTGTGATATCTCCGACAAGGTGACTGCCCGCTGGGAGTTTGAGGAGAACCAGATCGCCTATCCGTGGGACTATGACGCGATGCCGGAGGTGGACGTTGTGGACCAGGATCACCTCTTTGACTGTGATGTGTTCGTATTCGTGGCCTCAAAGGGAATCCCGCCGGTCGGTTCCGGAGTCAAAGATGTCCGCATGTACCAGTTCGAGAACAACTCAAAGATCATCGGACATTACGCGAAGATGGCGAGAGAAAAGAACTTTAAGGGCTTATTCTGCGCCGTCTCCGATCCGGTGGACCCGCTTGCGAAGACCGCGTTCCTTGAGAGCAACAAGAATGAGGCAGGAGAGTACGACTGGATGGGACTTCTCCCGGAGCAGATACAGGGATTCGGCCTCGGTGTTATGAATGCGAGAGCTGCATATTATGCAAAACGTGATCCGAGGTTTAAGCAGTTTTTGACGGAAGGCCGTTCCTTCGGACCGCACGGACAGGATCTCGTTATCGCGGATTCCATCGAAAACTACAACGATGAGCTCTCAAAAGAACTGACAAACCTCACCGTCACCGCGAACCTCCACATGCGCGCCATCGGCTACAAACCGTTCGTTGCCCCGGCGTTCTCATCCGGCGCGATCTCGATCCTGATGACGCTCAGAAAACAGTGGCACTGCGGTTCCGTGTTCCTCGGCGGCGTTTACATGGGCGTGAAGAACCGCTATACAGAACATGGCCTCGAGACGGAGACACTGGCGCTGCCGGATGCTTTGTATGAGAGGATCGTGTTCGCGGCTGAAAATCTTGCGAAGATCGTGTAGAGGTTGTTTCTGCGGCGAAGGCTGGAATATAGAAAAATGCTGATCTGATTTGTCCCGGCAGGTTTCCCGTATGTCGGGGAGAACTGCCGGGATTTTTATATGTGCCGTGTTGAGGATGGAAAGCCGTTGTTATAAAAATATCAGTGATCATGTATATTGAGTGAAGCAGATTTATCAGGGAGAGTGATACATCATGGAGAGTGACAGATTGTTAGTTCTATATCCGCAAAAACGCGGCCCGGAGAAAGAACGGTCGCGTATGGACGAGGTTTTGAGGGCGGCACTTGACGGGATCGATGCCGAGATCGTGGAAGACATGGAAATTTTGGAGCAGGATCCCTTCAAATATCGTGGACGCAGACTCCTGTTTGCAGTTCCACTTGGGAGAAATGGCATCAACCGCGGTTACTACGAAGTTCTCGCCTGGCTGCGGGGCGGTGACCAGGTCCTCGCGGGGGCGACCGCTGGCATGATCATCGACGCGGAGAGCGAATTCTACACGAAAGCGACGGCAAGAGAGCTTGCGGTGGCGGCAAACCGCGCCGGATGTGCCTTTGTCGGCCGCCCGCTGGTGGAAGGAACTGCCTCCCTCGATAACTACCTGATCCAGGCTGCCAATATGAACACGGACCGGTTCGGCGCTTATAAAAAGAGCGCTGCGATCCTGGCACATCAAATTCTGGAAGAAACATGGCAGCCGAAAGAAGAATCGCACCTTCTGGTCCTTCACGCCTCAAACCACAGGACCTCCAATACCCTGGCGATCTGGCAGAAAGTAAAGGAGCGCCTGGATGACCGGATCGGGATCCAGGAGATCAACCTGCGAAACGGCACTCTCGTGGACTGTTCGGGATGTCCATACCAGATGTGCCTGCACTTTGGTGAGCAGGGAAAATGCTTCTACGGCGGAGCCATGGTGGAAAATATCTATCCGGCGGTCAAGTGGGCTGACGCGATCCTGCTCCTCTGTCCAAACTACAACGATGCCCTGTCCGCGAATATGACGGCGTTTATCAACCGCCTGACAGCCCTGTTCCGGACCACGCGGTTCTACGACAAAGCCCTGTTCGGAATTATCGTATCCGGCTATTCCGGCAGTGACCTTCTCGCTGGGCAGCTCGTAACAGCCCTCAATATGAACAAGACCTTCTACCTCCCGGGCAATTTCTGCATGATGGAGACAGCCAACAACGCCGGTGCTGCCATGAAGCTTCCGGGTATCGAAAACAGGATCAAGGAATTTAGCGAAAAAATGACGCATATACTGATAAAAGAGACACAAAATAGCTGATACAATTTTTGAATTTCAAGCAATTGTGCATCAAAACTTTACATCACGGAAGTGAACAACTGCAATTATGAGAAAAGCAACGAATAGCTGAAAGATTTCAGACGTTTACAAAAATTACTAATATTTGTTGCAAAAGTAACAATGGAGATGTATAATATGTTCGTAAGCTTCCTTTGCTGAAACGTTGTGCAAAGGAACAGAAAAAGGAGGTAGAAAGATATGAGAAAGAGATTTTCCGCAGCAATGGCACTCGCATTATCCTGTGCAATGGTACTGACCGCTTGTTCCGGCGGCAGCAAACCGGCAGAGACAACAGCAGCCGCAGCTGACACTACTGCAGCAGCAGCTGAAACAACAGCAGCCGCAGCAGCAGCCCCGAGTGGTGATGCCCAGAAGTTAACAATGGGTACTGGCGGAACCACCGGTACATATTACGCATTCGGTGGTGTAATCGCGAATGTATTAAACAGCAAAGACATCGGAGTGAACATTAACGTTCAGTCTACCGGTGCTTCCAAAGCAAATATCTACCTTGTAAACGACGGTGAAGCAGACCTCGCGATCGTACAGAACGACGTTATGGACTATGCTTACAACGGAACTGACCTCTTCGCAGAAGAAGGCGCAGCAAAAGATTTCACAACAGTTGCAGCCCTCTACGCTGAGGTTTGCCAGATCGTATCCTCCGGCGATATCAAATCTGTCGCTGACTTAAAGGGCAAGAGAGTATCCGTTGGTGACGCAGGCTCCGGTGTTGAGTTCAACGCACGTCAGATCCTCGAGGCTTATGACATCTCCTTCGATGATATCCAGGTCAACAACCTCGGATTCGGTGATTCCGCAGATGCGTTAAAAGACGGCAAGATCGATGCTTTCTTCTGTACAGCAGGCGCACCGACAACAGCGATCGTAGAGCTCGCTACAACAAATGCGATCAACCTTCTTGAGATCGATGACGAGCATGCGAAGAAGCTTGCGGATGCACATCCGTTCTACACAACATACGCAATCCCGGGCGGCTCCTATAAGGGCGTTGACGATGATGTTCAGACAGTTGCTATCAAAGCTACTCTGATCGCATCCCCGAAGCTTTCCGAAGAAACAGTTTATAACCTCACAAAGGCTATTTTCGATAACAAAGATGAGATCGCTTCCACACATGCAAAGGGCGAAGAGCTTGATCTCGAATATGCGGTTTCCGGTATTTCTGTTCCGTTCCATCCGGGTGCTGAGAAGTACTTCAAGGAAGTAGGAGCAATCAAGTAATTACCTTGAAAAACAGGAAAGTAAGATTCTTTACAGTGGCAGCAATAATCACGGCAATTATTGCTGCCACTCTTGCCTATACTTTACGAAGCGGAGACTATCTGGTCCTGAGGAACGGAGACACAAATGCAGAATATGCCCGCTTCCGGGTAAAAGAGGGGGATGAGTTTTCTGTAACGTTCATCCACTCGGTAAATAAGTATCCGTTGACGGACGTTTACGAGATCCGCGACCACAAGATCTACGTGATCCGCACGATCTACAATAATTTCGGCGCGGGCGTGCAGACAGAGATCGAGGATGGGCAGACGCTTACGTATGATGAAAACGGGGAGATGGTCGTTTCCGGGTTTAATAAGGAAATGCCGTATCTCTCATATATCGTGGGTACGGTCTCCGACCACACACTCACACTTCACGGAAAAGAAATCAGTTTGAGGGATCTCTGCGGACGAAACAGCAAAGTAGAGTTCTCCTGTGAACATAAAGGATTCTAAGCGTTAAAAGAGTTTCGGACATATCCGGCGCCTGTTTGTATAGGGGGTATACAGGGGCAGCGCCGGAAACGAAATATAAAGGAGGGATTGGTATGGCAGAGAAAGACAACATGAAAGTCAACACATCTCCGGTGGCTGATGTGGAGACCGGTACCGCCGAAGACGTCGAAGCCATCATGAAAAAGTACGACCGTGAATCGAATACCCGAATCTGGGAAGGCACCCCGAAGCAGGTCATTCGTTTCCTTCTGGCAGCGTTTTCAGTTTTAATGCTCTATATGAACTTGTTTGCAAACTGGGATGAGCGTGTAAGACGTTCCCTGTTTGTAGGTTTCGTAATTATCCTTTCATTCCTGGTATATCCGATGAAAAAGGGAAGCTCAAAAAAGAATTCCGTTCCGATCTACGATATTATCCTTATGGTACTCGGAGCCGGTGCTTACTTCTATTTCGTATTTAACTTTAAAACAATTATCGGACACGCGACACGAATCAGCCAGACAGAGGTTATCGTTGGCGTGATCGGTATCCTGATCTTAGCAGAAACATGCCGCCGCGTTGTAGGTATTCCGATCCTCTGTGTGGCGACATTCTTTGTGGGTTATGCGTTTTATAACGGACTTGGACAGGGCAGAGCCTTTGCAGTAGTCTTAAAGTCCATCGTTTACAACCTGTTCTATACGACGAGCGGTGTTATCGGTACTCCGATCGGTGTCTGCTCCACGTATATCGCACTGTTTATCCTGTTCGGCGCTTTCCTTGAGGCGACCGGTATTTCTGAATTCTTTATCCAGTTAGCAAACTCCCTAGCAGGCGCTTCCACAGGCGGACCGGCAAAGGTAGCGGTTATCTCCTCTGCTCTCTGCGGTATGGTATCCGGAAGCTCCGTTGGTAATACAGTAACGACCGGTTCCGTAACGATCCCGTTAATGAAGAAGACCGGTTATCAGGGTGAATTCGCAGGTGCCGTTGAGGCAGCTTCCTCCACAGGTGGACAGATCATGCCGCCGATCATGGGCGCCGCTGCATTCTTAATGGCTGAGATGGTAGGCGTTCAGTACGGCGAGATCGCGATGAGAGCGATTTTCCCGGCACTCCTCTACTTTACAGGTATCTTCATTACCGTACATCTTGAGGCAAAGAGACTTGGCTTAAAGGGTATCCCGAAGGATGAGCTTCCGAAATTCGGACCGTTATTTGTCCGTCAGGGTTATCTTCTTATTCCGTTAGTTGCCCTTGTTGCAATGGTTATGATGGGCTACACGATGTCCCGTGCAGCGATCATCGCTACCGCTCTTGCAATCCTTGTCAGCATGCCGAATAAAGAAACAAGAATGAACCCGACAAGATTCATCAACGCGTTGGAGGCAGGCGGTAAGAATACACTTTCCGTAGCTGTTGCCTGCGGCGTTGCCGGAATCATCGCCGGTGTCGTAACAATGACCGGTCTTGGACAGCTTCTGATCTCCGCAATTGTCGGCGTTGCCGGTGACCGCGTGATCGTAGCATTATTCCTTACTATGTTAACCTGTATCGTTCTTGGTATGGGCGTTCCGACAACTGCAAACTACATCATTATGGCTACCACATGTGCACCGATCCTTGTAAACGGCATGGGAATCAACAAGATCGCTGCCAACATGTTCGTATTCTACTTCGGTATCGTAGCAGATATCACACCGCCGGTTGCTCTTGCAGCTTACGCAGGATCCGCGATCGCGAAATCCAACCCGATGAAGACCGCGTTAAACGCATCCCGTCTTGCGATCGCAGCGTTCATCGTACCGTATATCTTCGCGTTTAACCCGGCAATGTTATTTATCGATACAGGCGTTCTCGGTGTTGTAACGATCATCGTAACATCCCTGATCGGTCTGTTTGGCGTTGCAGCCGGTCTTGAAGGCTACATGTTCGCGAACCTGAATGTGATCGAGAGGCTCTTATCCATCGTCGGAGGTCTCTGCCTGATCATTCCGGGAACCGTGACAGACCTTGTCGGTATCGTCCTTGTTGGTGTCTCCGCGGCACTGCAGATGATGCAGAAGAAAAAAGCAGCGGCGGCGTAGATTGTATATCGAGGTATATTGAAAACGATTCTCTCATATGCTATAATGTAAAGGAAAGAACATAAGAGACGTAATCCAAATGTTCAAAAGGAAACCCCTCAGAGCGGCTATCTCTGAGGGGTTTCTTCTCGTTTTATGTAGTTGAGCATCTACAGGCTAGTTACCATTTGAATTTACTGTCTAACCATTTGGTGATGTAATGACACACTACGCCAGCCATGACACTTTTATCTTGCAACCCCCCAAAATTTATGCTACACTTGCCCTAAAGTTTACCACTGTACCTGTTTAAAGAGAGAGGAAGGAAAACGATGGCAGAATTATTATATGGAAGTACCCGCGGCGGGGAGACTGGTGTGACAGCATCCCAGGCGGTTTTAAAAGGACTTGCAAATGATGGCGGCCTCTACGTTCCGGAGCGCATCCCGACACTGGATGTGACAATGGACGAGCTTGCCGGAATGACATATCAGGAGACGGCATACGCAGTTATGAAACAGTTCCTGACTGATTACACGGAAGAAGAACTGAAATACTGTATTTCCCACGCATACGATGAGAAATTCGACACAGAGGAGATCGCACCGCTCGCAAAGGCGGACGGCATGTATTTCCTGGAGCTGTTCCACGGAAAGACCATCGCTTTCAAGGATATGGCACTTTCCATTCTGCCGTACCTTATGACAACGGCTGCAAAGAAGAACCACGCAAAGAACGAGATCGTGATCCTGACTGCCACATCCGGAGATACCGGAAAGGCAGCTATGGCCGGATTCGCTGACGTTCCGGGAACAAGGATCATTGTCTTCTATCCGAAGAACGGCGTAAGCCGTGTTCAGGAGCTTCAGATGTTGACCCAGAAGGGCGCAAACACATCTGTAGTCGGAATCGAAGGAAACTTTGATGATGCCCAGACAGGCGTAAAGAAGATCTTTGGTGACAAAGAATTCGCGAAAGAACTGGATCGTATGGGATTCCAGCTTTCCTCCGCGAACTCCATCAATATCGGCCGCCTTGTTCCGCAGGTCGTTTACTATGTATACGCCTACGCGAAGCTTCTCGCAAACGGTGAGATCGCAAACGGCGAGAAGGTCAATGTTGTAGTTCCGACCGGAAACTTCGGAAATATCCTGGCAGCATACTTCGCAAAACAGATGGGCGTACCGTTCGGCAAGCTGATCTGCGCATCCAACGACAATAAGGTCCTGTACGACTTCTTCCGGACAGGCACATACGATAAGAACCGTGAGTTTATCCTGACCACATCCCCGTCCATGGACATCCTCGTTTCCAGCAACTTAGAGCGCCTGCTCTACTTAAGCTGCGGAAGAGATGCCGCAAAGACAAAAGCGATGATGGAGCAGCTTTCCACGAATGGAAAATACGAGATCACAGCGGACATGAAGGAATTCATGAAGGACTTCTGTGCAGGCTATGCGGATATGGAAGAGAATGCGAAGGAGATCCGGAAAGTATTCGACGATACCGGATATCTGATCGACACACACACAGGCGTTGCAGCAGCCGTTTACGAGCAGTATAAGGCGAAGACCGGCGATACCACAAAGACTGTGATTGCGTCCACAGCAAGCCCGTACAAGTTCTCCAGAAGTGTTATGGAGGCAGTTCTCGGAAAGAAGGAAGATGCCGATGAGTTCGCCCTGATCGACGAGATGGAACGCATTTCCGGTGTGAAGATCCCGCAGGCGATCGAGGAGATCCGCGACGCGAAGATCCTCCACAACCGCCAGTGCAAGCCGGAGGAAATGGAAGAAACTGTGAAACAAACCTTTTCAAAGTAGGGTAAATCGGTTATAATAAAATTATCATGACAACAGTACCTGTTGGGAATAGATGGCGTCTGCTCCGCATATAAATGGAAACAGACGGCAGATCCGGCGGGACAGGCTGTTCTGTCAAAATAACGATTCAAATGGAGGCCTATATGTTAGTAACAGCGAAAGAAATGCTTGAGAAAGCAAGAGACGGCAAGTACGCAGTAGGACATTTCAACATCAACAACCTTGAGTGGACAAAAGCGATCCTGCAGACAGCAGAGGAACTGAGATCCCCGGTTATTCTGGGTGTTTCAGAGGGCGCAGGAAAATACATGACAGGCTTTAAGACCGTAGTAGGTATGGTAAACGGTATGCTGGAAGAGATGAAGATCACTGTTCCGGTAGCTCTTCACTTAGACCATGGTACTTACGAGGGATGCTTAAAGTGCATCGATGCTGGATTCTCCTCCATCATGTTCGACGGTTCTCACTACCCGATCGAAGAGAACGTTGAGAAGACAAAAGAACTGATCCGTATCTGCCGGGAAAAGGGAATGTCCCTCGAGGCAGAGGTTGGAGCGATCGGCGGCGAGGAAGACGGCGTGATCGGTATGGGCGAGTGTGCAGACCCGAACGAGTGCAAGATGATCGCTGACCTCGGCGTTGATATGTTAGCAGCAGGTATCGGCAACATCCACGGAAAATATCCGGCAAACTGGAAGGGCTTAAGCTTTGAGACACTTGCAGCTGTAAAAGAAAAGGTTGGCGATATGCCGCTCGTTCTTCATGGCGGTACCGGTATTCCGGAAGATATGATCAAGAAAGCGATCTCCCTCGGCGTAGCAAAGATCAACGTTAATACCGAGTGCCAGCTCGCGTTCGCAGACGCTACAAGAAAGTACATCGAAGCAGGCAAAGATCTCGAAGGAAAGGGATTCGACCCGAGAAAACTTCTTGCACCGGGTGCAGAAGCGATCAAAGCGACCGTAAAGACAAAAATGGAGTTATTCGGTTCTGTCGGCAAAGCTGACTAAGCCGTTTAGCTTGCATTATCATGCAGTTAAAAATGTTCTCCCTCGTATCAGGGAGAACATTTTTTCAAGCTAAAATTGGAATTCAGCCGAAATACCCTGGCAGACCATGATTGGAACAGGCTGAATATTTACAGGTAATTCTCATATTTTTTAAAGTACGATTTCACCCCATGCCATAACGGGCAGATTATACAGAATTGAGGAGGAAAACTATGAGCGAAACTATCAATGTGGAGGCAATCTTCGGAGAGAACGTCTTTAACGACTCCGTGATGAAGGAACGCCTTCCGAAAAGCGTCTACAAGAAATTAAAGCAGACCATCGAGGATGGCAGCGAACTGGATCCGACGATCGCGGACGTGGTTGCCCATGCGATGAAGGACTGGGCAGTCGACAATGGCGCGACCCACTATACCCACTGGTTCCAGCCCCTTACCGGCGTGACCGCTGAGAAACACGATTCCTTTATCGGAAACTTCGATTCCCAGGGCAAAGTCTTAATGGATCTCTCAGGAAAAGAGCTGATCAAGGGCGAGACCGACGGTTCTTCCTTCCCGTCCGGCGGTCTGCGTGCCACATTCGAGGCCCGCGGCTATACCGCCTGGGACTGCACTTCCCCGGCATTCTTAAAGAAAGACGCAACCGGCGTTACACTCTGTATCCCGACCGCGTTCTGCTCCTACAGAGGTGAAGCACTCGATAAAAAGACCCCGCTTCTCCGTTCCATGCAGGCCATCGATAAAGAGGCGACAAGAATCTTCCACCTCTTCGGACACACAGAAGTAAAGCGTGTCACCCCGTCCGTAGGACCGGAGCAGGAGTACTTCCTGATCGACCGCGACAAATATTTAAAGAGAAAAGACCTGATCTACACCGGACGTACCCTGTTCGGCGCAATGCCGCCGAAGGGCCAGGAGATGGATGACCACTACTACGGCGTTATCCGCGAGCGGATCGGTTCCTATATGAAAGAGTTAAATGAAGAGCTCTGGAAGCTGGGAGTTACCGCAAAGACCCAGCACAACGAGGTCGCTCCGGCACAGCACGAGCTGGCAACGATTTACACAAAGGCAAACCTTGCCGTTGACCACAACCAGATCGTTATGGAGACAATGAAAAAGGTCGCAAACCGTCACGGTATGGCATGCCTGCTCCACGAGAAACCGTTCCAGGGCGTCAACGGTTCCGGTAAACATAACAACTGGTCCCTGGCTTCCGACACCGGCATCAATATGCTGGATCCGGGTGTAACACCGCATGAGAATATCCAGTTCCTTCTGGTTCTTGCCTGCATTATGAAAGCAGTTGACCGCCATGCGGATCTGCTCCGTCAGTCCGCGGCTGTTCCGGGAAATGACTTCCGCCTTGGCGCTCAGGAGGCACCGCCTGCGATCATCTCCATCTTCGTCGGCGAGCAGCTTGAGGACGTGATCGACCAGCTGATCTCCACAGGCTCCGCGACCCACTCCAAGACCGGCGGTACCTTAAAGACCGGTGTTACCACGCTTCCGGACTTTGATAAGGACGCAACCGACAGAAACCGTACATCACCGTTCGCGTTCACCGGAAATAAGTTCGAGTTCCGTATGGTCGGCTCCTCCGACTCTGTTTCCTCCGCAAACGTTGTATTAAATACCATCGTCGCTGAAGCGTTCAAAGAGGCGGCTGACGAGCTTGAAAAGGCAGCTGATTTTGATCTCGCTGTCCATGATATGATCAAGAAGCTTCTCGCTGACCACCGCCGCATCATCTTCAACGGCAACGGTTACAGCGAGGCATGGGTAGAAGAGGCAGAGCGCCGCGGACTCCCGAACTTAAAGTGCATGGTAGACGCGATCCCGTCCCTCGTTACCGACAAAGCGTTCAAGCTGTTTGGCGACTTTGGCGTATACACGAAGGAAGAGCTGGTGGCAAGAGCGGAGATCGAGTATGAGTCCTACGCGAAATCCGTAAATATCGAGGCGAAGGCGATGATCAATATCGCAGGAAAGCAGCTGATCCCGGCTGTTGTCCGCTACACAACCGTCCTCGCCCAGTCCTTGAGTGCCGTCAAGGCCGCATGCCCGGAAGCTGACAACAGCGTTCAGACAGAGCTTCTCATCGAAGTTTCCGACCTCCTCTCCGACATGAAGGTTGCCCGCGCGAAGCTCGAGGATCTCGTAGAAGAGTATCAGCACATCGACAGCATGGAAAAACGCGCCCACTTCTGCTACGACGAGATCATTCCGGCGATGCAGGCTCTGCGTGACCCGGCAGACCAGCTTGAAATGATCGTAGACAAAGAATACTGGCCGATTCCGAGCTATGGGGATATGATCTTTGAGGTGTAAGAGACCTCTAAATAAGAATACATAGTATGACAATAAAAACGCCGCCCTGCGGGAGAAGATCCTGCGGGGCGGCGTGTTTTTTACTGACACAGAGTCTGATATTACAGTCTTACTTCGGTCCACTAGTCTGATATTCGGACAAATTCGACGACGAAGAAGAACTTGGACTTCCCGGCACAGTCATACTGGAAGAACCGGAACCATAGTTATAGTATGCATTAGCGCTTCCCGGTCCGGTCACACTGCCGGTGTCTGTATAATAATGGTTATTGCTGCCTGCTGCATTGCCGCCCGGCACTGTAGTTGATGCAGAGCCAGAACTGGAGCTTCCGGAACCTGAGCTACTGTTGGAGTATCCAGGTCCGCTGGTCTGATAACTGCCGGAGGTGCTTGTTCCACTGTTGGAAGTGGAAGTAGATGTACTGTTTGAAGTTCCCGGTCCGCCTGTCTGGTAATTCCCAGCCGACATACCTGTATTCGTCTGGGAAGATCCGGCAGTCGTGGCTCCGGTCGCAGTGGTCGTCGAACCACCCGGCGCGGATCCAGCCGCAGCATTTCCGCTTCCGCTATTACCCGTAGTAATCCCATTCTGCGCATTCCCAGCCGCCGGAGTACCGGTATAATTTCCGTTTGCCACAGTTCCGCCCGTTCCCGGCGTATAAACACTTCCCGCCGAGCCGCCGTCGATCGCGGACGTCTCACTCAGGCACACACCGCTCTGGTTAAACGTATAATTCACATTATTCACAACAAATGACCCGTTCGCGATCATCTTTCCATCTGCCGGATTCAGATAATAATATTTTCCGCCGTCATTCAGCCAGCCCGTGATCATATGTCCGGCCTGATTGAAATAATACCAGCTCTTATCGATCTGCTTCCAGCCCACCGCCATCACACCGGACACGGTGTCCATATAATACTTGTTCGTTCCGTCACTCTGCCATCCGATGACCATCCGCCCGTCGGTGTGGAGATAGTAGAACTTTCCGTCAAGCTGCATCCATCCGGTCATCAGCTTTCCTTCATTATTGAAGTAATACCAGTAACCGTCAAGCTTCGTCCAGCCAGCCGCCATCGCGCCGCTGGCATCAAAGTAGTACAGCAGGCCGTCGATCGTCTGCCAACCCGTCAGCATCGTTCCATCCTGCTGGAGGAAATACCGCTTTCCATCAATATCCGCCCATCCGCGGACAAGCTTACCGTCGCTGTTAAAGTAGTAATACTTCCCGTCCATCTTCCGCCATCCGGTCACCATAGAGCCGTTGCCGCGCATATAGTAATAATCGTTTCCGATCCGCAGCCATCCGGTCACCATCGCACCGTTTAACAGGTAATAATACGTTCCATCAACCTGAATCCAGTCCTTCGCCATCGTACCGTCGGAGTTTAAGTAATACCACGCGTCCTCCGCCTTCAGCCATCCGGTCTTCATCTGTCCGGTAGTAGGGAGAAGGTAGTAATACTGGTTGTCGAGAAGCAGCCAGCCCTTAAACTGGGTTCCGTCCGCGTTCAGATAATACCAGCTCTGCCCGTCATTGATCCAGCCCGTCTGCTTTACATAATTCTTATAATAATACCATTTATCCCCGATCAGCCGCCACCGGTTCGCCGGAAGCTTGCTGCTCAGATCCTTAAAGGTAAAGTTGATATCCACATTTCCGTTGATACCATTTACCGTTCCCTGGTTCGACGCCTGCCACATTGCCGCACCCTGGTAAGTCGGCTTCGAGTCATAACGGGCAACCCACACGTCATAGTGGACCTTCGTCATGTCGATCTTATTGCTGATCCAGTAATCATTCGTGTAGACCATCGGATAATATCCAGCCGTCTCCACCTTCTTACAGAATGCGTTGATAATATCAGAGACCTGTGCAGGAGTCAGGCTGTTCATTTCCTGCGCCTCCACATCGAGAACTACCGGGTAGGAGATTGGATAGTCCTTGATAAGGTTTAGGACAAAATCAGCGTCGGATTCCGCCATCGCTGTAGTCGTCGCGTAGGAATAAAGGTAAACACCGACGCGGAGTCCCGCCGCCGCTGCCCCACGCACATTCGTATCAAAATACGGATCCACCGCATTGTTGTACCGGGTACCGATCATCGCGAACTGGATATCATCATCGGCGACCGCGGACCAGTTGATATTCTGCTGCCACTGGGAAACATCGATGCCCCGGGACAGGATACCGGTAAGCACGGAACCATCACTTCCAATATAGGAGCCGGACGCGTTCTTCTGCCAGGAAGCCGCCCATACCGGAACCGCCGGACTTACCGCGGAAAAAGCCATGACGGCACTTAAAAGAACCGCCGCCGCCCGTTTCTTTTGTCTCATGGAAATCCCCCTTTAAAAGTTGTACATTAAAATTCTTATCTTACAAGCTGACAGACCTGATGCCGGATGTAGCTGCCGGTACCAGGCAGCGCTGTACTTCCGAAACCGTCGACCAGCTATAAAAAAGATCCCGGGATAACTGTATTTCTGTCACAGCTTCATCCCGGGACTCTATGGACGTTATCTGCGTATTTTCAGTATAGCATAAAAATACACATACGTCTTGCAAAAATTCAATTGAAAATGTGGCGATTATTCGGCTTTTCCGGACCAGTTCCCTGACCTGCGTTCTTCCGAATGCCGCACCAGGAAAGCCGCAGACCGCCAGTACGGTTATCTCAGTGTCCCGCCGTCTCCGATTCCAAGAAATTCCGGCGAGGTAATAATCTTCTTATAAAACCGCTTCGCATACCGGTACATCACGATCGTATAATCGCCAAACTCCTCGCCAACACTGCTCTTATACACCGCCCACAAACACCACAAAAATCCGCCGAGGGCAATATAAGCGTAGTAAACGAACCGCTCCTCGGACGTCGGTTCCCGGTGCAGGTAGAGCTTGATCAGCTTCTCGACCTCAAAATCATTATAATAAGAATAGATCGCGCACATGCTCACATCGATCAGCGGATCGCACATGCCGGAGTACTCCCAGTCGATCAGGCGGAGATCCCCGTCCGGCAGGAACAGGAAGTTGTCGCACACGCTGTCGATATGGGACAGGACCTTCGGCCGGTTCAGACGGTCGAGGCGGTCAAGCAGCGTGGTCATATGGGACTTCACTTCCGGATAATCCTCAAAAAGCTTCTTCTCATATCCGCGGCACAGCGCCTCATAGAAGCCGATCCGCTCCCGGATATCAAAAGAATAGTCCACATGGAGCTTCGAATCATGGAGCTTCTCCACAAGTGCCATGCACCGTGCCACATCATCCCAGTCGCGCGGATCGCTGTTGCGCGCCCCCTCATAATACTCGGAAATCTTGTAGCCGGTCTCCCCGTTCATGTATACAACATGTTCGGTGATGCCGTAATCCTTTATTGCGTCATAGACCGCCTTTTCCTGCTTCCGGTTGATCAGAAGCTCGGTCCCCGGACCGGGAATCCGGCAGATATAGGACTTGCCGTGAACCTTAAACAGGAAAGACTTGTTCGTCATGCCGGTCTTCAGGCATTTAATGCCCGTGATCTCAGACTCCGGAACCTGCAGCACCTCGGAGATCAGCTCCATGGCGATATTGTCGGAATGGTTCTGGTAGCGCTCATCGAAGAGGCGGAGCTCCTCAAGATTCTCGAACTCGTATACCTGGTTGTCCGGCTGTCTGTTGATATACATCTCCGGAACCGGGAAATGGTGCTTTCCGGGAAGATGGCTGTCGACCTCGCCGTTTAAGAGGTCCGCCAGAACCTGCTCCCAGTACATCTGCTCCGTTCCAGGAGTATGATAATACTCCTCGAGGACCGGGAAGAACTTTTCCGAGAATTCCTTCGAAAAGAACACTGGTCCGTACATGACCCAGGAGTCCTCGCCGCCGACCTTTACGCCGGTGAGCAGCCCCTTTTTGCTTGTCTCAAGACACCACTCGGAAGTCTCGCCCTTCATATATACAGAAGAGTACCATGCGCCGCACTCGTAGGTGTGGTACATATTGTTGCGCATCCAGTTGTCGGAAGAGAGAAGATAAGTGTTCCTTCCGATAAAACACTCCCGGGCACGGTAGAGCGTTGTCAGCGTATTCTTATTGTGATATTCCGGGTTGTAGAGAAGCTTCACGCCGAACTTGTCGATCAGATACTCGAACTTCTCCTTCAGATATCCCACAACGATGGTGATATCCGTGACGCCCGCTTCATGCAGCTGCTTGATCTGCCGCTCGATCATACGCTCGCCGTAGACCTCAAGAAGTCCCTTCGGCGTCTCGAAGGTCAGCGGTACAAATCTGGACCCAAATCCCGCCGCGAGGATCACGGCACTGTCCATCCGGTAATTTCTTAAAAGATCCACACCGCCTTTTAATAAGGAATAAGATCCGTCCACCGGATCAAAAGAAAAAAGCTCCTGGTCCAGACCTTCCTTCACGAGATGGTTACAGGTCCCAAGGGAGATATCCATCGCCGCCGCCAGCTCCCGCTGTGTCATCTTGTTGTTCTCATAAATATTCCTGCAGAGTAATCCCAAACGATCCATAGTCGTCCTCCGAATCAAAGATGTTTGCATCGCTTATTATTGCTGTTTAATAATAAGGAAAAAACTGTTAAAAATGAACATGTTCAAAACGAAAAAATAAATAGATGTATATGAACATTATAACACGTACTTCTGATAATACAAGAAGATATTTTGAACATGGAATTATCGCGTTCAAAATATCTTAAAAATTGTATTAAAATGAACACTGTGTAATGACACATCCTTGCCACAAAGCTGCCACAAAGTGTAAAAATGGGCATATTGTACTAATATCTATACAATATTGGCTAAAAATAGCATTCACGTAATAATTTCGTAAGAAAATAAAAACAAAAAAGATATGGAAATTCTTAAGAAAATATACTATAATACCAGTGTATTCGAGGTACAGAGTATTTCTGGAAGCGAAGTAAGATAGTTCCCTTTATTAAAAAATCTTCATTTTTTGTAAAAAAACTATTGATAATTTTACTTATCGGAAGTATAATGGCTTCGTAATGCAATTAGGAATTTCAAAAAGCGTTTCAAAAAAACAAAAGGAGAGTGCATTAATTATGAGAAAGCAGACTAAAATTGCTGCAGTAGTATCCGCAGCAGCTCTGTTAGCATTAGGCGCTTCCATGACATCTTTCGCAGCTTCCAAGGGAACCTGGATGATGGTTGATGGCGAGTGGTATTGCTACGACAAGAACGGTGACGCATACGAGAACACATTCTGCTCCAGCAATGGTAAAGAATACTACGTTGGTGAGGATGGACAGCTTGTTCGTTCTGCATGGGTTGAGTACGATGGAAACTACTACTTCGTAAACAGCAGCGGTGCTAAGATCACAAACGATTGGAGATTAACAGCTCCGTACGATGATGATTCCGCCGATGAGGAGTGGTACTACTTCAAATCCAACGGTAAGAGAGCAGAGAACGAGAAGATCACATATAAGAGCAAATCTTACTACTTCGACAGCGACGGAAAGATGCTCACAGGTTGGGTAACTTACGACAGCAACGCTGTTGATGAGGCTAATGATTTCGTTGATGGCAAGACTTTCTACTGTGACGAGACTGGTGCTCGTTTAGAGAAAAACTGGGTTTACTCCGTAGAGCCGGGCGTAGAAGATGATGATGCAGACGCAGACGAGTACTGGTACTACTTCAAGTCTTCTGGTAAAGCTCAGATCGGCAAGGGAACAAACATCAAAGGTCAGACATACCTCTTCGATAACGAAGGTCGTATGCAGACTGGTTGGGTTGCTTTAACAGCAAGCACATCTAGCAATGCTAAGGAATATCTTGAGATCGGTGGAGAAGATTCCACAGCTAAATTAAGTGACTACACAGATGTTTACTTCTGCGGCGACGAAGATGACGGACACGCTAAGAAGAACAAATGGTATAAGACTTGGAGACCGGAAGATTTCGATGACGAGGACGAGGACAATGATGAGTTCTGGTACTGGATCGATAAGAACGGTAAAGTATATATCCCGACCGAGGCAGCTTCTGGTTCTAACGCAACAGGTTATAAGTACAAATTAGAGGATGCAGCTCTTGCTCAGAAGAAAGTTAGCGGAAGCTACGAATCCTTCGAGATTACAAAGAAGAAAGTAAACTCCAAAGACTACTTCTTCAACAACGATGGTGAGATGCTTTCTCAGTTCATCGAGGTTGTTACTCCGAACACAGCTGATGGTCTTGTAACTGGTATGTACTACTTCGGTGGTGACGATGACGGCTCCATGAAGACTGGTTCCCAGTCCGTAAGAGACGACAATGGCGACACATACAAGTTCTACTTTGGAACAAAGAACAGCACATCTGAGAATAAGGGTGTTGGTATCACAGGTAACAAGAGCAACAAGCTTTACTACAAGGGTCTCTTACTTACAGCTGATGACTACAAGTATCAGATCGCTACTGTAGACGATGTTCACTACTTCATCGTTAACAAGAACGGTTCTATCCAGCACAGCTGCGTAGAGTACAAAGAAGACAGCGATGTTCTGATCGATGCTAGCGATCTTGCTAAGACAGCATTCAGCACGACTGAAGGCCTTTACAAGTACAGCATTGATGCAGCAACAGCATCCGCAATCAACAAAGTTGATATGATCAATGAGACTGAGGTTATGCACTAATTTATCTCAGTAAAAAAGAAATTCTAATTGCAAAACGCGGGCGAGGATTAAATCCTCGCCCGTTTGCGTTATACAGTAAATGGGCGGGAAACATTTCCCGCCCATTCTGTCTGCAATTAGAATTTCTAATTAATCCTAGATTATTCACGGATCAGCCGTGAAAGTGGCTGAAAGCCACATAGTTACTGTATTTTAGCTGAATATTGCTTTTCACCTATCAAGTGAATGAAAAAAGAGCATCCATTTGTGGTAAAATTAAGGTGTTCAAAGTCTTAACAATCCCAAACAAAGGAGCCCTTTATGAGTATTGTAAACACCTTAGCCTTAGAAAGCAATAGACAGATTAAAATAAATTTTGATGGAGGAGATCTCTCATCCGATGCAGGCTTGCTTCTTATCAAAGAATTCATAAGCAAACTTGGTATTGATACGCTTTTAGAAAAAGCGTTTAAAACCAATGATCCTGCTTTATTCCGATATCATTCGGATCAAAAAAACCTGCTCCAAATGATATATATGATTATTGCCGGTTATTTCGAGGATGATGCCTCTGATGAACTGACAAATGATCCTGTATTCAAGTCTGTACTTGAAAAAGATGCGCTTGCATCACAGCCTACGGTATCAAGATTCTTTAACCGTATGGATGAAGACACTTTAAACCAGTTCCTTGCGATTGCCAGAGTACTTCGGAGGAAAATTTACAGTATTCAGATGCCACAGGCTGTTATTCTGGATCTGGATTCCACTCTTCTTGATGCATACGGCAGGCAGGAAGGCAGAGCCTTTAACTTTCACTATCAGAGCAATGGTTATCATCCACTTGTCTGTTATGATGGAATGACCGGGGATCTGATAAAGATCCAGCTGCGTGATGGAACACAGTATTCCTGCATCGGAGTAGTTGATTTTTTGTAGCCGGTACTGGATGAATATCTGCATGACTATCCGGAAATCCCTATTCTACTTCGTGGTGATAGCGGTTTTTCTACGCCTGATCTTTATAAGCAGTGTGAGGAAAACGGCACAAGCTATGTGATCCGGCTGAAGGAGAATGGCATCCTACGTGGAAAAGCATCCGATCTTGTGGATGAGCTTGATGAAATCACCAGGAATAACAAAGTGGATTATGCGGTAGTTTATGGTGAATTCATGTACAAAGCAAAGTCATGGCCTTACGAACGGCGTGTGGTATGCAAGGTTGAAAAGCCGGAAAACCAGATGGTTTACATGTACACCTTTGTTGTCACAAACATGGATTCCTCACCAGGGTATCTTATCAAGTTTTACTGCAAGCGAGGGCTGATGGAAAACTTCATCAAAGAAAGTAAATCCGGTTTTGATTTTGCTTCCGTAAGCAGTCATACCAGAATCGTAAATGCAAACAGGCTTCAGGTACACGCTCTTGCTTATAACATATTTAATTGGTTTAGACGATTGGCGTTATCAGCAAACATGCGCAAACAACGCATTGATACCGTCCGTTTAAAACTGCTGAAGATTGCTGCAAAAGTAGTTCATTCAGCAAGATATATCACATTCAAGCTGTGTAGCAGCTGCCCTTATAAAAATGAATTCTATGAGACACTTTCAAATATCGGTAAGCTGAATGTACAGCTGGAATAGTAACTATTAACGAACCTTGACAGCTTAATAACCGCTCAGAACTCTGCCACAGGGATTTTATACCCTTTTTGGAGATTGGTTGAGCGATGTTTAGGCTACATGGGTCAATTTTGGGATTCATGGTACAGTTACCAGTTCAGATACTGCTCCGTGAATAATTCAGGTTAATTAATAATCCGTAAATTATTTGATTACGTCTGTTGTCTTTACATGCTCGTCAATCTTTACGTTCGGAAGATCAGATTTAACGAAGTAGTCACCCTGAATCTCGTTTTCGAAAGCACCCTTGGTAGTAACAAAGGAGGTCTTTGTATTGTCATATGTCTTGATCAGTACATCGCCATCTTCCTTGTACTCAGTCTTGTAGGAGTGCTGGATAGAACCATTAGCATTAACGATGAAGCTATGCTCCTGTTTGTTCTTGTCTGTGATTGTAGCAATCTGATATCTGTAATCTTCAGCCTGGATTAACATACCGAAGTAGTAAAGCTTGCCGCTCTGGTTACCGATGATACCAGCACCCTTGTTCTCACCCTTTGTTGTGAAGTAGAACTTAAATGTATCGCCAGCGTCATCTTTGATAGCCTGAGAACCAGTCTTCATGGAACCATCATTGGATCCACCGAAGTAGTACATATCGCCATCTACAAGATAGAACTTGGAAAGCATAGCACCTTCCTCGTCGAACCAGTAATCTTTACCGTTTACTTTCTTCTTGGATACGTCTACTACAGCGTTGCCTTTGGACTTAAGTAAACCATCTTTAAGCTCGAATGCTTCAGCGTTGGAAGCAGAAGCGGATGTTGTCTTGTAAAGTTTACCGTTCTTATCGAACCAGAACCACTTCTGATCATCCTCTTCCTCATCTGTATCTGTCGGAAGCCATGTCTTTGTCCATTTGTTCTTCTTAGCGTGTCCGTCATCCTCGTCACCACAGTAGTAAACATCTGTGTAGTCAGAAGCGTTGGATTTCTTGCGGTTGTTGTCGTCTAAGTCGATCTGCTCATAGTTTGCATTGCTGCCTGTGCTTGTGTTAGCAACCCAGCCGTAAAGCATACGAGCGTCGTCATCGAAGAGGTAGATCTGACCATTGATGCTAGCCTGCTTACCTGTTGCCGGCTTACCTGTGGTCTTCTTTAAGTAGTACCAGTACTCATCTGCATCAGCTTCGTCATCAGATGTGCCCGGCTCAGTATCTTTAACCCATGCACCTTCTACACGAGCACCAGTCTCGTCACAGTAGAATGTGGAGTCTTTCTTATAAGTGTTAGCCTCGTCAACGCTGTCCTTGCCATCAGCTGTTACCCAGCCTGTAAGCATCTTACCTTCGCTGTCGAAGTAATAAGTTTTTCCTTTGTAAGTAAGCTTCTCGGAGTTAGCCATCTTACCGTTGGACTTGAAGTAGTACCACTCTTCATCAGCTGTCTCATCATCGATCGGAGTTGTTAATCTCCAGTCGTTTGTGATCTTAGCACCGCTGCTGTTTACGAAGTACTTATCGGAGCCGTCCTCAACCCATGCGGAACGAACGAGTTCTCCGTCGTCGCCAACATAATATTCCTTACCATTGCTGGAGCAGAATGTGTTTGTGTATGCGTCACCGTTCTTGTCGTAGCAATACCACTCGCCATCAACCATCATCCAGGTGCCTTTAGCAGCTGCGAAAGATGTCATGGAAGCGCCTAATGCTAACAGAGCTGCTGCGGATACTACTGCAGCAATTTTAGTCTGCTTTCTCATAATTAATGCACTCTCCTTTTGTTTTTTTGAAACGCTTTTTGAAATTCCTAATTGCATTACGAAGCCATTATACTTCCGATAAGTAAAATTATCGCAAGTTGGGAAACAGGGTGGGAGAGGGGCTTAAATTGGAAAGATGGGATGGGGAAATTTAAGAAGCGGGGATCGGAAAACACAGAATTAAGAATAAATTCATGAAAAAGGCAGGAAAAACGGGGCGGGGTAAGTTGCAGGAAAATGGGAAGGATGGTATAATAAACTCGATTTTTTATGACATGTGAAAGGAAGAATACATTCATGGCAAATAGGATAAAGAAAAAAGAGGAGACGAAGAGCAGCTATCAGGATAATGTGGCACTGATCATGGGAATGTTTACCTTAGCGGTTTTATGTGCGCTGCCGCTGGTGTTCCGGGACTATTATTTTAATATTCTGGAGACAAAATACCAGTTTTACTGTATCGTCTCGATTGCGGCGCTCGTTGTGATGGGCGGCTATGGACTTGCAAGCGGCAAAATGATCGAATGGTTCTCAAAATTCGATTTTAAGACATGGCGCAAAGGGATGAGCTTTGGCGATTGGGCGATGATCGCATTCTGGCTTGCGAATGTGATTTCCTGGGCGCTGAGCAAAGACTGGAAATGGGAAGCGTTCTGGGGAACGTCGGGCCGTTATAATGGTGTTTTCCTTATGACGATCTATATGGCGGTGTATTTTCTTGTGACCCGTTTCTTTAAACTGAAGAGATGGTATCTGGACGCGTTCCTTGCGGTTGGAATCTTCGTATGCGTTTTTGGAATTACGGATTATTTCCAGATGGATGTTCTTGGATTTAAGGTAAATATGATGGATACCCAGAAGTCATCATATACCTCAACCTTTGGCAACATCAATACGTATACGATTTATGTTGCGGCCCTGATGGCGATTTCCATGATCCTGTTTACGCAGGAGAAGAACCAGAAACGAATGATGTGGTATTACGGAAATATGATTCTGTCAGTATTTGCGCTGATCATGGGAAACAGTGATAACGCATATCTGTCTTTAGCAGCGCTCTTTGGCCTGTCCCCGTTGTGGCTCTTTAAAACGAAAACAGGCATTCGTAAATACATGATTTCGCTGGCTTCCTTCTTTACTGTTATCTGGTGCATTGAGTGGATCAACAACGCTTATGCTTCAAGTGTACTTGGAATCAGCAGTGCGTTTGATCTGATCGCAGGCCATAAGTTCCTTCCGGTACTTATTGCGGTACTTTGGATCATCAGCGGAGTTCTGGTATTCCTTGATAAAAAGAGCAAGGTAAGCAGAACTTACACAGAAGAAACAAATAAAATCCTGATCTATATCTGGATAGCGCTAATTGTTGTTGTATGTGCAGCGGCGGCATTTGTATTATATGATGCAAATGTGGCAGGACATGCGGATAAATACAGCGCGATCAGCAATTATGTAGTATTCAACGATGCATGGGGCACACATCGAGGATATATCTGGAAACGTGCGATGGAGATCTTTACAGATAAGCTGACTCCGGTCCAGAAGCTCTTTGGATACGGTGCAGATACCTTTGCCTTGATCATGCAGTATTATTTTCCACCGGCACAGAGCGGCGGAACCATCACAATTTATGACAGTGCTCACAATGAGTACCTTCACTATCTAATTACGATCGGACTCTTTGGAACAGGATCTTATATTGCGTTTATGCTGGCTTCAGTCGCAGCGATGGCAAGAAAAATGAAAGAGCAGCCGGAAGTTATGGCGATTATGATCGCTGTTCTTGCATATATGATTCAGGCGGTTGTCAATATCAATCTTCCGATCGCCATGCCGATTATTATACAGCTCTTAGCGATGGGCGTAGGAAGAAAGAAGATTCTGGCAGAAGAGACGAAAACTGAACAATAAATTTGATCGCGTGAGCGCAGAGACGCTTGCGTCAGGGAGGAAATATTATGATGCAGGCAGTCATCATGGCCGGTGGAAAGGGAACAAGACTGGCAACTCTTACAAAGGATGAGATTCCGAAGCCGATGGTCCCGGTTGCCGGAAAGCCACTGCTTTTATGGCAGGTGGAGCGGCTGAAGGAGAACGGAATTACAGATATTATCATGGTGATCGGACATCTTGGCGATAAGATCAAGGAATACTTTGGAGATGGCGAAAAATTCGGTGTTTCTATTCGCTATTTCGAGGAGACGGAGCCGCTTGGAACGGCTGGATCTTTCTATTATTTAAAGAATATGATCCACGGGGATCGGTTTGTCATGATGTCCGGAGATTTGTTCTTTGATATTGATTTTCAGCGAATGATCCGCTTCCATGAAGAAAAGGGTGCGGTCGCGACACTGTTTGTACATCCGAATGGACATCCGTTTGATTCGGATCTTCTTGTGCTCGATAAGGATGATAAGATCACGGCGTTTGATTCCAAGCACAATGTGCGGGATTACTGGTATGAGAACTGTGTAAACGCAGGAATTTTTGTATTTGAAAAGAAGATCTGTGATTATGTGCCGGAGCCGGTGAAACGGAACCTTGAGAATGATGTGATTAAGGGCATGTTGGAGACGGGGGAGCCGATCTATGGATATTGCTCTCCGGAGTACGTAAAGGATGTCGGCACTGTGGACCGCGTAAATCAGACACTGGCAGATATTGAGCGCGGTGTGATTGCGGGAAAATGTCTCAAAAACAAACAGAGTTGTATCTTTATGGACCGGGACGGCACGATCAACCAGTATAAAGGCCTTGTATACAAGGAAGAGGACTTTACATTGGAAAATTGTGCAGTTGACGCGATCCGGAAGATCAACCAGTCGGGAAGACTCGGAATCGTTATCACGAACCAGCCGGTGGTTGCGCGGGGACTCTGCGAGATCGAAAATGTGGAAAACATTCACAAAAAGATGGAAACACTTCTCGGAAAAGAGGGAGTGTTCCTGGATGATGTATTTTACTGTCCACATCACCCGGATAAGGGATACCCGGAGGAAAATCCGGCGTACAAGATCCCGTGTGAATGCAGAAAACCGAAGACCGGTATGATCCAAAAGGCGGCAGAGCGGTACAATATCGATCTTGCGGGCTCCTGGATGATTGGTGATACAACGATGGATATCCAGACCGGGATCAATGCAGGAATGCGCACGGCGCTGGTACTGACAGGCGAGGCGGGAAATGATAAGAAATATGATGTGAAGCCGGATCTTGTCTGCAGGGACCTTCTGGACGCGGTAGAGAAGATTTTACAGATGGATTAATATATTAGGAGAACAATTATGATCATTACACAGACCCCCTTTAGAATGTCCTTCTTCGGAGGCGGAACAGACTTCCCGGACTTTTATAAGGAACACGGCGGAGCCGTAATCTCAACAACCTTTGATAAATATTGCTATGTAAATGTGCGCCATTTACCGCGCTTTTTCGATTATTCCACAGAGCTTTCCTATTCTAAGATCGAGCGCGTGACAGATGTCAACGATATCAATCATCCGGCGATTCGCGAGGCGATGAAGTATCTCGATATGCAGGAAATCCGCCTTACCTACGAGGCAGATCTTCCGGCGAGATCCGGACTTGGAACGAGCAGCTCTTTCGCGGTTGGAATGTTAAACGCGTTCTATGCGTTGAAGGGAAAATACGCGGATAAGAGAAAGCTTGCGGATGATGCGATCTATCTGGAACGAGTTCTCTGCAACGAGAGCGGCGGCGTCCAGGACCAGATCGCGGCGGCGTTCGGCGGATTGAACCGTATCAACTTCAATGCCGATGGATATGAGGTAAACCCGGTTATTATCTCCCCGGAGAGAAAGGCACAGTTAAACCAGAACCTGATGCTGTTTTTCACGGGATTTTCCAGATTCTCCTCCGATATCCAGCAGACAACGGAAAAAGCGCTGGTAGATAAGCAGAAGCAGCTTCTTGAGATGCTGTCCCTGGTGGATGATGCGGAGAAGGTTCTCACATCCAAGACAGATCTCAATGAATTTGGAAGACTTCTCGATTATACATGGAAGCTGAAACGCGGAATCTCCAACCGGATCTCCACAGATTCCATCGATGGACTTTACGCAAAGGGAATAGCAGCAGGCGCTCTCGGCGGAAAGCTTCTCGGCGCAGGCGGCGGTGGATTCCTTCTCTTCTACGTAGAGCCGGACAAGCAGGAAGCAGTTCATAAGGCGATGGAAGAACTCTTATATGTTCCGTTTGAGTTCGAGAACAGCGGTACGAGAGTGATCCATTATACGCCGGAGACGTATGAGAAGAGATAAGTAAGAACCGACATCTTAAAAGAGAAATCCGAGCTGGAAATACTGGCAATATCAGGTCAATTGGAGTTAAGGATTGTAAAAAGAGAAGAGAGATGTTATAATAAATCAAGCTGAATTTGTCATGCGCAGTCGAAGATTGCGCATGGCATTCTTATGGGAGTGAACTTCCGATAAGGATCATTATCCGAAGATTCCCGGAATTTTCCACTTCCCTGAACTATATCGTAAAAGGAACATTGAAACATGCTTAAGAAAAAAATCTACCCGGAACATTGGCAAGTGATCGCAGCATATTTGATGATTTATGATTTTATTGTCATTGCGGCTGCTTATTTTTTTACTCTCTGGCTCCGATTTGACTGCCGTTTTCAGGCAATTCCGAAAGAATACCTGGATATCTATTTTAAAACGATCATTCCGTACACCCTGTACTGTGTTTTCGTATTTTGGGGATTGCGGCTTTATAAGAGTATCTGGAGATTTGCAAGCTACAATGAGCTGATCCGTATGACGTTGGCCACTGTGATCACGTCGCTTTCCCAGATTCTGGCAGTTACTGCGTTGGTGGGCAGAATGCCGATCTCCTATTACTTCTTTGGCGTGATCATCCAGTTTGTTATGACATTGGGAATCCGGTTTGCATACCGCTTTGTCCTCCTGCTGGTCGGAAAAGTCAGGGAACCCGAAGCACCGTTAAAGCATGTCCTCCTTGTCGGAGCCGGGGCTGCCGGTCAGATGATCCTGCGGGATATCAAGCATGCGGAAACAGTAAAGGAAAAGGTATGCTGCTTTATTGATGATAATACGAATAAATGGGGACGTTACATCGACGGAATCCCGGTCGAGGGCGGACGAGACGAGATCATGCGGGCATGTGCCAAGTACCATATCCAGAAAATTTATGTAGTAATTCCGAGTGCATCTTCAGAAGCAAAGAAAGATATTTTAAATATCTGCAACCAGACAGGATGTGAACTTTTAAATCTCCCTGGCATGTATCAGTTATATACAGGCGACGTGACCGTCAGCAACATGAAGGAGGTTGCCGTGGAAGATCTTCTCGGTCGCGATCCGATCAAGGTCAACATGGACGAGATCTTCCAGCATCTGAAGGGAAAAGTCATCATGGTCACCGGCGGGGGCGGATCCATCGGATCCGAACTCTGTCGCCAGATCGCAGCCCACGGTCCGAAGCAGCTGATCATTTTCGATATCTATGAGAATAACGCATACGATATCCAGCTGGAGTTAAAGAAAAAATACCCGAAACTCGATCTCGTTGTCCGGATCGGTTCTGTCCGTGACAGCCGGCTGATGTTCAAAATCTTCGAGACTTATCGTCCGGAAATTGTATATCATGCGGCAGCCCACAAGCATGTACCGCTGATGGAGGACAGCCCATGCGAGGCAATCAAGAACAATGCCATCGGTACATATAAAACAGCCTATGCAGCGCTGGTTTACGGCTGTAAACGCTTTGTCCTGATCAGTACAGACAAAGCCGTTAACCCGACGAACGTTATGGGGGCGTCCAAGAGACTCTGCGAAATGGTCATCCAGTCCTTTGACCATATGGTAAAGGCAGGACGTGCCTATGAACTTCCGCAGCTCTTTACCCACAGCATGTCTGATATGACAACCAAACCGGAAGTTATCGAGGCATTAAAACACGCAAGGACCGAGTTTGTTGCTGTTCGTTTCGGAAATGTCCTCGGAAGCAACGGTTCTGTTATTCCACTCTTTAAAAAACAGATTGCTGCCGGTGGACCGGTGACCGTAACACATCCGGATATCATCCGGTACTTCATGACGATCCCGGAGGCTGTCAGTCTTGTATTACAGGCCGGAACCTACGCTCATGGCGGAGAAATCTTCGTCCTGGATATGGGAAAACCGGTGAAGATTGATACCCTGGCCCGCAACCTGATTCGTCTTTCCGGACATAAACCGGATGTAGATATCAAAATCGTATACAGTGGTCTCCGCCCGGGAGAAAAGTTATACGAAGAAAAGCTGATGGCGGAGGAAGGTCTAAGAAAGACTCAGAATGACCTGATCCATATCGGATGCCCGATTCCGTTTGATATCGAGGTGTTCCTTGGACAGCTCGAGAACTTGATGGAAACAGCATATAAGAACAAAGACAACATCCGGGAGGTATTAAAGGAAGTCGTTTCTACCTACCATCCGGCAGAATAGTAAGGGAGATGTCGCAATGTATAAATCTAAGGATATTAAACCATTTGATAAAAAAGTATGGCTGTCTTCACCAACCATGCATGGTGAAGAGCTGATGTATATGGCACAGGCATATGAAACCAACTGGATGAGTACAGTGGGGGCAAATATCAATGAAATCGAGAAAATCGCGGCAGAAAAAGCCGGTGTAAAATATGCTGTCGCACTCTCCAGCTGTACTGCGGCATTGCATCTCTGTGTGAAGCTTGCAGGAGAAAAACTCTATGGAAAACCAGAAATCAGCCATGGTGCTGTAGAAGGAAAACGAGTCTTCTGCAGTGATATGACGTTTGATGCAACATTAAATCCCGTTGTATATGAAGGCGGAATACCGGTATTCATTGATACGGATCCTGCTTCCTGGAATATGGACCCGGATGCACTGGAAAAAGCGTTCGAAATGTATCCGGAAGTTAAGCTGGTCGTATGCGCAGAATTATATGGTTTTTCCGGGAATATCCGCCGAATCAAAGAGATCTGTGAACATCATGGCGCTCTGCTAATTGAAGATGCCGCCGAGGCCATGGGCGCAACATGGGAAGGTAAGCAGTGCGGCTCTTTTGGTGATTATGCAGCTATCAGTTACAACGGCAATAAGATTATCACCGGTTCATCCGGCGGCTGTCTTCTCACAAATAGCCTAGAAGATGCTAATAAGGCAAGAAAATGGAGCACACAGGCACGAGAAAACGCTGCATGGTACCAGCATGAAGAAGTTGGTTACAATTACAGAATGTCAAACGTGATTGCCGGAGTCATAAGGGGACAGTATAAATATCTTGAAGAACATATTGCCCAGAAAAAAGCAATTTATGAACGATATAAAAAAGGTCTTAAGAATCTTCCAATCCAGATGAATCCAATCGTGGATGGATGCAAGCCTAATTACTGGTTATCTGCCTTTACTATTGATTCGTCGTATATGTGTAAACAGGTTAGAAGCGATTGCGAAGCGCTATACATACCAGAGAGTGGTAAAAGCTGCCCAACTGAAATTTTAGAGGCCATCAGTGGTATAAATGCAGAAGGAAGGCCTATTTGGAAACCGATGCATATGCAGCCGATGTACCGAATGCATGAATGTGTTGGTAGAGAGGGTTCGATGAGAGCAAAAACCAATGCATATATTGTAGGCGAAATAACAGACATAGGCGCAGACATATTTAAACGAGGGGTATGTCTCCCAAGTGATAATAAGATGTCAGAAGAACAGCAGAAACGAATTATCGAGGTTATTAAAGCTTGCTTTGGATAAAGGATAACGGTATATGGATAGAAAACAGGGCTTTTATGAAAAATATATAAAACGTCTGCTGGATATTGTATGTGTTCTGATGGCAATAATTGTGTTTTGGTGGCTTTATTTAATTGTTGCTGTTCTAGTGAGGATTAATTTGGGCAGCCCAATTATCTTCAAACAACCCCGCGTTGGAAAAGATGAAAAAATCTTTAATATGTACAAATTCCGTAGCATGACAGATGATCGTGATGAAAAAGGAAATCTTTTACCAGATGAGGTGCGCTTGACAAAGTTTGGGAAGGCTTTACGGGCGACTAGTATGGATGAAATTCCAGAGGCGTTAAATATTCTTAAAGGAGATATGAGCTTAATTGGGCCTCGTCCATTATTGGTTCAATATCTTCCGCTCTACTCAGAACAGCAGAGACATAGACATGATGTAAGACCTGGTTTATCTGGATATGCACAGGTAAATGGCAGAAACTCAATTACATGGACGCGCAGATTTGAGCTTGACTGCAAATATGTTGAACACATAACTTTTTGGGGAGATATGAAGATTATTTTTCAGACAATTGGAAAGGTATTTTTGAAGCAAGAAGGAATTTCTTCAGCAACTTCAGATACTATGGAGGAGTTTGATGGAAAAAACTAAAGAGAACAGTATAGGGTTAAAAACGCCATATTTTATAATAGAAAAAAATCAATTGGATAAGAATATTGATGACTTTCAACGGGCATTGAATGCTATATGGCCAAATTCACAGCTTTCATATTCTGTTAAAACAAATTCTTTACCATGGTTATTGAAATATTTGCATTCAAAAAATATATATGCAGAAGTGGTGTCTGATGAGGAATATCTGTTGGCAAAAAAATGTGGATTTATTGATAGTCAGATAATTTTTAATGGACCAATTAAGGGACATGATTTATTTATGGATGCTTTGACGTATGGTGCAATTGTAAACGTCGACTCAAAAAATGATTTGAAATTTACAGAGAATGCAAAGGAAATATATGGAGATAACATTGGAATTAGAATTAATCCAAATCCAGAAGTCTTTGACAGGAATGATATTGGTTATTTAGAGGATGGCTTTAGATTTGGCTTTTCTGATGAAACAGGTGAGTTAGAAAACGCAATTAATATAGTTAAAACTATAAGTGATTCTGTAGGCTTACATCTCCATTGTAATAGTGTGACTAGAAATAAAGCTGTATATATTGCGTTAGCAGAATATGCAACTGAAATTATCAAAAAATATAAGCTCAAGGTTTCATATATTGACATGGGTGGTGGATTTTTTGGTGGTATTCCAGGAAAAACAACTCCGAATGAATACATTGCAGCAATTAGGAAGGTATTAGAGAAAGTAATTGATGTGACTAATACAAAATTGTTTGTTGAACCAGGATCAGCAATCATTGGCTCGGCTGTAGATTTAGTTACATCAGTAGTAGATGTTAAAGAAACGTCACGATCTATGATTGTTACAACTGATGGTAGTAGGATTCAAATTGATCCATTATGGAAAAAGAAAGGGTATTTATATTCATTAGAAACCCAAAATGACGAAAGGATTAGTAAACAAATTATTTGTGGTTATACTTGCATGGACCATGATCGGCTAATGACAGTCGAAGATGAGAGAAAGTTATCTATTGGTGATAGAATTATTTACCATAGGGTAGGAGCGTATTCTATGACATTTGGAGGTATGTTTATTTGTTACTATCCAGATGTTTATGTTCGAGCTGTTAATCATATTGAACATGTGAGAGATAGGATCACTGTAAATGGCTATTACAATATCCACAATAATAAAGGGAGAAACAGAGATGAATATTTTAATGTGTAGTGTCGGCAGACGTGGTGAGTTACTGAAAGATTTTAGAAGTAGTATGTCCGAAGAATCTAAAATTATTGCCACTGATTTAAGTCCATACGCCCCTGCTATCTATTTTGCCGATAAACAGTATTTAGTTCCTGAAATTAATGATCCGGGATATATTGATACTATTCTTAATATTTGCAAAAAAGAACAGATTGATGTAGTAACAACGTTTATTGATCCAGAAATAGAAATCCTTGCCAAGAACAGAGGACGTTTTGCTGAATTAGGAGTAGAAGTTTTAGCACCATATGAAGAGACAGCAGCACTGTGTTTTGATAAGTATAAAATGTTCAAGAAGCTTGCTTCTTGCGGAATTCCTACTGTAATGACATGGGGTACAATTGAAGAATTTGATGTAGCAAGAACTGCTGGAAAAGTAGATTTCCCTGTTTTCGTAAAACCTAGAACAGGCAGTGGAAGTGTTGGAGCGCGAAAAGTTTTTAGCTATGATGTTCTTTCTGAATCAATGAAGGAAGACCCGTCACTCATTATCCAAGAGTTTATGGACTGTGAGGATTTGGATGCGGATGTATATATTGATACTATCACACATGAAGCGGTGTCTGCATTTCTGAAGAAAAAAATTGAAACTAGAATTGGGGGGGCAAGTAAAACTATATCTTTTAAAGATGAAAAATTATTTGCATTTATCTCAAAAATAGTGAGAACGTTGAAGTTTAACGGGCCTATTGATATGGATTTTTTCTATCGTGAGGGTAAATATTATTTATCAGAAATTAATCCTAGATTTGGCGGTGCATATCTTCACGCGTATGGGGCCGGCGTAGATTTTATTAAGCTAATTGAAAAAAACTTAAACGGTGAAGTAAACATCCCTAACTTTGGCAATTATGAGGAAGGGGTTGTTATGATGATGTATGATAGCGTTGTAATCAAAAAATCGAGGGATTTGGCTAAAGCGTCAGTATATGAATCATAGCTAAGGAAATAATTTTGCAAATGAAAATTTTCCTAATAGATAATTATATAAAGATTATTTTGTTTAGGAATGTCTTATCATGAAATGGAACATATATTTTCATATTACAAAATCTATATCAGATAGTTTGTGATATGAAAAATTAAAGGGACACAAATGTTTTTGGGCTGTTGAAAATATTATATATGTTAGGAAATGGTAAGAGGTTGTGAACATTTTTGCACATATAGCTAAATAAATGTATGTAGGTGTTAGAACGTACCAGCGTTCGTTTGACATTCTAACTGTTATGAAATGATACAAGGATTAGTTAAGGATATGGAGTATGAATATTTTAATAGTTTCTCAATATATAGATTTTCCGTATGAAAATGGGAATGATAGATTTTGTTATATAGCTGATATGCTTGTAAAAGCTGGACATAATGTGGAAATTGTTACATCTGATTTTGTTCATACGGTGAAGCAACATAGGGAGAAAAAAAATATCAAAAAGTTATCATATAGCGTCTCGTTGCTTCATGAACTCGGCTATAAAAGAAATATTTCATTTAGTAGAATCTTGAGCCATCAATATTTGGCAAAAAATGCAAAGATATATTTAAATAATTTGCCATATATGCCGGATGTGATTTATTGTGCTGTACCTTCGTTGAGCCTTGCGTTTAATTTTGCGCAATTTGCAAAAAAAAATAGTATTAAATTTATTATAGATATTCAAGACTTATGGCCGGATGCATTCAGGATGGTAATTGATAATAGATTGATAGAAAAATTTATCTATAAATTTATGTATCAAAGAGCCAATTATATTTATTCTAATGCATGTAAAGTTTGTGCTGTATCGAAAACATATGGTGAGCGCGCCTTAATGGTTAATAGTAAAGTGTCTGAATGTGTAGTCGTATATTTAGGGACAGATATATCTATATTTGATAGGAATAAAAATAATGTACAACCATATATCACACATGTAGAAAACGAAATATGGTTAGGGTATTGTGGAACTTTAGGTAGTAGTTATGATTTGCGAGTTGTATTTGATGCAATTAAACTTCTTAATGAACATGGAATTAAGAACGTTAAGTTTATTATAATGGGCAATGGCCCTAAGACGGATGAATTTGCTGAGTATGCAAAAGGAAAAAATATAAATGCAATTTTTACAGGACGCCTATCTTATGATGTTATGTGCGCAACATTATGTGAATGTGACATTGCCATTAATCCAATTGTACACAACGCTGCACAGAGCATAATAAACAAGCATGGAGATTATGCTGCTGCAGGAATTCCGGTAGTAAGCACACAAGAAAATGAAGAATATCGCCACTTAATAGAAATATACAATATGGGATTTAACTGTACCAATAATGATGCATATGATTTGGCCAATAAGATAGAAATTTTAATTAATGATACCGATTTAAGAAAAGAAATGGGTAGAAATGCTCGAAAATGTGCTGAAGAAAAGTTTGACAGAGCCAATTCATACAAAAGTCTAATAAGCGCAATTACAGGTTGAAAGGATATTGTCCTATGATTTTTAATTATAAGAATATTCTTAATGATTTAGCAAGAAATGACAATTCATTGCATCAAATCACTACGGTGGAAAAAGAAAATTTAAAAAAATGTCTTTATGAAATGGCTGTCGATTTTGATACTCGTTGTCGAAAGCATGGAATTAAACTTTTTTTAGTTGGTGGAACTCTTCTTGGGGCTATTCGACACAGCGGATTTATACCGTGGGATGATGATATGGATTTTGGATTAAGTCGGCGAGATTATTCTAAACTGATTGACATTTTTGAAGAAGAATTTGGAGAAGAATATTATTTGAGATGTCCAAATTCACCGTATTCAAATGGAAACCGTTTTATGCAAATCTTTAAAAAGGGAACAATTCTAAAGACAATAGGAGAAGAAAATCCTTTACAGCCATCTTGTGTGTCTATAGATATTTTTCCATACGATTTTGTACCTGAAAATAAATTTAAACGTAAACTTCTCGGAATGTATGCAAATGCAAAAATGTTGGTAGCTTCATGTGTCATGGATCATGTATATATGGATCCTAAATTAAAAGTGGCCTTGATGAAAGCCTCAAATGGTAAATTGTATATGGTGTTAAGAGAACTAATTGGAATAATTTTTTCGTTCCACACACCAGAGTGGTGGTTCGACTCTGTGGATAGGACAATTGCATATCCAGTACAAACGTCATTACTTACAAGTGCGACTGGACGCAAACATTATTTTGGTGAAATTTATCCCAGCAATATTTTTTTTCCTTTAGAAGAAGCTAAATTTGAGAATCATATATTCTATGTTCCAAGAAAATATAAAATATATCTAGAAGGAAATTATGGAAGAGATTTTATGATTATTCCTAAAAAAGAACAAAGAGAAAGTCACTTCATCACAGAACTCAAGATTGATTGAGGAGAAAACATGAAAATTGCAGTACTAATGAGCACATATAATGGAGAGAAATATATTCGTCCACAAATAGAAAGTATTCTTAGACAAGTCAATGTTGAGGTGACGTTATATATTAGAGACGATGGCTCTAGCGATTCAACTTGTGACATAATCCGTGCTTATCAAAGAGAACATAAGAATATTATTTTATATTGCGAGAAGAATATAGGAGTCGGCAACAGTTTTATGCAACTTCTTTATTTGATTAATGATGAGTATGATTATTACGGTTTTTGCGATCAAGATGATATATGGGACGAGAATAAATTATGTGTTGCAATTAATACAATTAAAAGTTTTACTGTTCCTACATTGTATGTATCAAATCAAATTCTTGTGGATAAAGCCGGAAACATCATAAAAAAACGATATGATGAAGCACCGGATATATCATATCTTCAAATTTTATCGCAGAACAAAGTCTCGGGTTGCACTATGGTGTGGAATCATTCATTAAATGCTATATTATGTTTACCACAACATAGACCTTCTGAAAAACTATTAGAGAACAGAATCCATGATGTTTGGGTTGCTATGATTGCTAGCACTGTGGGTAACCTTATTTATGATAATAATGGATATATCTATTATCGCCAGCATGAAAATAATGTGGTCGGGGCACAAAATGACACTAAGCTTACAATTTTTAAGAATCAGTTTAATAAATTAATTGGACGGGCGCCGAGAAATGGTCGAAGTGGCCTTGCCCAAGAATTGGTTGAAAAATTTCCAAATTTACCTCCAAAATATTCACTGCTTTTTGCTAGTGCAAATCCTCATACTATAAAAAATAAATGGATTTTAATTAAAAACAGAGAGCAGTTTTTAAAACATACTGGTGAGCATAGCTTTAATTTTATATTAAAAGTTATGTTTGGCTTTTTTTAATTATAAGTAGGGAGATATATTATATATGAACATAGCCGTTATATTTGCGGGCGGAGTGGGTACACGTATGCATTCTAAAGACCGTCCGAAGCAATTTCTTATGGTTCACGGTAAACCGATTATTGTACATACAGTTGAAATCTTTCAAGAACATGCAGATATTGATGGTATTATTGTAGTATGTATTCAAGAGTGGATTGATTATATGAAAGAGATGCAGGAACGTTATCGATTGGATAAGATTGGAAAAATTGTTCCGGGAGGGCAGACAGGGCAATTGTCCATATACTATGGGCTGAAGGCAGCGGCTGAGGTGTATGGAATAGAGGATAATATTGTCTTAATTCATGATGGTGTTCGACCACTTATTAGTAAAAAGACAATAACAGACAATATTATAAGTGTAAAAAAGTACGGGAATGCAATTACTTGTTCTCCTACTAAGGAATCGGTTGTAATTGTTGAAAAGGATAATTCTATTAAATGTGTTGTTGAACGTGAAGAGTCGCGAACAGCAAAAGCTCCAGAAAGTTTTTATCTAAAAGATATTTTATCAGCGGAAGAAGAATCTATTGGTAACGGAATAACTAATGAAATAGATTCATGTACATTGATGGCTCATCATGGAATGAAAATGCATGTTGTTGACGGAGATTATAATAATATCAAGATCACAACACCAGAGGATTTCTTTACATTTCGAGCGATTTATGATGCCAGAGAAAATGAACAATTATTTTAGAAAAGTATAAAGGTGAAAATTATGTTAATGGAAAGTGATATCTATCGTAACGATATTTACAATATCGTTAGTGATACAACATTGCCATGGGAAAGCTATAGAAATAAAAGTATTTTAATTACTGGTGCAACCGGTCTTATTGGATCTACCTTGGTCAATACATTTATGGTGGCAAATGAACAATTGGAATTAAACTGCAAATTGTATTTAATTGTTAGAAATATTAATAAGGCGGTTAAATTATTTGGCGATACGGCAGAAAATGTATGTACCATATTTACTTCATCAGTTGAGGAGTTTACCTCATGTACAGATAAAATTGATTATATTATTCATACAGCGAGTTGCACATCCAGTACGGCTTTTGTAGAACGTCCAGTTGAAACGTTTTTGACCAATATTATTGGTACAAAGAACCTTTTGGAAATAGCTAGTAGTCAAGATATTGAATCAATGGTTTATTTATCCACTATGGAAGTTTACGGAACACCGATGACAGATGAAAAGATTACTGAGGATATTTCAAGTAGTCTTAAATCAAGTGACGTTCGTAATTCATATCCTGTTAGTAAAGTTGCATGTGAAAATTTATGCCGTTGCTATTCTGCAGAATATGATGTTCCGACTACCATTCTTCGTTTGACCCAAACCTTTGGACCTGGTGTAGACTACAATGACGGCAGAGTATTTGCTGAATTCGCAAGGGATGTTATTGAACAAAGAGATATTGTTTTAAAAACTAAAGGGGAAACGAAAAGAAATTATTTATATACCGCGGATGCAGTGAAATCTGTTCTCATAGCGCTTATAAAAGCCGAGAAGAATGGTGATATCTATAATGTGGCCAATGAAGAGACGTATTGTACAATTTCTGAAATGGCCAATCTGGTCGTTGACTTGGATGCGGACAAAAAAATATCTGTTAAATACGAAATTCAAGATATTAATGTAAATGGCTATGCGCCTACTCTTCATATGAATCTTGATACATCCAAATTAAAAAAATTAGGTTGGAATGCTCCAGTTAAGCTAGCTCAAATGTATGAAAACCTGATTCTATATTTCAAACAGTGCAAGGATAATAAGGATTAGATATGAATATAATTTTATTATTGTTTTTTTTGTTATTATTTGGGATATCATATATATTGGGAAAGTTTGATATTCTTTCCCCTTGGTTTATGCTATGTGCAATGTTTTTGCTATGTTATGCAGTTGTCCTGCTTAATACATATAATTGGGACGTCCAATACTCTTACAAAACAATCATATATATACTAATAAGCGTATTAGCGTGGGGAGAAGGAAGCTTAATTGCTAAAATGTTCCCGGTATCTAAGAAATTTAAAATTAAATACATACGATTTCGACCTTTATTTAATCAATATCCAGTTTTTATTATTGCACCAATATCCTGCATTTTAGCTTTTGTGTATTGCGGCAATATGTTTGCATTGGTTGGATGGAAAGGAAATATGACATCTACCTTACGAGCAATTTATGATGCGACTGTAAGTGGAGCAAGTCCAGGCTTTATTGCTAACCAGTTTTTTGCTATTGTGGAAGTGTTTGCATATCTGAGCATTTTTTATATGTTGAAATTTTCTGTAAAAGTGAGGAGATTGATTATATATTGTATTCCTATAATTGCATATAGTATATGCATTTTATTTTCTACTGACAGGAATACGCTATTACGTTTATTTATATATTCTATTTCAATATATATACTTTTGTTTCAAAAAAAGTACTCACGTAATATAAATTTTAAAATTTTAGCAAAGATATTGCCTGTTACGGCATGTTGTGTTTTAGTTTTCTTTTTTGTAGGAAAAGCAAAAAATTATCAATCTAACTTTGGAACAGCAATTAGCATATATAGCGGATCTGGATTATATGGTTTCAATTTATTTGTGAACAAGTTTGAAAATTCTGATTTATTGCATGGGTTTTCTTCTTTTTATACAATATTAGGGGTGTTACAGAAAATGGGGATGCACATTAAAGATTTGACACCTTTTCGCTTCGATTCTTTTATAGGTTATATATCTACTAATGGATACTATTTTTCTACAAATGTGTATACAGCATTAAAACGATATTTAGAAGATTTTGGAGTTACAGGCATTTTGGTAATACCATTGATGGTTGGATTTTTTTATGAACGATTTTACTGTATATTGAGAAGAAAAAAAAGTGACCTTGTTGAAATTTATTATGCTATGTTGATATATCCTATTGTTTATTTCCCGATTACGGAGCAGTTGTTTACACGTATGCACTTAGGATCAGTATATGAAATATGTTGGATGTATATTTTATATCATATTTTTATAAATCAGCAGGAAAGTCTTGAGGTACGATAAACTTGATGAAAAAGTTTTTGCCATTTATATATGCGTTTGCTACAAATGGTTGCTCATTTTTGATTTCAGCGCTTTCAACATTAGTCATACCTAGATTTATAGGGATAACAGAATATGGATATTGGCAACTGTATATGTTTTATGTGTCTTATGTAGGAATTTTTCATTTAGGCTGGAATGATGGAATATACTTAAGATACGGTGGAAAGCAATATGATTCACTTGATAAGGAAACATTAAAAAAACAGTTTATTGCGCAATTGTTGATGCATTTAATAATTGCATTAATTATATTCCTTATAAGCAGATTTATTCCGAATCATAACAAAAAAATCATATGTGTTTATGTGCTTATTTGCATGCTTATAACTAATCTTAGATGTATGTTAATTTATGTTCTTCAAATGACAGGAAGAATACGTGAATATGCAATAGTTAATACTCTTGATCGTTTAGGATTTGGAATTTCTGTAATTTTATTATTATATTTTAATCGGAATACTTATATTTCTTTTATTTTTGGGGATCTCTTCTGCCATACGTGTTCGCTGTTGCTTGCTATGTATTATTGTAAAGATATTTTTGCATCTCATATATGTAGTTGGGTAGGGATTATAAAAGAAATTTATGCAAATATAAGCTGCGGTAGTAAACTAATGTTTGCTAATTTGGCAAGCATGTTAATAACGGGTGTTGTAAGACTTGGCATTGAACATTCATGGAATATTGAAACGTTTGGAAAAATTTCATTAACTATAAGTATTTCCAACTTTTTAATAACATTTATAAATTCTGTTGGCATTGTTGTGTATCCAATGTTAAAAAATCTAAATTTAAGCCAGCAGAAGAAAATATTTTTGAAGATAAATAATTTATTTGAATTTTCGTATGCTATCTTAATTTGCTATTATCCATTGTATTACTTTATAAGAAATCTTTTACCAGAATATAAAGATACGGCAAATTATATTTTATTTTTATTCCCTGTATGTATTTATGAGGGAAAACTTTCACTATTGTATTTGACGTATTTGAAGGCATTAAGAAAAGAAAAACAGTTAATGATAATAAATATTTTTACAGTTTTTATTAGTTTGATTTCTACACTGTTTACAACGATTTTATTTCATAATCTAAATATGGCTGTTTTATCAATAACGATTTTAATATTTATTCGCAGTACCTTATGTGAGCTTTACCTAGCAAAAATACTTGGAATATATGTAGCGCAAAATATTATAAAGGAAATTGTTTTGTCAATTGTATTTATTTTGGCGAATAGTATATTCCCACCTGTTATAGCTGCAATTATATATATATTGTCAGTAATGATAATTTCACTTTGGAAATTGTTTTGCTACAAGATAAAATAAAAGAAATTTCCTATATAGTGAAATATAAAATGAAACTATGAAGAAAAGTCTGTAAATAATAATCTTCTATGATAATGATTGAGCTGGAAGCGCTAAATTGGAGCTTCCAGCTCTTGCTATATATATACGACATGATTTCGGGCGTGTCAAGAGCGGACGTAAACGCTCCATAGGTTCTTTCCATACTTAGTTGATTTCACAGCAAAATTGCTCATGAAGCAGTACCTTTGCTTTCAATAATTCAAAACTATTTCTGCCATACATAATACGTTTTATTACTTTGAGTTTATTAACGCTTCCCTCTGCCAAACCATTATTATATTGCATGGCAATTCCATTTTTCACAGCAACAATATCTTGTCTTATGTCCGCCGAATATGGCACTAGCGTCCGTTTAGCTAGGCAATCTGCAAAAAAGTAAATTCCAGTGCAAAAGTAAATTCCACCGCTCTTTTAAAAGTTGCTTATAATCTAGTGATTTTTAAGAAGAAAAGCGGGATCTATGTGCAAATTCCGCTTCATCG
>PVML01017001.1_pt1 | contig 111194 bp, 111 predicted proteins | sample 1853371 | NCBI WGS metagenome assembly PVML01 (sample SAMN08533508, study PRJNA380276) | Human gut metagenome, whole genome shotgun sequencing project. | isolation source: participant 1, chromium library | host: Homo sapiens | collected 2017 | reverse complement strand
GGAGGCGACTTTTTTTATGGCAAGTCAAGTAATGAGAATCACATTAAAAGCGTATGATCATCAGTTAGTAGATGCATCCGCAAAAAAAATCATCGAAACTGTAAAGAAGAACGGAGCACAGGTGAGCGGACCGGTTCCACTTCCAACTAAGAAGGAAGTTGTAACAATCTTAAGAGCTGTTCACCAGTACAAAGACTCCAGAGAGCAGTTCGAGCAGAGAACTCATAAGAGACTGATCGATATCGTAACACCTACACAGAAGACTGTAGATGCGTTATCAAGATTAGAGATGCCAGCAGGTGTTTATATCGATATCAAAATGAAAAACAAATAAGACACAGTAATTCCTAAAATTTAGGATGAACGCCAAGTTGCGTTCCGCTGTAAATCACAGGAGGTAATTATAATGAAGAAAGCTATCTTAGCTACAAAAGTCGGAATGACTCAGATCTTCAATGAAGACGGAACACTGACACCTGTAACTGTACTTCAGGCTGGTCCTTGTGTAGTAACACAGATCAAGACTGTAGAGAATGACGGTTACGAAGCTGTACAGGTTGGATTCGTTGACAAGAAAGACAAAACTGTAAACAAAGACAAAAATGGTAAAAAGGAAATCGTTCATCGTCATGGTGTAACCAAGGCTGAGCAGGGACATTTCGCAAAAGCTGGAGTAACTGGAAAGAGATTCATAAAAGAGTTCAAATTCGAGAACGCAGCTGATTATGCACTTGCACAGGAGATCAAAGCTGACATTTTTGAAGCTGGCGACAAGATCGACGCTACTGCCATTTCTAAAGGAAAAGGATTCCAGGGTGCTATTAAGAGACACAACCAGCACAGAGGACCTATGGCTCACGGTTCTAAATTCCATCGTCATCAGGGATCTAACGGTGCTGCATCTGATCCGAGTAAAGTATTCAAAGGAAAGAAGATGCCAGGACACATGGGAAGCAAAAAGATTACAATTCAGAATCTTGAAGTTGTCCGTGTAGATGCAGAGAACAACCTTCTTTTAGTAAAAGGCTCTGTACCGGGACCTAAGAAATCCTTAGTAACAATTAGAGAAGCAGTAAAAGCTAACTAGGTTTTGACGAGGAAGGAGGAAGACTTAAAATGGCAAACGTATCTGTTTATAATATCGAAGGTAAAGAAGTTGAGACAATCGAATTAAGCGATGCGGTATTTGGTGTTGAGGTTAACGAGCACCTTGTACACATGGCAGTTGTTAATCAGCTTGCAAATAACCGTCAGGGAACACAGAAAGCTAAAACACGTTCTGAAGTTTCCGGTGGTGGAAGAAAACCATGGAGACAGAAAGGAACTGGTCATGCAAGACAGGGTTCAACAAGAGCTCCACAGTGGACAGGCGGCGGAGTAGTATTCGCACCAGTACCGAGAGATTACTCATTCAAGATGAACAAGAAAGAGAAGAGAGCAGCTCTGAAATCCGCTCTTACTTCCAGAGTAGAAGAGAACAAGTTCATCGTAGTTGACTCACTTACATTTGATGAGATCAAAACAAAGAATGTAGCAAACGCACTTAAGAACTTAAACGTATCTAAAGCATTAGTAGTATTAGAGGACGGAAATGTTAACGCAGAGCTTTCTGCAAAGAATATCGCTGGTGTTAAAACAGCTAAAACTAATACGATCAATGTGTATGATGTTATGAAATACAACACAGTAATCGCAACAAAGGCTGCTGTTAAAGCAATCGAGGAGGTGTACGCATAATGGCAAACGTTCAGTATTATGATGTAATCCTTAAACCAGTTGTAACTGAGAAGACAATGGAGCTCATGGGAGATAAGAAATACACATTCCTTGTACACCCGGAAGCAACAAAATCTCAGATCAAAGAAGCCGTTGAGAAAATGTTCGACGGAACAAAGGTAGCGAAAGTTAACACAATGAACTGCGAAGGAAAGAAGAAAAGAGTTCGCGGAACATTCAAATATGGTAAGACTGCTGCAACAAAGAAAGCAATCGTACAGTTAACTGAGGACAGCAAAGATATCGAGATCTTCCAGGGTCTCTAAGATCTTTGGAGAGCACATGAGGAAACTCGCCGAGTGCTCAATGCATACGGAAAGCAACCGTGATAATAAACAATCGAAAGGAGAAACACCATGGGAATTAAGACATATAACCCATATACGCCTTCCAGAAGACAGATGACTGGTTCTGATTTTTCGGAAATCACAAAAAAGACACCAGAGAAATCTCTGTTAGCTCCAAAGAGCAGACAGGCAGGCCGTAACAACCAGGGAAAAATCACAGTTAGACACCGCGGAGGCGGAGCTAAGAAAAAATATAGAATTATCGACTTCAAGAGAAAAAAAGATGGAATCGCTGCTACAGTAATCGGTATCGAGTACGATCCGAACAGAACAGCTAACATCGCTCTGATCTGCTACGAAGATGGTGAGAAAGCTTATATCCTTGCACCAGAAGGATTAAAAGACGGCATGAAAGTCATGAATGGACCAGAGGCTGAGGTTAGAGTAGGAAACTGCTTACCACTTTCTCAGATTCCAGTAGGTACACAGATCCACAACATCGAGCTTCACCCAGGAAAGGGCGGACAGATGGTTCGTTCTGCTGGTAACAGCGCTCAGTTAATGGCTAAAGAAGGAAAGTATGCAACACTGAGACTTCCTTCAGGAGAGATGAGAATGGTTCCGCTTGAGTGCAGAGCTTCTATCGGAGTAGTAGGAAATGGTGACCACAACCTGATCAACATTGGTAAAGCAGGTCGTACACGTCACATGGGTATCAGACCGACAGTTCGTGGTTCTGTTATGAACCCGAATGACCATCCGCATGGTGGTGGTGAAGGTAAGACTGGAATCGGACGTCCGGGTCCATGTACACCTTGGGGTAAACCAGCACTTGGTCTTAAGACAAGAAAGAAAAATAAAGCTTCTAACAAGATGATCGTAAGAAGAAGAGATGGTAAATCTATTAAATAGTTTTCGTAAGGAGGTTAGAACCTATGGCACGTTCAGTTAAAAAAGGCCCATTCGCAGATGCAAGCCTGCTTAAGAAGGTTGACGCAATGAACGCAGCAGGAGACAAGTCTGTAATCAAGACATGGTCCCGCCGTTCTACAATCTTCCCAAGCATGGTTGGACATACAATCGCCGTTCACGACGGAAGAAAACATGTACCTGTATATGTAACAGAAGATATGGTTGGACACAAACTCGGAGAGTTCGTAGCAACCAGAACATACAGAGGACATGGAAAAGACGAGAAGAAATCAAAAGTTAGATAATTATATTGTGAAAGGAGGGTTCATCCATGGCTAAAGGACAACACAGATCCCAGATTAAGAGAGAAAGAAATGCTAACAAAGATACGAGACCTTCTGCTAAGTTATCTTATGCAAGAGTTTCCGTACAGAAAGCATGCTTCGTATTGGATGCCATCAGAGGTAAGGATGTACAGACAGCACTTGGTATTTTAACTTATAATCCAAGATATGCTTCTAGTTTAATAAAGAAATTATTAGAGTCAGCAATCGCAAATGCTGAGAACAATAACGGTATGAATGCTGAGAACCTTTATATTGCAGAGGCTTATGCAAACAAAGGACCAACAATGAAGAGAATCAGACCTAGAGCACAGGGTAGAGCTTACAGAATCGAGAAGAGAATGAGCCACATTACACTCGTGCTTGATGAAAGATAAGGAGGACAATCATGGGACAGAAAGTTAATCCTCATGGCTTAAGAGTCGGTGTTATCAAAGACTGGGACTCTAAGTGGTATGCAGAAAAGGATTTTGCAGACTACCTGGTAGAAGACCATGAAATCAGAACGTATCTTAAGAAGAGATTATACAGCGCTGGTGTTTCCAAGATCGAGATCGAAAGAGCATCTGATCGCGTTAAGATTACAATTTATACAGCTAAACCGGGTGTTGTTATCGGTAAAGGCGGAGCTGAGATCGAGAAAGTAAAAGGTGAGCTTGCACAGTTTACTGACAAGAAATTAGTTGTTGATATCAAAGAGATCAAGAGACCGGATAAAGACGCTCAGTTAGTAGCAGAGAATATCGCATTACAGCTTGAGAACCGTATTTCATTCAGACGTGCTATGAAATCATGCATGTCCAGAACAATGAAGTCTGGAGCACTCGGAGTTAAAACTTCCGTATCCGGACGTCTTGGTGGAGCTGATATGGCTCGTACAGAGTTCTACAGCGAGGGAACAATTCCACTTCAGACACTGAGAGCAGACATTGACTACGGATTCGCTGAGGCAAACACAACTTATGGTAAAGTTGGAGTTAAAGTTTGGATTTACAAAGGCGAGGTTCTTCCGGAGAGAGCACATAAGGAAGGAGATAGATAATCATGTTAATGCCAAAAAGAGTAAAACGTCGTAAACAATTCCGTGGTTCCATGAAGGGTAAAGCTCTTCGCGGAAACAAGATTACTAATGGTGAATATGGTATCGTTGCAATGGAGCCATGCTGGATCCGTTCCAACCAGATCGAGGCTGCCCGTGTTGCTATGACTCGTTATATCAAACGTGGTGGTAAAGTTTGGATCAAAATATTCCCTGATAAACCTGTAACTACGAAACCAGCTGAGACACGTATGGGTTCTGGAAAAGGAACCTTAGAGTACTGGGTAGCAGTTGTTAAACCGGGTCGCGTAATGTTCGAGATTTCCGGAGTAGCTGAGGAAGTAGCTAAAGAAGCTCTTCGTCTTGCAACACACAAGCTGCCATGTAAATGTAAAGTAGTTTCTCGCGCAGACTTAGAAGGCGGTGATAACAGTGAAAATTAATGCATTTGTAGAAGATTTAAAGACAAAATCAGCTGCAGAGCTGAATGAAGAATTAGTAGCTGCTAAAAAGGAACTCTTCAACTTAAGATTCCAGAACGCAACAAATCAGTTAGACAACACAAGCAGAATCAAAGAAGTTAGAAGAAATATTGCCAGAATTCAGACAGTAATTACTGAAAAGGCAGCTCAGAATTAAGAGTAGACTCATAAACCCCAGGAAAGGAGTTACAGACTGTGGAAAGAAATCTTAGAAAAACCAGAGTTGGTAAGGTTATCAGTAATAAAATGGATAAAACCATCGTTGTTGCAATCGAAGATCATGTAAAACATCCGCTTTACAAAAAGATTGTAAAGAAGACATATAAGCTGAAAGCTCATGATGAGAACAATGAATGCAACATCGGAGACAAAGTAAAAGTTATGGAAACAAGACCTCTGTCAAAAGACAAGAGATGGAGACTTGTTGAAGTTATGGAAAAAGTGAAATAGTATAAGGAGGGAAACCTGCATGATACAGCAAGAAAGCAGACTTAAAGTAGCAGACAACACAGGTGCTAAAGAGTTACTGTGTATCCGCGTACTTGGCGGTTCAACAAGAAGATATGCAAGTATCGGAGACGTTATTGTTGCGACTGTTAAAGATGCAACACCAGGCGGCGTTGTTAAAAAAGGCGATGTAGTTAAAGCTGTAGTTGTTCGTACTGTAAACAGTACTCGCCGTAAAGATGGATCTTACATCCGTTTCGACGAAAACGCTGCTGTAATTATAAAAGACGATAAGACACCAAGAGGAACCCGTATCTTTGGGCCAGTAGCAAGAGAGCTTCGTGACAAACACTTCATGAGAATTGTTTCCTTAGCTCCGGAAGTACTGTAGGGAGGTGCAAAGGAATGGCAATGTTAAAAATTAAAAAAGGTGATACAGTTAAAGTTATCGCTGGTAAAGATAAAGACAAAGAAGGCAAAGTTATCGCTATAGATCACAAGAACGGAAGAGTTACTGTAGAAGGCGTTAACATGCTTACAAAGCATACAAAACCTAGCATGACAAACCAGAATGGTGGAATCGTTCACCAGGAAGGATCTATCGACATTTCCAACGTTATGTACTTACACAAAGGTAAAGCTACAAGAGTTGGAATCAAAATGGATGGAGACAAGAAGGTTCGTTTTGCAAAATCTACTGGTGAAGTGATCGATTAATTGAGGAAGGAGGGCTTAAGCTTTGAGTAGACTGAAAGAACAGTACCAGAACGAAATCGTTGATGCATTAACGAAAAAGTTCGGTTATAAGAATATTATGGAAGTGCCAAAACTTGATAAAGTTGTAATCAACATGGGTGTTGGCGAGGCAAAAGACAATGCAAAACTGTTAGATTCCGCAATTGCTGATCTTGAGAAGATCACAGGACAGAAAGCAGTTGTTTGTAGAGCTAGAAAGTCCGTTGCTAACTTCAAACTGAGAGAAGGAATGGCAATCGGTTGTAAAGTTACTTTAAGAGGAGAGAAGATGTATGAGTTCGTTGACCGTCTGGTTAACCTTGCACTCCCTCGTGTACGTGACTTCAGAGGTGTAAATCCTAACGCATTTGACGGAAGAGGAAATTACGCTCTTGGTATCAAAGAACAGCTTATCTTCCCTGAAATCGAGTATGATAAGGTTGACAAGGTAAGAGGTATGGATATCATCTTCGTTACAACAGCGAATACAGATGAAGAGGCTCGTGAGCTGCTTACACAGTTCAATATGCCTTTTACAAAATAGGGAGGTAAATTATGGCTAAGACAGCAATGAAAGTAAAACAGCAGCGTCAGCAGAAATTCTCTACAAGAGAATATAATCGTTGCAGAATTTGTGGACGTCCTCATGCATATTTAAGAAAATATGGTATCTGCCGTGTTTGCTTCCGTGAACTGGCATACAAAGGACAGATTCCAGGCGTTAAGAAAGCAAGCTGGTAGACACTGAACACTTGGCGAGGCCAAGTGCCCAGCGCCGGCCGAGTTTAGTGAGAAGGCCGTTCTCTGAGTCTGGCGAGGTATTCCACGAGCCCGGCGAAGAGAACTACATTAAACAATCCATCAGAAGAGGAGGAAAACAATTCATGACTATGAGCGATCCAATTGCAGATATGCTTACAAGAATCCGTAATGCAAATACTGCTAAACATGATACAGTAGATGTACCTTCATCCAAGATGAAGCTTGCAATCGCAAATATCTTATTAGATGAAGGATATATCGAGAAATATGACATCGTAGAAGATGGAGTATTCAAAACAATCCATATTACATTAAAATATGGTGCAGACAAGAATGAGAAAGTTATCACAGGACTTAGAAGAATCTCTAAACCAGGTCTTCGTGTATACGCTAACAGCGCAGATCTTCCGAGAGTACTTGGAGGACTGGGAACAGCAATCATTTCCACAAACCACGGTGTAATCACTGACAAAGAAGCTAGAAAGCTTGGCGTTGGTGGAGAAGTTCTCTGCTACATTTGGTAGGCACTGAACAATTGAAACTGAAAACAGAGTGAGCAAAGACTCATTCCGAGAATCTAAGTTAAGGAGGATTTAGATATGTCACGTATCGGAAGACATCCAATCGCAATCCCGGCAGGAGTTACTGTTGAGATTAAAGAAAACAATGTAGTGACTGTAAAAGGTCCAAAAGGAACACTTGAGAAAGCACTTCCTACAGAGATGGAAATCAAGCAGGAAGGTGATGAAGTTGTTGTAACAAGACCAAACGATTTAAAGAAAATGAAATCTTTACATGGTCTTACAAGAACACTGATCAATAACATGGTTATTGGTGTAACAAACGGATACGAGAAAGTCCTGGAAGTTAACGGTGTTGGATACAGAGCAGCAAAATCAGGAAACAAATTAACACTGAACCTTGGTTATTCTCATCCAGTTGAGATGACAGATCCTGAAGGCGTTGAGACAGTAGTTGAAGGTCAGAACAAGATCATCGTTAAAGGAATCAGTAAAGAAAAAGTTGGCCAGTTTGCGGCTGAGATCAGAGATAAGAGAAGACCGGAGCCTTACAAAGGTAAAGGTATTAAGTATGCTGACGAAGTTATCAGACGTAAAGTTGGTAAGACTGGTAAAAAATAAGTAAGGAGAGTGTGAAAATGGTTAGCAAGAAATCAAGAAGTGAAGTTCGTGTAAACAAGCACAGAAAATTACGTAACCGTTTAGCTGGAACAACAGAGTGTCCACGCTTAGCTGTGTTTAGAAGTAATAATCATATGTATGCTCAAATTATTGACGATACAGTTGGAAATACACTGGTTTCCGCTTCCACTCTTCAGAAAGATGTGAAAGCAAACCTGGAGAAAACTAACAACGTTGATGCAGCAGCATATTTAGGAAAAGTCATTGCCGAGAAGGCACTTGAGAAAGGTATTAAAGACGTTGTCTTCGATAGAGGCGGATTTATTTACCAGGGTAAAATTCAGGCATTAGCAGACGCAGCTAGAGAAGCTGGGTTGAATTTCTAGAAGGAGGAGCACACATGAGACAGGAACGTATTGATGCTAGTCAGTTAGAGCTAGAAGAAAAAGTAGTGTCAATTAAACGTGTAACGAAAGTTGTTAAGGGTGGCCGTAATATGAGATTCACAGCTTTAGTAGTTGTTGGTGACAAGAACGGTCATGTTGGCGCTGGTTTAGGAAAAGCTACTGAGATTCCGGAAGCAATCCGCAAAGGTAAAGAGGATGCTGCAAAGAACCTCATCAAAGTAGCATTAGATGAGAACGATAGTATTACACATGATTTTATCGGAAAATTCGGAGGAGCTTCCGTGCTTCTTAAGAAGGCTCCGGAAGGAACTGGAGTTATCGCCGGTGGTCCGGCACGTGCCGTAATCGAGATGGCAGGAATCAAGAACATTCGTACAAAATCTCTTGGTTCAAACAATAAGCAGAACGTTGTTCTTGCAACTGTTGAGGGATTACGTCAGGTAAAAACTCCGGAAGCAGTAGCTAAACTTCGCGGTAAATCAGTAGAAGAAATCTTAGGCTAAGGAGGAAGAGTGAAATGGCAGATTTAAAAGTAACATTAGTAAAATCTACAATTGGAGCTGTTCCGAAGCATAAGAAAACTGTTGAAGCTTTAGGTTTAAAGAAGCTTAATAAGACAGTAGTTCTGCCGGATAACGCAGCTACAAGAGGAATGATCAAACAGGTTCAGCACCTGGTAAAAGTAGAAGAAGCATAGATTAAAATTCAGATAAGGAGGTGTCACAATGGATTTATCAAACTTAAGACCTGCTGATGGAGCAAAACAGAGTGATAATTTCAGAAGAGGACGTGGACACGGTTCTGGAAATGGTAAGACAGCTGGTAAGGGACACAAAGGTCAGAAAGCTCGTTCTGGAGCACCAAGACCAGGTTTCGAAGGTGGTCAGATGCCATTATATAGAAGAATACCTAAGAGAGGATTTACAAACAGAAATTCTAAGACTATCGTTGGAATTAACGTAAGTGCTCTTGAAGTATTTGACAATGATGCAGTTGTTTCCGTAGAAACACTGATCGAGCAGGGAATCGTTAAGAATCCAAGAGATGGTGTTAAGATTCTTGGTAACGGTGAGCTCACAAAGAAGCTTACTGTTCAGGCAAATGCATTTAGTGCTGGTGCAGTAGCTAAGATTGAGGCGTTAGGTGGAAAAGCAGAGGTGATCTAATGTTAGAGACATTTCGAAGGGCATTTCAAACAAAGGATATTCGTAGAAAACTTGGATATACTTTTTTGATGTTGATCGTAATCAGACTGGGATCACAGTTGCCTACACCAGGAGTAGATCCGACTTATATTAAAGAGTTTTTTGCTCAGAATTCCGGGGAGGCGTTCAACTTGTTTAACGCTTTCACCGGAGGCTCTTTTGAGCAGATGTCAATTCTGGCATTGAGCATTACTCCATACATTACATCTTCCATTATTGTCCAGCTTCTTACAATCGCAATTCCGAAACTTGAGGAGATGCAGAAAGATGGAGAAGATGGAAGAAAGAAGATTGTAGCAATTACACGTTATCTGACAGTTGGACTTGCTCTTATGGAGTCAACAGCTATGGCCGTTGGTTTCGGAAGACAGGGACTTTTGAAAGAATTTAATTTTGTGAATGCTGCAATCGTAGTTCTTACACTGACCGCAGGCTCTACATTTCTGATGTGGATTGGTGAGCGGATTACTGAAAAAGGTGTAGGAAATGGAATTTCAATTGTGTTGGTAATTAATATTATCTCACGTATTCCAAGCGATATGACAACGCTCTTTACGAAATTCGTAAAAGGAAAAAGTCTCGCATCAGGTGGACTTGCTGTTGTTATTATAGTTGCTATTATCCTCGTACTTGTTGTATTCGTAGTAGTACTTCAAGACGGCGAGAGAAGAATTGCAGTACAGTATTCACAGAAGGTGATGGGAAGAAGAACTTACGGTGGACAGTCCACGAACATTCCGCTGAAAGTCAATACTGCAGGTGTTATCCCGATTATCTTTGCATCTTCATTGATGCAGTTCCCGATTGTGATTGCAACATTTGCCGGCAAGGGAAATGGAACAGGAATCGGAAGCGAGATTTTAAGAGGTCTTAATCAGGGTAACTGGTGTAATCCTCAGATGCCGAAATATAGCTGGGGGCTGGCAGTATACATCATTTTGACAGTATTTTTTGCTTATTTCTATACATCAATTACATTTAATCCGTTAGAGATTGCAAATAACATGAAGAAAAATGGTGGATTTATCCCGGGTATCCGTCCAGGAAAACCGACTGTTGAGTATTTGACAAAGATTCTGAATTACATTATCTTTGTTGGCGCATGTGGTCTTGTATTGATTCAGCTTGTACCGATCATTTTTAATGGATGGTTAGGAGCAAGCGTGTCCTTTGGTGGTACATCACTGATTATCATTGTCAGTGTAATCTTAGAGACACTTAAGCAGATCGAGTCACAGATGCTTGTACGAAATTACAAAGGTTTTTTGAATAAATAAGCAGGATAACTCGCGGAAGATTCTTTCGCGGGTTATTATGCTATAAAGGAGAGTAATTATGAAGATTATTATGTTAGGTGCGCCAGGAGCTGGAAAAGGCACACAGGCTAAGAAAATTGCAGCTAAGTACGAAATCCCACACATTTCTACTGGAGATATCTTCAGAGCTAATATCAAAGAGGGAACAGAGCTTGGTAAAAAAGCAAAAACATATATGGATCAGGGACTTCTTGTACCGGATGAACTGGTAGTTGATCTCGTAGTTGACCGTGTGAATCAGGAAGACTGCAAGAATGGATATGTTCTGGATGGATTTCCGAGAACCATTCCTCAGGCAGAAGCACTTGATAAAGCACTGGCAGAGCTTGGACAGAAGATGGATTATGCAATTGATGTAGATGTACCGGATGAGAATATCATTCACCGTATGGGTGGACGTCGTGCCTGTGTTGGCTGTGGAGCTACATACCATCTGGAATATGCTCCTACAAAAGTTGAAGGAATCTGTGATGTATGTGGTAAAGAACTCATTCTTCGTGATGATGATAAACCGGAGACAGTAAAGAAACGTCTTGATGTATATCACGAGCAGACACAGCCACTGATTGATTACTACACAAATGCAGGAATCTTAAAGACAGTTGACGGAACAGTTGACATTGATGTTGTGTTCCAGAACATTGTGGAGATTTTAGGAGCGTAACAGCATGCCGGTCACGATAAAATCAGCAAGAGAAATTGAACTAATGGCAGAAGCCGGAAGAATTCTTGAGATTGTACATAATGAACTACGTGACGCGCTCCATGCGGGGATGAGTACGCTGGATATCGACAGATTAGGAGAAGAGATTATACGCAGTTATGATTGTATTCCTTCCTTTCTGAATTATAACGGATATCCGGCATCCATCTGCGTATCTCTGAATCAGGAAGTTGTTCATGGAATACCGGACAAACACCGACTGATTCAGGACGGAGATATTGTAAGTCTGGATGCAGGAGTCATCTACAAGGGGTATCATTCAGATGCGGCCAGAACTTATGGAGTAGGTGAAATCAGTAAAGAAGCAAAAAATCTGATGCAGATAACAAAAGAATGTTTCTTTGAAGGTATAAAATATGCCAGAGAAGGTAATCATTTATTTGATATATCCGGTGCGATCGGAGATTACGCCAAAGAACATGGATATGGTGTGGTTCGTGATCTGTGTGGACACGGAATAGGAACACATCTGCATGAGGCACCTGAAATTCCGAATTTTAGGATGAACCGGAAGGGAATGCTTCTGAAAGCAGGTATGACATTAGCGATTGAACCAATGATCACGGCAGGTGGTCATGAAGTTGACTGGCTGGATGATGACTGGACAGTTGTCACCAGAGATGGTTCACTAGCAGCACATTATGAAAATACAGTGCTGATCACAGAGGGAGAACCAAAACTTCTCTCGCTTAGTGAGAAGGTATTATAATAGAAGAAAACGATCTGACAGTCAGATTCGAATTCAATATTATGATTCGAGAGAAACTCAAATATAGGAGAGATCGCTATGGAACAGTTTGAAACAGGAATGATGGCCCGGTCCAAAAGTGGACATGATGCCGGAAAGGTGTATGTAATCACAAAGGTTGAAGAGGCATACGTATATTTAGTGGATGGAAAAGTAAGAACACTGGATAAGCCGAAAAAGAAAAAGAAGAAGCATGTCCAGTTGATTAAAGAAAGCTTTGATATTCAGGGCGCCACAGATGTGGACATAAAAAGATGGATCAAAATTTGGAATAAGGAAGATAATCAGAATTAGGAGGAAGCGTATATGTCAAAAGCTGACGTAATAGAAATTGAAGGAACAGTAGTAGAAAAATTACCAAACGCAATGTTTCAGGTTGAACTTGAGAATGGACATCAGGTTCTGGCACACATCAGCGGAAAACTTAGAATGAACTTTATCAAGATCTTACCAGGAGATAAAGTAACACTTGAGTTATCCCCATATGATCTTTCAAAAGGAAGAATTATCTGGAGAGATAAATAGGAAGAGATTTAAAATAATCTTGAAAAGGATATAGAAATATATCTGAAAATTCGAAAATAGACATTAAAATAAGCTAAAAAAATACTCGAAAAAAATACTCGAAAAAATTTAAAAAAATCAAGAAAAAGTATTGACTTTATTTGAGATATAATGCTACAATATATAAGCGCGTTTCTGGGCGCTTATATTTGCGTTATCATATATTTGAAGAACAGTCGGTGATACAGTCTTCAGATATTTTCATGAGTTGCAAAATGATATGATAAAAGAAACCGTGCGAAACAAAAGGCAGAGCAATGGATGAAAGGAGGATCCCCTAATGAAGGTTAGATCATCAGTAAAACCAATTTGCGAAAAATGCAAAGTAATCAAAAGAAAAGGAAGCGTTCGCATTATCTGCGAAAACCCGAAACACAAACAGAGACAGGGTTAATTAGGCGGCTGATAGTCATGACACACCAGGCGGTGTGTAGAGACTATTTCAAATATACAAGGAACACCTTTAGCCGGTGATGATTCCTCGTATATTGCTTCTAATGCCGGTCCGTCATTACCGCACAGCTTCCATTAAAAAGATGCGGTGGCCGGAAAGGGCATGATACCGAACATGCCTGGGACATGATTAAGCAGATGTCCCCTATTAAAGACGATAACATAACAAAGAAAGTGGAGGAACAATCACATGGCACGTATTGCAGGTGTAGATTTACCAAGAGACAAACGAGTTGAGATCGGATTAACTTATATCTACGGAATCGGTAGAACAAGCGCAACCCGTATCTTAGCACAGGCAGGAGTTAATCCTGATATTCGTTGTAGAGATCTTACAGACGACGATGTTAAGAAAATCAGTGCAGTAATCGATGAGACTCAGACAGTAGAAGGAGATCTTAGAAGAGAGATCGCTCTGAACATCAAGAGATTACAGGAAATCGGATGCTATAGAGGAATCCGTCACAGAAAAGGACTTCCAGTTCGTGGTCAGAAGACTAAGACAAATGCTAGAACAAGAAAAGGTCCTAAGAGAACAGTAGCTAATAAGAAGAAATAAGTAACAAGTAACAATTAATTACAAAAAGGAAAGCGTAGGTTAGTTTTATTATGGCAAAGAAAGTTACAAAGAAAGTGACAAAGAAACGTGTCAAGAAAAACGTTGAACATGGACAGGCTCACATTCAGTCATCTTTTAATAACACAATCGTTACATTAACAGATGCTCAGGGAAATGCTCTTTCATGGGCAAGTGCGGGCGGTCTTGGATTTAGAGGTTCAAGAAAATCTACCCCTTATGCAGCTCAGATGGCAGCTGAAACAGCAGCTAAAGCAGCATTAGTACATGGTTTAAAATCAGTTGACGTAATGGTTAAAGGACCAGGTTCAGGTAGAGAAGCAGCAATCCGTGCACTTCAGGCATGCGGAATCGATGTAACAAGCATCAGAGACGTAACACCGGTACCACACAATGGTTGCCGTCCGCCGAAGCGCAGAAGAGTCTAGTTATAATAATTACGTTAATGGATTGTAGTATCCGAATATTTATAGGAGGAAAATTAAAACATGGCAGTAAATAGAGTTCCGGTTCTTAAAAGATGCAGATCCCTCGGTATGGATCCAGTATATTTAGGAATTGATAAAAAGTCCAACAGACAGTTAAAGAGATCCAATAGAAAGATGAGCGAGTATGGTCTTCAGTTACGTGAGAAACAGAAAGCTAAATTTATCTATGGTGTATTAGAGAAACCTTTCAGAAACTACTTTGACAAAGCACAGCGCATGAACGGAATGACAGGTGAGAACCTGATGATCCTTCTTGAGTCAAGACTTGACAACGTAGTATTCCGTATGGGATTTGCTAGAACAAGACGTGAAGCTAGACAGATTGTTGATCACAAGCATGTACTTGTTAATGGTAAGCAGGTAAATATTCCATCTTATCTGATTAAAGCTGGTGACACAGTAGAAATCAAAGAGGCTAAAAAGAGCTCTCCAAGATATAAAGAGATCGTAGAGGTCACAGGTGGACGTATGGTTCCAGACTGGTTAGAAGTAGATCAGGAGAACCTGAAAGGAACAGTAAAAGAGCTTCCAGCACGTGAAGCAATTGATGTTCCAGTTGACGAGATGTTGATCGTCGAGTTATATTCTAAATAATAACCAGTAACCCCACAGGAGGTGGACTTAGTGTTTGATTTTAATAAACCCAATATAGAAATAACAGAGATTTCAGAAGATAAAAAGTATGGAAGATTTGTTGTAGAGCCTTTGGAAAGAGGTTATGGAACAACATTAGGTAATTCTCTTCGCAGAATTATGCTTTCATCTTTGCCGGGAGCTGCAATCAGCCAGGTGAAGATTGATGGCGTTCTGCACGAGTTCAGCTCCATCCCAGGAGTGAAAGAAGATGTTACCGAGATCATCATGAACCTGAAGTCACTGGCTATTAAAAACACATCTGAGACAGATGAGCCGAAGACTGCATATATCGAGTTCGAGGGTGAAGGTGTTGTTACAGCTGCAGATATACAGGTAGATCAGGATATTGAGATCATGAATCCGGAGACTGTTATCGCTACATTGAATGGTGGAGCAGACAGCAAATTATATATGGAGCTGACCATTACAAAGGGCAGAGGATATGTAAGTGCTGAGAAGAATAAGAACGATGAGTTACCAATCGCAGTAATCCCAATCGATTCTATTTACACCCCAGTGGAGCGCGTGAATCTCACAGTTGAGAATACACGTGTCGGACAGATTACAGATTTTGATAAACTGACATTAGATGTATATACAAATGGTACATTACTTCCAGATGAGGCAGTCAGCCTTGCTGCAAAGGTATTGAGCGAGCATCTGAAACTCTTTATTGATCTGTCAGAAGTAGCACAGGCTGCTGAAGTCATGATTGAGAAAGAGGATGACGAGAAAGAGAAAGTGCTTGAGATGAGCATTGATGAACTTGAGTTATCTGTTCGTTCATACAACTGTCTGAAGAGAGCTGGAATCAACACAGTTGAAGAGCTCACAAACAGAACATCTGAGGATATGATGAAGGTTCGTAACCTTGGACGTAAGTCACTGGAAGAAGTTCTTGCTAAGCTTGATGAATTAGGATTAAGCTTAAGCAAAGGAGAAGAGTAAACACTGAATACTTATAGGAATGTGAGCCGTAAGGTGATACATTCGTTAAGCATTAAGTGAAATAGATGTTATCTGCTGGTAAGACCGTAAGAGCACAGCAGAGCATTTGGCTAGTAAGCCCGAAGAGTATAACCAAGTGTTAAATATGGAGGAAATTTAAAATGGCAAAGTATAGAAAACTCGGCAGAACATCAAGCCAGAGAAAAGCTTTATTAAGAAACCAGGTAACAGCACTTCTGAACAACGGAAAAATCGTTACAACAGAAGCTAAGGCTAAAGAGATCCGCAAGATCGCTGAAGGTCTTATTGCTATGGCTGTAAAAGAGAAAGATAACTTCGAAGAAGTTACTGTAAAAGCTAAAGTTGCTCGTAAAGACGAGAATGGCAAGAGAGTAAAAGAAGTTGTAGACGGAAAGAAGAAAACAGTTTACGACGAAGTTGACAAGACAATCAAGAAAGATATGCCTAGCAGACTTCACGCTCGCCGCCAGATGCTGAAAGTTCTTTACCCTGTAACAGAGGTTCCTACAGCACAGGCTGGAAGAAAGAAAAACACAAAAGAAGTTGATCTTGTTGCTAAATTATTCGACGAGATCGCACCAAAATACGCAGATCGTAAAGGTGGATATACAAGAATCGTTAAGATTGGTCAGCGTAAAGGTGATGCAGCTATGGAAGTTCTTATCGAACTTGTATAATTGCAAATACTTCGATAATCTGAATAAGATAATTTTAAAGCTGTCATGTGAAAACATGGCAGCTTTTTTCAATATTCAGGAGCTAACCAATAAACAGAAATAAAAGCAAAATAGTGTAGAGAACGTTAAAAAGGAGAAAACCTCATGAGAACACGACTGAAGCACTGTGTAGATGAGACACTGACAATCATAGAGGCCAATGCCGAATATGATTGTCGCTTTATGTGACTCATCGGAATGTTTAGTGCTTGGAGTGTGATTGTGAGGTTTTCTCCTTATAAAGTATAAACAACTATTTTGCTTATAAGTATTCCGTTTTATTTACATTTATTTACGCTGTAATCTTCTCAACTTTAACCGTACATACTTTGTACTCTGGTGTACTTGAGATGGAATCCAGTGCATCGCTTGTCAACCAGTTTGCACCACCTTCGATATAGTGGAAAGGCATCCAGCATTCACCAGGATTTGTCTTGTAGGATACGGTAGCTTTTGCCTGAATCGTTCCACGTCTGGAAGAAATGGAAACCATCTCTCCGTCTTCAACGCCAAGCTTTTGTGCATCTTCTGTGTTTAACTCGATAAAGGACTCGCCGGCAATCTGATTGATTCCTTCTGTCTTATCAGTCATAGCACATGCATTGTAATGATAGAGAATACGTCCTGTCATCATGATCAGAGGATATTCCTCATCTGGAAGCTCCATAGAAGGTGTGTATGCAGCTGGTCTGAAATATCCAAGACCTCTTGCAAATTTTCCTACGTGCATAATTGGTGTTCCAGGGTGATCCTTTGATGTACATGGCCACTGAAGTCCCTGTCCGTTTACTTCTTCGCTGTCCAGTCTCTCATGGCTGATACCGGCAAATGAAGGAGTTACAGATGCAATTTCATCCATAATCTGTGCAGGTGTCAGATGAGGCTGTGGATAGCCCATACGACGCATGATCTCAGTGAAGATCCAAGTATCAGGCTTCGTATCACCTTCAATCTCTACGGCCTTTCTGACGCGCTGTACACGTCTCTCAGTATTAGAGAAAGTTCCTTCTTTTTCAGCATAAGAACGCCCTGGAAGAATAACATCAGCAAGTTTTGCAGTCTCAGTCATGAACAGCTCATCAATTGCGAAGAAGTCCAGTGACTCAAGAGATTTTATTACGTGATGTGTATTCGGATCTGTTCTGACCGGATCCTCTCCGAAGATAAACAATCCTTTAATATCTCCACTGATCATCTTAGGGAAGCAGTCCGTAGCTTTTGTACCAATATTCGGATTCAGCTTCGTATCCCATGCTTTTTCAAATTTCTCAAGAACTCCCGGTTTGTCGATGTTCTGATATCCGCTGAACTGGTTCGGAGAAGCACCCATATCGCAGGCTCCCTGTACATTGTTCTGACCACGGATCGGGTTAACACCACATCCAGGTTTTCCAAGTTTACCAACCATCATAGCCATGTTAGACATGGACATAACACCTTCTGTACCAGTATGATGCTCTGTAACACCAAGGCAGTACATAATTGGCGCACGATCAGCTTTTGCGTAAATACGTGCAGCTTCTCTCAACATATCTGCATCGATCTGACAGATCTCTGCTACTTTTTCAGGTGTATAATCTTTGACCATTTCTTTCATAGCTTCGAAGTTCTCTGTACGGTCTTCGATGAATTTGTGGTCGATTAAGTCTTCTTCAATGAAGATATGCATCATACCATTTGCAAACGCCACGTTTGTACCTGGTTTTAATTTCAAATGGATATCAGCATCTTTACACAGGTCGATATCACGTGGGTCAACTACGATGAGTTTAGCACCGCGCTGTACGGCCTGACGAACCTGCATTCCGATAACCGGATGTGCATGTTCCGGGTTAGATCCTACAAGGAGGATAGCATCAGATTCATGAGTAATATCATAAATAGTATTTGTCATAGCTCCTGAGCCAAGTGTGGTTGCCAATCCGGCAACAGTAGGAGCATGTCAAACGCGCGCGCAGTTATCGGTATTGTTGCTCTTAAACGCGGTTCTTACCATTTTCTGAAGCATGTAAATGTCTTCGTTGGTAGAACGAGAGCAGGCAAATCCGGCCAGCGCCTCACCTCCATATTGATTTCTGATCTCTGAGAATTTGGAAGCTACGAGATTTAATGCCTCATCCCATGTAGCACGCTCAAATTCACCAGTTTCTTTATTCTTAATTAATGGATAACGGATTCTTGCATCACAGTCTACGAAGTCGAAAGAACCACTACGTCCTTTGACACAGAGCAGATTGTGATTAGAAGGACCGTCTGCACCCTGCACGTCTACGATTTTGCCGTCTTTTACGTACAGATCCATCTGACAGCCTGTAGCACAGTGTGGACAGGTTGTGCGGACTTTCTTAACTTCCCATTCACGGTAATCTTTTCTTCTCTTGATCGTAAGAGCACCTGTTGGACATGCCTGAGCACAGTTTCCACAAGACTCGCATAAGGAATTCTCCCAGCCTTCGCCGAACGGTACTTTTACATATACACGTGCACCGTTTCTCTCAAGAGAAAGGGCATGTCTTCCTGTAGCTTTTGCACAAGTACTGATACAGCGCTGGCACTGGATACAAAGACCCGGATCATAGGAGAGGAATGGATGAGCGTCAAATGGCTCATGCTGTACATCTCCGTGTGATGATTTAAAGTTTGGCACATCAATACCATATTCGCGTGCCATAGCCTGAAGCTCACAGGCACCATTTTTAATACATTTGAAACAGTTTGTTTTATGCTCAGCCATCAAAAGATGGAGAGTGTTCTTTCTGGATTCAATAACAGCTGGGCTGTCTGTTGTAATGTTCATGCCCTCTTTTACTTTTGTGTTGCAGGCAGTTACAAGTTTATTAAGCCCCTCTACTTCTACGACACAGATACGACAGGAACCAATTTCATTAATTTTTTCCAGGAAGCAAAGTGTAGGAATATGGATTCCATGCTCCCTTGCAGCGCTTAAGATTGACTGACCTTCTTTTGCTTCAATCTGTACGCCATCGATTGTCAGATTAATCATAAGTCTCTACCTCCTACCATAGCTCCACATCCGAAGTGGTCACAACGCAGACAGCGGCATGCTTCCTGCATAGCTTCTTCATGTGTTAAGAGCTCTTCTACATGTTCGAAATCTTTCTTGCGGATATTTGCCGGGCGCTCACCAATCTCTGTACGTCCCATAAGATCACGCATATTTTCTTTTGGTTCCGGTACAACAGCTTCACAAGTAAGTGTGTGGTGGTAACCAAGATATTCATCAATATTGTGTGCAGCTACTTTTCCGGCAGCGATTGCACGAATTACAGTAGATGGACCAGTTGCACAGTCTCCACCGGTGAATACACCAGGGATTTCTTTTACTTCTGTGTCAAGTCCGGCCTGAAGGATATTCCATTTTGCAGGGATACCAAACTCTTCAAATGGAGCGGATACAATATCCTGTCCAACTGCGATCATAATAACATCTGCTTTGAATTCCTGTTTTTCTTTTGCAGCATCCTTTGGTGCCGGTCTGGATCCGCGGTAAGCACTAATCATCTGTGGTTGTGTGATCAGAGATTTACAGTTACCATTTTCATCTTTTGTAATCTCGACCGGAGCCTGCAGTGTTACAAGTGCGATTCCTTCCATAACTGCGGATTCAATCTCGGATTCCAGGGCAGTCATGTCTTTCTGACGGCGACGGTAAATGATGGATACTTCTTCTGCGTTACATCTGACAGCACTTCTTGCACAGTCCATAGCAACGTTACCACCACCGATAACAACAACACTTTTGCCAGTGTAATCAGGAAGATTTCCATTTCCAATCTGATCCAGAATATCTACAGCAGATACAACATTTCCGGCGTCAGCACCTTCAATACGAAGTGTCTTACCTGTCTGAGCACCAATTCCAACAAAAATTGCATCATGTTTCTCGTAAATATCTTTGACAGGAATATCTTTTCCGATTGTTGTATTGTATGTAACATGGATATCACCGCTATTTAAAATCGCACGGATATCTTCATCCAGACGATCTTTCGGAAAACGGTAATTTGGAATTCCATAACGGAGCATTCCGCCAAGTTTATCATGCGTTTCATATACTTCAATCTTATGTCCCATAAGAGCTAAGAAGTATGCTGCAGTTAGTCCTGCAGGGCCACCACCAATTACACCGATGGATTTTCCTGTAGAAGGATTCGGTTTTGGTGTAGCAACTTTGTCGACTGGCATCATATCAACTGCATATTTTTTCAGTGCACGGATGTTGATCGGTGACTCCAGCATCTTTCTTCTGCAGCGCTCCTCACAAGGATGCTCACAGACCATAGCACAGGCTGTCGGGAACGGATTGTCTTTACGGATCAGATTAATTGCTCCGGCGTAATCCTCTTCACCAACTAATGCGATATATCCCGGAATATTTACATGTGCAGGACATAAGGAGATACAAGGTACCTTCTGTCCGATGGATTCCAGACATTTTTTATTTTCAATGTGGCTCTGATATTCGTCTGCAAACAGGTCTAATCCTTTTAAGACCTCATCAGCGGCATTCCAACCGATGGCACAGTCAGCAGATGAACGGATCATCGTAGCCATCATACGGATGTTATCCAAAGTTTTTTCTGTTGCACGGCCATCTAACACTTTCTGCATCAGACGTGCTACAAGTGGAAGACCGTCGCGGCACGGAACACATTTTCCACAAGTCTGGTTTGCAGCCGTACGCAGCATAGAGATCTGCATAGTAATCGGGCAGCTTCCAGGAGGATAAACCTCAACTTTATGAGAAAAATGTCGTGCGATTTCATTCATTTTCACGTCATAACCTGACGGATCAGCAAGATATAATTTGCTCATAATTTTCCCTTTCTAAATTCAATAAAGATTTTTTAGTCGTCTTTTAAGTAAACGAACCAGTAGGCAAGACCTACCAAAACTGCTCCGCCGATAATGTTCCCCAACGTTACCGGAAGAAGATTTTTGGTGAACATAGCTCCCCATGTAAGGCCAGATACGTCAGCGCCGGCAGCAGTTGCAGCTTCAAGATAGGCTGCATTTCCCTTAGCAAAAATACCGGCAGCAATATAGTACATATTGGCTACGCTATGCTCGAATCCACATAAAACGAACATCATGATTGGAAAGAATAATCCGATGATCTTGGAAGACACCTGCTTGGCAGCAAATGAAATCCATACAGCGATACATACAAGGAAATTACATGCAATTCCGCGAAGAAATGCATCGCCAAAGGAGAGTGATACCTTACCGGCAGCAGTGCTGATCATAGAAGCAGCAAGACCGTTGTTAAAAAGACCGGCCTGATGGCTGAATACGCAGATTGCAGCAACACCAATTCCACCGACCATATTGCCAAGGTATACAACTACCCAGTTCTTCAGCATTCCGCCAAGAGTGATCTCTTTTTTGCAGAGCGGAATAACCAGAAGACAATTACCTGTGAACAGTTCACTTCCAGCGAGGAGTACCATAGTCAGTCCTCCTGGGAAGATGCATGCTCCAAGAAACTTGCCTACAGATGCCAGCGGAATAGATACAGCGACTGCAGTAGAAGCAACGCCTCCAAATGCGATAAAGATTCCGGCCAGTATTCCAAGAACGAACATCTTGGCGACCGGAGTGTTTACCTTCCCCTTTCCGATAGCAATATAATTGTTAGCAATTTCTTTTGGTGAATTCATAACAAATTCCTCCCTTCCCCTAAAATTTTATTTCTAATATATATGATGCCGGCAAAAAGTTACGTAAAAACATCGTTTGCCCTGATATCATAATATATAGACTTCAAGCTTGTCGCCTGCCGCAAGAGGTTTACTTCCGGCAGGAATGACGGCCAGCAGATCACAATCGCTCATGGAAGAAACAGAACCATTGTGCTGGTTGCTAAGTGGGGTGAAATATAACATACCATTTTTGAAATCTGAATGACCTTTTAAAATTCTAGTCACAGGACTTGATTTTTTAAAATCAACCCCAAGATAAGCAGTTGCCTGTGAAAATGTGATGTCAGATCTTCCCGAGAGTTTTCTCATAAATGGAAAGCCGACACACAACAGACCTGTTGCGGCAGCACCCGGATTACCGGATAAGCCCAGAATGACTTTTCCGTCTTTAAATGCTCCAAGCATTGCACCGCCCGGTTTGAATTTTAACCGGTGGAAGAGAAGGTCGCCCCCAATACGACGTATCACTTCCGGCATATAGTCGAAATCACCGGCAGATACACCGCCTGTCGTGATTACGATATCATTGGTCTTGAGTGCGTCAAGTACGGCCCGACACAGGGAATCCAGATCATCACTGACCGTGTTAAGGTAGTTGGCAGTCATATGATGTTTTTGAATGTAACCGCCTAAAAGATATGGATTCGTGTTATAAATCTTACCGTATTCTAAAGGAGAACCCGTATTCAAAAGTTCGCTTCCGGTACTGATAAGCCCGATGGAGAGCTTTTTATAGACCCCAATTTCAGCAATCCCCTGTCCGGCAATCAGTGCCAGGTCAGAAGCGGTAAGTATTTTGCCTTTTGGAACAAGCAAAGTTCCGGCTTTAACATCTTCCCCAGGTGGAATGATGTTTGCGGAGGTAACGGGCGCCGTTAATGTAACGGTATTCTCAGTAAAGGAAGTGCGCTCATGCATGATAATGGCATCGGCACCTTCCGGAACCGGTGCGCCGGTCATGATCCGTGCAGCTTTTCCTTCTGTGATTGGATAGGTTGGAACACTTCCGGCAGGAATTACCTCGGTAACGTCTAAAGTCACAGGATGTTCCGGTGAAGCAGCGGCTGTATCAGCCTGACGAAGTGCATATCCATCATATGCGCTTTTGGCAAAAGAAGGCACAGGAATTTTAGCTGTAATATCTTCTGCAAGAATTCGTTCAAAAGCATCTTGTAGTAAAATGTGTTCTATCGGCTGAGTTTCTGGTTTTGCCAGATTCAGGAGACAGTCAGATGCTTCTTTTAAAGTCTGAATGTTCATATGTATATTTTCCTTATATAAATGTATCGATTATTTATAAATGTTTTAAATCTCCGTTATGATAATGTTGTAATATACAGTCAGCGATAGCTTCGATATTATCCCGACAATAAACGGGTGTATCTTGTATCAACTGTTCGGTTGAAAAATCAGCAGTGATATAGGAGATACAATTAGAAGCAGAAGCGAGTAAGCTGTTATTTTGTTCATCACTTCCAGTCAATAATATAAGCTTTGAGTAATCGCTCCATTTGAAGCCTTCTAAAAGAACAAGATCAGCATCACCGACAAGCTCCGCAATTGCAGATTCCTGTAAAGGTTCCCGTTTTACAACTAAGTATTTGTCGTTATCATAGACGATGGAAGCACTCACGCCTGCCTGCCAGAACCGATAACTGTCTGTTCCGGGAGAATCAGGTTCGAAAGAATGTCCGTCATGTTTGACTGTGGCGACCTTAAGTCCCCGGTGGATCAGCTCTGGGATCAATCGTTCCATTAAAGTGGTTTTTCCAGAGTTTTTAAATCCGGAAATGGCCAGGCAGCTTTTTGCAGTCAGCTTTTGGTATTCCTCTGGTGTATTGATATTCTGTAGCTGCCAGGAATCTTCTTCTACGTGATAAAAATGAACCTTTAAGTTGTTCAAAGCATCCATGATCCGAAGATTTCCGTTATCTAAGCACCTCTTTAGTACAGGGGTGCAGCTTTTGCGATAAATACCACACAGGGGGTGAATCCGTTCATCTGCCGTGACACAGATAAGTGCATCAGTATCAGAATGTTCCATGACTTCCTGAAGGTGATGTGCCAGTGTTCCGGAAAAAAGAGGAACGTCACAGGGAAGAACGAGCAGCGCATCCGACTCGCAGACAGATAAGGCACTGTAAAGTCCGCTCATTGGACCGCAATCTGAATAGCGGTCATCAATCATTGAATAAGGGATTTCCGGATGCCGGGCGGCATCATCGACTGAAACCAGAATCTCAGGAAAATCGCGTAGTTCAAAAATCAGTTTGTCGAGAAATGTTGTTCCATTCAGTCTCAGAGAGGATTTTCGATATCCCATCCGACGGCTTTTTCCTCCTGCCAGTATCAGGCAGCCTGTGTTCATCTGTATCACCTCGTGTTGTATTTATCTATAAACAAGCGCGCTTATAGGCGTTTCTTTCGGTTAATTATAGCATTTGAAATTTAAAACCACAAGGAAAGATATATGTTTCACAGGATTGATAAAATTGGGACGGATTTTAAATGAAACTAACTAAATTATATTTAGAAAATATAAGGACGTTTATAAAAAGAAACTATAGAAAAGACGCTGATATTGATAAAAAAATAGCATTGTGACTAATTTAGATAAAAGTATTTACAAAATTTTATCCAAATGTTACAATATGACCGTTACTTATTCTAAAAGCAATCGGTAGAGAGGGAAGGAATAAAAAATGAGTAGATTAACGATCGATACTCCTAGCAGGGCAGACCTTGTTATGGAGCAGCTCTACAAGGATCTTGAGCGCAGAATCGAATCAAGCCCACCGGGATTATGTCCAGTAGACTTGTCTCGCGCATTTTTGGAGTTATGCCATGCTCAGACTTGTGGAAAATGTGTACCTTGCCGTGTCGGTCTTGGTCAGTTGAATCATCTGATCAGAAAGGTACTGAACGGCAACGCAACAATGGAGACACTTGATACAATGGAGCAGACTGCAAAGTCTATTATGGAGTCTGCCGACTGTGCGATTGGATATGAGGCAGCGCATATGGTATATAAGGGACTGATCGGATATCGCGATGATTATATCGAGCATATCAAGAACGGACGCTGTACCTGTACATATAATCAGCCGGTACCATGTGTATCCTTATGTCCTGCACATGTTGATATTCCGGGATATGTAGCGTTAGTTGGGGAAGGACGCTATGCAGATGCAATCCGTCTGATTCGGAAGGATAATCCATTCCCGACAACATGTGGATTTATCTGTGAGCATCCATGTGAGGCAAGATGCCGCCGTAACATGATTGATGATTCTATTAATATCCGTGGTCTGAAACGAGTGGCAGCAGACTTTGCAGGGGAAGTAGAGCCGCCAAAATGTGCACCAAGCACAGGTAAGAAAATTGCTGTATTAGGAGGAGGCCCGGGAGGACTTAGTGCAGCTTATTATCTGCAGCTTATGGGACATCAGACAACGGTATATGAGATGCTTCCAAAGCTTGGAGGTATGCTCCGCTATGGTATTCCAAACTACAGACTTCCGAAAAATCGTCTGGACGAGGATATCAATGCAATCTTAAAGACAGGAGTAGAAGTAAAATACGGTCTTAAGATCGGTGAAGATATTACAATCCAGCAGCTTCGCAGTGAGTACGATGCTGTTCTGATCACAATTGGAGCAAGTACAGATAAGAAACTTGGACTGGAAGGCGAAGATGCAGATGGAGTCATCTCAGCAGTACAGTTCTTAAGAGATGTAGGAAAAGACGAAGCACTTGATCTGACTGGAAAAGAAGTCGCAGTTGTCGGTGGCGGTAATGTATCTATGGATGCAGTCCGTACAGCCAAAAGACTGGGCGCTAAGAAAGTCAGCATTGTATATAGAAGAAGAGTTGCAGATATGACAGCTCTTCCGGCAGAGATTGAAGGAGCAATTGCAGAGGGAATTGAAGTACAGACTCTGAAGGCCCCGGCATCTCTGGATATTGATGAAAATCATCACATTAAAGGAATGTACGTTACACCGCAGATGATCAGCGAGATCAAAGGCGGACGTGCAAGTGTAAAAGCAACAGGAGAGCCAGATCAGTATATTCCATGTGATATCCTTGTTGTGGCAATTGGTCAGAATATTGAGACAGATCATTTCGCAGAAGCAGGAATTCCGGTAGAGCGTGGTAAGATCGTGACAACTGCAGGAGGAGATTTCCTGGATATGCCAGGTGTATTTGCAGGAGGAGACTGTGCAAGTGGTCCGGCTACTGTAATCAAAGCGATTGCAGCAGCAAAAGTTGTAGCTGCCAACATTGATGAATATCTTGGATATCATCATGAGATTTCCTGTGATGTAGAGATTCCGAAAGCAAGCCTTCATGACAGAGTACCTTGCGGACGTGCAGAACTTACAGAACGCGAGGCATGCGAGAGAGTCTGTGATTTTGAAGGAGTGGAGAACTGCATGACCGAAAAAGAAGCAAAACAGGAAGCCTGCCGCTGTCTGCGCTGCGATCATTTCGGATATGGAATATTTAAAGGAGGCAGAGAAAAATTATGGTAAATCTTACAATAGATGGAAGACAGATTTCAGTAGAAGAGAATACCACAATTATGGAAGCTGCCAGATCCGTTGGTATTCAGATTCCGAGTCTTTGTTATCTCAAAGGCATCAATGAAATAGGCGCCTGTCGCGTGTGTGTGGTAGAGCTGGAAGGAAAAGACAGACTGATTACCGCCTGCAATAATATTTGCGAGGAAGGTATGGTCATTTATACAAATAGTCCGAAAGTCAGAAAGGACAGACGTACAACAGTAGAACTGATTCTTTCTGAGCACGACTGTCAGTGTGTAACTTGTATGAGAAGCGGCAACTGCAGTCTTCAGAAAATTGCAAATGATCTGGATATTTTAGAACTTCCATTTCATCAGTATCTGGAACACCAGTCATGGGATAAAACATTTCCACTGATTCGTGATTCTGCAAAATGTATCAAATGTATGCGTTGCGTGCAGGTGTGTGACAAGGTTCAGGGGCTTGGTGTCTGGGATGTAGAAGGAACCGGTTATCACACAACAGTTAATGTGTCAGGTCATAATTCTATCCGAGAGGCAGATTGTGCACTTTGTGGTCAGTGCATTACACATTGTCCTGTCGGAGCACTTCGCGAGAGAAGTGATACGAATGAAGTATGGAAAGCAATTGAAGATCCGGATAAGATCGTGGTTGCTCAGGTAGCACCTGCTGTCCGCGCAGCATGGGGAGAGGAACTCGGACTGGCACCGGAAGATGCAACAGTTGGAAAAATCATAGATGCCCTCAAGAGAATGGGAATAAACTATGTATTTGATACAACATTTTCTGCGGATCTTACGATTATGGAAGAGGGAAATGAATTCGTAAAGAGATTTACAAGTGGCGAATTAAAAGACCGCCCGATGTTCACTTCCTGCTGTCCGGGATGGGTGCGCTTTATTAAGAGTCAGTTCCCACACCTGGTAAAATATCTGTCTTCCGCAAAATCACCACAGCAGATGTTCGGTGCAGTTATGAAGACATATTTTGCAGAGAAGCTGGGCGTAAGTCCGGAGAAGATCTATACTGTATCTGTTATGCCATGTGTGGCTAAGAAGGCAGAGCGTGAGATGGATCTTTATTATGAAGAATATGCAGGACATGATATTGATGCAGTTATCACCACACGTGAGCTGATCCGAATGATCCGTTCTGCACATATCAGCCCACAGACACTGGTAGATGTTGAGAGTGACCGCCCGATGCATGAGGGAACCGGAGCCGGAGTCATCTTCGGTGCAACCGGTGGAGTTATGGAGGCGGCACTTCGGTCTGCTTACTATATCATCAAAGGTGAGAATCCGCCGGCAGAGGCATTTACAGCAGTCAGAAGCCAGGGATTCAATGAAAATGACGGCGTTCAGGAAGCAAATTTCCAGATTAATGATATTACAGTGAGAACTGCAGTAGTCAGCGGACTTGGAAATACAAGAGAATTGATTCGCAAGATTGAATCCGGTGAAGTGCACTATGACTTTGTAGAAGTTATGGCATGTCCGGGAGGATGCGTCGGTGGTGGCGGACAGCCGATCCACGACGGAGAAGAGCGCGCATTTGAACGTGGAAAGAACCTGTATTATCTGGATCGCAATGCGAACCTTAGATTCTCTCATGAGAATCCAGATGTCATTCAGATGTACAAAGAGTACTTTGAGGCACCGATGTCTCACAAAGCTCACATGCTTCTGCATACTGAGCATAAGAAAAATATGTAGAAAAATGCATAAGAAAAATGCATAAGAAAAATGCATAAGAAAGATAGGCAGTCTGTGTGTATCATAGTTGGGGGCTTTTGCACCCGACATCATAAAGAAAATGATGGATAAGAGAAGGGGCGTGTGAAAAAACGGAAGTTTTTTCATGCGCCCTTTTTGCATAATGTAGAATTGTATTCAAGAATGCCTCGGCATTCTTGCTGCGAGGTGCGCGTCATGCAATTGCATGACATACTTCTACTGCGCACCTCCGCAATCCTGCCGGAGGCTATATCAGCTGGGGGATTGCCCCCACCACTGATACCAGCTTGTTTCTCACCACCTATAGAGGTGGGAGTCATCTCCCAGCTGATATAGATTTACAAATGAGAACAGGTTGTTTTTACATAAGCTTAGAATTATAATAAAGAGGTAGTTAGAAAACTTGAAATACTCTTGACATTATGCGTCCTTTGAGTATAATCAGAATTAAGAGATTTCATAATATGAAAATAGGTTTCACATAATGAAACTGAAAAAGAAGAAGGAGAAGAAGATCATGAATGAAGTATTAGAGAAGATTCAGAAAATTGGTATTGTACCAGTCGTTGTATTAAATGATGCAAAGGACGCAGAGCCACTTGCAAAAGCTCTTTGCAATGGAGGACTTCCATGTGCAGAGGTTACTTTCCGTACAGATGCAGCAGAGGAGTCAATCCGTATCATGTCTGAGAAATATCCAGAGATGCTTGTTGGAGCCGGAACAGTTCTGACAACAGAGCAGGTAGACCGTGCTGTAGCAGCAGGAGCAAAATTTATCGTAAGCCCAGGACTGAATCCTAAGATTGTAAAATACTGTGTAGAGAAGAATATTCCGATCACACCAGGAATCTGCACTCCAAGCGAGGCTGAGCAGGCAATCGAGAATGGTCTTGAAGTTGTAAAATTCTTCCCGGCAGAGCCAGCAGGCGGACTGAAGATGATCAAAGCTATGGCAGCTCCATACACAGGACTGAAATTCATGCCTACAGGTGGAATCAATGCGACAAATGTAAAAGAATATCTTGCATATGACAAGATTCTTGCATGTGGCGGAAGCTGGATGGTAAAAGGAAGTCTTGTAGAGGCTGGAGAGTTCGACAAGATTGAGGCAATGACAAAAGAAGCTGTAGAGATTGTAAAAGAAGTAAGAGGCTAGTTTTATGAAGAAAAAAGCATTTGATCTGCTGACATTAGGAGAGATTCTGCTTCGTCTGTCCCCACCGGACAATGAGCGTATCGTACGTGGAGAGACATTTCAGAAGCAGGTTGGCGGCGCAGAACTTAACGTAGCTTCCGGCGTATCTCTTCTTGGCCTGAGATCCGGTATCATATCAAGAATTCCGGACAGTAGTATCGGGATGTTCGCAAAGAATAAGATCCGGTTCTGTGGAGTCAGTGATGATTATCTGGTATACGATACAGGAAAAGATGCAAGATTGGGCGTGTATTACTACGAGAACGGAGCATACCCGAGAAAACCGGGCGTGGTCTATGACAGACAGCATTCGTCCATGACCAGAATTGACATCGATGAATTTGATGACAGTATATATGAATCGACCAGATGCTTTCATACCTCCGGAATTACTCTGGCGCTCAGTGAAGAGTGTCGGAAGACCGGAGTAGAGATGATTAAGAGATTTAAAGAAAAAGGCGCACTCATTTCATTTGACGTGAATTTCCGCCTGAATCTCTGGTCAGGAGAAGAAGCAAGAAAATGTATTGAAGGAATTCTTCCTTATGTAGACATTTTCTTCTGCTCCGAAGACACTGCAAGACTGACATTTGGAAAAGAAGGCAATGTAAAAGAGATCATGGAAAGCTTTGCGGCTGAATATCCAATCTCCGTCATCGCATCCACCCAGCGTACTGTATTAAGTCCAAAGATACATAACTTTACTTCTGTAATTTACGACGCAAAAGCGAAGAAATTCTATGAAGAGAAACCATACGAGAATATCGAAGTTGTAGATCGTATCGGAAGCGGAGATGCTTATTGTTCCGGAGTGCTGTATGGACTTCTGAGAGAAGGCGGAGGATGTGTAAGTGCTCTTCGCTATGGAAATGCCAGCAGTGCAGCCAAGAATACTATCCCAGGTGATATGCCGTCATTGGATCGTGAGGAGATAGAGAATATTATCCATGATCACGAGACAGTCGGATATCATAGTGAGATGAATCGGTAAAATTGAATATATAAACTGTAAGAGAATGTGCTAAATCAGGTACATTCTCTTTTTTTGGATATTATGTGTAAGTTGAATCATAATCTCCATGCTGCAGTTTCCTACTTAGCCTGAATGATTTTCTATAGTTGCTGCGTCGTCTATTCACAGCTCTTTCCGTTAACTCGCTTGCTTAAGGCAAGCTCGGCCAGAACTTCAAGAGCTGGACTATACTCGCAACTATAACGAAAATCAATCAATGCTAAGTAGAAAATCTGTAGCATGGAGATTGGACTCCCACTGAGACAAATTTGCTATTACTCATCACCTGAAGAGGTGGGAGTCTTCTCGACTGAGATAAATTAAATACTGATCTCCCGGCGTAAGCCGCCCTGCTTCCAAGCAGTTTATTATTTGGCATTTATTGGAAAACTACAGGATATGAAAAAAGCAGTTCACGGGACATAAGGCATGGAATAATTTTCGTGATAGATGCGAGCATAGCTTGAACTTTCGGAGCATTGTTTGAGCCTGTTCATCAGGCGAGTTTGCGTAGAAAGTTCAAAATAAGCGGCGCAGCATCTATAGGAAATTATTCCGTTTTATGTCCCGTGAACTGCTTTATATAATAATATTTCCAACAAATGACAAAAAATAAACAATGATGTTAAAAAAATATCATTTATATATTGACAAATAATTAACGATAATTTATACTACCAAATGTAAAGAATAAAAGACGTCTAATCAAGCAAACTATAATCCATACTTTTTATTTACAGGAGGGAATCCAGATGGCTAAGAAGAAAGATGTTGTACCGGTATTTGTTGACAATGTGGAAGCGTTGGAAGCGAAGATGCAGGCGATGCGTGAGGCGCAGAAAATCTTTGCCACCTATACACAGGAGCAGGTTGACAAGATTTTTTATGCGGCAGCAGTTGCAGCGAACAAAATGCGTATTCCACTTGCAAAGCAGGCAGTTGAGGAAACCGGACGTGGTATTGTTGAGGATAAAGTAATCAAAAATCACTATGCAGCAGAGTATATTTACAATGCATACAAAGACACAAAGACTTGTGGTGTGATTGAGGAAGATAAAGCATTTGGAATTAAGAAAATCGCAGAGCCAATCGGTCTTGTGGCAGCAGTTATTCCGACAACGAACCCGACTTCAACAGCAATCTTTAAGACATTAATCTGTCTGAAGACGAGAAATGCAATTATCATCAGTCCGCATCCGGCAGCAAAAGCTTCTACAATTGCAGCAGCAAAGGTTGTTCTGGACGCAGCAGTGAAAGCCGGAGCACCGGAAGGAATCATTGGCTGGATCGATGCACCGTCACTGGAACTGACCAATATGGTCATGAAAGAATCTGACATCATCCTTGCAACGGGTGGTCCGGGAATGGTAAAGGCAGCTTATTCTTCCGGAAAACCGGCACTTGGAGTTGGAGCCGGAAATACACCGGTTATTATTGATGACACAGCAGATATTAAACTTGCAGTTAACTCCATCATTCATTCCAAAACATTTGACAACGGTATGATCTGTGCATCTGAGCAGTCCGTAACGGTTCTGGACAGCATTTACGATGAAGTAAAGAAAGAATTTGCATACAGAGGCTGCTACTTCCTGAAAAAAGGAGAAGAGCTTGATAAGGTTCGTAAGACGATTATTATAAATGGAGCATTGAATAACAAGATTCCTGGAAAATCTGCATATGAGATTGCAAAACTTGCAGGTGTGGAAGTTCCGGAAAATACAAAGATTCTGATCGGTGAAGTAGAATCCGTAGACATTTCTGAAGAATTTGCACACGAAAAATTATCACCGGTACTTGGAATGTATCGTGCGAAGACATTTGACGAAGCCCTTGAAAAAGCGGAGCGCCTTGTAGCAGATGGAGGATATGGACACACAGCTTCTCTTTATGTACATCCTGCTGAGACAGAGAAAATTGCAAAACATGCTGAAGCTATGAAGACATGTCGAATCCTGATCAACACACCGTCTTCTCACGGAGGAATCGGAGATCTCTACAACTTTAAACTGGCACCGTCACTGACACTTGGCTGCGGTTCCTGGGGAGGAAACTCCGTATCTGAAAATGTAGGTGTAAAACACCTGATCAATATTAAAACAGTTGCAGAGAGGAGAGAAAATATGCTTTGGTTTCGGACTCCGGATAAGGTATACTTTAAGAAAGGCTGCATGCCGGTAGCGCTTGATGAACTTGGAAATGTACTGCACAAAAAGAAAGCATTTATCGTAACAGACAGCTTCTTATATAAGAATGGTTACGTAGCTCCGATCGAGCAGAAACTGGATGAGCTTGGAATCCAGCACACATGCTTCTTCGAGGTGGCACCGGATCCGACACTTCAGTGTGCTGAAAAAGGTGTGGATCAGATGCGCGCATTTGAGCCGGATACGATCATTGCTCTTGGCGGTGGATCTGCCATGGACGCAGCAAAGATTATGTGGGTAATGTATGAGCATCCGGAAGCTGACTTTGAGGATATGGCCATGGACTTCATGGATATCCGCAAGCGTGTATTCACTTTCCCGAAAATGGGCGAGAAAGCTTACTTTGTAGCAATCCCGACTTCTTCCGGAACAGGTTCCGAGGTGACACCATTTGCTATTATTACAGATGCCGAGACAGGTGTAAAATGGCCAATTGCAGATTATGAGCTTCTTCCGAATATGGCAATTGTAGATGTAGATAACATGATGACTCAGCCAAAAGGACTGACCAGTGCATCTGGTATCGATGTTATGACTCATGCAATTGAGGCATATGTATCTATTATGGCGACGGATTACACAGACGGACTTGCCCTCAAGGCAGCAAAAGCAGTATTTGAGTATCTGCCGAGAGCATACGACAATGGTGCAAATGATCCGGAGGCCAGAGAGAAGATGGCAAACGCATCCTGTATGGCAGGAATGGCATTTGCAAATGCATTTCTTGGACTGAACCACTCCATGGCACATAAACTTGGTGCATTCCACCACCTGCCACATGGAGTTGCAAATGCAGTGATCCTGACAGAAGTTATGAGATATAATGCTGCAGAAGTACCGACAAAAATGGGAACATTTTCACAGTATCAGTATCCACATGCACTGGCAAGATACGCTGAAATTGGCCGCTTTGTAGGCTGCCAGGGAAAAGACGATGCAGAAGTATTTGAAAACTTTATCGCAAAACTGGAAGAGCTGAAAGAAAAAATCGGTATTAAGAAGTCCATTCACGAGTACGGCATTGATGAGAAATATTTCATGGACACACTGGACGACATGGTGGAGCAGGCATTTAACGATCAGTGTACAGCAGCAAACCCAAGATATCCACTCATGAAAGAAATCAAAGAGTTATACTTAAAGTGCTGGTAAGGAGGTAAATGTGATGAAACTTACGAATCCGGAATTAATTGTGAAACGTTCTTATAAGGAAGTCTACAAGGACGGGGATAAGATTGTAAAAATATTTGAAAAAGATCACCCGAAGTCAGCCGTTTTTAATGAGGCGCTGAATACAGTTCGAGTCGAGGAGGCGGGATTGGATATTCCGAAGCTTGATGAGGTCACGCAGATCGATGAAAAATGGGCACTTGTTATTGAGTGTCAGGCAGGTGAGACTCTGGAAACAGTCATGGAAAAGGATCCGGATAATCTGGAAAAATATATGGCAGAGTTCGTAGATCTTCAGCTTCAGATCCACGCAAAGACGGCTCCGATGCTTACGAAACTGAAAGACAAACTGGCAAAACAGATCAATCAGTTAAAAGAACTGGATGCGACCCAGAGATATGAGCTTCTGGTACGTCTGGAGAGCATGCCGAAGCATACAAAAGTATGCCATGGAGACTTTAATCCAAGTAATGTCATCGTAGGCGAGGACGGCAAGCTGACAGTTGTAGACTGGGCACATGTTACCCAGGGGAATGCCAGCGCAGATGCGGCACTTACTTACCTCCAGTTCGCACTGAAGAACCGTGTGGCAGCAGAGATGTATCTGACTATGTTCTGCAAGAAGAGTGACACTGCGAAACAGTATGTACAGCAGTGGTTCCCGATTGTTGCAGCAGCACAGCTTGAGAAGAACAATGAGCTGGAGAAGGATTTCCTGATGAAGTGGATTGACGTCATGGATTATCAATAAAAATATTTGATATATAATTTGATTAAAATAAATAATAAAGCATATATAAGAAGATATATTGACAAACTTCTATATATGATGTAAAGTGTGAATAGAACGAAACCGGTACGAAAGTTCGTGCCGGTTTTTATAAAACTAAAACATAGAGATATTTCTATATTTCTATATAATGAATTGTTTATAGAAATATCTAATGTTTAAAAGGAGACGTTATGGGTGCGATTAAGACAGGCTGGGATTTTTTTCAGGACCAGATATTAGGTATGCACTGGCTGAAAGATCTCATAGGAAATCTGCTTGTAAAGGCAGGAATGGGGGAGAGTAGATTTCCCGGTGAATTTTTACATTTTTTTATTTATGATGTGATTAAGATTTTTGTACTGCTGGCGGTGCTTATTTTTCTGATTTCTTATATTCAGAGTTATTTTCCGCCGGAGAGAAGTAAGAAGATTATGGGAAGATTCCATGGTATCTGGGCGAATATTATCGGGGCATTGCTTGGAACAGTGACACCATTTTGTTCCTGTTCTTCAATCCCAATTTTTATGGGATTTACAAGTGCGGGACTGCCACTTGGTGTAACATTTTCATTTCTCATATCTTCTCCGATGGTAGATCTTGGTTCGCTTGTGTTGCTCATGAGTGTGTTTGGAGGCAAGATTGCGTTTGCATATGTAATTGTAGGTCTGATTGTGGCAGTCGTTGGAGGCACTTTGATTGAGAAGCTTCATATGGAAGACCAGGTGGAAGAGTTCATCAGACAGGCTCAGAATGTGGATATTGAATCCCCAAAGCTGACGGTAGGAGACAGAATGAATTATGCAAAGAATCAGGTGGTATCCACTGTGAAGAAAGTTGCACCATACATTTTTGTTGGAGTAGCAATTGGGGCGGCAATTCACAATCTGATTCCGGAGCATATAGTTCGAAGCATATTAGGAGAGCAGAAGTGGTATGCGGTGCCGCTGGCAACGGTAGTCGGAGTACCAATGTATGCGGATATTTTTGGAACAATACCGGTTGCAGAAAGTCTGCTGGCAAAAGGGGCAGGGCTTGGAACAATTCTGGCATTTATGATGTCTGTGACGACTATTTCATTCCCGTCACTGGTGATGTTGTCAAAAGCAATCAAGAAAAAGCTACTTGCAATATTTATCGGAATTGTGTGCATGGGAATTGTCATTGTAGGATACCTGTTTAATATATTTGGATATATGCTATGATAAAGATACCAGAAGATTTTTGAACAGTCAGGAAGGTGATTAGATAATGGATGATAAAGTGATGATAGATTATGCAAAATATGCCCGTATATTTAAGGTAATGTCAAACCCAAAGCGTCTGAAAATTATAGATATGCTTTCCGAAGGGGAACTTTGTGCATGCAAGATTCTGGAAGAGTTTCATATCACGCAGCCAACGTTATCTCATGATATGAAGGTAATGTGTGACCTTGGAATTGTGAAAGCGAGAAAAGAAGGAAAGTGGATGCAGTATTCACTGGATATAGAAGTTTTAAATGATGTGTATAAGACAGTCGGAAGACTTATGATACCAGGAGCTTATGCGGGACTTTTAAATTGTAATTGTAATACAGAAAGGGAGAATGAGAAGAATGAATCAGATTAAATTATATTTTCTGACAGGTTTTTTGGGATCAGGAAAGACAACACTTTTAAAGAATCTTTTAGAGAATATGGAAGGAATGAAAGTAGGAGTCATTCAGAATGAGCTTGGAAAAATCAGCATTGACGGAACAGTACTACAGAATGATGACATTCACATGGTAGAGCTGAATAGAGGATCTATTTTCTGTAGTTGTCTGCGACTTTCTTTTGTCGATGCGCTTGCGAAGATGTCACAGCAGGGATTGGAATATGTATTTGTTGAAAGTTCCGGTTTTGGAGATCCTTCCAATGCGGAGGAGATTCTGGAAGCTACAAAAGTACTGGTTGGGGAAGTATATGATTTCCGTGGCTGTATCTGTCTGGTGGACTGCTACAATTTTCTGGATCAGCTGGAGGATGAAATTACTATCGACCGTCAGTTAAAGCACTGCAACCTTGCAGTACTGACAAAAGTGGATCTTGTGGATCGAGAGAAGATTGAATTGATTAAAGAAAAAGTACAGGAGATTAATCCGGTCTGCCCAATTACAGAGAGTGAGAATGGCAATATTAAACGTTCATTTTATGATATGGATCTGATGAAGTATCAATGGGCAGAATGCGAGGAGACAACCAACTCAGCAGAGACAAAGCCAAAGACATTTTCCATGAACTTTGCAGGTGAGATTGAAAAAGACAAACTGGAAGCTTTCCTTGAGAGAATTGAGCCGAGTGTTTATCGAGCGAAAGGCTTTTTCAAGGTAAAAAATGAAGGCTGGGAGAAGGTCGATGTAGTTGGGAAGAAACTGGATTATGCGCCATATGAAGCGCAGGAGAAGTCAGAACTTGTATTTATCTCCAAGATTGGAATTGCACTGATCCGGGAGATTAAGAAAGCGTGGGATGAGTGTGTCGGACTTCCGATGGATCTGAAGAATTAGGATGGAATTTTAGTTGCCAAGCATACGACAAAAAGGTCCAGTGGACCTTTTTTAGTGAATGTGATGAGATAAGGAGTCAGATATGAATATAAAAGTAATTGGTAGTGGCTGTGAGAACTGTGATAAGACGAATGCAATTGTAGCAGAGTGTGTAGAGGAGCTTGGGATTGACGCGAAGATTGAGCGTGTTGCAGATCTGGTAGAGATTGTAAAGCTTGGAGTTATGACAGCGCCGTCTGTCATGATTGACGGAAAGCTTGTTATTTCGGGACAGGTACCATCAAAGAAACAGATGATGAAAGTGCTGAAAAAGTAAGGGAGACGAAAAGAGATGAACATCAGGATGATTGGTTTTGACCTGGATGGAACGCTTCTGACAACGGACAAGATTCTGACGGAGAGAACGAAGAAAGCATTGGAGGCAGCGGCAGATCAGGGAGTGATTCTGGTACCGGCGACGGGACGGCCATTATGTGGACTTCCAAAGGAACTTCTGGAGCTTCCGTTTATAAAATATGCAGTGACAGCCAATGGTGCCAGAATTTTGAAGACAAAAACAGAACAAGTTTTATCAGAAATGTTAATTTCGGTAGAAAAAGCGCGCGAAATATTGGATATTTTCTCAGATTATGATACACTACGAGATGTGTATTACGATGGAATCGGTTACTCAGAGAAAGAGAAGCTTGTCCATATTCAGGACTATGTCATGACGAAGGCCATGGGCGAATATATTCTTAATACTCGTGTCCCTGTTGAAAGTGTAGAAGAGAAGTTTGAGACAGAGAATCGAGGGACAGATAAAGTACAGGCTTTGTTCCGATACCAGACTGACAAGGAAGAAGCATGGAAGCGTATCCGTAAAGTGACAGGAGTGGAAGCAACCGGAGCATTGGAGAATAATATTGAGGTCAATGCAGAAGGTGTCCATAAAGGAATGGCTCTTTTGAAACTGGGCGAGATATTCGGGATCAGTCGGGAGGAAATTGCGGCATTTGGTGATGGATCCAATGATACGATGATGCTTAAGACAGTCGGAATGGGAGTTTCCATGGCGAATGGAATGCCGGAAGTGAAGGCAGCAGCAGACAGATTGACAGATTCCAATGATGAAGAAGGCGTGGCAAGATTCATAGAAAAATACATATTAAAAACTGAATAGGAGGGTAACTAATGTTAGATGTATTGAAAGTCATTTTGCTCGGAATCGTGGAAGGAATCACGGAGTGGCTTCCGGTCAGCAGTACAGGGCATCTGATTCTGGTGGGGAATGTTTTAAAACCGGGACTCAGTGATGCTTTTATGGAGATGTTCAACGTAGTCATCCAGCTTGGTGCTATTATGGCGGTCGTTGTTCTGTATTTTCATAAGTTGAATCCGTTTTCACCAAAGAAGACTCAAAAACAGAAGCTTTTGACCTGGCAGATGTGGATCAAAGTATTGATTGCCTGTGTACCGGCCGCTGTAGTGGGATTGCTTTTTGATGATATTCTGGATAAGATTTTTTATAAGCCGCTTCCGGTAGCTGTGATGCTGATTGTATATGGTGTACTATTTATTATAGTAGAAAACCGTAATGAAGGAAGAAAACCGGCTGTCCGCAGAATCTCTGAACTGGATATTAAGATGCTGTTGTGGATCGGTGCTTTCCAGATGCTGGCACTGATACCAGGAACTTCAAGATCAGGTGCAACAATTGTCGGTGCGCTGATCATCGGAGTATCCAGAGAAGTGGCAGCTGAGTTCACATTTTTCCTGGCAATTCCGGTCATGTTCGGAGCAAGTGCACTGAAGCTTATCAAATTCGGATTCCACTTTACAGCAGCAGAATTCGGATTCCTGATGCTTGGCTGTGTAGTTTCTTTTGGAATGTCTGTTATTGCGATTAAGTTCCTGATGAACTATATCAAGAAGAATGATTTCAAAGTATTTGGATATTATCGAATTATATTAGGTGCACTGATTATTCTGGTAGCACTATTTAAGATGCTACTTGGATAAAAATGGACTTGAGTTTTAGCTGAAACGTGTTAAAATATGTATTATGCAATAAATATGTATAATCATGCAGAATAAAATTTTAGGAGGACAGGGTTATGAAAATGAAAAAATTAACCAGCGTACTTTTGGTTGCAGCATGTGCGCTTTCATTAGTAGCATGTGGCGAATCAGGAGACAAAAAGGACAGCTCCAAGGGCGGTTCATCATCAAAAACAGCAAAGGTTATCGATATTGACCTTACAAATGAAGAGTATGCATTCGGAGTAGATAAGACTCAGCCAGAGCTTCTTGAGAAGACAAATGCATTTATTGAGAAAATTAAAGGTGACGGAACATTAGATAAAATCTGTGACAAATATTTTGGAAGCGGAGAGCCAGAGGCAGTTGAATCTGCAAAACTCGACAGCTCCAAAGATCAGCTTGTAGTTGCTACAAATGCAGCATTTGAACCATTTGAGTATACAAAGGGAGACAGCTACTACGGAATCGATATGGAGATCGCTAAGCTTCTTGCTGATGAGCTTGGAAAAGAGCTTGTAATTGAGAACATGGATTTTGATGCAGTATGTCTGTCTGTAAGCCAGCAGAAATGTGATATTGCTATGGCAGGTCTTACAATCAATGAAGAGAGAGAAGAGTATGTAACATTTACAGATTCTTACTATTCAGCATCACAGAGACTGATCGTACCAAGCGACAACACTACATTTGATGATTGCAAGAGCGCAGACGATGTAGCAGCACTTCTGGCTAAGACAGAGAAATCTGACAAGATTGGTGTTCAGGCCGGAACAACAGGTCAGTATTATGTAGAAGGAAGCGAGGACTGGGATTTCCCTGGACTTCCTGCAGAGTGTGTAACATATAAGAGTGGTTCCCTTGCAGTTCAGGATATGCTCAATGGAAACATCACATATGTAATCATCGATGCAGCACCTGCATCAGCTATTACAGAATCTATCAACGAGATGCAGTAATTCTCAAGTGATAGATTAGAAGAAGAGAGAGATTATGGGTAATTTTGATCAGAAAGTAAACAAGTTTATAGAGATTTTTGTGGAACAGAATGGTTATGCAAAAGTAATTCAGGGTCTGCAGAATACACTGTTAATTGCAGTGACAGGTTTAATCATTGGTATCATTGTTGGAACTTTGATTGCAACAGTGCGTGTACTTCCAAAGTATAAAACATTGCCAAAAGTATTGAATGGCATCTGCAGCTTTTATGTAGCACTGTTTCGTGGAACACCTATGGTAGTTCAGTTGTTGGTATTTTATTATGTACTACTTCCAATCATCGGACTGAAAATTACAGGAGTACAGGTAGCCATGCTTGTATTCGGACTCAACAGTGGTGCATATATATCAGAGATTATGCGAAGTGGAATTCAATCTGTGGATTCCGGACAGATGGAGGCCGGTCGTGCAGTTGGCTTAAGCTTTGGGACAAGCATGATGAAAATCGTGATTCCACAGGCAGTAAAAAATATTCTCCCGACTCTTGGAAATGAGTTTATTTCCCTGATCAAGGAGACTTCAGTTGTAAGTTTTGTAGGAGCAGCAGATCTCTATGTTGCATTTAACTATATTGGAAGTAACAGCTATGAATTCATGGTTCCGTACCTGGTAATGGCACTGATTTATATTGCACTGGTATTGATTATTTCCTTACTGATAAAATTGATGGAAAGGAGCCTGAAGAAGAGTGATAGACGTAATTAATCTGAAAAAAAACTTCGGTGATGTCGAAGTGTTAAAAGGCATCGATATAACCATCAATAAAGGGGACATCGTAGCAATTATCGGACCGTCCGGTTCCGGTAAGAGTACATTCCTAAGATGTCTGAACTGTATGGAAGATCCGACGTCCGGACAGATTATTTTTAACGGTGTAGATATTGCAGATATGAAGGTGGATATTAATATTCACCGCCGTCATATGGGAATGGTATTCCAACATTTTAATCTGTTCAATAATAAGACAGTCATTGAGAATATTATGCTTGCACCGGTTTACACAAGATGCCAGGATCTGAAGAAAGCGAAGAGAAAGAAATTATTCGGAAAAGGTGGGGCAGATGCATCACTTGTAAGTCTGACAAAAGAGCAGATCAAGAAAGAAGAGAAGGAAAAGGCAATGTCCCTTCTTAAGAGAATCGGTCTGGAAGATAAGGCAGATGTATATCCGTCGACGTTATCAGGTGGACAGAAACAGCGTATTGCAATTGTACGTGCACTTGCTATGGATCCGGATGTCATTCTTTTTGATGAGCCGACATCAGCACTTGATCCAGAGATGGTAGGTGAAGTACTGGAACTGATGAAGCAGCTTGCGGGCGAAGGAATGACCATGGTAGTTGTAACACATGAGATGGGATTTGCAAAAGAAGTGGCTTCCAGAGTTGTATTTATCGACGAGGGAGTTATCAAAGAAGAAGCGGCTCCGAAAGAGTTCTTTGAAAATCCGAAAGATGCACGATTAAAAGAATTTTTATCAAAAGTATTATAAGAAATTATAAAAAAGATATAAAGAGACAGAGTGGAAAGAAATCCATCCTGTCTCTTTTTGCGTATGTGAAAATGTGATATAGTAGAAACAACAAAGTTATCACAGATAAAAATGCCTGTTAGACATAGAAAGAGGCAGCAGAAAAGAATAATATTGACACTAAGGAGGAAATATAATTATGGCTTTTTTTGACAGAATGAAAGATTCACTTACAACAGCAGGACAGGAAGTTTCTCAGAAGGCGAAGAATGCAACGGAGAATGTCAGATTGGGAAATTTGATCAAGAACAATGATAAGATGGTAGATAAATTGCTTTACCAGGTTGGTCTGAAATATTATGAAGCACACGGACAGGAAGAGGGAACAGAATATCAGGAGTTATTTGCAGAGATTAATCGTCTGAAATCAGAAAATGCTGCATATCAGCAGGAGTTGGATAATCTGGCAGCTACAAACAAATGTCCGCAGTGTGGATTTGGTAACAATGCAGGTGCAAAATTCTGCATCAGTTGTGGAGCTCCACTGAATCAGACTCCGGTTGCACCGGCACAGTCAGCACCTGGAAAATGTTGTGACAAATGTGGAGCTTTGAATGATGCGGAAGCCCTATTCTGTACGGAGTGTGGAAATCGATTAAATACACAGCCGGCGCAGCCAATGACCTATACAGTGCCGGAAGCAGACGAGGCAGTTGAAACGACAGTAGCAGAGGCTATGCCAGAGGAATCTGAATCCGAGAAAGTTGACTCAAAGGAAGTTGACTCAGAGGAAACAGTGACTGAAGTAGACGATACGCAAGAGCCGGTAACAGAAAAAAATCCGGCATGCTGTGCAAAATGTGGAGCACCATTGGAAGAAGATGCGTTATTCTGTACATCATGTGGAGCAAGAGTTTAGGGGAGTTCTAAAGAAGCTGAAATTCGGTTAAAAGAGACTGTCGGAGGCATTCTTGAAAAAAGAAGATAAGGAAGAGAGTAAGGAGGAACAGCTATGGCAAAATTTTGTTCAAAATGTGGCAATGAGCTGAAAGAAGGAGCAAGGTTCTGTTCTGTGTGTGGAAACCCGGTAAAGCAGGTACAGAGCGCACAGAGTGCGGCAACAGCAGGAACTAATGAAGAGAGACAAGGAGTGTCTTCACAGCAGCAGGGATTTACTGCCCAGGATATGCAGTATCAGCAGATGGCAGGATCTGCTGCACCAGTGAAGAAAAATAAAAATTTATGGCTGCTTGCAATCCCGGCAGCGATTCTTGTAATTTTGCTTGTAATTTTCGGAATCAAAGCCGTTCTGTCACCGGCATATTTAAAACCTGTCAAATACATGGAAAAAGCATTCAATAAGCAGGATATTGATCTGATGAAAAAAGCAGTGCCGGATGAGTATGCAGAATGGATGACGGATGATATTGTAGATTATATGTTTGATCTGGACAGTGATTATAAAATTACGATTAAAGTTACCGATAAAGAAAAAATTGCAAAAAAAGATCTGGAAGAAACTCTGATTGATGATTATTATGTTTTGGACAGCATTGCTGAAGATGCAAAGGCGGGATATATTCTGGAAGCAGAGGCAACATTAAAACAAGACGGAGAAAAAGATACACAGGATATTACACTTGTAGTGGTCAAAGTAGATGGAAAATGGGTGATTGTCTCCGGATTATAAAATAATGAAAAGAAAGACGGGAACAAAAGTTATGCAGGAACAGACAAAGGAAAACAAACTGCCAGTAGTGTTATTGGCGGTCATAATTGTAGTATTACTTGTAGGAAGCATTGTAATAGGAATATTTGGCGGTGGAGGAAAGAAAGTTGAGACTGCTGTTCCAAAGAAAGATATTAAAGCTGCAAGAGAGGCAGCAGAGCTTTCAGATGAGGGGGAAGTTCAGACGATTGCAATCGACAAAGATATTGTTGTGAATGCTGGTGGGACTGGAAGTGCAGATGAGAAGAGCAAAATGCAGGATTCACAGACAACAGAGGATTCCCAGACAGTACAGAACACGGAAGATTACATTTTTCCGAATAGCTCCTCAGTACTTCTAACAGATTCAGAGGTGTCCGGAATATCAAAAGACCAGCTCAGAATTGGAAGAAATGAAATTCTTGCCAGACATGGAAGACGTTTCAACGACCAGACACTGCAGCAGTATTTTGATAGCAAAAGCTGGTATAACGGAACCATTAGTCCGGACGAGTTCGATGCAAATTTAGATTCCAGATTGAATGATGTGGAACGTGCCAACATCGAAATCATCAAGAAGTATGAGTAACAGGGGGGATGAGAAATGTTTTGCCCAGAATGTGGATATAAGAATGTAGAGGGTGCGGCTTTCTGTGAGAACTGCGGAACGAAACTTACAGGAATGCCGGGAAGTATAAATCAAAAGGAAACCTCTTATGAAAAAACAGGAGAAAAAACAACAAAGAAAAGCGTGCCGTTTGGGAAGATAAATAAGATGCTTCTGATAGAGATACCAATCGCAATGATCAGTCTGTTAATATTCATTATGGTCTTCCAGGCAAAATTCAGCGTCAAAAGTGTGGTAGAGCGTTATGTGGAAGGGATGGGTGACGGAAACTGGAATCAGGTTTATGATACACTTTATCTTAATGATTCCGGAGACTTTATGTCAAAGCAGGCATTTGTTACTTCCCAGACTATCAATGGAATAAAATGGGATGAGGATCTGGAAGTTCAGAAGATCCGCAAAAAGACAAGCAACACATATCGTGTAAAATACGAAGGCGATAATGGCGTTCAGAGAATCGATGTAAAGGTAAAAAGAAGAGGTCTTACATGGAAAGTTGATGAAGCGGATACATTTCTTTCAAAAAACTTTTCTGTAGCGGTTCCGAAAGGTGCAGAGATTAAAATTGATGGAATTACACCAGATTCAAAACTGAAATCCCAGGATGAGATTGAAGGAATGGATACCTATACCATTAAGAAGATATTTGGAACAAGTCATTATGTAGAAATCAGCGGTTCTGACATTGAGACTACAAGTGCTGTACTTGAGTCATACGATGAACCTACTGTTATGACAGCCGGATACAGTAAGGCTACGGTGGAACAGATGGCAGATCAGGCAGTAAAAGATCTGAACAACATTTTCCAGGGAGCTGCCGCAAACAAACGTTTCAGTGATCTCGATATTTTGAATAATATGTATGCGGATGAAAAAGATTCTGCAATCAGAAAATATGAGAGTGCGAGGGACGATTATTTTGAAAATGGAAATAACAGCTGGGAGTTTTTGAACTATACAATAACGAATTGTGAGGCTCAGGCACAGATGATCACAAGAGATCAGAAACAACTGATTGAGGTGACGCTCAAAGGTGATGCTCAATGGGAAAAGAATTATGTCTACTATGATGGAGACAAGGAGAGAGAGACAGAGACAGAAGATGCAGAACATACATTGTATTACATTGATGATGGTGGAACATGGAAATTGTATGATTTAGATCTTTGGACCTGGTAAAATATGAACTGGAAAAGGAAGAGACGAAATGTTTTGCGAAAAGTGTGGAAAGAAACTGGAAAATGGAGTGAAATTTTGCCCAAGCTGTGGAAACCGGGTAGAAATACCGGAAAATCAGACTGATACGGTCTATGAACAGCCGGGAAAAAGTAAGAAATCCAGAAAAAAAAGTAAATTACCACTTGTTCTGATTGCGGTGCTGGCAATTATTTTACTTGCAGGTGGAATTTTATACGGAACGGTCGGCCTTGATATGCAGAAAGATAAGCTGGCTGTGAAAATAAAAAAAGCTGGAATCCCACAGTACACGGAAGAAATGAACGAAATTGTGGATGAATGGGATGATTTTGGAATATTCAGCATTTCTGATAAAAGAAATGATCTTCATAAGCTGAAAAAGATTGTAAATTATTTGGATGAGTACAACACAGCAGTGGATGAGTACAAATCCATGAATAAAGAAAAAGAGCAGTATGCGTTAGATGAGGATAGTTACAAAGAATATGAAAACGCACTTCATGACTGTAACGATGCGATTGAGCAGAAAAACCCGGAGTCACTTATAAATGCAGTCGAGATTGCAAAAGAAACACTGAAGGATTTGAAAAAAGCAGATGATAGCTATGTAGAAGACCGGGTAAAGATGTATGAGGGACTGGATCTTAAAGATGCCGGGGACGATGTTGTCTCCGGATATAAAAAGAATCTGAAAGAGATTCAGGATTTGACTGGAAAAGGGAAAAAAGATTACAAAGCTATTAAGGAAGCATTTTCCAAGATGGATCAGATCGTGTACCAGTACATAGAGCCAAAGAATCAAGCAGTCGTATCCATCCAGCAGATTGATGCCAGTGAATTTCCAACTGTAAAACTATATATGAGTATCAAAGATAAGACAACCGGAAATGTAATTGAAAATCTGGATGATGCATTTTTCTATATCAATAAGCAGGATGCAAATGCAAAGTATGTAAAACAGGTCGTGAAATCAGCGAACCAGTTGAACGAAAAAGAAGCGTTGAAAGTAGATATGGTAGCTGATGTCAGTGGAAGTATGGATGGTTCCCCCCTAAACGAGGCAAAACAGGTAATGTCGGATTTTGTCGGAAGCGTGCAGTTTGACGCAGGAGATCTCGTGGAATTGACATCATTTTCAACCGGAGTATGTCTGGAACAGGAATTCAGTGATGATGCTGCAACATTGACCAATGATATCCATAATCTTGTTACAGGTGATATGACAAGTCTTTACGATGCACTTTACACAGCTGTTGAACGTGTAGCAGCACAGAACGGTGCAAGATGTGTGATTGCATTTACTGATGGAAATGACAATTACAGTAACTGTACAAAAGAAGATGTGGTAAATGTTGCAAATCGTTATCATGTACCGGTATTTATTATTGGAATCGGTTCCATTGATTATGCCGATGTAAATGATATTGCAACTCAGACCGGAGGTATGTATTATAATGTCAGCGATGTAACTTCCATGGATAAGATATACGAAGAAATCTATCAGATGGAAAAACAGCTCTATCTGGTGGAATTTGAAGATAATACAGGTGCAACTGTCGGGGATACCGCAAATATTCAAGCCGGATACCACAGTATCGATTATGGCGGAGAATGTGAATACACATACACTCCGAACGTTCTTATGAGTGCCCAGAGTAGGGATATATACACAGACGGTCCTCAGGCAGCAGTAGAAGGCTATCTGAAGAACTTCGACAGCGCCATGAATAAATCCGATTTTTCTCTGATATCCGGATATTTGAAAAATGGAAGCCCGATATACACAGAACAAGAAAAATACGTTCTGCGTGATATTACAGAACGATTGGATTCCTATGAACTGACAGACGTGTCATACGCAGACGCCAATAACTGCGTCATATCCACAAGAGAAACTTACTATGTACAAGTAAAAGGAAAACCATTACAACTTATGACCCAGGAATGTAAGTATAACGTAGAAAACCAGGGCGATAAGTGGCAGCTTACATCATTCGCGGATATTAAAGTCGTATCAAGAATCAAACAATAAAACAATCTTGGCATGGATGCTTTCCTGTAATTTACAGGAGGCATCCATTTTTTGTATAACAGGAAATTGCATTTTCTGTTATACAAAAAGCCTCCAGCAGAAAAATTTGATGAAACGTATTATTTCTTCAAATCAAATTCCTTGCTAAGATCTTCAGATATTTTCGTGATAGTACCAGGCTTGAAAATATTGCTTAGTTCTGCAATTGTGAGAGCTTCCTGATATTTTGTCCCGGCAGGAACTGTGGTGAGAGTCATATATTTGGCAACACCGGAATGAAAATCAACCCGCGATTCTAAAAACAGTTCGAAAGAAGCGAGGGCAGAGGTGGCATAACCTATATAATAAAATGGCTCTTCAAAAACATGATCTATATAAGCCCAGGATGTGTCATCGCTGATGAAATTGTTATATTCATCACTGACATTTTTCCAAATCTGATCCAGTTTTTTAATATCCAGATCCGGAGTCGTATAGGAACGATATTCCGCTTCATTTATTGTAAATCCATCTGCAACAGAAGCCATCATATCAAAAATAACAAAGGAAGCCAGGGCATCGCCACATTCCGGATAATAGGTATCATAATAATCATAGCAGATTAATTCTAATCCTTGCGACATGATCTCTGAGACATCGGTTATATCGCGAGAATCAAATGGATGAGCAGGATTGTGGTAATAATAATTGTAGTGTCCGAATTCATGCAGGAGGGTTGAATAATCGGAGACGGTCTCATATGGAGAACTGTAAATATAAGCATCATTGTAGGCAGGCAGTGGTGCAGAAAAACTTAAGGCCGGATATTTCAGAGAAGATGCCTCGACATCATACAAAGTATTTTTTTGCAAATGAATCAAGGATTCCTCCAGTTCAGGACAGACTTTTTGAATACATTTGCGAAGCCGGTGGATTTTTTCCTCTCCACGGTCATGGTTTTCGTCATATACAACATAAATAGAATCATCCTCAGTGACGGAAGATACATATTCGTGAAATACAGGTATGAAATGATCTTTTACTTCATTTTCGATTTTCTTTAGATCGGTCATTGTGTAATCACGACCATATTCAACGGCATAGACAAAATCAGGGTAATTGGCATAACCGAAAGACTGGGCAAAAGCATTGTTCGTATTTACAAGGTCAATGTAGAGCTGTTTGAGTTCTTGTTCTTTGGCGCCCTGTGTGATCAGAGCCTCATAACGTTGGATTAATTCGTTTTTTTGTTGCTTCAGTGCAATTGCTTCATCAGAATAGATCAGTGAATTTTCTATCCGGGAGGCTTTATCTTCTCCAATGTAAGAACGAAAGACATCGCTGTATTGGGAAGATAAGGCACGTTGAAACAGACTGGAAGTTTTTTCAAAACTATCAGTATAGGCAGATTCTTTGCTATGATAACGTTCCGCTTTTTCCTGACTTTCGGTATCCAGATAATACGCATATTGCGCTAAAGTCGCATCAGTCAAAAGCATGTTCAGTTGTTCACATAACTGATCATAGAGACCGAGAATCCGTTCTTCATTACCGTCACTGTCAAGAGCGGTATGAAATTCATTAAAGGTAGATTTAAAGGTATCGATATCGATAGAATCCATAGAACGGTCAGTCAGGGAAAGGTTGGAACGGTTGAAATGATCCGTATACTTGAAGTCTGAATAAGGTTTGACCGTTTCTTTTGCAGATATATGATTCTTGACGTCGGTATGCTTTTGAGACGAGTCACGGTTATTGCAGCCGGAGCATATAAATGCAGCCAACAGGCAGGAACAACATACTGTTAAGAGTAATAAATATTTTCTTTTCATAAGGCAACCTCCTTTTAAAATATTGGATGATTTGTCTTTTTTAGTTGAAATAGTATAACAGGTTTGTAAGGCATCCACAAGGATAGAAAGATCTAATTTTCAGGAAAATGATTGACGAAATTTGAGGCAAAAATCTGTGTATTTTTGAAGGTGGATTTTGCTTTTGTGGGAGTAGTTCTTCATGATACAATGAAAAAAACAATACTTGGCTTATCACAAGAAAAAAGATTCATGGCAGGTAAATCATATAGGAGAGGAGGAAAGGGTCATGGTAAAAAGAATATTAGGTGGAATTTTATTTATATGTATTGGAATTTTTTTGATGATTGCTTCAATAAAAATGATTTTTGTGGATGATCCAAAGGCAAAGAAGCTTTTAAGTGAAGCCGTCTATGTCACGACAGATACGGTAGATCCGGCAAATGATGGAAAAGCCGTTATCGTATCGGCGCCTTTTAAGCTCGTTGAACCGGCGTATGATGATGAAATGGGGCTTACCTTAGACAGTATTCGTATTTCACGCAAGAAAGAGAGGACGGAGTATGAAAGAAAACAAAATGATGAGGATGGTTGGAAGGAAAAGTTAGTGTGGAATCAAGAGGGGGCTTCGGAGGAATATATAGGAGAAGGAATGGTTGGCGGATACACGCTTTCCGAGGATTTTATCCATATGATCCGAATGACCGGCACCTGGAAAGACTATGATGAACAGGTGTTAAAAGAACTTGGTTACGCCTTTGTATCGGATCCATCATATAGTCAGGGATATTTTATAGAACCACTGAATCAGACAGAAAGATCTTACCAATATTATCTGGAAAATGATATCCGCTATTCTTATAGTTATGCAGATTTCAAGGATGGCGATAAGGTGACGGCTATCGGTATTCAAGACGGACAAACGTTAAAAAAAGCACCTGGAATGACGGAATATTTGATGAAAGGTGAAATGGATATGGAAACTGCAATAAAAGAAGGTGGTGTCGCAGGGATTGGATTGCAGATTTTTAGTATTGCGATTTCGTTGATCTTTATGCTTGGCGGTGTACTGATGTTTGTAATAAAGAGGTGATTCTATGTCAATGATATGGGCTGGGGCAGTTGAAATCGCACTTGCATGGGCGGTTATACTGGGCGTAAAAATTGCAAGTAATGCATTTGAATGGAAATTCGAGCATCTATTGCCGAATTACTGGTATCCGGTTGTAAAAAGAAAATTAGCAAAACCAGAGACAGCAACTTTAAAAGATAAGGGAATACCAAAAAAAATATCCGATGAACTGGAAGGTCTGCTGGCATTTATGCAAGGCGGCAGTTTGCAAAATAGCAGAATTCGAATGGATCGTACTTTTCAGGATAAGATAGAGCACGAGACAAAGCAACTGAAAAAAAGAGGTCTGGCAAGACAATTTCATTTTACAAATTTAAAATTGTCGGAGAAGAATGAAAAAAAGAAAGATTTCAGACATTGGAGCGATGCTGGACGTGAATGGAGAGAAGTTATCGTAGAAGCGTCTGTTTCGGACAAATATCTAAGCAAAGATAAGAAAAAAGTACTTCATGAAACAATCTATCCTTACGGTGCGATATTACTTCGTCAGTCACGTCACATTCGACATACAGATAAGGCAGATAAGGACAGAAAAAAGGAACAGACATTTTACAGTGAATATTCACAGATGACCTGCCCAAGCTGTGGTGCGCAGTTAAATTTGAAAGGAAACGAAACGAATTGTCCTTATTGTGGCGCCTTTATACAGAGCCAATTTTACGATTGGCAGACAGAAGATTTTCGAATCTATCACCTTCCGGATCCGAATGCAAGGAATCTGTTATACACAGGCGGACTGATCCTGGCACTATTTTTACCGGCAGTTCCATGTATACGCTTCATCTCAAATATGTATCTTGCATTTGGTCTTGCATTTGTATTGACCATTTTAGTAGCTTTTGGAATGCTTTCTTTCATAACTCCGAAATTAGAGAAAGAGGAAAAGTTGAAAGAACAGATTGTCCGATATGACGAAAGCTGGCTGGCAAGTAACATCAATGAAGCATTGTATAAATCCGTACTCACACCGGAACTACTTACATATATTGTTGACGATATAAAAATAAAAAGCGTAGAAAATACAGAAGATACAACGACAATTTCAGTGAGTGCAAAATTGCGCAGGACTATTTTGGAAAATGATCAGCATATTGTCGTGAAAAACGAAAAAGAAAATTGGACGCTTTCAAGAGCACTACATCCAAATCGATTAAAATCAAAAGGACAGGACATTGTAATAGAAAAAGAATGCCCAAGCTGTGGCGCCAATTATGTTCCGGATGAGAAAGGCTGCTGTTCCTATTGTGGATATAGTTTGAAAGTTGATAACTCAAAGTGGAAAATTAATGCCAGTGAGAAAAGAAATATGTCTACTATAGTATAGTCGAAAGTAATATATCAGCTGGGAGATGACTCCCACCTATAGGTGGTGAGAAACAAGCTGGTATCAGTGGTGGGAGTCAATCCCCCAGCTGATATAGCCTCCGGCAGGATTGCAGAGGTGCGCAGTAGAAGTATGTCATGCAATTGCATGACGCGCACCTCGCAGCAAGAATGCCGAGGCATTCTTGAATAATAAAATGTTTGACATAGAATAAGCAGACTGTTAATATAATATTAGAAAAGGTGCTACTGATGACGGTTCGCCTGATTTATTAATTAAAAAAATAACCGCTTAACTTGTCAGGGTGTGGGCGGTTATTTTTGCGTCTTGGAATCATGCTTTCCATGCATGTAACCAAGACTATAAAAAGTCGCACACAGCGAAATCACTGTGATAAGGTCACCAATGGTCAGCATAGGCATATTTCTCCTTTCCCAGATTTTCCTTTCGGAATTGATCTATGTAATCGGAGCTATGTTTTACTCTCCGCGCAAAGCGAACCGCCATCAACACGTCAACGTGTAGTAACACCTAAAAATATTTTAACAAAATAAATATATTTTATCAATATAATATTTCTAAAACAATAAGTAATGTCTTGATAGAATAGGAATATCATAAAATGCTTTGAAAAGCAGTGGAAGTCGTAGTGTAATATAAGAGAGCATGCATCGATCTGACTACTGTGCAATGAAGATGAGACATAAAAAACGTGCTAGTTCATACTGGCACGTTTTTCGTATTCAATGGCTCATCGGAATGGTTTGCACAGGGAAGGAAGAGGCATGCTCTCTTATTTATACACGAAAACTATACTTTACAAACATTTTACAAATCGCCCGTTTTTGATTTTACATTCTCCTTTTATGATAATAACTGTCGACGAGGTAAATAATAAAAAAAGAATTATTGTACAAGACAAAAGGAGATTACGAAAATGAAATTGAAAAAGTTTATTGCAATGGCAGCAGTAGTTGGAATGGTAGCCGGACTGGCAACTGGATGTGGTGGATCAAATTCTGATTCAAGTGCTGACTCTACAGGAAGTGATGCCAAGACAGAAGCAAGTGCAGATTTTGACACATCATCAGATATCACAATCGTTTCCAGAGAAGACGGTTCAGGAACAAGAGGAGCATTTATCGAGCTGTTCGGTATAGAAGAGAAAGATGCAAGCGGACAGAAAGTAGATAACACAACAGCAGAGGCACAGATTACAAACAGCACATCTGTTATGCTGACAACAGTAGCAGGTGATGATTATGCAATCGGTTATGTATCTTTAGGATCTCTTGATGATAGTGTTAAAGCTCTTAAAATCGACGGAGCAGAGGCTACAGCAGACAATATCAAATCTGGAGATTATAAAGTAGCAAGACCATTCAACATTGCTACAAAAAAAGGTTCTGATAATGAACTTTCAAAAGACTTTATCAGCTTTATCATGAGCAAAGAAGGACAGCAGGTTGTATCTGAGAATGGTTACATCGGAGATGACAGCGCAGCAGCATTTTCCGGAAGCAATCCTTCAGGTAAAATTGTAGTTGGTGGTTCTTCTTCTGTATCACCGGTTATGGAGAAACTGATCGAGGCTTACAAAGCAGTGAATAAAAATGCAGAGATCGAGCTTCAGACAACAGATTCTACAACAGGTATGACGTCAACAATCGACGGAAGTTACGATATCGGTATGGCATCTCGTGAGTTGAAAGATGATGAGGCAGCAGAACTTGACAATCAGGTAATTGCTACAGATGGTATCGCAGTAATCGTAAACAAAAACAATACAGCAGATGAGCTTTCAAGTGATCAGGTAAAAGCAATCTATACAGGTGAAGCTCTTACATGGGATGAGGTATTGAACTAATATGAAATCAAAAGCATGGACGGAAAAATTCATGCAGGGAGTGTTCTTGATAGCCGCCTGCGCTTCGGTGCTGGCGGTTGCACTCATTTGTATTTTTCTTTTTGCAAATGGTGCCCCTGCAATGAAAGAAATTGGATTTGGCAGATTTCTCTCGGGAGTGATCTGGAGACCGAACAACGATATATATGGAATTCTTCCTATGATCGTAGGAAGTCTGTATGTTACAGCAGGAGCAATCATCATCGGAGTTCCGATTGGAATTCTCACAGCAGTATTTATGGCATTTTATTGTCCGAAACGGATTTACAGACCATTAAAAGCGGCAACAGAATTACTGGCAGGTATTCCCTCTGTTGTATATGGTTTCTTTGGACTGGTTGTTCTTGTACCGGCGATCCGCACATTTGGAAAAAGTTTACATCATGCAGGGCTGATTCGGTCAGCCGGAAACGGAAGCAGTATTTTAACCGCTTCACTGTTACTTGGAATGATGATACTGCCTACAATCATCGGACTGACAGAGTCTTCCCTTCATGCAGTTCCGACACAGTATTATGAAGGTGCGGTAGCACTTGGGGCAACACATGAACGTGCAATTTTCCGTGTTGTCATTCCGGCAGCAAAATCTGGTGTAATTGCAGCACTGGTGCTTGGAGTGGGACGTGCGATTGGAGAGACGATGGCAGTTATCATGGTAGCCGGAAACCAGGCAAGAATGCCGGGAAGTATCTTCAAAGGTGTTCGTACACTGACGGCAAATATTGTAATTGAAATGGGATATGCAGCAGGACTTCACAGAGAAGCGCTGATTGCGACAGGTGTAGTACTTTTTGTATTCATTCTGATCATCAACTTCTGCGTAGCGTTATTGAACAGGGGGAACAGTCGTGAGTAGTAATGAAATAACATTAAAACAAAAAGCAAAATCATATTTAAAGACACCGGGATCACTTTTGGTCATGCTTCTGGTCATGCTCTCGGCGATCATTACATTTACAGTGTTGATATTTTTGATCGTGTATATTCTTGTACATGGCGTTCCGTATCTGAAGCCTTCCCTTTTTTCATTACATTATAATTCGGAAAATGCTTCTTTAATGCCGGCGCTTATTAATACGGTGATCATGACATTTTTCTCACTGCTCATTGCGGTACCACTTGGTATTTTTTCCGCGATTTTTCTTGTAGAATATGCAAAGCGTGGAAATAGATTTGTAAATGTCATCAGACTGACAACAGAGACACTGCAGGGAATCCCTTCTATTGTATATGGTCTGTTTGGAATGTTATTTTTCGTAACAACCTGTCACTGGGGATTTTCCATTTTAGCCGGTGCATTTACACTGGCAATTATGATTCTTCCGCTGATCATGAGAAGTACTGAAGAAGCGTTAAAGGCTGTTCCGGATTCCTACAGAGAAGGAAGCTTTGGACTGGGTGCCGGAAAGCTCCGTACCGTATTTCGCATTGTACTTCCGTCTGCAATTCCCGGAATTCTGGCCGGTATCATTCTTGCAATCGGACGAATTGTAGGAGAGACAGCAGCACTGATCTACACAGCAGGTACGGTTGCAAAAGTTCCGGGCAGTCTTCTTGGTTCAGGTAGAACTCTTGCAGTCCACATGTACAATCTGGCAAGTGAGGGACTGTATATGGATCAGGCTTATGCGACAGCAGTTATTCTGCTTGTACTGGTTGTGCTGATCAATACATTATCCGGAGTCGTAGCGAAAAAACTTACAAAGTCATAATTGGAGAGAAAAATATGAGCAAAATCAGTATAAAAAATATGAATTTATATTATGGCGATTTTCATGCACTGAAGGATGTCAATCTGGAGATTGAACCGAATAAGATCACTGCATTTATCGGACCTTCCGGTTGTGGAAAATCAACATTATTAAAATCTCTGAACCGGATGAATGATCTGGTGGAGGGATGCAAGATCCAGGGAGATATCCGTCTGGACGGCAAAGACATTTTCAAAGAAATCGACGTAAACCTTTTGAGAAAACGTGTTGGAATGGTATTCCAGAAACCGAATCCATTTCCAATGAGTATTTATGATAATATCGCATACGGACCGAGAACTCACGGAATTCATTCCAAGGCAAAACTAGATGATATCGTAGAAAAATCATTGCGGGATGCAGCAATCTGGGATGAGTGTAAGGACCGGCTGAAGACAAGTGCTCTTGGGATGTCAGGTGGACAACAGCAGAGACTTTGTATTGCGAGAGCCCTTGCGGTGCAGCCAGAAGTTCTTCTCATGGACGAACCAACTTCTGCACTGGATCCGATTTCAACATCGAAGATTGAAGACCTTGCGATGGAACTGAAAAAAGATTATACTATTGTCATGGTAACTCACAATATGCAGCAGGCTGTCCGTGTATCTGACAATACTGCATTCTTCCTGTTGGGCGAAGTGATTGAGTATAACGATACAGAAAAATTATTCTCTATTCCTTCTGACAAGCGTACAGAAGACTATATTACAGGGAGGTTCGGTTAAGATATGCGTAATAAGTTTGATATGCAGCTGGAACGTCTCAACAGCCAGCTGACCCATATGGGAGAGATGTGTGAGATTGCAATTACCAGAGCAACGAAGGCCTTGGAAGATGGTAAGGTTGACGAGGCGAAAGCTGTCCAGGAGGCAGATGAAGAGATTGATCAGTTAGAAAAAGATATCGAACGTCTTTGTCTGAAGCTTCTGTTACAGCAGCAGCCGGTGGCAAGAGATCTTCGCCAGATTTCAGCAGCACTTAAGATGATCACAGACATGGAACGAATCGGAGATCAGGCATCTGATATTGCGGAGATTATTATTTCCGAGAAGAAGGCTGAGGCAGCAGATATTCCGGTTATTGTGAAGATGTCTGAGGCAGCCGCAAAGATGGTTCGGGACAGTGTGAACGCTTATGTAGAAAAAGACCTGGAGTTGTCACGTGCTGTTATCGAATACGATGATGTTGTAGATGAGATGTTCGAAGAAAATAAAAAACAGCTGATTGATTACATTTCCAAGAATGGTGGAGAAGGTGGAAGAGAAGCCATTGACCTCATCATGGTTGCAAAATATCTGGAGAGAATTGCAGATCATGCGACCAATATTGCAGAGTGGGTAGAATTTTCTATTACAGGAATCCACAAGGAGAGCAAAGTATGATATTTTGTGTAGAAGACGATAGTAACATTCGAGAATTAGTCATATATACACTTGAGACCACGGGCTTTAAAGCGCGTGGTTTTGAGGATGGAAAGGAATTTTTAGAAGCGCTGGCACTGGAGACACCGGAATTGATCTTATTAGACATTATGCTTCCGGGAATGGATGGGCTGGAGCTTTTAAGCAAATTAAAAGCGTCACCGAAGAACCGTGATATTCCGGTCATTATGTTGACAGCAAAAGGTGCAGAATACGATAAAGTAAAAGCACTGGATGCTGGGGCAGACGATTACGTGACCAAACCATTTGGAATGATGGAGCTTGTATCTAGGATCAAAGCAGTCCTTCGAAGAACACAGAAAGATACACAGGATCCACAGGACGTCATTGTTCTTGGTGACATTGAGATGAATACGAAAAAACATGAAGTAACTGCAGATGGAGAAGTTGTGACATTGACGCTCAAAGAGTATGAACTTTTGAAGCGCCTTATGAAGAACCCGAACATTGTCATGACACGAGACTGTTTGCTGGAAGACATCTGGGGATACGATTTCGACGGTGAGACGAGAACTGTCGATGTACATGTAAGAACACTTAGACAAAAACTTGGCAAAAGCGGAGAGAAGATCGAAACAGTCCGTGGCGTCGGATACCGCATGTCAGAATAAGATAAAGTAGTAGAACACAGGAGACGGGAAGGGGACGGGAGCAACGGAGCCAAGGCGAGTATGCCCCGTCCCCAAAGCGAGGCGCAAGCCCGCTCAAGAGGCTCACCCGTCCCCAAAGCGAGGCGCAAGCCCGCTTGGAAAGGTACGCATATGAAACTTAGAAGCAAAATTCAACATAGTATGATCATGGTCATCACAGTGACGCTTCTGGCGGCATATGCGCTGACCACACTGGTTATCTACAGACAGAATGTAGGTTTAATGGAGCGGGAGACGCGTCAGGAAGCGGATTATATTGTAAAGGCAATCGAGATATCCGGGACAGATTACTTAAAGCAGATGGACGAGGTAGAAAAGAATACAAGAATTACCTTGATTGATCCGGCAGGCGATGTTCTGTACGATTCTACGGAAGACGCGGTGACTTTACAGAACCACAAGAATCGTCCGGAAATCAAGGCTGCCCATAAGAATGGTACTGGTCAGGAAGTCAGAAGATCCATGACGATGAGCAAGGAAATGTTCTATTATGCAAAGCTTCTTCCGGATGGAAATGTACTTCGTGTATCCAAGACTATGAACACAGCACTTCACACAGCAATTTCAATCCTGCCGATTATGGGATTGATAGCAGTTGTGGCTCTTGCATTTGCATATCTGCTTTCCAGACAGCAGGTGGCAAAGCTGATTCGACCAATTAATGAACTGGATCTGGAGGAACCTCTGGAAAACGAAGTCTATGAAGAGCTGACACCGCTTCTTGAGAGCATTGATAAGCAGAACAAAGAAAAAGAAGCCATTGCCAATATGCGAAAAGAATTTTCAGCAAATGTATCTCATGAACTGAAAACACCACTTACTTCAATTTCAGGTTATGCCGAGATCATGAAGAGTGGAATTGTGAAACCCGAGGATATGCCACGCTTCTCAGAGAAAATTTATAACGAGGCAAGGCGATTGATTACATTGGTAGAAGATATTATCAAGTTATCGCATCTGGACGAAGGAAAAGTCGAACTAGAGAGACAAGATGTAGATCTTTATGAACTAACGAGAGAAATTATAAGCCGTCTGTCACCACAGGCTTCGGCGAAGAAAGTCCACATGGAGTTGACCGGAGAATCCGTTATTTACAATGGAGTCCGGCAGATTTTAGATGAGATGGTCTACAATATTTGCGAAAATGCCATCAAATATAACAAAGAAGGCGGAGAGATCCGCATCTGGGTCGGAAACACACTGAATGGAAAGAAGATTATCGTGACAGATACAGGAATCGGAATTCCTAAAAATCAACAAGAACGGATCTTCGAGCGGTTTTATCGCGTAGATAAGAGCCACTCAAAAGAAATTGGCGGAACCGGACTGGGACTATCCATCGTAAAACATGGCGCAATATTACACAATGCAAAGATTCATGTAGACAGTGAATTAGGAAAAGGAACGAGGATGGAATTGACATTTTAACAACAGGGGATGTAGTCAACTGGCGATTGACTATGTCCCTAATTGCGTTCTTGGGGATAAAGAATAGGCCACTGTGAGAATGCAAAGGAATTCTTGAATTGACATATATTATATTTAATGTTAATATAGATATATCAAAAGAATAAGAAAGGTGCTACCGCTGACGGTTCGCCTGATATTAATGGGTTATGAATAACCGCTCATGTTTGCAGGACGATGGGCGGTTATTCTTCTGTCTTGGAGTTATGCTTTCCATGCATATACCCAAGACTATAAAAAGTCGCACACATCTACAATAACAATAAAACATTCAAAAAATATATTAAAATATATTGAAACAATATATTATGGAATATACACTAAAGGAAAGAACATGTGAATTGTTTGGTAGACATGTTGTTTTCCTAAATAATCCACGATTATGTCGGTTCGAGTCTGCTCTCGGGGCTGCGCTTCTGTATAATAATTTCCTGTACCATTGATGATTGTATATCCATTCTTATCTCTTAGTATACAAAAAAATGTTGAACGACAACTGAAACTGTCATTCAACATTTTTTAAGGAGTTTTATTTATTTACATAACTCTTCTGCCAGGTTTTCAAGCTGTGTTGTGCTTTCTTCGTTGAGCGCTGACATAATCTTTACAGTAGTTTCTGTAAATGTGATTTCTTTGCTCTTTTCAAATAACTGACGCATCACTTTGGCAGCGGTTGCAGCCCAGGAACCATTTTCAATCAGTCCGATGGTACGTTTTTGGTAATTGCGTTCGGTCAGTGATTCAATGAACTCTCGCATAAATGGGAAGACATCCCCATTGTAGGTTGTTGTTGCCAGTACGAGGCGGTCATAGCGGAATGCATCTTCCACAGCCTCGGCAATGTCATCTCTTGCAAGATCTGTGATTGCAACTTTCTCACAGCCTTTGTCTACTAACATCTGAGCCAGTAATTCAGCAGCTTTCTTTGTATTTCCATAGACGGAAGTATAGGCAATGAGCACGCCTTTATCTTCCGGCTCATAAGCAGACCATGTCTGATACAGGTTCCGATAGAAGTCCAGATTTTCGTTCAGTACTGGTCCGTGGAGTGGGCAGATGGTCTGGATATCAAGACCGGCAGCCTTCTTAAGAAGTGCCTGCACCTGAGCGCCGAATTTTCCAACAATTCCGAAATAATAGCGTCTTGCTTCGCAAGCCCAGTCTTCCTCAACATCCAATGCACCGAATTTTCCAAATGCATCTGCGCTGAAGAATACTTTTGCATAGGAATCGTAAGTCATAATGACTTCTGGCCAGTGAACCATAGGTGCTGCAACAAATGTAAGTGTATGTTTTCCAAGTTCCAGTGTGTCTTTTTCTTTGACTACAAGCTGGTGCTCTGCATAATCACATCCAAAGAATTGCTTCATGATGGTAAATGCTTTCGCGCTTGCCACAATTGTGGTATCTGGATAATTCTCCATAAATATGCCAATACTTGCGGAGTGATCAGGTTCCATATGTTGAATGATCAGATAGTCTGGTTTTGCATCACCGAGCACATTTTTTATATTTGCAAGCCATTCTTCTGAAAAATGTGCATCAACGGTATCAAAAATGGCAATTTTATCATCCGTGATCACATAAGAATTGTATGCCATACCATTCTCTACCTGATACTGTCCTTCAAAAAGATCAATGTCATGGTCGTTCACGCCAACATATTTGATATCTTCTGTAATAGTCATATTGATTAATACCTCCTGTATTTTGAATTTGTCATTAAAATTAAAAAGTACATCCGCAATTTTTGTAAGAACAAAAGCTGCCTCGTACAAAGCTCAAATTCGTCAGGATTATTATAACGCCATCGAAGAAAAAAAAGATAGTATTTTACAAAGTGTATTTAGAAAAATACAAAAGAGATTTCAGAATATGTTGACAATAAAAAATGTTGTGCTAATTTATAGAAAAATAATTTAATCAACTAAACCGTTGAAGCGGAGATTAAAGCAATCATGCGCGCACAGAGAGTCCGGGGAGGTGAGAGCCGGGTGGAGATGCAGTTTGCCAAATGGACCGCTGAGGGCGCAGTCGCAGTTGTGATCAGTATCGGTTCGATATCTGCATACAAGTATATCACCAGTCCGAAGGAAGAGAGCATCCCGCTCGAGACTACACTGGAAGATGCTGCAGAGCTGACCATACAGAAGATGATCATCTCAGATGTATTCAGGAGCACAAAGGGAACCATCCCGCTGATCAATAAGAACCGGTTCCTGGTACAGTATAAAACAACCATCACTGCCGGGCTGGATGTGCAGAACGCAAAGATCAAAGAGACCGATGACAAGATTACGATCACAATCCCGCACTGCACGATCGATGAAGATTCGATCAAGATCAAGTCCAGTGACCTGAAGATCTATGACACGAACTTCGCAATTATGAGTGTAGATAAAGAGGCAGTCATGGAATTAATCGGGGAAGCAGAAAAGAAGGAAAAGAAAAAAGCAGAATCAGACGAATATGGATTCCTTGAAAATGCAGATGAGAATGCAAAGAAAGTAATCAAGGGGATGTTCGAAAATGTGGCAGACGGACGGGAAGTCGTCGTAGAATTCGCAAAGTAAGACGATAAAACCGGAGAATGATAAAGCAGAATAGAAAATAAAGGCAAAAGCTATTGCAGATATTGGATGCAATAGCTTTTGTCTTATGCTGCGATGTGTCCGGAAGAAGCTGCCGGATGCTGCAACGGTCATCAGAATGTCAGCATATGTCTATAAAAAAATAGCAGAGAGAAAAAGTATGCATAAAAAACAAGAAAAAGGAAAACAATGGGTCTGCTTGAATTGACTTAATGAGAAAAAGGAGTTAATATAAAATTAACTGTGGGAGTCTATGCCCACGGGGGAAAATATTTTTGGAATGAAAAATTAATAGGAGGAGAAAAGCGATGAAGAAGAGAAAGTACAAGCAGTTGCTGGCATCGGTAATTGCCTGTTCTATGGTGCTTTCAGGAATGCCGGCAACCGCATACGCTGCCGGAAATGACACCGCTCAGGAAGTACAGTCAGAAGACCAGACTTCAGGAACTGCCGGATCAGAAGATTCAAGCAGTGCCGGACAGCAGGAAAATACTGGAAACCAGACGACTGCCGGAACGAATGAAAGCACATCGACTGAATCAGACAGCAATAGTCAGACAAACAGTTCACAGGATAACACATCCAAGAACAACACAGCACAGTCAGACACAACACAGAACAACACAGCACAGTCAGGCACAACACAGAACAACACAGCTTCCCAGCCGGCAGCAGCTGATGCGCAGAGTGCGCAGGATGCGAAAGCGGTTAAGGCAGGAACACCGTTGGAGATTCATAAGAGTGAGGGAATTTCAGGCAGTGAGTTAAAACAGAAAGCAGTAGATTGTTTTGGCGGAAATATTAGAACGACAGTGTATTACTATAAAGAGGGTAATGATTGGAAACTAATTAATAGATTTTCGTCAGATTCGTATAAATTTGCATCAGGCGAATTAGAAATTGGAGCAGGTTCCTTGAAAGGGATTGTATCCAAAGGGAAACTTACAATCAAAAACTACAACAATGTAACTTTTAGTGCTTCTAATGTTTCCGGTGCAGGCGTTAAGATTGACAATCAAGATGTTACAACAGCCGTAAAGATATATGATACGGAGTCTAAAAAGTTTAAAGTAAACGATGTAGAAAATTATGATGTAACTGTAAAAATAGGTAAAACAGTACTTGAAAAAGCAGCAGATGGTACCTATACAGTGCCGGCTGGTTTAACTGAGGATACAACGGTTAATGTTGTATATGTAGCTAAAGAAGGAGTAAACATTGCTGTAACACATCCTGCAAATGGAACAATTACTATTAATGACCAGAATGTAGAATCTTCTATAAAGGTTGAAAAGAGCAAGAATTACAAAGTAACAGTAACTCCGGAAGATGGATATGCTGTAGAAAGCATATTGGTAGACAATGCTGCTGTTCCAACAGCGAATATTGTTTATGAAAATCAGACAGCAACAGTTACTTTATATTCTGGTGATGTGAATGATGCGACAATTAATATTACTGCTCAGACAGTTCAGTGTAAGTTAGATGTGAAAGATGCCGAGGTATCATATCGCAATGGAATGTCAACAGATAAGATTGCGCAGAATATCTTTGCTGCAGTTGTTGGAACAGACAATGTACCGGAGATTACATTGAAAGACGTAACGATTGAATATGATGCATCAAATAATAATTGGAAAAATCTAGATTATAACCCGAGTAGAATGGAGGCAGTTTATTGTCATAAATTCGGAAGAACACTGTGGGATTTGAACGATAGTGATACTGAAAAAATCCGTATCACATACAACGGAACAGACAAGTATCCATCCATGCAGAAGACTGCTACAATCACATTAAAAGACCTTCGTAAGGAAACTACACTTTCTATCAACGATGGAATTATGATGAAGTATCAGTCAGCTGAGATGATGGATGCAGTAATCAAAGTTCTGATTGCTCAGAATGCAACTGTAACAGATAAAGCAGGTAATAAGATTGAGACAACAGCAGATGACTTTACTTATACTCCATCTACAGATGAATGGAAAGCAGGAGAACAGGAAATCACAGTTACCTATAACGGAAATGACGATTATCTGTCAAGTTCTGCGACAACAACCATCACAATCAAAAAAGGTGATGCAAAGGTATGGGTAAACAGCCAGAATATTAAATATGGCGAAAGCTTCTCTCAGATATTCGCAAGTGATCCATCAGATGCAGCACCACTTGGAATGATTGTTGGAATCGATGGAAATGGAAAATCATTTGTTGGATTTGATGTTTCTAATATTGTTATCAAACAGAAAGTTCCTGTAATTGGTACAACAATAGAAGTACCATTGGAACAGGCAATTTTAACATTAGTACCAGATGGAAAAGTGAATGTTGGAAATCTTATGTCCGTTATCAACAAGCTTCCTGATTTAGGAGATAATGCAGGTATTATTTCCGCTGTACAGAAAGTTGTTAATCAGATTCTGAAGATTTATCCGGCAGCAGCTGACTGGTCTATTTCTTTCAAACGACCAACAGAATCAGGTGTATACCTTGCAGTAGGAGCATCTACAAGCCAGAACTACAACACAGCAGTAGGTGTTGGATATCTGACAATTGCACCTCGGTCAAAAGATGTAAAACTGGAGTTCAATAGTCCACTTCCAAAGAATTGTACTTTAACGTATGAGGAAGCACAGAAATTTGATTTTAGTGGAAAAGCAACACAGAACGGGCAAACTGTCAGTGCGAATATTAAGACAAAATATGTGGGTGTAACAGCTGACGGAAAATGGGTAAGCAGTAAGGAAGATGCACTCAGAGAGCCAGGTAATTATGTAGAAAAAATCTACATAGTTGGTGGCAATTATGTAGCGGCACCAATCGTCAGATGCTATACAGTAAAAAAAGCTGAGACAGAGATTAGATTTGATAATATAGATCTTGAAGTTCCGTATGATGGACAGCCACACGGCATAACAGCAGGTGTATACCATGGAGACGAAAGAATCGCAGAAGCAGATATCATTTATATGAGTTCATCAGGATATAAGAGTGCAGAAAAGCCGACAGATGCAGGAATGTATCAGGTAATGGCTTCTTACAAAGGTGATTCTAAGTATGCATGTGTAGATGCTAAATACACAAGATTATTTATAAAACAAAAAGTAGTTACAGTTACACCAAATGCTTCTCATAATCCAATTTACTACCGTGATCAAATGCCAGAATTTACTTATACAGTAACAGATGAAAAAGGTAATACATTATCTGAAGAAGAGATTGCAAGTCTTGGAACAATCTCTGTTGTTAAAACACCAGAAGATGTAACACCAGGACACTACACAATCAAAGCCCAGGTTGAAAATCCAAACAAGAATTATAACATTACTTGTGGAGAGACAACATTTGATATTCTTGCAAGACCAATCACAATCAAGACCATGGATATGGCCATCGAATATGGTGATGATGTACCGGATGTTGATTATTACATCTACGACATGAATGGTGAACTGGCAGATGCAGCAATCGTAAGTGGAGCAGACTTCCCGTCATTAAGCTTCAGCATCGAAGGACAGGAAGAAGGAAAACATCTGGCAGCAAACGCAACATATGTGATTAATGTCAGTGGATTAGACAATGCAAACTTCAAAGTAACATATGTACGCGGAAGCCTTACAGTTAACCCAAGAAAGATCAACATCTCTATCGACTCTAAGAAGAAGGTAGAAGGTGACGCTGATCCGGAACTGACATACACAGTATCAAGAGCAACTGGAGAAGCTGTTACACAGGCAGTTGAAGATACAGCTGCAGCAAGTGCTGTTGTAGAAGGTGACGAGCTTGGAGTTACATTAACCCGTGAAGCTGGTGAGACAGTTGGATTATATGACATTTACGCAAATGTAGAAGGATTAAATTCAAACTATGCATTAGCTGAGACACCGGACGGAACAGATAAGTTCGAGATCGTGAAGAAAGGAACTGTTATCGATGATAATAAGAAACCTTCTGATCAGAACCCATCAGGCGATAAGACGACTGTAAAGGGTGACAACAAGAACAACAAGAATACAAACACTGCCAAGAAAGCTGACAATACAAAGAAGAATCAGCCGAAGACAGGTGACAATTCACACGTTATGTTCTATCTGTTCATGATCGAGGCTGCAATGGTTGCAGCATTCATTACTCTGATCTTCAGAAGAAGACGCAGAAGGTAATCAAAGATCATAAAAGATATAATAGAAATGTCTGTCAAAGACGATAAATAGGAGACCGCAGGTCAGGCCCGTTTAAGAGCCGGATCTGCGGTCTCTCTTGTATTTTCAAAAAGGTGGTTTATACTGGTAACAGTTCAATACAACCAGGGGAGCTTGTGAGACAAAGCTGAGTGCATGTGGCGATCAGCCACAGCGATATGAAGCGAAATAGAGCTGAGCATGGCGAAACATTTTTGCCCAATGAATAAAAACAAGGAGGAAATAAAATGTATCCAACGTTAGAAGCGTTAAGGCAACTACGAAAAGACAATACATTCAGGCGTTTTCCGGTCTGCCGGGAAATGTATTCCGACAGATATACGCCGGTTGAGGTCATGCGCATTTTAAGAAAAGAAAGCAGGCACTGCTATTTACTTGAGAGTGCGGGCCAGACCGAGCAGTGGGGACGATATTTATTTCTTGGATACGATCCATCCATGGAGATCACTTGTACCGACGGGAAGATGCGGATCAGAAAGACCAATCTGGGAGGCTGGTCAGAGGAAGAACTTCGGACAGTTGATCGCCCGGGTCAGGTGTTTCGTGAGATTATTGATGAGAACCGGACACCGGAACTTCCGGGGCTTCCAACATTTACCGGCGGGCTGGTCGGATATTTCTCCTACGATTAAATCAAATACAGCGAACCAAAGCTTCGCCTTTCCGATGAGGAGAAAACCGATTTCCGGGATATGGATTTGATGCTGTTCGACAATGTCATTGCATTTGACCATTACAGACAGAAAATATATCTTATCACCGGAGTTCGCTCGGTGGATTTAGAGCAATCTTATGAAAAAGCGGAGGCGAAGTTGAATGAGATAGAGAAGCTTCTGAAAACAGGTGAGAAAATGGAATTTCCACCGATCCAGTTAAAAACCGAAATCAAGCCTCAATTCTCTGAAGAAAAATACGAGGAAATGATAGAGAAAGCGAAGCATTATATTCGGGAGGGAGACATTTTCCAGGTAGTTCTGTCAAATCCGATGCGGGCGAAGGCTGAGGGAAGTCTTTTTGATACATACCGGGTGCTTCGGACGCACAATCCTTCTCCGTACATGTTCTATTTTCCAGTATAGAAGAGACACAATCCAGGACTGGAAAAACGGTTATCAAAGCATTTTCCATAAAAACAAAAAAAGATGTAGAAAGAGCCTTGCTAAGTCCGGCGGATTACATTCTGCTTGATCAGGGAAACGGCGGAAGCGGCCAGACCGTCCCACCTTTACTACGCAGCCCATATGACTGAGGACTTGGGCGGTGCGAAAGTATATTTAAAAAGAGAAGATTTGAACCATACAGGAGCCCATAAGATCAACAATGTGCTTGGTCAGGTGCTTCTGGCAAAAAAAATGGGAAAGACCCGTGTCATCGCAGAGACAGGAGTCGGACCGGAACACGCACATTTATACGACATCGGTAGAGCGAAGTACGTGCCGGTCACAGATGACGAGGCAGTTGACGCATTTGAATATTTATCCAGAATCGAAGGCATCATTCCGGCGATCGAGAGTGCTCACGCAGTAGCATATGCAAAGAGAATCGTACCACAGATGGACAAAGATGAGATTGTAGTCATTACATTATCCGGACGCGGAGACAAGGACTGTGCAGCAATTGTACGTTACAGAGGGGAGGATATCCATGAATAAAAACATAAAAAAAGCATTTGGAAAAGGGAAAGCATTTATTCCATTCATCACTTGTGGTGATCCGTCGCTGGAGGTGACAGAACGGATTGTTTACGCTATGGAAGAGGCAGGCGCAGACCTCATTGAACTTGGAATTCCATTTTCAGATCCGACAGCAGAAGGCCCGGTCATTCAGGCGGCAAATGTACGGGCGCTCTCAGGTGGCGTGACAACCGACAAAATATTGACATGGTAAGGCGTATTCGTCAGAAAACTTCTATACCAATGGTTTTCATGACCTATGCAAATGTGGTATACTCTTATGGTACAGAGCGCTTTGCGAAAGCGGCAGCAGAAATCGGGATGGACGGACTTATTTTGCCGGACGTACCATTTGAAGAGAAAGAAGAATTTGCCATACCATTTAAAGAACATGGACTGGACCTCATCTCCTTGATCTCACCGACTTCCCACGAGAGAATTGCCATGATTGCAAAAGAAGCAGAAGGATTCGGAATCTCGGAACCTAAGCAGGCGAAGAAAATGGCAGCCCAGTCAGATGGAGTTATTGTAGGTTCAGCAATCGTGAAGCTCTGTGAAAAATATGGAGCAGATTGTGTCCCACACATTTCCACATTCGTGAAAGAGATGAAGGACGCAATCCGGTAGAAAGGACATGCGTAGAAAATGGCAAGATATGTGAAAGACCTGGTGCTGAACAAACCAGAAGATTTTGTAACATTTATTATGAACGACTATTTACAGAAAAATCAGTTCGTTGTATCAGAGTGGAAAGGCGAGCCGGCTTACCGGACAGGAGATGCGCTGATCGAAGGATACAAGTATCTGAAATGGTCCTATGAAAATGGGACACTTCATCTGGAAGCATGGATGAAAAGCACATTTGGAAAAGAAATGGGCCTGGACGGATTCGTAGGAGCTTTGCAGAAAAAGCCATATAGAGAGGGGCTTGAGCAGCTTTTTCATGTGTTAAAGCAGGCGATTCCTGAGGCCGGTATGAATGAGATGGCAGCAAAGCAGGGCATGAATGAGGCAAATGGACAGCCAAAAACACAGCCGGTTCAGGTGAAGACTGTAGATAATTCCAGTGCAGCAACGATGGCACTTGTGTTCGGAATTCTGGCATTTGGTATCAGCTTTTTATCACCATTGATTTCTATTATCCTTGCAATACTTGGCTACAGTAGAGCGCGCATAGGCATGCAGTCCGCATTAAAAGGACGGGCAAAATCCGGGCGCAACTTCTGTATAGTTACAATTGTACTTTCTATAATTCTATGGGTAACGAACCTTGTGCTGACAATTATGGTCCGGTAAATGTTATGGAGCTTAGAGAGCGGATCTTTCAGGAGACAGAACGAGAAAAAGCGCAGGATTATCTATGGAACGAATTAGTCCTGCTACAGAGTCAGACTTTTCGTTCCGTGAAGGGACTGGAGTATACATATCAAATCCGTGGAAATGAAATGTTTGTGTCAAGAAAGACGAAATCCATAACGAAAGCTTCCGTGGATCTGGCACTTGAAAAAATCATAGAATTAAGTGGAGAGGTGGCAGGACCTAAAAAACTGAAATGCTTCGGCGCAAGCTACCTGTATCCGATATTTATAGAAATGGGACTTATTAAGAACAGCTAGTTTATGAGAAAAACAGTTGATATAGCCTCCGGCAGGGCGCACATTGTCCGGTGGACAATGGTTTTGCGCCGACCGAAACGGAGTGTAGACTTGCAGAGGTGCGCAGTAGAAGTATGGGGCTGTCGGTAAATAACGTTTTTTGGTGCTGTCAGCGCTAAAAAACGTTATTTACCGACAGCCCCTTCTTTATTGAGAGGGCTAAAATCAGATGAGACTATTTATAATCCATTACCAGGAACATTGGTTTGATCGTAACGATTTCATCATACTCTTCTTTTTCGACTACGACGTTAGAATTCAATGCTTTCAAATCTTCCTTTAAAAACTTTAGAGCTTCAGGAATTGTCTCTGCACGACCTTCTTTCATAATATCCTGCATTCTTTTTAACACGATTGGATGTGCATAATATGCAGGAACCGGAAAGTCCGGATATTTTTGGATGTATGTTTCCATTTGCTGAATGGATCGTTCCAGTTGGTTTTCGATATATTTTTTATTGTTTTTAGAAGTCGGCAATACATTTGCTCCGGCGAACAGAAAAATTGCTGCCAATCCAAATAACAGAAAATACATACCGAATCCGGCATGAGTCAGAAGGGAGTAGATTCCATAAAGGAATGCTCCGATGCCCAATATTACAACAGCAAGAGCGACCCATTTATAAGCGGGATTGCTTCTATCATAGGTTCTCTTTTTCTTCGCCGACAGGCTCAGATCCATGTAGTAATCGGATTGCTTTTTAAGATAATTTTCTGCACGTTCAAGCTTGGTAAGCCGCTTTTTGATTTCTTCCGGAAGGATGCGTTCGCGCTGCTTTTCTTCCAGCCATTTTCTTTTTTCTTCCAGTTTTCGCTCGGCTTCTATACTGTGCAGCGGAATCTGAGGAAATCTTTCTTCAATATAAGCCAAAAGACGATCCACATCTTCTTCATGTTTGAAGTTACATTGTTTTTCTTTTCCATTTTCATATACAACTACGAGATAGGATAACGTTCCAAATGCTCCTTTTCCTGTAAAACCACCTTTGCTCATGGCAATTCTTTTAAATATTCTTTCTATGGAAGAAATTGGTATGTAATAACGTCTGTCAAAATAAAAACTGTTTAAATAAATTGCTTTTTCCCCAACACCGCAAGGGCCTATTTTTTTGCAGTTTTTTTTGTCAGTGGTTAATTCAGCATCCGGGATTGTTACAGTTCCAAGTCGTTGTGGTTTAAACATAATATCATCTCATTTCATTTGTATATTTTAAAAGAACTGTGAAAAACATGATGTCTGTCTGTTTTTCACAGTCCTATAGTCTTAAGCCTGTTTTCTGGCAGGTTTTCTTGTTGCCCAGATAAAGATTCCAAGGAACAATGCTGCTAGGATAATTCCTACAGGATAAGCAACTGCTGTAGAGAATCCCAGACATTCATCTGCACAGAAGAAATAGGTCATGGAAACGGCGCTCATAAATGTTGCAGGAACTGCTGTGATCCAGTAATTCTTCTTCTCGCGGAACAGATACATACTTGCTGTCCATAAAACGATCATTGCTAAAGTCTGGTTTGTCCAACTGAAATATCTCCATACAATGGCATAATCAAGATGTCCTACAAAAGCACCGACTGCCAGAAGCGGTACACAGAGAATCAATCGTTTCTGAATTTTATTCTGATCGATCTTGAACCAGTCTGCAAGTACAAGACGGGCACTTCTGAATGCGGTGTCTCCGGAAGTGATCGGGCATACGATAACACCGATCATTGCCAATGCTACACCGATGCTTCCCATTGTCTTAATACACACATCGTAGATAGCGGCTGACTGACCGTTAGCAAGAACTTCGCTTAAACCTGTGTTGAGACCACCTGTCACTTTGTAAAGTGCACATCCTGCGGCTGCCCAGATCAGTGCAATCACACCTTCTGCTACCATTGCGCCGTAGAATACGAAATGTCCCTGTTTCTCAGATTTCATACAACGAGCCATCAGAGGGGACTGTGTAGAATGGAAACCAGAAATAGCTCCACATGCTACGGTGATAAACATGAAGCTCCAGATTGGTTTTCCGTCAGGATGCATATTTGTAAAGTGGCTCCAGATTTCCGGAATTGTATAATTCGGATTTGTGAAGATACCGATGATAACACCAAGAGCCATGATGATCAGACAGATACCAAAAAGCGGGTAGATGCGTCCGATAATCTTATCAATAGAAATAAAGGTCGCGATAAAATAATATAACAAAATAATCCAAAGCCAGAATTCAGGATTTGCAAGAAGTCCGGTGATACCTTTGTTCCCAAGCAAAGTGACGATCAAGCCAGCAGGACCTACTGCAAATACAGTACCAACCATGACAAGAAGTACTACACTGAATACACGCATAACATTTTTCATAACATTTCCAAGATAGATTCCACATACCTCAGAAATCGATGCTCCGTCATTTCGTTCAGAAAGCATACCGGAGAAATAATCATGCACACCTCCGGCAAAAATTGTACCGAATGTAATCCAAAGGAATACGACCGGTCCCCATAAAGCACCCTGCATAGCACCAAAAACAGGTCCAAGACCGGCAATGTTAAGTAATTGCACAAGGAATAACTTCCATTGCGGCATAACGACATAATCTACTCCGTCATTGATTCTGACAGCAGGAGTTTCTCTGTCGTCAGGTGCGAATGTGTTCTCAACTACCTTTCCATAAACAAAATATCCGCCAATAAGTAACGCTAAACAAATAATAAAACTAATCATACAAACACCTCCAAAAAACATAAATGATAGCGTTTTTCAACCTACTTATATTATAGGATTTAAACAAACTTAAAATAGATTTTTGATTATCTTTTCATATCTTCTTAAATGTCCGCAAAGCCTTATTTTATCAGCTTTACGGGCATTTCTCTTTTCAGTTGATACTTCCAAACAGCCACGTTTCATCACTTTTTTTCACGGTCAATCGTGGTAAATATCGTGGTAAAACTTTAGGCTATCATGCTCCTTAATTCTGCCTTAACGTTCTCTATGGACGCATGGGCGTACAGGTTCAGCGTGATACTGATGTTTGCGTGTCCCATGATGTACTGTAAACTCTTAGGGTTCATGTTCCTGTTCGCAAGCCTTGTGCAGAACGTATGACGCAGGATATGGGGCGTTATTTTTGGTAAGTTGTCCTCATGGCTCTTGTTATATTTCTTTCTCAGATTAGCGAAAGTAGAAGTATAATAGGCGTTTGTCATAGGACAGCCTTTCCCGTTCAGAAAGAGGAAACCGCTGTACCCGTCTATCCCTATCGGCTCTGCCTTTGGCTTGACCGCCATGACACGCCTAAACGCCTGTTTCACTTCCTCGCTCATGGGAACATCACGCACACCGCTTTTCGTCTTTGGCGTTTCGATATAATAGCCTGTTTCCTTGTTGGATAACAGCTGGTGGTCTACATGGATAACGTCATTTTCAAAGTCTATATCCTGCCTTGTCAGTCCGCACAGTTCTGAGATACGCAGTCCTGTTTTTAACAGTATCACGATTGCGTCATAATACTTGCGGTATGTCCTGTCTTTACTGGCAAAGGACAAGAGCCTTTCTTCCTGTTCCTCAGTCAATGCCTGCCGCGGCGTCCTGTCGTCCTCTATGACTTCATTCAGCTTGAAATCAAAGGGGTTCTTCCTCACGAGGTCGTCCGCTATGGCAATGCGGAATGACGCATTTAACGAGCGTTTATAATTGCTTATGGTCTGATAAGCATAGCCCTTGCCTTTCATGCGTAACGCCCATTCCTTAGCGTCTGAAAGGCGTATGCTGTCAATGCTCCTAGCCCCCAGTATATCGCCCTCTAATGTCCGCATGAGCTTTTTCCTGCCCTGCCTTGTGCTTTCCTTTACGTTGGCTCTCTGGGCGTTCTGTTTGGCGTATAGCTGGCACAGCGTCATTTTCTTGCCCTTGCTGTCGATACCGTCCTCTATATCCCGTCTAATCTGCTGTTCCAGTTCCCTCAAGGACAGCTTATCACGCTTGCCCTTTGGTGTTGTGTCCGTCGGTGTCAGTTTCCATGAATAGACCGATTGCGGTTCTCCAAATGCGTCTGTATATTTGTATAAGTATCTTCCGTCTGCTCTCTGGCTCTCTCCTGTCTTTAAGAGGCGACCTTTATTGTCCCGTCTTTGCTCTTTCATTCTGTCCTGCTCCTTTCGTAAGAAAGAGCCTTGATATGACTTACTGAAATAATATCACATACAAGGCTCTTTTGCATTAGATTACGTCTGTTTTATCCATAAATTTCTCAAACTGTTTTTTCTTAATCAAGATACGGTTGCCGTTCATCACATACCAGTCCCCGTGTCGGTTTTCTTCTACCAGTCGGCGGAGTTTGTTCTGTCCGATTGTGAAGTATCTTGACGCTTCCTCAATGGTAAGGGTGTATTTTTCCCATACGGGAATATCAATCTTTTCGTTCATCATGCCACCCCCTACCTGTTCTTTGTGTCATACTGGACGTAAGGTATCAGTTCTGTCCTGTCTATCCGTTGTAAATGGGCGGTCAGCTTGCTGGAAAGGGAAGTGCTGTACCTTGCCCTGTCCACCATATCCCCGACACGTTCCAGCCCACCTAAAGCGTCATGGGATTCGAGGAAGTAAAAGCCTTTGACAGCGGATATGACACCACCCTCTGTAAGCCACTGTTGCGTTTCTTCAAGGGAATTATGCGGTGTGGGCACATGGAGTTTTAAGAGTTCCACAGCCCCTAAAAAGCGTTGCCAGAAACGGCACGTTTTCCACCTGCTTTTGTTGCTCTCGTTCCTGTTTGCCACGACAAAACGCAGGTTGTCCGCCAGCAGTCCGAAAGCCAGTTCCCCAAGCTCCAGCGGTCTGTCCTGAAATGCCATAGCAAAGGCATGAGCCTTTTCATCACGCAGTTGCATTTCCGTCCGTTTCCAACTCCCGACTTCATCAAGCGTCCTGTTGTATTTGCCGCACACTTCCTTGTCCTTGTCATAAAAGCGGTAGGAAAGCCCCGATTTTCCAGCCCCGATATAGACGGTCTTTGCGGTGTCAAAATCATCAAACTTGCTCTCGTCAAAATGGTAGCCCTCACTGTTGGCGATAAATTCCTCTTTTTCACATTTCTTCTTTATCTGCTCTATGGTAAAGAACGGCGTTTCGTTCCTGTCGTCAATGGCAACGTCCAGCCTTGTGAAATGGTAGTTTCCAGCCCCATATCTCCTTTCACAGCGTCCGAACATATCCCCAAAGGTCAAGCCGTTGTTATCGAGGATACGGAAAATATCATCACACCCTCTGCCTGTCATCACGAGATAACAGCCCAGCCCTTGTGGGTTGTCCTCTGTCTTTTTTGCGTCGCCCGATACATAAATGTCCCCGATTTCCCAACGTGCCTGATACGTCTTGAATTTGACCGTTGCAGGATAGACATTAAAAATATCTGTCGGCAAGCATAAAATGTGCCGTATCACATCTTCTGCCGTTGTCGTGTCAAATACAATGCTGATGTAATCAATCTTGACGGATAAATTTTCGTGTGTTGCGATAGTGCATTACTCCTTTCGTACTCCCCGCTTTTTGCGGGGTAAAAATCGTGTTTTGTCCTTTATTTATCACAGTTTCTAGGTACTATGACATGTATGCGCAGGGCGGTGTTACATATACGCCCTGTACGGAACGCCTACGGCGTTCCTTTTCTTCCTGCACCAGCCCCGTTCTTAACGCTCACGAGCCTTTGGGAGGCTCGTGGCTAAACGGGGCAGGCACAGGAAGAAACACCGTTTTCGGTCGGATAGTCCATGCCTATTCATGCTATCAAAGCGAAAATAACTCTTTTCTATGCTTACTCAAGCGTGTGATTGACCTCATTGTGCTTAATCACTATATCCTCCATGATAATAACGCCGTTAGAATTACTTGTCAAGAACTTTTTCTTGACTTTTTCGGCTATAATAAGTATGATAGGCTTATAAAGGAACGAAAAAGCCGGGAAAGGAAAAGATATAAGAAGTTATGGAGCATGACACAAAGAAAATAAATTTTTTAGGGGAGAACATACAGACCATAAGAAAACACAGGAAAATGAAACAGCAGGAGCTTGCGGACGCCATCGGTATCAATATGCAGAGCCTTTCTAAGATTGAACGAGGGGTAAACTATCCCACCTTTGACACGCTGGAAAAGATAATGGACGTACTGGAAGTAACACCGAATGAATTGTTGTCGGGAGAATGGAAGTTTGTCCAACAGGCGGAAAAAGAGGTATGCAAGTTTTTACGGACGGAAGAACGCCTAAATGCAGAACTGAAACACGGACACTATGATAACTTCTTTGACAGTGAAGAAGAATGGCTAGAGTATGAGTTGGAGCAGTTGCGGAAATACATCACAGACTATATCAAGGGAGAGGACATACAAGCGTCCGACCTTTACCCTATCAAAACATTTATCCAGCACTTGAAATTTCAGAAAGTATTAGACCGTTATGATGATTTATACAGCATGGATATGTTCGGGGAAAGCACAGACGGACACAAGTACGGTACACCTTATCAGGTTGTAAAGAGGATAAATCCCAACTCAAAAGAAGATATGGAGCTGTTGCGGGAAGTCTTAAAGGACAGCCATTTTGACAACGGGGACGAGTAGCCTTTTTCCTCTTGCAAAAAGATACAGCAAACAAAAAGCCCAGATCAAGAGTGCAAGCACCACTTCTAAAGAAGTGGCAGGCTCTTGACAGGGCTTTTTCTTTTCTGTTTATGGCAGACAAGAGAAAAAAGGATAGCTATATTGTATAGTTTCTCTAATAATTTTAGAGCAATGAATTTATCACAGGTACTTCGTCTTTTCATTGTAAAAGTACAATCGTGGAAAGCACTAATATTGGCACTTTGATTTTGTGCATTATGCACAAAATATGATAGCAACAAAGAGGTCATATATAAAATAGAAACAAAAATAACTTGACATTTAATGAAATATATGTTATGTTGAGGTTAGCAAAAACAGTACGTGACATAAAACTATCAAAAAGTAAAAAAGAGAAAGGAGGTTTATCGAATGAGAGCAAAGAAGTTGAGAACGAAAGTAGTTGGTCTTGTAGCAGCAGTTATGGTTGTCGGCGCTCCACTTACAGCGTGGGCTATTGATGTAGCGGGTGGAGATTTGTACTACAATGGAGGGCAAACAGACACCATTGTATATTCCGAAATTGGGCGTAAAGCAGGTATTAGTCGCAACTACATGGTAAAGGCAACTGTAAAGGTCGGCGGAGATACATATACCAGTGGATTCAAGTCAAACTACGCTTACAAAGATGCAAAGAGAGTTTGGTGGGCGAACGAAACATCTTATTATGATTATTATCCATATTAAGTAAAATAGTTCAAACACCTAGGGCGGGGCTATTTGTCCCGCCCTATTTTATACATTTCTTCAAAGAAAGGGGCGTATGTTATGAAAAAATTTTTAAAGATTTTTATTTTCCTTGAAGTCATACTCTTTGCATATATTTTTAATACTTCTATTTACAACATTTATGAAAAGAATAACATTGCTACTGAGAATTTAAAAGGGTATGTTTTAGAAGAAACATCGCCAGAAATTCTCGACAAATTTTATACAATATTTACAGAAGAATATTCTCAAAATAAATTAGAACTCATTAACAATACGCTCACTTCCACAGATAAATCTGTTTATGATTTATATTGCTATCCATTAAATGAGTTTACACAAAAACAGCCTATATCTTCCTCTATTTTGTTTCAATATCATGAATTGCAAAAGGAAGATTTTTTAGATAGTGTTGGTGTATTCTATACAGATTTACCAGCTAACGCAATTAAAGAGATAGCTTCTCAACTGTCCGTCGCAATAAATAACTTTGAAAATGACGCTATTCCGTATAGTATGGTATTAGAATTGAATCTTCTGAATTTTGTAATCTTATTTATTGTACTTCAAATCATATACTGTATTTATACGTCTTATAGTTTGAAAAAAATAGGTATTAAAAAAAGCATGGGCTTTTCTACTATACATATTTTAAAGGAGCAAATTACCAGTGTAATAAAATATTTTGCTGTAATATGTTTAGTATTACTGTTCTTGCTAAATTTATATTACGCATTAACAAACAGATATGATTTTTCTTATTTAGCAACAAGTGTACTGTTCTTTATTGGTGTTTTAGCTATAAATATACTTTGTGTTTTAATTACAAGTATTTTAATTAAGTTTGTTTCTTTAGAGGCAATGATAAAAAATAAGACTTTAAATAGCGGCACAAATATTGTAGTTCAGGCTATAAAAATAATTTTTTCGGTAATAATCGCTATCACTATTATTTCATTGCTGAATCAGGGGAACTCATTTAGACAAAGCCAACAAGCTGTTTTAGATTATAAGTATCTGGACGGATATTATACCGCTAATGGTTTTAATTCATCGGAGTATGATTATGCGTTAGCAAACACAGACATATTAGAAAAATATTCTGAACAAACATTAGAGATGTATAATCATAACCATTCACTACTATGTGATTTTAGGACAGACGGTGGTTTGCAGACATCACGCCCCTATTATGAACAACAGCTTGTTATTGCAAATAGAAATTATCTGAATGAATTTTCAAATATCCAGCTCAGTGGAAAACCATTGGGAGAAGATATATTTAGTGAACCAACAGTATTAGTTCCACATAAATATAAGAATGATGAAAATTCTATTAGCGAATATATTAAGCAAGAATATTTCCGATTAATGAATTACAATCAATTTTATGGAATACCGGGAGAAGAAAAAACTATTGATAAATTTAATGTTGTTTATATAGACGATGATTCTACGATAAAAGTCAATACAGAAAATGGTTTTTCGGATATGGCTAATCCTATTATCATTGTTGATACGGGCAATTTTGCAGGACTTTACTATTTGGATTCTTTAAATACAAGGTGTTTATTTTTTCAAATGGAGTCAAGAGAAGATTTTTCTTCTTTGTTATCAGAATATGATTTAGAGCAATTAGTTACAGCTGGAACATTACTTACACCTTATTTAATGCAACTTGAAAATGTGACATTCGTTCTTAAAACACTCACTATGTTTACGATTGTCTTTATAGTGTCTTTACTGTTTATTTTGTATATTTCAAATTATGTGGACATTTTTGTAAATCGAAAGAGATATGCGGCAAAAGAGATTTTAGGATTCTCTCATTTTAGGACACTGAAAAATCGGTATATTTTTTGGGGAATCGAAATAATTATATCAGGCGTATTAACTGCTATAAATTATTATTTTGCTTGCCTTTTTGCGATTATACTTATTGACTACATATTCTGCGAATTGCTTTATAGAATTTATATCTCAAACGCTTTATATGAGATTGAAAAGGGGGCATAAGTATGTCATTGATTACATTAAAGAACGTCAAAAAAGAATATGGGAAAAATCAGGTTCTATTTGAAAATTTATCTTTAGAAATAGAAAAAGGCGAATTTGTGGGGCTTGTAGGGAAAAGCGGGGCAGGTAAAACGACACTTTTAAATATAATAGGATTGATTACTGATATATCCGAGGGAACAATCACTATTGATAGTCATAAAAATTTGTCCATGAACGGTAAAAATGCTATGATTTTGAGAAGATATACAATAGGCTATCTATTTCAAAATTATGGACTAATAGAAGATGAAAGCGTGTTGTGGAATTTAAAATTAGCTCTTGAATATAAAAAAGTAAAAAAAGAAGAAAAACTGAAACTAATCAATAAGTATTTAAAGCAATTTGAGCTAAGTGACATGCTTAACAAAAAAGTATATCAGTTAAGCGGTGGAGAGCAACAGCGAATTGCAATTATTAAATTGATTTTGCAAGGAAGTCAGATTATATTAGCTGATGAACCAACTTCTGGACTTGATAAAGAGAACGAATTGATAGTGATGAAACTTTTGAAAGAATTAAATGAAAAGGGCATTACTATAATCATGGTCACTCACAACATGAATTTGTGCGATTGTTTTTCCAGAGTTATAAATGTAGAAAACTTTAGATAGTTTGTTAAAGGGAGATACGCGGTTTTATTATACGTGCAATCTCCCTTTATATTTCGTCATATCAAGACTCATATTCAATTATGGTAAATTCGTGGTAAAACACTTATTTTTTCAAGTGATGAACAGCCCTTAAATGCTGTATTTATGCGGATAATCGGATTTTCTATATCAAGTTTTAAACAAAATTTCAAGATTTTTATAAAAAATCAAGAAAAGTATCATTTGTAGCTCCATGACTGGCGATTGTCGCATCGGATTGTTATAATCTCATCTTTGACAGTTGATTAGTTAAAAAAGGGGCTGTCGGAAAACAGATAGTTCCAAAGCAGGGAGGGTATGACTCACAACGAGTCATACCCTCCCTGAATTTATCTGAAATATGAAACAAAATTATGAGAGGCAGACTTAAGGAAAACATAAGAAAACATTCCTTGAGACTGCCCTTTTTTGTGATATGATATCTACACGCAGACGATACTTCTAGTCATCTGCAAAGTATCTATATTAATTTCATTCATTTTCGGAGCCAGAAGAATCGGCAGTATTTCCCAAAGTGATGATAAGCAGACAGATAAATGAAGTTAAAAAATGATATGAAATTATCTTCATATACTGGAATATACTGAAAGTATATGTTAATCTATAGGTAGAAATTATAGCATTTTCTTTTGAACAGACATTTATCTGCGAAAAGAAAGGAGAAGCTATGGCTTGTCACCAGGTTAAAGGGCAACAAAGAAATGGAGATAAAGTTTATGCAGAAGTGGGAAGAAAAAGAAATGGAAAGGCAGGAAGCATACGCAGAAGGACGAGAAGAAGGCGAACGTGTTGGAGAGGCGCGAATTAATAAGTTGATTGTATACTTATTGGAACAAGGGAGAAACAAGGATCTGGCAAAGGCAGCTTCAGATTCTGAGTATCAGGCAAAGCTGTTAAAAGAGCTGGGATTGTAATGACATTCAATTGATATAATTCTAAAGTAATATTATGAGAGGCAGACTTAAGGAAAACATAAGAAAACATTCCTTGAGACTGCCCTTTGCTGCCGCAGGAAGGAAGATATGTTATGGAGATACAAATATTGAATTGGCTGCAGAGTTTACATACGCCAATTTTGGACAAGATCATGCAGTTGCTCACACATCTGGGAGATATGGGAATTATATGGATAATTCTTACGATAGTTATGCTCCTGATTCCAAAGACAAGAAAAAGCGGTGTGATCATGGCAGCAGCACTGATTGTAGATGTGATTTTATGCAATGTAATTTTAAAAAATCTGATTGCGAGAGTGCGGCCATACGATGTCAACACAGCAGTACAGGTATTAGTTGCAAAACCGAAAGATTTTTCTTTTCCGTCCGGACACACAGCAGCGTCGTTTGCCAGTGTGACAGCCCTTTATCTGGCAGGAGAGAAAAAACTGTGGAAACCAGCCCTTGCGCTGGCAATTCTAATCGCATTTTCCAGAATGTACCTGTATGTACATTATCCGACAGACATTCTCGGTGGAGTTATCTTTGGAAGTTTAAGTGCATGGATTGGATACCAGTGTAGCAAAAAATATGTTTAGCATTTATAAACATTGGAATATAAAGTAATAGAAGTTTTTAATTCAAATTTAACTCGACGATTGAATTAAAACGAGTTATATTAAAACAAGAATCAACTATTTAGTAGAAATGAGGGATTTTAGGTGGGAACGACATCTGAAACTAAACCAAAACGATATATCAGCGTGGGGCTTCTGGCACATGTGGATTCTGGAAAGACAACGCTTTCAGAAGGAATCCTTTATCTGACAGGACAGATCCGTAAGCCGGGGCGTGTAGATCATGGGGATGCGTTCCTTGACAACTACGCGCTGGAACGACAGCGGGGGATCACGATTTTTTCCAAGCAGGCAGTGTTTCAGCTTGGTGACAGCCAGGTGACACTTCTGGATACACCGGGGCATGTGGATTTTTCCGCGGAAATGGAGCGGACGCTCCAGGTGCTGGATTATGCGGTTTTGGTAGTCAGCGGAGCTGATGGCGTGCAGGGACACACCCGCACGCTCTGGAATCTGCTTGCGCGCTACCGGATTCCGACATTCATATTTGTCAATAAAATGGATCAGCCGGGGACGGACAAGGCGCTGATTCTAAAAGAGCTGAAGAAAAAACTGGATGCTTCCTGTGTGGATATGGAAGATCCGGAAGATATTGCCACGGGGGACGAACGTGCACTGGAAGAGTATCTGGAAGCGGGAGAAGTTTCTATAGATACCATAAGCCAGATGATTGCAGATCGTCAGATTTTCCCTTGTTATTTTGGTGCTGCGTTGAAATTACAAGGTGTACAGGAATTACTGGACGGGATTGGAAAATATGTGGGAGATAATGTTTCGGCCAATTATGATCAGGCAGATAATAGATTACAGAACAGTGGAGATGCTCAGCAGTTTGGTGCGCGTGTCTATAAGATTTCCCGTGACCCTCAGGGAAACCGGCTGACTCACATGAAGATTACTTCCGGTGAATTAAAAGTTAAATCTTTGCTGAAAGGTGGACAAGTCTCTGAGCCGTGGGAAGAGAAGGCAGACCAGATCCGAATTTATTCCGGAGAAAAATTCGAGACAGTACAACAGGCGAAAGCAGGCATGATCTGTGCTGTGACAGGATTAAAGCATACATTTCCAGGGGAGGGACTTGGAATTGAAGCCGGTAAACAGGCAGTAACACCGATGTTAGAACCAGTTCTGAATTATCAGGTTTATTTCCCTGATCAGGTGGATGCACACACCATGCTCGGCTATATGCGTCAGATCGAGGAAGAAGATCCCATGCTTCGGGTCATTTGGAATGAAGAACTGGGCGAAATCCATGTTCAGCTTATGGGCGAGGTGCAGACAGAGATTCTGAAAAGTCTGGTAAGCGAACGATTCGGAGTAGATGTGACATTTGGCACTGGAAATATTGTATATAAGGAAACAATAAAAAATGTCGTAGAAGGTGTAGGGCATTATGAGCCGCTCCGCCATTATGCGGAGGTGCATCTGATTCTGGAGCCGGGACTTCCGGGCAGCGGGCTTGAGTTCTCAACCGACTGCAGTACGGATGATCTGAATCTGAACTGGCAGCGGCTGATTCTCACACATCTTTTGGAGCGGGAGCATAGAGGTGTGCTTCTTGGAGCGGCAATTACTGATATGAAGATCACACTGGTAGCAGGAAGAGCACATTTGAAACACACGGAGGGCGGTGACTTTCGACAGTCTACTTACCGGGCGGTGCGCCAGGGACTGATGCAGGCGGAAAGTGTACTGTTAGAGCCATATTACGAATTCCGTCTGGAAGTGCCGTCAGAAATGATCGGGCGTGCACTGACGGATGTTCAGCGTATGTACGGTGAGTTTTCGCCACCGGAGACAGACGGGGATCAGAGTGTGCTTACAGGAAGTGCGCCGGTTGCCTGTATGCGTGATTACCAGAAAGAAGTGGTGAGCTACACAAGAGGACGGGGTCGGCTGACACTTGTATTTCAGGGCTATGCACCATGCCATAATACAGAAGAGATTCTGGAAAATGCAGGCTATGACCCGGAAGCGGATAACGAGAATCCGACCGGTTCTATATTTTGCAGTCACGGAGCCGGATATTATGTACCATGGCAGGAAGTGCCGGAGCATATGCACATTTCTTCTAAGTTGGAGGAGTATCTCAGAAAAGACAAAGATGCGGGGGAAATGCACGAAGAAGCTGATGGCAATGGCAGAGGTGTATTAAGAAATGGTGCTGCCGGTGGAAGCCCTTCAAAATCAGGCAGAAGTCGTGATTTTGGCGCGGAAGACCGGGAATTGGAAGAGATTTTCATGCGGACTTACGGAAAGATTGAACGCAAGAAACCAGGCAACGGACCGCGTACGATTATTGCCCAGTCCCAATATAAAGAAGAAAAACCACAGGAGAAGGTTGCGGAATATCTTTTAGTAGATGGGTACAACGTCATTTTCGCGTGGGACGAACTGAAAGAACTGGCAAAGGTGAACATTGAGAGTGCCAGAAATAAATTAATGGATATCTTAAGCAACTATCAGGGATTTAAGAAATGTACCGTGATCCTTGTGTTTGATGCATATAAGGTGGATGGCGATACGCTGGAGATTCAGAAATACCACAACATTCACGTTGTTTATACGAAGCAGGCTGAGACAGCAGATCAGTACATAGAAAAGGTCGTGCACCATATCGGACGAAAACGCCATGTGACAGTCGTAACTTCCGATGGCGTGGAGCAGGTCGTGACCCGGGGACAGGGAAGCGCACTTATTTCTTCCAGAGAATTTTATGAAGAGGTAGAAATCACCCGCAGACAGATTCAGGAAGAAATTAAGGAGCGCACAGGCGGCACAAAAAATTACCTTTTCGACCATATGGATGAAGCATTTGTAAAAGAGATGGAAGATGTCCGTCTTGGAAAGAAGGATATTTGATGTTATATACCATACCAGATTATTATAAAGAATTTTCTTGTATCGCCGCAGACTGCGAGGACACCTGTTGCGCGGGGTGGCAGATTGTAATTGATGAGAAGTCGAAGCGGCGGTACGCAAAGGCAGCAACAGGACTTAATAATATTGAAAAGAATCTCGCCCGCGAGCTGCGCCGCTGCGTCAACTGGCGCCAGGGCGCCTTCCGTCAGGATACGGAAAAGCGTTGTGCATTTTTAAACCAGGATAATCTCTGCCGGCTTTATCAGATGGCGGGACCGGACAGCCTGTGCCGGACTTGTAAAATGTATCCGCGCCACATAGAAGAGTTCGAGGGAGTCAGGGAAATCACGCTCTCCCTTTCCTGCCCGGAGGCAGCAAGAATCATATTAGGCAAGAAAAATCCGGTGCATTTCTTAAGTTATGAGAAGCCGGGAGAAGAAGATTATGGCGACTTCGACCTGTTCTTTTATTCACAGTTGGTGGACGCAAGAGAAAGCATTTTAAAAATGCTTCAGGATAGAAGTCTCTCCATTCATCACCGCATGGCGTTGGCACTGGCGATCAGCCATGATATGCAGGCACATGTAGACCGCAGGGAAATGTTTTCCTGTGAGGATATTCCGAAGAAATACGAGTCCGAGACAGCCAGAAAGTACACAAAAGAACGTCTGGAAGCATTTGAAAAAGACGAGACCGGACGGTTCGAATTCGCACAGAAAACATTTCAGTATCTGTATCGGCTGGAGCTTCTGAAAGAAAACTGGCTGTATGTGCTGATGGACGCAGACAAATTACTTTACGGCGGTCTGGCAAGTGTGTATGAGGATTCTGTGAAGAGCGATGCAGAACAAAAAGGCAATGCAATACAAAAAGACAATGCAATACAAAAAGGCAATCCAGCACAAAAGGGTGGAGAGGAACAGTCAGAGGAAGACATTGACCAGCTCAGATACTTTGTAAATCTCCAGGAATTTGAACTGTGGAAGCAGGAGCATATGCCGGATTGGGACATTATGCTGGAACAAATGCTGGTGTATTTTGTGTTTACTTATTTCTGTGGGGCAGTTTATGATGGACGTATTCAGGCGAAAATGCAGGTGTGCGTGTACAGTGTCTATATAATAGAAGAAATCTTGCGCGCCAGATGGCTGGAAAATGAAAAGACACTTTCCATGGAAGAAGTTGTGGAGCTGACCTACCGCTATTCCAGAGAGGTCGAACATTCTGACCAGAACCCAGAGCGTCTGGAACATTTCATGGAGAAAAATCCGTGGATCCGTGTAAAGAAGTAAAATGAAAATAGAATAGAAAGAACCGGAAGAAACAGGAAAAGAGGGATTTAATATCGTGGAAGAAGGCAGAGAATATAAAGACACAGTGCAAAAGCTGTTTGCATTTATTGAAGAGAGCCCGAGCCAGTATCATGCCGTTGATACAATGAGAAAGCATTTGGAAGCGGCTGGCTATGAGCAGCTTTTAGAGAGCGGAGCGTGGAAGCTGAAATCAGGTGGGAAATATTATGTGATCCGCAGTGGTTCATCACTCATTGCATTTCGAATTCCGGCGCAGGATTCTCAGAATTACTGTGGGTTCCAGATTGTGGCGTCCCATAGTGATTCTCCGAGCTTTAAGATTAAAACAAATCCGGAAATGAACGTGGAAGAACATTATGTAAAATTGAATGTTGAAAAATATGGCGGTATGCTCTGTGCACCGTGGTTTGACAGACCACTGTCTGTGGCAGGGCGTCTGATCGTAAAAGAAAATAACAGACTTGTCACGAAGCTGATCAACGTAGACCGGGATTTGGTCATGATTCCGAATCTGGCTATTCATATGAACCGGGAGGTAAATAAAGGCTACGATTATAACATACAGAAAGATATGCTGCCACTTTACGGCTGCGGCGAAGCAAAAGGAAAATTTATGAAGCAGATTGCAGAGGCGGCAAATGTAAAAGAGGACGCGATTCTTGCAAGTGACCTGTTCCTTTACAATCGCATGAAAGGAAGCATCTGGGGAGCTTGCGAAGAATTCATTTCCAGTCCGAAGCTGGATGATCTTCAGTGCGCATTTTCTTCATTAGAAGCTTTCTTGCAGTCTGAAGAACCTTTGCCATCGGAAAATGTACAGGCAAATGAACAAAGCGAAGTCGATGGAAAAAATGTAATCAATGAAAAAAATGTAATCAATGGAAAAAGTATCCCAGTTCACTGCGTATTCGATAACGAAGAAGTCGGAAGTGGGACAAAACAAGGAGCTGCATCTACATTTCTTGCAGATACACTGATTCGGATCAATCATGCCATGGGACGGGACGAGGCCGGATACAGGCAGAGTATCGCCAACAGCTTTATGCTTTCAGCAGATAATGCTCATGGCGTACACCCGAACCATACCGACAAGGCATGCCCGACGAATCGGCCATATCCGGGAAATGGCGTGGTCATCAAGTACAGCGCCAATCAGAAATATACTACCGATGCAGTATCAGCAGCGGTGTTTGAGGAAATTTGCAACCGGGCAAATGTACCGTATCAGATCTACGTGAACCGTTCCGATATACTGGGAGGTTCCACACTCGGGAACATTTCCACGACACAGGTACCAGTCAACACAGTAGACATCGGACTGGCTCAGCTCGCCATGCATTCCCCATATGAGACAGGAAGTGTGAAAGACACAGATTACATGATCCAGGCTATGAAGACATTTTTTGAAGCTTCCGTGCGACAGACCGAAGATGGATATGAGATTATTTCGTGTTGAAAGAAGTAAAATTTTATAATAGTTATTATGTAAACTAATAAATAGGCAAAGGAGCGGTTTTTTATCTGATTGAGATGGAAGAACCGCTTTTAAAATATAGCTTTTTAAAATGTGGTATGCTATCATGAAAATGTTGTCTTTATACATTACAGGAACGAAAGGGGAACATCATGTTAGAAAAAGTATTTAAACTTAGCGAAAACAAGACTGACGCGAAAACAGAAATACTTGCCGGAATCACAACATTTATGACAATGGCATATATTCTTGCGGTCAATCCAAGCATACTCTCAGCAACGGGTATGGATTCAGGAGCTGTATTTACTGCCACTGCTCTGGCAGCATTTATCGGAACACTGCTCATGGCAATCTTTGCAAACTATCCATTTGCACTGGCACCTGGTATGGGACTGAATGCATATTTTGCATACACAGTTGTATTAGGAATGGGATATAGCTGGGAATATGCACTGACAGCCGTATTTGCAGAAGGAATCATCTTTATTCTTTTGTCTGCGACAAATGTACGAGAAGCTATTTTCAATGCAATCCCACAGAATTTAAAAGCAGCCGTCAGCGTAGGAATCGGACTGTTCATCGCATTCATCGGACTACAGAATGCAAAAATTGTAATCGGAGGATCTACACTGCTTCAGTTATTCTCCGTAGATAAATATAACGAAGTAAACGGAGTATCTGCGTCATTTAACGATGTAGGAATCACAGTACTCCTTGCAATCATCGGAATTATCGTCACAGGAATTTTAGTAGTAAAGAACATCAAAGGAAATATCCTCTGGGGAATTCTGATCACATGGCTGCTCGGGATCATCTGCCAGTTCACAGGACTTTATGTACCAAATGCAGATCTTGGATTCTACAGCCTGCTGCCAAATTTCAGCAACGGATTATCCATTCCAAGTCTGTCACCAATCTTCTGCAAACTGGACTTCAGCGGAATCTTCTCCCTGAACTTTATAGTTATCCTGTTTGCATTCCTGTTCGTAGACTTATTTGATACGATCGGAACATTGATCGGAGTATCCGCAAAAGCAGACATGCTCGACGAGAACGGAAAACTTCCAAGAATCAAAGGCGCACTTATGGCAGACGCAGTCGCAACAACAGTCGGAGCCGTAATCGGAACATCAACAACAACAACATTTGTAGAAAGCGCATCAGGAGTATCCGAAGGAGGAAGAACCGGACTTACATCAGTCACAACAGCAATCCTTTTCGGACTGTCACTGTTCCTGTCACCAATCTTCCTTGCAATACCATCATTTGCCACAGCACCGGCACTTGTAATTGTAGGACTTTACATGCTCACGAACGTAACAAACATAGATTTCAACGATATGTCAGAAGCAATCCCTTGCTATGTATGCATCATCGCAATGCCATTCTTCTACAGCATCTCCGAAGGAATCTCAATGGGAGTTATCACATACGTGGCACTCAACCTGATCACAGGAAAAGCAAAAGAAAAGAAAGTCAGCATACTCATGTACGTACTGGCAGTACTGTTTGTATTGAAATATGTATTTTTATAAAAAATTGGGGACGGGGTTTTTTCAAAAAAACCCCGTCCCCAATTTCACTTCTACCTGTCCCTTTTTAAATTGTGTCAAAATTTCAACCGCCATTTTCCGCGCTTTCCTAAAATTCCAACCTGTCCCTTTTTGAATTGTGTATAATCTGGCTCCAAATTGTTTTTTCGCCATGGCTTCTGATCCCATCGCGTCTGCGGATTGCATAAAAGGTCGATTCCCATTTTGTCTCGGAAAGTGGAAGAACGTCTACATTCCGGTTTTTGAAGATATCCAGATATGGCAGGACAGAGATGCCAAATCCGTGTTCAATCATATTTAAAATCACTTCTATTTCTTCTGCTTCGCAGGCAGGGGCTGCAGAAATTTGATAATCTTTGTAGATTTGTTCCTGAAGCTTTCGCATTGGGCTTGTCCGTGTGAAGAAAATCTGTGGGTATGTAGTAATATCACGAAAGGTGAAAGCTTCTTTTGATATTAATTCATGTCCTTTTGGAACGACGATTCCAACATAGGATTTTTGAACAGGGCAGTATTCAAACAGTTCAGATGAGGGATGTCCGGAGCAAAAGCCAAGATCATAAGTCATATTTTCCAGACCGTGAAGAATATCCGGAGTCATTCCATTGTAAATTGCAAATGGAAACTTCACAGAACAGGATTGGATCAGTTCCGGAATGAAGCTTCCGGCCAGGGGATAGACGCTGGCAATCCGGATGATTTTATCTTCTCGGTGGAAGTCAGAGATGGTCTGTTCTAATTCGTCCAAGTTGTTTAAAATGACATCTATATATTTTTTTATTTCTAGTCCATAAGGGCTAAGTCGTACATTTCTACCGGTTTTCTCAAAAAGTGGAAGTCCATAGTCTTTTTCCAAAGAATGAATTGCATGGCTGAGTCCCGGCTGGGAAATGTTTAATTCTTTTGCAGCCTTTCCATAATGTTGGAGTTCTGCAAGAGTGGAAAAGTAGCGAAGGTAATCGGTGTTCATAAATAATCCTTTCAGTTATATGTGTCAAGAGGTCCTATGATGCCTGCGGATTGTTTCGCGCTGCGCACTCTCACAATCCTACCCAATATTATACTATATTCATTCTAAAATAGAATGGATATATTCAAAAAATACATTAGTATTTATGGATTCTTGGGTCTATACTAAAATACGGTCAGCAAAATCTGACTGAAATTATACAGAAGAATTAACATTCAAGAATGCCTCGGCATTCTTGCCGCGAGGTGCACGTCATGCAATTGCATGACATACTTCTACTGCGCACCTCTGCAAGTCTACACTCCGTTTCGGTCGGCGCAAAACCATTGTCCACCGGACAATGTGCGCCCTGCCGGAGGCTATATCAGATGTATGCAGTAAAAGTATATGAGGCGTATATCACAACAAGATTAAAAGAAAAGAGGATTATCATGAATAAAAAATATCTCCCTGGAGAACTGGCTCTTTGCATCGTACTGATCATCAACAGTCTTGGAGTGTGCCTGATGGCAAAGAGTGGCTTTGGAATTTCAACGATTTCATCTGTGCCATTTGTATTCAATAAAGTATTTCCGGCACTGTCGTTTGGAACATGGAATTACATTTTCCAGACAATGCTCGTATTAACACTTATGATTTTAAAGAAAGCTTTTTGTTTCGAATATATCTTTTCCTTTGTTGTAGGAATCGGTTTTGGGAAAATGATTGATGTCCACGATGCGTGGCTGGCACTTCTGCCAAATACAATGGCGTTAAATGTACTGTATTTTGCATTGGGATTTTTGATTATCGGCTTTGGAATCGCACTGGCGAATCGCTGTATGCTTCCGATTATTCCGACGGATACATTTCCAAGGGATATGTCAGAGATTCTGAACAAACCATATAAATATGTGAAAACCACATTTGACTTGTGTTGTCTGACTACAACACTGGTACTTTCCATTGGAATCCTTCACGGACTTCACGGCGTAGGAATCGGAACAGTGCTCTGCGCATTCATTACAGGAAAGACCGTATCCATGTTTCAGAAAGTGTTAGATGACCATGTTGTATTCTATCGCGCGGTAATTCGTCCGACGAAGCCGGAGATATCCGGACGAACAGTGTAAGATGGATTCTCTAAAAAGCAATAAGAACCAAAAACTCCTGCCATGAAAAAAACATAGCAAAAACCCGTTAGTCTTTCGACCAACGGGTTTTTGTTGTTGTTATAGTTATCTAAAGGAATGAGAGTAAGTGCTTTCGCACTTTATGAGGGGGAGATAGTTGATTTATGTCTCTCTCAACTATCTGACTTTATTATAGCCAAGAATTATGTCTAAAATATGTTAAAATAATAAAACAAATCTGAAATTTCTTATGAAAACCTTAAGAAAACAGGAAAGTAGGTTAAGAAACATACAACAGACTGGATAAATACGTATTCAATGCGTAAGGACTTTTGCAGCTGGTAAAGGTTCTTGCACCTGGTAAGATTTCTTGAAACTATAGATAAATAAAATATCTCGATGAATATATTATAAATACCAATTGAACAAAATCGCTGCGCGATGGCCTGCCAAGGCTGTGGCGCAGTTTTATTTTTATTAAAAAAGCAGTGGAATTACTTTCCATAATCCGTTATTGTTAAGTTACCACACGAAACAACTGAACTAAGAAAGCTCCACTGCCTATGATAAGAATAACATTTTCCAGTCTCTTCCGCAATCGGAATTATGACGCTAATGCACCTCCGAATAGGTAGATGTAATTATTAACACTACTTATTCTGGAGGTTTTATTATGTATAAAGATATTTTTGAATCCATCCGCAATGAAGCGGAAAAACGTAACCTGCGTGAAAGAACGATTCAACTGTATTGCTCGGATGTCAGTTACTTCCTTCGTTGGATCGGAAAAAATGTTTCTGATCTTACACTTGAAGATGCGGAAAGTTTTCTTACTGCAAAACGTCTGGAAGGCAGGTCTCCTGAAACTCACAATCACTATCGGTCTGCAATCAAGTTCTTATATAAAAAGGTGCTGAAGATTCTCTGGGATGATGACACTGTTCCAGCTATGAAAAGAGAGCGAAATCTTCCTGCCGTTCTATCCCGCGATGAAATAAATGCAATCATTGACGCCACTCCGAATCTGAAGCATAAAGCGATTATTGCAACTATGTATTCTTCCGGATTACGTGTATCGGAGGTCGTTCATCTCCATTATGATGACATTTCCCGTACCAACATGACAATTCATGTTCGTGAAACCAAAGGCAGAATTGACAGGTATACGATTCTGTCTCAAAAAAATTTAGACCTTCTCACTGAGTATTGGTACAAATGTGGTCGCCCCAAAGATATCCTTTTCCCAAGTTCCTGGACCGGTGGATATCTTGATATAACCGGTGTTAACCAGTTCTTTAAGAAAAGTGCTAAACTCGCCGGCATTACCCGTCATGTTTCCTCTCATGCATGTCGTCATAGTTTTGCCAGCCACTTATTCGAAAGTGGCACAGATATAAAATATATCCAGTCACTTCTGGGACATGTTGATCCTCGCTCTACAGATGTTTACCTTCATGTGAGCAACAAGACACTTCTTGGGATCCGCAGCCCGTTCGACAACCCGGAAGGTGGTGAATCATGAGTAAGGATTGTACGATTCAGGATGTTTTTCATCGTTTTTATCCATCTTTTGAATCCACACATAGTATTTCTCCCGCTCAGCGAAAGGCCGCTTATCACATCATGAATTGCAAAACCGGTGCCTTTGGTGTGAATGTAAGCGTATGCGAGGACTGCGGCTGCATGTCAGTCCACTATAACTCCTGCCGTGACAGATGCTGTCCTATGTGTCAGGAGTTTCCAAAGGAAAAGTGGGTAGATGCACGGCGTGAGGATATCTTAGATGCTCCTTATTTCCATGTGGTTTTTACAGTTCCAGAAGAACTCAATCCCATTATCTACAGCAACCAGAAATTCTTATATACTGCTCTTTATCATGCGGCTTCAGATACTCTCAGTGAACTTGCTGCTGATAGTAAATATCTTGGGACTGATATCGGCTATATTTGTATCCTCCATACATGGGGAAGTACCATGAATTTTCATCCTCATATCCATGCGATTGTTCTTGGTGGAGGGCTGGATGTGAAAAATCATTGGAAAGACAATGGGAAAGATTTTTTCCTTCCGATTAAGGTAATCTCAAAAACGTTTCGTGGAAAATACATGGCTGAACTTAAGCAGCTCTGGGAAAATGACAGGCTTGAATTTCATGGATCGGCTGCACCTTACAAAAACTACTATACTTTCAAGGAATTGTTAAATACCTGCTATACAAAGGAATGGATTCCTTATTGCAAGAAACCATTTGACGGTGCCGAATCTGTCATCAGATACCTTGGAAAATACACCCACCGGATTGCTATCAGCAACTACCGTATCAAAGACATGACAGAATCTACAGTTACTTTTTCTGCTAAAGATTACAAAAACCAAGGGCTTTGGAAAGAGATCACCATATCCGGCGAGGAATTTATCCGTCGATTTTTAATGCATGTTCCTCCAAAACGTTTTGTACGTATCAGGCACTATGGTCTTCTTTCATCCAGAAATAAGAAGAAAAAGATTACCCTATGCAGAAACATCCTTGGTTGCAAAAAATATATTTCCAAGCTGAAAGATATGGATGCACCTGCCATTATCCGTCTTCTTTATCACAAAGATATATGCAAGTGTTCTTCCTGTGGTGGTAAGATTATTCCTCTGCCTACAGAACAACATTTTATAAAACCAAAACCACATATGCTCTGTTAACGTATCATAACTGTATATTTTTTTAGCTTCCTTAGGGAGGCTTATTTCTGGTGTCATAATACAGGACTGAATGATAAATTCTATGTGTTTCTATGTGTACACGCTATCCTATTATAAATAGAGTGTCAGAATTAAAAGTCCATATAGAGTTGACGCGCTTTGTTCAACCAGAAAAAATCGAAATTGATGCAAACGAAAGGGCAGTTAATGAAAAGTCTCAATACTGCTTTTTCGTTTGCACCACCTTCGATTCTTTCCTTAACGATTTGTCCGATATTAATAAAGAGACTACAATAAAAATTATATGTTGAGGAAAATGAAAACTTAAGTCCAGCTAATAAATGTCAATAGTTAAATGAGAAAAAAATTATTTTGTTTTCTGACTAAAAAAGGGCAAACTTTCCCCTTGGTGAAAATATCATTTTTTGAAAGATATTGAATCATTGGGTTCATAGTATTTTATGCAGCTATGTCGCATTTAGCAGCATTGTATTGTTTGATATGCTCCTGAGGAGCAATGATTTTAAATGGTTTGTTGTCTCTGAGTATTGCAAATATCATATTGCATACCTTATGTGAAACAGCTCCCATTGCTACGAGCTTTGGTTTTGAGTCACATTTCTTGAGGTAGTACTCACGAAGAACTGGATTTTTAGCTTCTCCATTACGGGAGATACTGATGCTTTGTAAGGTTAACGTGTGAATCACACGTCTAGCTATGGCAGAACCACGCTTAGACATTTGAACCTTGGTACCTTCAAATTTTCCGGATTGTTTTACTGCCGGATCAAGACCGAAATAAGCGAAAAGTTGTTTTGGTTTTGAAAATGCTGAAAAGTCACCAATCTCACCCATGATGGATACAGCAGACAAGAAACCAGCACCTTTAAATGTTTCAATCAAATGAATCTGCTTGACAAAGTCGGCATCTTCATTAGCATCAACAAGCTCATGGAGCGATTCAAGAATGTTGTTGATTTCTTCATCATATTTACGTATGAAGCTGATATAAAGGCGAATACGCTTGATGTTGCTGTCTATGATGTAACCAAACTGATTTGCATCAGTTGCCGCCTGAATTATGGCATTATACTTATTTTGAGCATATGTAAGTCCAAAGCGAGCTGTTGATTTGATGATATCAATAATCTCTTGCTTGTCTGCTTTAAGAAAAGCTGATGGAGAGGTATAAGTCTCCAATAATGTAAGAGAAGTGTTGATAGTAACCTTGGAAAAGATGTCAAGATACTGTGGAAACACCATGCGTAATTCACCCTGAAGCTTATTCACATAGGCACTGCGATTATCCATTAAATCGTAGTATTCACGGCATAGGTTACGGCAGTTTAGAGCAAGATCTGAAGGCATAAGTGAAACCTTTAAATCAGGTTTCAAACCAACCAAAGCAGCTTTTTTAGAATCAAAACGATCATTATGTACTTTTCGTATGTTGATGTTTGTGCTATTCTTAGTGATGATAGGATTAATAACCGAGCAGTTAAAACCCTTATCACGAAGATAGCAGAAGAGTGGGTAATGATAAATTCCCGTGGATTCGAGGAAAATGTGACTTTCCAAAGAATACAACTCTTCTGCTTCTTTTATTTTAGAAACAGCGGTTGTAAGGGAATCAATACTGTTATGTAGGATTTTGTAAGGTTTTCCTACGAATTGTTGGTTTGGAAGTGCTATAGACATCCATGAGAAATCAGCACCGATATCAATACCAACAGAGATGAATAAATCATCGAGATTAAAGAAAACTTTGTTTGACATGAGCAATAGCTCCTTTCTGATAGGAATCCATTTCCAATCTGGCAGGTACACAACCTAGCGCGTTATTCGGGTATGGCCTTCCGGCTCCCAACCAGCTAAAACATAAAACCCTGTCGAATGGACTAATTGACTTAATTACAGGTATCCACTGATAATCAGTGTCCCAAGGAGAAATACATTCTTTGTCCTATCCTAAGAGATGATACCTTATGTTTTATCTAGTGTCTATCAGGAACCGTCAGACATGATCATTATTATGGATAACATCTGATGAAGGAAGAATCCCTTCTTCTGTTATCTGATTTATAGAAACTTATTAACCAAGTAGTCTTGATTGACTACATCATTATTATACTAGGAGGAAGTAATATGGAGTTAGTAAAAGAATTGCCTGAGATTTTCGAAGAATTTGCAGAGCAGAGGCAGAAATCATTTTTGGTCATGAAAGAGGTAAAAGATAAGGGGATACCGGTAATTGGCGCGTATTGTACATATTTTCCACAGGAGATCGCCATGGCTATGGGAGCTGTAACAGTCGGACTTTGTTCCACATCTGATGAGACAATCCCGATTGCAGAAAAAGATCTTCCAAAGAACCTTTGCCCGATGGTAAAAGCAAGTTATGGTTTTGCTGTAACTGACAAATGTCCATTTTTCTATTTTTCAGATGTGGTTGTCGGGGAAACAACTTGCGATGGAAAGAAAAAAATGTACGAGTTAATGAAAGAGTTTAAAAATGTGTACATTATGGAACTTCCAAATACGCAGAACGAATCAGCATTAGAACTTTGGAAAAAGGAGATTATACGATTCAAAGAATATCTTGAAGAGACATTTAACACAACAATCACAGAAGAACAGGTTCGCCATGCAGTTCATGTTGCTAACCAGGGACGGCTGGCGCTTCGCAGGTTTTATGAGACAATGAAAAATGATCCGGCGCCAATGGAAGGTTCCAAGCTTTTTAATGTTCTTTATGGAAGCCAGTTCAAATTTGATAAAGAAGCAATGCCGGCAGAAATCGATGCACTGACAGAAAAAATCATGAAAGAATACGAAGAAGGAGAAAAGCCAGAGAGACGAAAGAGAATTCTCCTGACAGGCTGCCCAAGCAGCGGTGCTCCGATGAAGGTTGTAAAAGCAATTGAAGAAAATGGTGGAAATGTCGTTGTATATGAGAACTGTGGCGGTGCGAAGTCAGTGGATCGCCTGATCGATGAAGATGCAGAAGACATTTATCAGGCAATAGCAGAACGTTATCTGGCAATTGGCTGTTCTGTCATGACTCCAGACACGAATCGTTATGAATTGTTGGAAAGATTGCTTGACGAGTATCAGGTAGAAGGAGTTGTTGAGATGACCCTTCAGGCCTGTCATACATATAACATTGAGGCAAAGAGCATCGAGAAGCGTGTAAAAGAAAAAGGACTTCCTTATATTCATATCGAGACAGACTACTCACAGGCAGATGTAGGACAGCTTGATACACGAATCGCAGCATTCCTTGAGATGATTTAAGGATACTACGAACATAAAAGAGTAGCATTTGCAGACAAAAAGCAGGTAACTTAGTGTTATCTGCTTTTGTCATGTCGGAAAGTGTGTTATTATATCAGATATGAGATGGCTCTCGCCTTTGCAGATGGCGAGCAAAAAATTCGAGGCATTCTTGAACAAAAGTTGTTCTATTGTCAGACCGATAAAAGGAGAGATTAGCATGCGAAAAAAAGAACTGGCTCTGGAAGTAATCCGTCGCCTGAAAGAAGAATATCCGGATGCGGATTGTACATTAGATTATGATGAAGCCTGGAAGCTTCTTGTCAGTGTACGTCTGGCAGCCCAGTGTACAGATGCGAGGGTCAATGTAGTCGTAGAAGATCTCTATGCAAAATTTCCAGATGTAAATGCACTTGCAGATGCGCCGGTGGAGGAGATAGAAGAGATCGTAAGACCGTGTGGACTTGGAAAAAGTAAAGCAAGAGACATCAGCGCATGCATGAAGATACTTCGGGATGAATATAATGGAAAAGTCCCAGATGATTTTGACAAATTATTAAAGCTCCCGGGAGTGGGAAGAAAGAGCGCGAATCTGATCATGGGGGATGTGTTCGGCAAGCCGGCAATTGTTACAGATACGCATTGCATCAGATTATGTAATCGAATCGGACTTGTAGACAAGATGAAAGATCCGAAAAAAGTAGAGATGGAATTGTGGAAGATTATACCACCAGAAGAAGGAAACAGCTTTTGCCACAGACTGGTTAACCATGGAAGAGAAGTATGTACAGCCAGAACAAAACCTTATTGCGATAAATGCTGCCTCCAGGACATTTGTAAGAAAGTGGATGTGAAATAATATGGCAAATGTAATAGATGTGTTAGATGAATTACAGAACCGGGCGTTAAAAGAACCAGAACTTAAGGAACGGCTTAAGAACACAAAGAAGGAAAAAGAACCGCTTAGTGCATTTTGCAGAGTCTGTCAGGAGCTGGGATATGAAATTTATGAAATGGATATTATTTGCGCAGGAGAGGAATTCCATGCTGCTATGAAAAGAAGTACGAATGGTGGGGGAGAAAATTCACCAATGCTTGCCGGAGAAGATGATTTTTACGAATTATTTATGGCAAATTTGAAATAAGAAATGGAGAATTGTAGATGATAGGAACTGGAAGGATACATGTATATTACGGAGAAGGAAAAGGAAAAACGACAGCAGCTATGGGATTAGTGCTGCGTGCGGCAGGAAGTGGTCTGGATGTTCTGATGTTCCAGTTTTTAAAAGACAACTCTTCCAGTGAACGTGTTATTTTGGAGCAGATCCCGAATGTGACCTGTCTGCCGGGAAAAGATCGTGTGAAGTTCGTTAGCAAGATGAATGCAGACGAAAAAGCAAGATTAAAGCATTATAACAATAAAGCACTGGATGAGATTATAAAATTTTGCGGTCCATTTGATGTACTGGTACTGGACGAAATATTATGTGCAGTGCAGCTGGGCGTATTAAGTGAAGAAAAGCTGGTAGAGTTTCTGGAGCACAAACCACGTGGTCTGGAAATTGTGCTGACCGGTCATGTTGTCTCAGATAAAGTGCTGGAGCTTGCTGATTATGTAACCGAGATCCGAAAAGTCAAACATCCATATGATCAGGGAATTACAGCAAGAGAAGGAATTGAATATTAAGAAAAACCAGTGGATATCATAGAGGGGAGTCTTCAGCCTCGAATATCATTTATTAAGTTTTCGTGAACAGACCCACAAGTGAAGTGGAGTGTGTTATAATAAACAAGTACGAATTTTTCTCTTCAATATGGAGAGGAGAAGTGAAATATGGAGCGTGTAATAAAGAATTATGAAGATGTCGATAGTTGGAAAACGGTTATGTTCTTATACCAGTCGGCATTAAAAGAAGTCGGAACAAAACTGGAGATATTGAATGATGAATTTCAACATGTTCATCAGTATAATCCGATTGAACATATTAAGACAAGAGTAAAGACAGCAGAGAGTATCGTAAAGAAACTGAAACGTTACGGATATGAGACTTCCATAGAGAATATGGTAAAGTATATCAACGATATTGCAGGTGTGCGGCTCATTTGTTCCTTTACATCAGACATTTATCGTCTTGCAGAGATGATTGGTAATCAGAGCGACTTGAAGGTTCTGTCCATCAAAGATTATATCAAGAACCCGAAAGAAAGTGGATATAAGAGTTATCATATGCTGGTGTCTGTGCCGATTTTCTTGTCTGACAGTGTTGTTGATACAAAAGTTGAGATACAGATTCGGACCATTGCCATGGATTTCTGGGCAAGTCTGGAACATAAGATATATTATAAATTTGAGGGAAATGCACCGGATTACATCAGCCGGGAGTTGCGGGAATGTGCGGAGATGGTATCTTCGTTAGATGACAAGATGTTGTCACTCAACGAGGCAATCCAGACGTGTGTCCTGGAGCAGGAAGAGAAAGAAAATCGTACGAATGAAGAAAGTCTGAGTTAATATACTCAGGCTTTCTTTTGGGAAAGTGCTACTTTCAGGAAATAATTGGAAAATGCTACTTCCAGAAAATGTTTGGGAAATACTACTTCCAGGAAATATTTGGGAAAGGGAAATATATGAAATATCAGAATATCCGAGTAGGACATTTTATCAGCCGTCCGAACCGATTTATTGCAAAAATAGAGATTGAAGGCGCAGAAGAGACAGTTCATGTAAAGAATACCGGACGATGTGCGGAACTGCTGGTACCAGGGGCAGAAGTCTATGTCCAGGACAGCCAGCAGGAAGCCGAAGGCTGGTTGTCAGATAATGAACTTTTACAAGGTGAAATGCAGATGGCGGTTAGTTCAAAATCTACGAATATTGGGAAAAAACGTAAGACGCGCTGGGACTTGATTGCTGTAAGAAAAGGGGATAGGCTGATTAATATGGACTCCCAGATTCCCAATAAAATCGTAAAAGAATGGCTGGAACAGGAAAAATGGAATCACAATCTGCACAACCAGAGTGGTCGAATTCATGGTATCACAAAAATTCAGCCGGAGTACACATATGGAAAATCAAGGATCGATCTCTATGTAGAAGCCCAGAATCGAAAAATTTTGATTGAAGTCAAAGGTGTAACATTAGAAGAAAATGGTGTTGTGCGATTTCCGGATGCCCCAAGCGAGCGCGCGGTAAAGCATGTCTATGAACTAAAAGAAGCATTAAAAGAAGGTTACGAATGCTATGTGTTTTTTGTAATACAAATGTCTGGCGTGCGTTATTTTACGCCGAACACGGACACACATCCGGAATTTAAAGAAGCACTTAAAGAGGCAGCAGAAGCCGGAGTACATGTAGTTGCTTACGATTGTTCGGTCAGAGAAGATGAAATCTGGATACAAGATCCAGTCCCGGTAATATTAGAAAACCCGGAATTGCATGAACTGAGCCAGGTGCTGGTACCATGGTATCAAAAAGCACGAAGAGATCTTCCATGGCGTCACACCACAGACCCATATCGAATCTGGGTTTCAGAAATAATGCTTCAGCAGACACGAGTAGAAGCAGTAAAGCGCTATTATGCAAGGTTCATGGAAGCACTTCCGAATGTAAATGCTCTGGCAAATGTTGAAGAAGACAAGCTCTTAAAATTATGGGAAGGCCTTGGATATTACAACCGTGTCCGGAATATGCAAAAAGCAGCCAGACAGATCATGGTAGATTACAATGGGACATTTCCAAAGACATATGAAGAAATTCAGTCACTCACCGGCATTGGCAATTACACTGCCGGAGCAATCAGTTCATTTTCCTTCGGACTTCCGTATCCAGCGGTAGACGGCAACGTTCTGCGCGTTATAACAAGAATCACTGCAGACGACAGCGACATCATGAAGCAAAGCACAAGAAAACAAATTGAAGAAAAACTTAAAAAAATTATTCCCAAAGATTGCGCAGGAGATTTTAACCAGGGACTCATTGAACTCGGCGCAATTGTGTGCGTTCCAAATGGAGAACCCAAATGCGAAGAATGTCCGGCAGCACCATTTTGCCAGGCAAGAATACAAGGAAAAATTCAGGAACTTCCAGTAAAAGAAAAAGCAAAAGCAAGACGAATCGAAAAAAAGACAGTACTCATCTTGCGAGATGAAGACAAGATCGCTATTTGCAAACGACCAGCAAAAGGACTTCTGGCAGGACTTTACGAACTCCCGAACATAGAAGAACACTTGAACAAAAAAGAGATAACACAGTATTGCAAAGAGATTGGACTCATGCCGATTCACATAAAAAAATTGCCCGCAGCAAAACACATTTTCAGCCACATCGAATGGCAGATGATCGGATATGATATACGCGTAGACGAATTGGAAAAAACAAACAACAAGAAATATCTTTTCATTCACCCAGAAGAAATTCAAAAAGAGTATCCCATCCCGTCAGCGTTCGAAAAGTATATGAAATTGATATAATTTTAATTGGGGACGGGGTTTTTTCAAAAAAACCCCGTCCCCAATTAAAATTTAACCTGTCCCAATTAAAATTGTCTTAATTGTACAAAAAAATCGTATTCCTTTTTCAAGGAATACGATTTGAGGTTACATATATTTAAGATCCATGTATGAATCCTGATTATAATCTTCCGCCGTTTTCGCGCATATTAATATATTCTGCAACGGAACGGTCAAAACTGCTGATGTGGCGATAGAACCACTTTACTACATGTTCTTCTACCTTCTGAACGAATGCATCGGAAGGACCTTCTTCTTCCTGGAGCATTTCATTCAACTCTTGAATCGTCTGTTTGAATTCTTCGTGTTTTGCATGGTGTTTGTCGTAATCCGGATAACAGACTTCTTTCTGAAGTGCTTCTTCATCGCCAAAGTGTGTGTCTGTGTACTTGGCAAGGTAGTCTAACATCTTTATTGCACTTATTTTTCCTTCGCCTGCTTCACAACTGTCGAGGAGTTTGTTGATTCGACCGATTAATTCTTCGTGCTGTGAATCGATTAATTCGTTTCCGGTAATCAGATCATCTGTAAATTCTGCTCTCATATTTATTCTACCCCTTCTTTCGTGTGTATATCAAACAGGAGACATCTCCTGTTTTAACCAAATATTAAATCAATTGCTGTGAAAGTTTTGTCTCTTTCTTTTCCTGCGTTGCATATACAAATGGATAAATCATACATGCCATTGCAAGGGCAGCGATCACATCTGTGATGGAATGCTGTTTCAAAAATACTGTAGAGAAAATAATCAAAATTCCAAGTACATAGGAACTAATTTGAACTCCGCGGTGCTTTTTCAGGGATGTGCTGTGGGCAATTGCTGCCATAGCTCCGATAGAGTTATAAACGTGAATACTCGGCAGCACATTGGTCGGGGTATCCACCGAATATATCATCCGCACCAAATCCGTGAAGATATTTTCCCGTGGAAATGTGACCGGACGCAGGTTCAGTCCATTCGGGAAAATGGTACAGACAATGAGGAAAATGGTCATACCGCTGCACAGAAATGCTGCCAGCCGGTAAAAGTCTCTGCGGTTCGTAAAGAAAAAGTATGCACCGGTTACGGCGAGAAATACGAACCATAATAAGTATGGAATAATAAAGTACTCGACAAATGGGATATAATCATCCAGTGGTGAGTGGATGAGATAGTGGATTGTCTGACGCTTTTCCAGGTAGCAGAACCATGGCATATAAATCAGACCATATAACAGAACCCATGCATGCCGGTACTTCAGAATCAACGATTTCATTTTGGATATCGCTTTCATATGAATCCCCTTTTCAAACGAATAAATCTTAATCAGGTTACGTTCTTTTGTTTCAAACGGATAAATCTTAATCAGGTTACGTTCTTTTGCTTCAAACGGATTATAACATGAAATCATCTGTGCAACAAGAAAGTTCACTATTTGTTAATAATTTTTACCGGATTTTCAAAAATCTGAATATCGTATTCCTGTTTCCCCTCGTGGATAGCGTCTTTTGTGCGAAGTGTCCACACTGCAATGGTTGTTCCGGAGAAAATGCGCAGCAATGTCACCGTGAGTTTGGGCAGGTCAGTTAATTTATAAGCAATAAAGTCCGGGCGCCCAAGAAAATTGCACCACAGATTTTCCACAAAGAACCGTAAAAACCAGGATACATCGGATTTCTCCTTTGTCAGTCTGGAAGATAATTGTCCTCTTAGGACTTCCGGAGCATTTTTCCGGAACCAGTACAGACCTTCTGAGTTAAAGGATTCAAGAAGAAATGCACCGTGGTAAGAGCGTAGCATTTCGTATGCTTTTTGGCAAATCTGCATGTTTCGTTCCGGAATTTTTAACTCTACAAGGAGTGGAACCTGGTCATTTACGAGTGCAAGCACATCGCGAAACAGCGGGATATGTTCTTTTGTACCAAGAAGCGTACATTTTGTCAGCTCCGCAGCAGTCAGATCCTCCGGACGTTCCGGCCGTCCGCAGACACGTTTCAGGTCATCATCGTGGAAGACGACCAACTCACCGTCGCGTGTCAGATGAAGATCCAGTTCAATTCCGTAATTTTTTTGAATTGCGGCGCGAAAAGCTGACATGGAATTTTCCGGAATTCCGTGAGTCTTACTGTGAAGCCCTCTGTGGGCGAACATAATTCCATGAAATGCTTTCATGCGCTTTTGTCTGGACATTTCCGGGAAAATCGCAAAACAATATAATAATATGAAAAGAATCAACAGTATGATGACAACATGCATGAAAAAATGCCTCCTTTATTGTTTCATATCATTAAGAGCGGATGAATCGGATCCGGTCCGGCTCCAATGCAAATGTAGCGGTGTCGGAGCGAAGATCAGCCTCACCATCCGTGTGTACAGGCAGAACCTGCACGCTTTCAATTTTAGCACTTTTGCACTGGTAGGTATAGATTCCTTTAAATTTCGTGTGTTTTCCCTTATATGCGGTCGGCAGCAGACAGAGAATCTTGAATTTGCTTAAGCCAGACACGACAATAATATCCAGCAGATCGTCTTTGGGATCCGCTTTCGGACAGAATTCAAAGCCGCCGCCCTCGTATCTCTGGTTCATAGCTGCAATAAAATATACTTTTGGAAATGTAATCGGCTTTTGATCATCCAGTGTAATCCGCATGGATTTTGGATTGGAAATCAAAAGCAAATGGAGCGCAATGGCAGTATAGGAAAGCTTCCCAAGTTTACATTTATTCAGGAAATGCTTCAGTTTCGAAGACAGATTATTGTGGTAGCACACATCTGCATCAAAACCGATTCCGGAACTGACGGCGTAGCGTCTCTCTATTTGTGGTGTTTTCAAAAGTCCCACATTAATGTACGCGTAGTCTGTGGGATTTAAGATATGTAAGAGGGCTTTCGTCGGATCTTTTGTCAGCTTCATAGACCTGGCAAAATCATTTCCAGAGCCAATCGGGATATAAGCCAGGGTCAGCTTTGTGAGATCACGAATTCCGTCAACAACTTCGCCGATAGTGCCATCTCCGCCAAGAACGACCAGCGTGTCAGCATCGGTGTCACAGATTTGCGCAGCAAGCTTGGTACCGTGTCCCGGACGTCTGGTGAAATAAATCTGATAATCGATATGTCTTTCTTTTAATATAAGTTCTAATTGTTCCCAAATCTTAAGACCGAGGCCGGATCTGGAATTCGGATTTACGATAAATGCATACATAGTCGTTCCTCCACCTAATCTTTTGTGTTTGAATTCAAGAATGCCTCGGCATTCTTGCTGCGAGGTGCGCGTCATGCAATTGCATGACATACTTCTACTGCGCACCGCTGCAATCCTGCCGGAGGCTATATCAGCTGGGGGATTGACTCCCACCACTGATACCAGTTTTTTTCACAACCTATAGGACGCCACTGAAAAAGTGGTCGTAAAATCATATATCTGATATAATTAAGGTATCATAATTGTCGGAGGTTGAAATGTTATCATCCCAACTTAAACTTAGCCTTAGTTATTATTCAGATTTATATGACATGATTGTTCCAAAAGATCATATTCTAAGAAAAATCAGGGAATTGGTCGATTTTTCTTTTATATATGATGAATTAAAAAATAAATATTGCCTTGATAATGGACGTAATGCAAAAAACCCTATATTGCTATTTAAATATCTGCTTTTAAAATATCTTTATAACCTTTCTGATAATGGTGTTGTTGAAAGATCACGATATGATATGTCTTTTAAATACTTTCTGGAATTAACGCCAGAAGAAGAGGTTATCCATCCCAGTCTTTTAACCAAATTCAGAAAGCAGCGTTTAAAAGATGAAAATATACTTGATCTGCTCATAAATAAAAGTGTAGAACTTGCCATAAATCAAGGTGTTTTAAAAAGCAATACTATAATTGTTGACTCAACTCATACAGAAGCCCGTTATCATAAAACTACTCAGAGAGAAATGTTGAAAAAAGCCTCTACTTCTTTAAAAGCAGCTTTAAAAGATTCTGATAAAGACATTTATCTGCCAGATGAACCTGAAAAACGAGCTTCTTTAGATGAGTATAATGAATACTGTCATGAATTATTAAACACAGTTCAGGAAAGTCCGTATTCAGAACTGCCAACGATTAAAGAAGAATCTTCTATGTTATCCGAAATTTTGGATAATCAGATTGATTGTTATGATCAATCCATTGATCCGGATGCCCGGATTGGCCATAAAACGGTCAATTCTTCTTTTTACGGATACAAAACTCATTTGGCCATGACAGATGAACGGATCATCACAGCAGCAACAATCACATCCGGTGAAGCATTTGATGGTCAGGAACTTCCAGTACTGGTTCAAAAAAGTAAAGCAGCAGGTGCAACCGTTAATGAAGTAATAGCAGATACCGCATATTCCACACTGGAAAATTTAAAAGATGCACAAAGCAATGACTATAAATTAATTTCAAAGCTTAACCCGAGCATCATAAAAGGGACTCGTTCAGAGGACGGCTTTATCTTTAATAAAGATGCGGATACCATGCAGTGCCCAGCGGGGCATTTGGCTATAAAATATCGAATTGACAAACGTAGTAATCAGAAAAAGAATACACGTATCAAATATTTTTTCGATATTAATAAATGCCATGTCTGTCCTTATCGTAATGGCTGCTATAAAGAAAATGCAAAAACGAAAACGTATAGTATCACTATTAAATCGGATTATCATAAAAATCAAGAGGCGTTTCAAAAAACACAATATTTCAAGGAACGTTTCAAAACCCGCTATATGATAGAGGCAAAAAATAGTGAATTAAAAAATATACACGGATATAGTCGTTGTGATGCTGCTGGACTATCAAATATGCAACTTCAAGGAGCAGTATCAATATTTGCAGTCAATTTAAAACGAATTTTAAAACTAAAGGGAGAAGTCTGCCCAAATGAGGAAAAATAGGAAAAATCATCTCTCAAAAGGGTAGATTTTGCATCTCTCAAAACACTATTTTAGCAATATTTTATTATCAAGGAACATTTTTACACATATTTGACGCCCTGTGGGACTAAACTTACCACTTTTTCAGTGGCGTCCCCTATAGAGGTGGGAGTCATCTCCCAGCTGATATAATTCTAGTGTATCATTATATTGCCGGAATGTCCTGCTTAATATTTGAAAATCCTTGAATTCAATCATTGTTTCGTGGTGGGATCTCGATGATAGTTGTAGTTCATTTAGACCAGAAAAACAAGAGTATTTTAAAAATATAGATAAAATCTATAAGTTACCTGCTATATAATAATAAGCAATTGGATTTTTTTTGCAACCTGGACTATAATACAAACATAAAGATATTATTGTTGGCATTAAGAAATGCCATTTCCCTTCTAAAATAGAAAGAACCTTTAAGAACGCTCACTTAAAGGTTCTTTTTATGTCTGCAAATAAAGTTCACTGCAACAAAATGCTTATTTCCAATAAAATGTTTGTTCTCAATAAAATATTTGTTCTCAATAAAATATTTGTATTTAATAAATTCATTGCTGACTGTTGATTCCATAATGATAAAAAATGATGCTGCACGAAAAAAATGCTTTTGAAACATTTGTATTTTTCGTACAACATCAGTTGTTAGAAGACTCCATTCATATAAGATTCCAGGGAACGTTTCATATTTCCCTCAAAATCTGCGTTCCCCTCTTTCAGGCACCATTCGAAAACATTTCCAATAACGATCATACGAATATCTGTCGTGATATCCTCAATATCCTGATTCGGGGAAATGATTCCGGCACCGATACATTTCTGCAGATAATTGTGTACAGTCACAATCGGGTACGGACGTTCGGTACGGATCAATGGGTTCAGAGACTGGTTTTTTGGAGTATAATAATTCGCCATAAATTCAACGCCGAGTTCCTGGCAATAATGCACATAATTCAGGTAGACATATACAATGGCAGATTTAACTTCATCAGCACTCTTTGGTATATCAAGAAGATCTGGGTTAATATTCGGCTGCTCTTCAATATAGTAGGAAAGCAGATCATCTTTAGTCTTAAAATGATGATAAAAACTTCCGTTAGAAACGCCGGCTTCTTCACAGATATTTTTGATAGAGAGCGCTTCATATCCGTGCTTCTGCAAAATGTGTTTTGCAGCCCGGAAAATCTTAGCTTTCGTCTCTTTTGACTTCACTTGCTGCTTCGATAATATTTCACTCATTTTCTTAAAAATCCCTTCGGTTTAATTCTATGCGTAGTATAACATAGAAGGAGAAAATTATCAAGAAAACAGAGCAGACTCTGTTTATACACTTTTTATAGGAACTTTTTATCTCAGTCGAGAAGACTCCAACCTCTTCAGGTGGTGAGTAATAGCAAATTTGTCTCAGTGGGAGTCCAATCTCCGACTGAGATAAACGCTCCGCGAGGATGCGCAGTGATTCTGATAGGAATATGTCAGCTTCTCTGACCAGAATCACGCGCCAAGTCTCACGGACGTTCGACTTGAAATAAACTGCTTCTACAAAGCTTTTCTAAAAAAATGCAAAATGTTTTTCAGCCAATATTTCAGCAAAATGTGAAAATATGTTTCAGCAAATATTTCAGCAAAATGTGAATACAGAATAGGAAGATGCGTTAAGGATTGCGCCAAGGATTTTTGAAAATGTTGTAAATAAAAAGTAGTTCGAGTATAATAATGCAATATGATGCTGCTTTTTGATACAGGCATCACGATAATGGAGAAAGGATACTATATATGGATATTAATCAGAAGATAACAGAAGAACTCGGTGTGAAACTCTGGCAGGTCGAGGCAGCGGTGAAGCTGATCGACGAGGGAAACACAATTCCATTTATTGCCAGATATCGAAAAGAAGCAACCGGAACGCTGGATGATGAACAGCTCCGTAAATTATATGAAAGACTCGTTTACCTGCGCAATCTGGAAGAAAAGAAAGAACAGGTATTAGCGTCCATCGAAGAGCAGGGAAAACTTACTGAAGAACTGAAAAAGCAGATTCTGGAAGCACAGACTCAGGTTGTTGTAGAAGACCTGTATCGTCCGTATCGGCCAAAGAGACGGACTCGCGCGACCATCGCAAAAGAAAAAGGACTGGAGCCTTTGTCCACACTGATCATGCTGCAGAAGACAAAAGAGTCTTTAGAGGAAGTTGCAAAGCAATATATAAATGAAGAAAAAGGCGTGGCAAATGTACAGGAAGCGTTGGAAGGTGCCAGAGATATTATCGCTGAGAATATTTCCGATGAGGCGGATTATAGAAGCTGGATCCGGAAGCAGACGATGCAGAAAGGACATATCATTTCCAGTGCAAAAGACGAGAAGGCAGAGTCTGTTTATGAGAATTATTATGAATTCGATGAGCCGGTGAACCGTCTGGCTGGATATCGCACGCTGGCACTAAACCGTGGCGAGAAAGAAAAATTCCTGACCGTGAAAATCGAGGCACCGCAGGAGGACATTCTCCGGTATCTGGAAAAGAAAATTATCCATGGTGAAAACCTGAGTACAACACAGATTCTCAAAGAAGCAATCGAAGACAGCTACAAGCGACTCATTGCTCCGGCGATCGAGCGCGAAATCCGAGGTGAATTGACCGAAAAAGCAGAAGATGGAGCCATCGAAGTATTTGGCAAGAATTTAGAACAGCTTCTCATGCAGCCTCCAATCGTGGGACACACAGTTCTTGGCTGGGATCCGACATTCCGTACCGGCTGCAAACTGGCTGTCGTAGACCCAACCGGAAAAGTTGTAGACACTACCGTCATTTACCCTACAGCACCGACGACACCACAGAAAATCCAGGCTGCAAAAGACACGTTAAAAAAACTCATTGCAAAATATAATATCAGCCTCATTTCCGTTGGAAACGGAACAGCTTCACGCGAGTCCGAGATGATCATTGTAGACCTTCTGAAAGAAATTCCACAGAAAGTACAGTACATCATCGTAAATGAGGCGGGAGCTTCCGTATATTCTGCAAGTAAACTTGCAACCGAAGAATTCCCGAACTTTGATGTTGGACAGAGAAGCGCAGCGTCCATCGCAAGAAGACTGCAGGACCCACTGGCAGAACTAGTAAAAATCGATCCGAAATCCATCGGAGTCGGTCAGTACCAGCACGACATGAACCAGAAAAAGTTAAATGATACATTGTCCGGAGTCGTAGAATCTTGTGTAAACCGCGTAGGCGTAGACCTGAACACAGCTTCCGCACCACTGCTTTCCTACATATCCGGCATTACCTCAGCCATAGCGAAAAATATTGTGGCATACCGGGAAGAACAAGGAAGATTCGAGACAAGAAAGCAACTCCTAAAAGTAGCAAAATTAGGACCAAAAGCATTTGAACAATGCGCCGGGTTCTTACGCATTCAAAATGGGAAAAATCCACTGGACACAACAAGCGTACATCCAGAAAGCTACGAGGCAGCAGAAAAACTCCTGAAAAAACAAGGATTTACCACCGAAGATATCTGCGCCGGTAAACTGGCAGGCTTATCCCTCACCATCAAAGACTACAAAAAACTCGCAGAAGAACTGGAAATCGGAGAAATTACACTGCGCGACATCGTAAAAGAACTGGAAAAACCAGGACGCGACCCACGAGACGAGATGCCAAAACCAATCCTCCGCACAGACGTCCTGGAAATGAAAGATTTAAAAGAAGGCATGATCTTAAAAGGAACCGTCCGAAACGTAATCGACTTTGGAGCATTTGTAGACATCGGAGTCCACCAGGACGGACTTGTACACATATCCCAGATGACAAACAAAAAATTCATCAAACATCCACTAGAAGTCGTCAGCGTAGGAGACATCGTAGACGTCAAAGTCATGAGCGTAGACTTAAAGAAAAAAAGAATACAACTCACCATGAAAGATGTGTAAGTATTTAAAACAATTTAATTGGGGACGGGGTTTTTTCAAAAACAATGTCATTAAGTTAAGGATTTTAGTAGTGTGAAAAGTAGTTTTTTACTTTTTGCACTACTTTTTTTGCCTAAAAGCTTGACAAAACTTCACAAAAGTGTGGCGAAGCCATTTGAATATATTCTTTTTTAGGAGGTTCAAATGGCAAATATTTCTTTTATTGTAAAGCAAAAACTGGAGTCTGCTATAAAAATATTATGCAGAGATTTTTCATCACACGTAAAGCGTCCGGGAAAAGACTTTTCTAGGAATCGTAAACTTCCATTTGAAGAGGTGATTCGATTCCTTCTCCCTCTGCAAGGACAATGTATGGATCAGGAATTATTCCGCCACTTTTCAAAGAAACCACTCTTCTTTTCAACAGACTATTCGGGTATTCCGCATAGTTCCGCTATGATTCAGGCTCGGCAAAAACTTTCAGATTCTGCAATGCCGGCCTTGTTCCATTCGTTTACAGAGACTTGTAAAAAAGGTGCGCTTTTCCAGGGTTACCAACTTCTGGCAATAGATGGTTCCCAGTTTTCTGTCCCGGAAAATCTAAAAGAACCACTATGCTGGCGTAAGATACCCAATATCTCAAAGGGAAGAAATGTGATACATTTAAATGCTATGTACCATCTTCAGAGTGGTATTTTTGAAGATGTCGTTTTTCAGCCAATCTGTGAATGTAATGAGCATAAAGCCCTGGCTCAAATGGTAGACCGCCGGTCTTCTGCGTTTCCTGCTATTTTTATGGCTGATCGGGGATACGAAAGTTATAATACTTTCGCCCATATAGAACAAAAAGGGGATAAATACGTGGTTCGGGGAAGAGAATCAGGTACAGGTATCTGTTCTGGTCTGAATCTTCCTGATACAGAAGAATACGATATCGAAAAAGAACTTTATATCTGTAAAAAACATAGCAAAAAAGTAAAAACAAGCCCACGAAAATATAAACGAATTCGCAGTGATGCAACATTTGATTTTTTCACAGACGATTGTGAGGAATATCGATTAAATCTTAGAATTGTAAAAATAAAACTCTCTGAAACCACAACTGAAGTACTGTTTACAAATCTTTCTAAAGAGGAATTTTCGGCAGATGATTTAAAACGGTTATATCATATGCGCTGGGGAATTGAAACTGCATTTGACCAGTTAAAATATGCGCTTGGCGCTGCATCTGTTCATTCTAAGAACTCAGAATTAATCATACAAGAATTGTATGGAAAGCTAATTATGTTCAATTTTTGTAAAACTATAGTTGGTGGAATTTCGGTAAAACAGCAGGAATACTGGAAATATGAATATAAATTGAATATAAAAATGGCAATGTGTATTTGTAGAGAATTCTGGTGCTCCCAGACTTTAGCAGCACCAGAGGTTGAAAAAATGTTGCTGAACTATCTTGTCCCCATAAGGGATAACCGGACTTTTCCACGAGATACGGTTAAAAAGTCAGCAATAGCATTCAACAGTAGGATAGCATAAGATTGTAAAAATGAAAATAGGAACCATGAGAAAGCAGGGATTTTTCGCTGCTTACTTGTAGTATCCTTGAAAAACAAGAAGCCTTGACAATCCATAAAAAAGAAGTGTCAAAGCCTCAATAATTACAATTTTATCCTTAACTTAATGACATTGTTTTGAA
>PVML01019665.1_pt1 | contig 111464 bp, 91 predicted proteins | sample 1853371 | NCBI WGS metagenome assembly PVML01 (sample SAMN08533508, study PRJNA380276) | Human gut metagenome, whole genome shotgun sequencing project. | isolation source: participant 1, chromium library | host: Homo sapiens | collected 2017 | reverse complement strand
GGAATGGTATCGTGTGCGCCATGGATACCGAGCGGCCGAGATGCAGCGCGTAAGCCAGCGCCATGCCCGCCTGTGGCAGCTCTACGCTCGTCTCCTCCAGAAGCGTCGCCACCCCGGCAGGTTGCGGAGCTTCCGCCGCGTTGTCGAACGCGAGAGCGCCTTCGAACGCTTCGAGCAGGTCGGCTGTGCTGGAGAACAGGAAGAACGTCGGTTCGCCCAGCAGAAACGCCAGTTCGTCTCGCTCCGCGCAAGAAAGGTCGTCGTCCACGGCGACGATCCATCCTTTTTCGCTCTCGACCAGCGGCAGCGCGGCGAACCGATCCGCCGCGGCGAACGGCATGCGATCCATCAGCTCCAGAAGCACGAGGTCGGGCTGTGCACGCACGTACATCGACTGCTGCTGCAAGGCGTAAGCCTGCGTGAGGTGCCTCTCTTCGACCAATCCCTGCCTCAGCAGCTCCTGCCCCAACCGCACGCCGCGCGCACGCGCCGATCCCACGGCGTCTTCCAGATGCCCTGGCTCCACGAAACCCCTCTCCAGCAGCGCGTCGCCCAGAAGGCGCCGATAGCGTTCGAGCACCGAAGCGGGGAGAAATTCGTGGTCGGTCTTGTTCCATGCGGGACCTTCCTGCGCAGACGTCGCATTCGAGGTTTGCGCCTCGTCTCCGTCCGTTGCAGGCTTTCTTTCGCCCTCCTCCTCTGCCGCGTTGCCCCGATGCTCGACGACCGGCGCGGCGGCCGCCTTGGCCTCTCGTCCGCGCAGCAGCACGTAGGCGATCTTCTGCCGCCATGCGCGAAACGTCGCGCACATGTTGATGAGGTTGCCCCATAGAAGCCTGAGCGGGAACAGCGGCGGCAGCAGGATGGAGAACGCCATCGTCTTCCAGCCGTACACGTTCGCCAGCGCGCGTCCGCGAAGCACCTGCCGTTCCACCATCATGAACAGCAGAAACACGCACATCCACCACGAAGGGCTGTGCAAGGGGTACATGACGGGCAGCTCCAGCTGCGGCGCGAACGTCTGCACGAGGAAGTACGCGAGCACGGCGTAGCCCGGCAGCAGCACGAAGTTCGCGAACTTCGCCTTGAGGCCCTTGTACAGAAACGTGCGCTCGGCGAACGTAAGCTCGCTTTTGCCGAACACATCGGCCATGCTCGCGCTCTGCATCGTGATGCCGTACACCCATCGCGCTTTCTGCCGCACCGCCGCCTTGAACGTCGACGGGAACAGCGAGCGCGTGGCGATGTAGTCCCACACGGTGCGCCCGCGCGCGTCGACGCGCGGCACCTTCTCAAGCACGTAGTGCACGCGGAAGCCGCGCATGCGCAAGGTGAGCGACAGCTTGTAATCCTCGGTCAGGCTGTTGCGCGGCAGCAGGTCCTCGTCGCGAAACGCGTCGAGGACGCGCCGGCCGATGGCGAAGCCCGTGCCCGCCGAAGGAACGAAGCCCAGCTCGTCGCGCATGACCATGGTGCGGAAGTGATGCTCGGCGAACTCGTCGGCGTAGGTGGACGAGGTCAACGTCTTGAAGAACAGCCGCAGCCGCGGCATGCGCTGCAGCGGGAACACGGGGAACTGGAGGGCGTCGTAGTCGTCGATCAAGTAGTTCGTCATCTTGAACTCGTTGGGGTGCACCACGTCCTCCGCGTCATGGATGGTGACGCTCGCGAAGCGCACGTCGCGCTCGGCCTCGTATTCCCGGATGGCCCGCACGGTATGGTTGATGTTGGCGGCCTTCGACGTGGGTCCGGGATCGTCTCCCACCACGCACACCACGGTGCCTCCATGGCGCACCTCGAGCGCGCGAACCACGGCCACGGTAGCCGCATCGTTGGGGTAGACGCCCAAAAACACCCGGTACAGCGAGCGCGGGTACTGCGCGGAGGCCACGAGGTTGTCCACCACTTCGCCCAGCACGGCGTCCTCGTGCCAGGCGGCGATGACCACGGCCAGCATCTTCGGCGGCTTCTCGTTGATGAGCGACAGCTTCACGCGCTTCTTGCCCGTGCCGCGAAACAGCGCGAACACGTCCCACAGCACGTCATCCGCGCCGAACACGATGAACGCGAGCGCAACGAAGAAGCCGATCCAATAGACGACCTGCTCGTCCATGCCCGCTTCCGCCTCCTTTCCTCGCCTCAGCTCATCTGCCAGCTTGCCCGCGTGAAAACGCCATCGTTGCAGTTCGTCCTCGGTCGATCTCCGAAGCGAGGCAGACGGCAAGCCCGCGCTACGATGCCGAGAAGCATCCGCGAGGAAGGAGCAGGTCATGGCCGGTAGGAAAGGCGCAATCGCGTTCGGTCTCGTGTACATCCCGGTGGAGCTGTTCACGGCGACGCAGGATGACGCCGTACGGTTCAACCAACTTGCCAAAGATAGCATGAAGCGCGTGCGATACGTGAAGACGTGCCCTGACTGTAAACGAGAGCTGAAACCGGAAGACATCGTGAAAGGCTACCAGTACGAGAAGGGCAAGTACGTAGTGGTGGACGACGAGGAGCTGGACGTCATCAAGACCGATGCCGATCGTGCTATGAAGATCGTGCAGTTCTCCGACATCGACGAGGTGCCGCCTCTCTACTTCGAGAAGCCCTACCAGGTGGTAGCCCAGCCCGGCGGCGAGAAGGCGCTCGAACTGCTTCGACGAGCCATGGTGGACGAAGGCAAGATCGCCATCGGCACGACGGTGCTGGGCAATTCGGAAACGCCCATCGCGCTCATCCCCCACGACGATGACCTGGTCATGATGACGCTGCACTATCAGAGCGAGGTTAAGGACATCCCCAAGACGCTCCAGCACCCCGACGTGGCCGACGAGGAGCTGTCCATGGCGAAGCAGCTGGTGGAGAGCATGACTGCGCCGTTCGATCCGAGCCGCTTCCGCAACACGTACCAGGAGAAGCTCATGCAGCTCATCCAGGACAAGATAGCCGGCAAGCAGATCGTGGCCGAAAGCCAAGAAGCCCAGCCGTCGAACATCATCAATCTCATGGACGCCCTGTCGGCCAGCCTCAAGGCGCGCGACGGCAAGGACGGCGAGCCGAAGAAGCCCGCTCCGGCGAAGAAACCCGCGCGCAAGCGGGCGTCGGCCTAGAGGCTCGCGACGGGAGAGGCCTCTTCGGCAACGCTCTCAGTCTGACGACGATTCGGGCCAGGTCTTCTCCACGAGCCAAACCGAACCGATGCCGACCGCGATGCCGATGACGGCGCCCGCCAGGATATCGGAGGGATAGTGCACGTACAGGTAGAGGCGCGAGAAGGCGATGAGGCATGCGACGGCCACGGCCGAGACCTTGAGCGCCAGCACGCCTCTGCCCTTCCCCGGCAGACAGCACAGCGCCGCGGCAGCGGCGAACGACACCATGGAGTGGTTCGAGGGGAACGAATCGCCCGACGGCGGCGGGATGAGCAGACCGGCGAACTCGTAGGCGACGAACGGCCGTGCGCGCCCGAACAGCGGCTTCAGCACGAACATGCCGAGGATCGCGGTCGCGACGACGGCCAGGAGTACGGCTACGCCCCACCTGCGGTACCTCGGCTGCGCGACGAGCACGGCGCCGGCGACGAGCCACACGAGGGCGAGGTCTCCCAGATGCGTGGCCAGCAGCATGATCTGGTCGAGCAGCGGCGTGCGCAGATGCTGCTGGATGGCGTCGAGAACGGCGATGTCCACGCGAGGCTCCTACGAGCGGGGCGCGCCGGAGTCCAACCACGCGAGAAGCCCCGCGCAACCGGCCAGCACGTCGTCGTACGTGACGTTGAAATCGCCTGTGTACCAAGGATCGGCCACGTCACGCGCGGAATCGGCGAACTCGAGCAGCTTGAAGCAGCGGCCCTCCGCAGCCCGTCCCAGCTGGCGACGCATGTCGCGCATGTTCGCCTCGTCCATGCCTACGAACAGGTCCCATTCGTCAGCATCGGCGCGGCGCAGGCGACGGGCGGTCTTGCCGGAGCAATCGATGCCCTGCGCTTCCAGCACGGCGCGGGTGCCGTGATGCACGGGGCTGCCGATCTCGTCGTCGTGCGTGGCTGCCGACCCGATGACGAAGGCGTTGGCCATGCCTCGGCGCGAGACGAGATCCTTCATCACGAACTCAGCCATGGTTGAACGGCATATGTTGCCGTGGCACACGAATAGGATGCGATGCGGCGCGCTCATCGGCTCTCCCCCTCCTCGGGTTCGAGGACTTCGAGGTAGCGTTCGTACAGCTCGGGCACGGCGCGCTTCAGGCTGACCGGCTTGAACGTTTCAGCATCAACGAGGCAATGGGTGCTCCGTCCCGTGCAGCAGGGCTTCTCGACGTCGAGATCCTGGCCTTCCCGGAACACCTCGTAGGCGTATACGGTCTTCGTCGGGCGCGAGGACACTACGCGCGTGCGCACGACGGCCGTGTCGCCGTAACGCAAAGGCGCGCCGTAGTCGCATTCGAAATGCGTGACGGGCGACAGGTAGCCCGTCTGCTCGATATGGTCGTACGGAAACCCGATAGCCTCGAGGAACCGCGTGCGCGCATCCTCGAAGTACAGCAGATAGTTGGCATGGTAGACGATGCCCATCATGTCGGTCTCCGCATAGCGTATGGTGATTGGCGTGCAAACCCGCATGGCTTCGCTGTCCGTCCTTTGCAATCGGCTACAATGTTCGCATGAGGAATATCGTAACGTATATGGCCGAAGAGCAGCGCACCTTCGCGGAATCACCGTTTAACCCCGTCGACTCGCTTGTGTTCGCGACGCTCGCGTACTTCAACTACGAGGTGGCGCCCGGCGTCGACCTCGCTTCCCCCGACGGCGTCCTGCTGCACGACGTGGTGATGCTGTCCGATTGGGAAGCGCTCACCGCGCACAGCTGGATGGAGGACGCGAAGGACACCGAGGCGTTTCTGCACGTCCTGTCGGCAAGCCGCCGCATGCGCGACGTGCGCGCCTCGTTCTATGCCAACGAGCGATCGGAGATCGTGGAAAAGCAATTCTCCGCCGTCACGCTGACGTTCCCCGCCGCCGACGGCGAGGTCGCCTACCTCGCGTATCGCGGCACCGACGGCAGTTTCGCCGGTTGGAAGGAAGACTTCAACCTCTGCTTCAAGGAAGTGATCCCTTCCCAATGCACGGCGGCGGCGTACCTGTCGGGCGTGGCGTCGGCGCTCGCCTGCCCGCTCATCGTCGGCGGGCACTCCAAGGGCGGCAACCTCGCCGAGTATGCTGCGCTCGTAGCCGACGAGAGCGCCTTCGAGCGCTTGCGCGGCGTGTTCAACCACGACGGGCCGTCGTTTCTGGACGATCCTTCGCCGCGCATCGACGACGATCGATTCCACGCCCTGCTGCACAAGACCGTGCCCGAGTCGTCGGCGTTCGGCATGATCCTCGAGCGCCGCGCCGACTACCGCGTGGTGCGATCCTCGGCTATGTCGGTGTTCCAGCACGAGCCTTTCACCTGGTTGACCGAAGACGACGACTTCGTGTACCAGGAGGCGCTCAACCCCTCCGCCGTGTTTTTCGACGAGGCGCTTGACGCGTGGCTGCGTAGCAAAGCTCCCGACGAGCGCGAGCGCTTCATCGACACCATCTACGAGCTGTTCGCCTCCACCGAGGCCGGAACCTGGAGCGAGTTCCAAACCAAGCTGTTCGCGAACACGAGGCAGCTTTTAGGTGCGCGCTCGAAGCTGGACGCGGAGACGAAGAGCTTCATCTGGCAGACGCTGGGCTCGCTCGGAGGCATACTCAAGGACGAGACCGTCAAGCGCTTCAAGCCCGCCCCGCCCACCTGGCTTCCCCGACGCCGCGAAACGTACGACCCCGAGAAAGGAACCGAAGCATGACCGCTAGCGCGTACGGACGACTGACCCCCCGCATGGCCTGGCAGCTGGCCGCGCCGCATACCTGGCCGGCCGCCATCCTGCCCGTGCTCGTCGCCGCCGCGGCGGCGGCCGTTACCTCCTTCAGCATCTCGGCGACCATGGTATGCGTGCTGCTAGTCATCTGCGTGCTCATGCAGTCGGCGGTGAACACGTTCAACGACTACTACGATTACGTGAAGGGCGCCGACTCGGCCGACGACAACGTCGACCCGACCGACGCGGTGCTGGTGTACAACAACGTGAACCCGCGCGCGGCGCTGGCTCTGGCCGTCGGGTTCCTCGCGGCGGCGTTTCTGCTGGGGGCGTACGTGATCTGGATCGCCGGATGGATCCCGCTCGCCATCGGCGCGGCGGGCGCCGTCGTCGTGGTGCTGTACTCGGCGGGCAAGACGCCCATCTCGTACCTGCCCATCGGCGAGCTGGTCAGCGGGTTCGTGATGGGCGGGCTCATTCCGCTGGCGTGCTACCAGGCGCTTTCCGGCACGTTCGACCTCCGTGCGCTCTTGTGGGCCGTGCCCACCATCCTGGGCGTGGGGCTCATCATGTTCACGAACAACACGTGCGACGTTGAGAAGGACGTGGAATCGGGACGCCGCACGCTGTCGGTGCTGCTGGGACGCGAGCGGGCGCGCAAGCTGTATCACGGCGTCGTGTACGCCTGGGTGGCCGCCATCGTCGTGCTCGTGGCTGCGTTCTTCACGAACGGGCTTCTGGTGATGCCGTTCATGCTGCTGGCAAGCTATCCCCTGCTCAAGGCGCTGCTGGGCAACCCGTTGGCGCCGCAGGCCCGCATCGGCGCCATGGCGCAGGTGTGTAGCGCGAACATCGCATTGGGCGCGTTCTACGCGGCGGCCATCCTGGCAAGCGGCATCGCGGTCGCGCTCTAGCGGAAGGAACGGGATCTCATGGAAGCGACCGTCGCGGCGGGGCTGTAGCGACTCGGGCCGATCTGCCTCGCTCGAAGCACGACGACGCGAGCTCCCTCGACGGGACTGCGGCGATTTCTCGGATCGCGAGGGCAAGCCGCTTCTTTCCGCTTGTGCCCTTCCGAGCAGCCCGCCGTCCTCGAAAAGGCGAGAACACATCGAATTCGGAAGAAATCGCGTACCCTGCAAGAAAGCGAATTCGATGACAAGAACGGATCTTTCCATTGAACAGGCCGTATGCGGAAGCGAGCACGCCAACACGTCTGCTATCCGTTTGAAAACTTCCGAATCCGATGATTTTTCGCCAACGGAGGCGCTTTCGGATGCACCGAGGGGAGGACTCGAGATGCTCGGCGGGAAGGCGCCTCCGACGCGAGCCCCCGAAACATCGTGCTCGCACGACGCACCGTGCGAGAGACCCTTCCGCTTTCGGGACATCTCGCGTCACGTGGTGGTCGGAAGGGCCGTGCATGCCGTATACTTCCAAGGACGTGAAAACGACGAGGCGGGAGACGCCGCCCGGGGCTGCGGCTACGATGCGGCAACGGCGACGGACGCCGCTTGCGAGGAACAAAGGAGAATGCGGATGGAGATCGCTCGTTTGGTTCTAGGCGTGTTGCTGCTGGTCGCGTTCGCGCTGCTGACGGTGCAGCTGTACAACGGGCGCTGGCTGTTCCTCATCGCCAAGCCCGAGAAGACGAAGAAGGGCACGTTCTTCCCCGAAGGAACCGCTAATACGGGAAAGCGCGCGGCATGGGTGATGGTCGCCTGCTTCGCCGTGACGGCCACGCTCATGGCCTACGAGATGAGCAAGATGACCGGCGTGCCGGCGTTCGCGCAAACCTCCTCCATCCTCAACAACATAGCGCTGGTGGCGTTCTGCCTGAGCCTGCTTTGGACGCTGTTCGCGGGTCGCGACGAGCAGAACTATCGGGATCGCTTCAAGAAGGACGGCGCGCGCCTGCTCGTCTTGCTGCTGGGAGCCTGCGCCGTTATGACCGCGCTCTCGATTCTGTTCGTCTGATCAGCGCTCCTGCGTACGTTCGGTGGCGCGGTCGACGAGGTCGATGAGCTCTTGGCGCGAATGGATATCCAGCTTCGCGTACACGTTGCGGGTGTGGGTTCGCACGGTATTCCACGACACCTGAAGGCGCTTGGCTGCGGCGCCGGCATCGTAGCCCATGGCAAGGCAGCGCAGCACGTCCTTCTCGCGTCGCGACAGCCCCGCCTGATCGGCTAGCGCATCGATGGCCAGCCCGAAGCGCCCCTTCTTGTTCGTATGCGCGTCAGCGTCGTCGGGGCGCATACCGGGCAGCTCGTCGCCCAGCAGGTCGTTGAGCGAGGCCTCCCCCTCCCCTTCGGGCTTGAACAGACGATCGAACTCCTTCTCCGAGAACAGCACGAACGCGCAGGCCAGCACTGCGAACGCCAGCACGAGGTACAGCACGATCGAGTTGCCCGTGGCTGCTATCTGCGGAAACACGTGCACGCCCGCCAGCCATCCTGCTCCCGACCCCGCCATGAACGCTCCGTAACCGAAGCCGAACACGAGTACGGCCGAGATGTGGCGTTGGTACACCACGAACGCGAGGATGCACCACAGCACGAATTCGAAGACCTCCGAGAGGAACGTGACGAGCGCGCTCCATCCAAGGTGCGTGACGCCAACGATGGGACAGAACGCGATGAGCGCTACGACGGCGGCCATGATGACGGAGTAGATCTTTCCGAAATCGAACCGCTCGCCCTCCACGCCGATGGCGGCCGCTGCGAAGACGAGCGCCATCGCCATGCGCAGCAGCATGACCAGGCGCGTGTTGTCCAACGTGACGTCGATCGGCGACACCTCGACGAGCATCGAGCGCAGGGCAACCACGACGAACGAGAACGCGAACGTGACGGCTGCCAGCTTCCAGAACGAGCGCGGGAAGCGGGAGCGGCTCTCGGCGCGCTCCGCCTTCTCGCCCAACGGTGCGATGAACGACAGCGCGGCGGCTCCGGCTGCCGCAAGCGGCATGCCCACGAAGGCGAGGATGCCCGCGAGCGACGGCCCGCCGGGCACGGGCTGCCATGAGGGCGATCCGATGACGGTGAAGTAGATGACTGCGATCGCCACGTGCGACAGCGCCGTGTACAGGATGGCCTTGCGCGGCGCGATGGCGCCGTAGAGCTGCCCGCACTTCAAGCCGACGACGGCCGTGCCCAGCCCCGTGCAGGCGCTGGCGATGTAGAAAAGAGCGGTGATCAGGTCGTACGGAAGCACCTTCGTGAGGTAGTACGGCCCGATGAGGACGATGACGAGGCAGCCGAGCGAAGCGAACGCGCCGCCGGCGATCACCACGGCGGGGCGTTCGAGCAGCTGCCGTATGCGAGCCGCCCGAAAGGTGGACGCCAAGAGCACGATGCCGAACGTCAGCGTGAACACGATGTACATCGTGGATATATTGGCGCCGTTCATCTCCGTGTCGGAGAGCCATGCCGTGCCGCTGCAGGCGATGTAGGCCCATGCCAGCCAGACGCCCAACGCCAGAAACGGCAGCGACGGACACGCCTTGACGAGCTTTTCGAAAAATCCCTTCATGAAGCCGTCGACTCCCCCTCCCGAAACGGACGACAGCCCGAACCGCGCGCTTCCCCTCGAGCGTCAGACGGCTTCGCGGATACGGCGATCCTTCGCCGCGCGGACGAGCCGCAAAACGACGTATGCCGCGAACACGATCGAGTATACCGCAACGCTTGTCGTCGCCGCAACGCCGCCATGCAGCGCAGACGGGGCCAGCATCAGCAGCAGGTGCACGTACGTGAGCAGGAAGAACGGGTAGGCGAGCTTCTGCACCTTCTTCCAGGTTTCGGTGCGCATGCGCTTCTTCACCAAGTTGAACGACGTGACGCCCAGCACGGCCAGCAGCGCCAGCAGCACGACGGCCACCGCGAACGAGGCGACCACGTTGCCGTTCGTCGCCCCGCCCGTCGCGATCCGCGGCAGGTACGTGGCCCCGTACACGGCCACGTGGCCGAGCGACAGGAGCCAGGCGACGATGGACAGCTCGGCGCGCACGGGCTTGAGCCACATGCACGCGCGCGATCCGCGATCCAGCACGCCGATGTACATCACCACGACGAACAGAGCCAGCGGCAGCAGGCATTTCTGGATAAGGACGAAGAACACGCTCCACACCTCGCGCGGCATGCCCCAGAACGTCCCCGCCACGAAGGCGACGTCCACGAGCAGGGCCGCCGCATAGAACGCCATCGGGCAGGCTTTGAGGGGGTTGCGCAGCGCGAAGCAGGCGGCAACCGTGCATGCGAGCACCAGCGCGAACGTCATAGCCTCTCCAACTCCTCCGCCATATCGGCCAGCACCTCGGCGTCGAACAGGAAGAAGCCCTTGCTCATCTTCAGCACGCCGCGGTAGAAACGCGTTTTCACCAAGTGCAGCGCCAGCTCCTCGAAGTCGTCGAACCACGACAGGATATGGTCGTGCAGCACGTGCTGCGAAAGGCGCACTTGCTCGAGCGCGCATTCCGCATCGTTCGCCTCGAGCGAGCGCACGGCCCGCCTCGCCAGGAGAGCCTGGAACTCGCAGAGGTACGACAGGTGGTCGTCGGGGAAGTCGTAGCCGGGGCTTTTCCGCACGCTGTTCTGGCGGTACAGGCGGTACACCTCGTGGTAGGAGTCCTGGAACAGCAGGCCTTCCTCGCTCGTGAACACCGACTCGTAGGGCGTGGCGTAGCGGCCTTTCCACGACGACGTCCCGGCGAAGGCGCCCGTGAAGTCCACTGCCAGCTCCTGGCGCGTGCCGGAGTGCCGCTTTGACAGCGCGCGCTCCATGTCGTGCAGGCCCTCCGCCATGAGCTCTCCCGCGCCGGCGAATGCCGCAAGGCCTCCCTCGGCAATGCGGTCGATCTGCTCTTGGGCGAGCGGTTTGTAGTACAGCGCCGCCACCACGTCGTAGAACGCCGCGCGACCCTCGAGCGCCGACACGAGGCCCGCGCAGGTCTGCGTCTCCATCATCGTGACTCCCCTTTCTCGTTGCTTCTCGACCCCTGGCTTGGACGCGCTACCGTGTCCCGGCAGGCCTTGGGAGGGGTTCGGCCTGCCGGGACGGGTTGCAGCGCGCGGGCTTACGATGCGGACACGCGGTCCGTCGTCACAGGATCGCCCTGCCATGCCGCCGTTGCGGCGGACAAGATGTAGATCGTCGCCGGTTTGAGCCCGTGCGGATCGTCAAGCTGGTGGCAGTTCTCCGCGCCAGCCGCCGCAACAGCCTTCGCAGCGGAGCTGTCGGGATCGTCCAGGTCGCCGAAGTAGCGCGCGCCGCAGCAGCAGTTGTGCACGCAGGCCGGCACCCAGTCCTCCTCCTCATGTCGCTGGAAGCACAACGTGCACTTCTCCACCACATTCGTGTTCGGATTGAGCGTGCGCACATTGTACGGGCAGCCCTTCAGGCACGATTCGCACCCGATGCACTCCTCGGCATTGACCAGCACCACGCCCGTGGCTTCGTCGCGGTACGATGCGCCCGTCGGGCACACTTCGATGCAGCCGGGGTTCTCGCACTGCTGGCATTGCAGGGGAATCCAGTACTGCTCGATGTCCGGGAAGGTGCCCGTGGGTCCCACGGCGTGCACGCGGTTGTAGCACACGCCCAAATCGACGTTGTTCTCAAGCTTGCAGGCCGCAACGCAGCCGTCGCATCCGCTGCAGCGGTCGAGATCGATAACCAGGCAGTTTCTCATCAGAACACATCCTTCGTCTGAGCTTCGGACAGCATTTCCTCAGTCGGCAGGAACGGCGCGAACTCCTCGGGCTCCACCCATACGTTCGCAGGTTTCTGGGACTTCTCGATCTTCACCGTGAAACCGCGGTTCGTGTAGGAGCCGTACACTTCGTTGAACGGGGCGTCGTTCTTCGTGAGCACGTTCACGTTGCACTCGCGCCAGCCGGCCGTCGGGTTCGTCTGGGACTCGTCGTAGCACTCCGGGTTCCAGAAGCGCTCCATCCACACGGTTTTCGGATGCACGCCCTCGGTGAGGTAGGCGCGCGCGTGCACCTCGCCGCGGCGGCTGGTCACCTTCACCCAATCCATATGCTCGATGCCCAGCTCCTTGGCGCTCGCCGGATTGATGCGGATCTCGGCCGTGGGGAACAGCTCGCGCGACAGCGCGGCGTGGCGCATGGTGCCATGGTGGAAGTACGGCACGCGGCCCGACGTGAGCACGAAGGGGTACTCCTCGTCGGATAGCGGGCTCTCCGCCGGCTCGATGTACGAGCAGATGGGGCTGTAGTCCTCGCAGGGCTCCTGCGGCTCCGGATAGCAGAACGGATATCCCGTGCGCGCCAGCTTGAGCAGGATCTGGCAGTACACCTCGATCTTGCGGGACTCGGTGCCGAAGCCGGCAGGCAGGCCATCGTCCACCACGGTTTCATGTTGGTCGTAATGGAAGTACTCGCTGGCCGGCGTGACGTAGGGCACGTACTTGTCGGCGTCCTTCACCAGCTCGTCCCAGCTGGGCGCGTGCAGCGTCTCGGCGACGGAGGCCTTGACCTCCTCCTCGGTGGCGCTGCCCAGGTATCCGGGCTTGAGACCGGGCAGCTCGCCGCCCATCTTCTCCGCGCATTTCGCCACCACCTGCGCGGCTGGGATGGAGTGCGACACCGTCTCGCCGATGTGCACGCACTCGTTCTGCAGCCACTGGGTGTTGAGCTGGGTCATGTTCACCATGGGCTCTTCCAGCCACTCGCGCACGGGGAACACGAGGTCGGCGGCCTCGATGTGGAAGGAGGTGAGCATCGGGTACTGGCCGATGATGTAGTCGACCTCGGGGAACACGTCGTACCACGACTTCGCATTGCCCAGCATGGCCAGCTTGTTGCCCGACATGTCGAACCACACGCGCGGCTTGTACGGCTCGCCGGTGGCGATGGCCTCGCGCACCGTGGGGATATGGCTGTGGCACCATGCGTACAGGCCCTTGTGGTCCTTCATGCCAAGTCGATCGACGAGCAGCTGGTTCGCCAGCTTCTGCTGCGGGTTCTCCTCCCCCAGCTTCTTGGCGCGCGCCTCGTTCTCGGCATCGCTCATGCCGATGACCGCGCCGATGCCGTACATGTCCGAGAACATGCCGTCGAAGCCGTTGTTGTACGTGACCGGGCGCTTCGTCGGCGGCGCGCCGGCGGCGCCGTACTGCGTCATCGTGCAGCCGGGCTTGTTGACGTAGCCCATGATGGAGTCCAGGCCCATGCAGCCCAGCGGCACCTGCGAGGCGGACTCGGTCATATCCGATGCCACGCCGTTGGCGATGCCGGCCACGGAGGCCTCGGCGTAGATCTTGATGGCTTTTTCGATCTTGCCGGCATCGAGCCAGCAGTTCTCGGCGGTGTGCTCGAGCGTCCAGGGATCGGCTTCTTCCTTGTAGATCTGGCCGGCGGTCTTGTACGTCTTCCCTTCGAAGTCGCCCGTCCAGAAGATCTCGGGGTCCACTGCGGCGTCGGCGGGCGCGGAGAACTCGAAGGGCGCCACTGCGTTCGTCTTGAGGTCGTAGCAGACGTAGGCCGGGGTGTTCTCGGGCGTGGTCTGCTGGAAGTCGGGGAACAGCTCCTGCGCCTTCACCGGCAGCTTCGTCTCGGGGTCGATAAGGAAGGGCAGGTTCGTCCAGTACTTCGTGAACTGCTCGTCGTAGAGCTTGTTCTCGAAGATGTAGCGGAACCAGCACAGGAGCAGACCCGTGTCGGTGGCCGGGCGCACCGGCAGCCACACGTCGGCCTTCACCGCGTCGGGCGAGAAGTTGGGATCGACCACGATGGTCTTCACGCCCTTGGCGCGCAGCTCGGCCATTCCGCGACCCGATTCCGCCGTCTGGCTGACGGAAGGCTGGGCGCCCCACAGCACCACGACCTCGGCCTTGTTGTCGGGGTCGGGACGGAATATCTCCTGCACGGCGTTGTCGGCGATGGACTGGTCGTTGCCGCCGTAGAACAGTTTCGACATGCTCCAGCGCGGCAGATAGCACTGGGCGCAGCCGGGCTCGAACACGGTGGGCGACCCGAACGCCATGGGCAGGGTCATGGCCTCCATGAACGAGTAGGCCCCGCCGCCGCCCACGCTGGCGAAGAAGGAATAGGGGCCGTATTTGTCGATGGCGTCGCAGATATGCGTGGCCGCTTCCTCGACGGCCTCGTCCCAGCTGATGACCTCCCATTTGTTCTCGCCGCGCTCGCCGGCACGCCGAAGCGGATGCAGCACGCGGCGGGGGCTGTACATGGTGTGCAGCTGGTTGAGGCCCTTGATGCACAGGCTTCCGCGACTTACCGGCGCGTCGGGGTCGCCTTCCAGCTTTACGACGACGCCGTCCTTCAGATACGCGATAGCCGGGCACATCTGGATGCAGCCGTGGCAGGACGTCTTCATCCTCACGAGACCCTCGTCGGCGCCGCCGCCGGACGGAGCCTGCTCCTGCGGAGCCTCCTGCATACAGCCGGCCATCGAAGCGCCGAACGCCGCCGTCGCGCCCACCAGAGCGGACGCCTTGACGAAGCTTCGACGTGTCAACGTGGTTTCAGCCATGTTCTCCAACCTTTCTCCTTATGATGGTTCTACTCGCTTGCCTTCAGATCCCGTAGAAACGCGTCCCCCTCCTCCGTCAGACACCAACCTTCTTTCCAGACCAAAGCGCCCGAGCGCTCCAGCTTGTCCACGAACACGCTGGGCTGCATGCGCCGCCGCTCGCCGTCGATGACGGTTTCCAGCGCGGGGCGCCCACGCAGCAGTTCCGCGATGTCGTTGTAGGCGCGCGGACGAGCTCGGACGAACTCCAGCAGCTCGATATACACGTCAGCGCGTTCCGGCGCGAGCTGCAGCAACTCCACGAGGCGCGCCCGAGGGCGATGCTGCTCGACGAAGCGCACTCCCGCTTCGGTGGTGCGAAACGCTACGGAACGCACGAGGTCGTCGACGGCGTCCTCGTCGAGCCCCTCCTTGTCCTGTTCCATGACAATGGCGCCGCGCTCGTCTCGCTCGATCCTATCCAGCCCGCCGGCGCGCACGAGATGCTCGGCCAGGCGGTACTGGTTCTGGGTAGCGGTTTCGAATTCGGGCCAGGATGCTGCTTCGCGCTCAAGGTCGTCCAACGCGCGCTCCTCGGCGCAGTACGCGAGCATGCGATAGAGCACCTCGCGGTTGAGCGGATGGCGGCATACCGCGTCCTCGATTGCGGCCAGCCGATCCTCGACGGCTTTCGCGTCGACGACGGTTTCATCTTGCATGGCAGTCATGCGCCTCCCCCTTCGCTGCATTCCTCCGTTGGGCTAACTTTAGGCAGCGAACGATGGCGAAACTATCTGCATTCTGGATGAAATGTGGAGGAATTATGGCGAAAATTCTCACGCAAAATGCGTGAGTGAGGGAATTTCAGCTGAGAAAACAGGGGGTCGGCGAGCGATTCGCCGTTGTGGGCGCAAAACGGCACCCATGGCAATTTGCGCGTGCCGTGCGGGTGCGACGTCGACCAAAGCCCCTGATGGCGAATTTTTCGATATACGATTTCCTAGTGGATAGCCTCAAGAAAACGTCATGGGTGCCGTTTTGCGCCCACGGCAGCGGAGTCGCTGCGGCGGGGCGACTCCGGTAGGCTTACCTCCAGCGCACTTGCACGAGGTCGTCGAAGGTCGTCGGCAGCGCGGCGAGATCGAACGTCGCCAGCAGCTCTTCGGGCGTTGCGGGGTCGCATGTGGGCGCAAGGCCGGTGATGCCGGCGATATGGCCGATGACGGCTTCGGGCGTCTTGAAGCGCGCGAGCAGCGCATCGAGGGCGGCGTCGCGGTCGCGCTTCGACAGGCGCCGGTCGCGCTCGGCCACGAGCAGCGGGATGTGCGCGTAGGCGGGATGCGGCAGACCGAGCAGCTCCTGCAGGTAGAGCTGCTGGGGCGTGGAGCACAGGAGGTCCACGCCGCGCACCACCGAGGTGACGCCCTGAGCCGCGTCGTCCACCACCACGGCCAGCTGGTAGGCGAACGCGCCGTCCGAGCGCTGCACGAGGAAGTCTCCGCAGTCGGCGGCGAGGTTCTGCGCGTAGGATCCCTGCACCTGATCGACGAAGGCGACCTCCCGATCGGGCACGATGAGACGCTGCGCGGGCATGCGCTGCTGCGCGCGGACGGCGCGCTCCCCGTCGCTCAGATGCCGGCAGGTCCCCGGGTACACCGGCTTCTCGCCGCGATGCGGCGCCGATGCCGCATGCAGGTCGGCGCGCGTGCAGAAGCAGGGGTACACAAGGCCGCGTTCGCGCAGCTCATCGTACGCGGCCCGGTAGGCCTCCGTGCGGTCGTGCTGGAAGTACGGCCCTTCGTCCCAAGTCAGCCCCAGCGCTTCGAAGTCGCGCTGCACGGCATCGATGTAGACGGGCTTCGAGCGCTCGGCATCGAGGTCCTCGATGCGCAGCACGATGCGGCCACCTTGCGACTTGGCCACGAGCCATGCCGTCAACGCCGCGAACACGTTCCCCGCATGCATCCGCCCCGTCGGCGAAGGAGCGAACCGCCCCACCACGGGAGCGGACGACGAGGCGGCTTCCACGCGGAACCCTCTACTTTCTCAAATCTTCGACGTGCTTGGTTTTGCCGGTGCTGCGCTCGATGCCGCCGGGCTCGACGAGCTTCGCCTTCACACCCACCAGCAGCACGCCCTTGAGCTTGTCTTCGATGGAGCGGCGCAAATTCTCCATGTCCTCGTACGAGTCCGAGAACGCCTCGGGCTTGAGCTCCACGTGCACGGTCATGCGGTCGAGGCCGCCTGCGCTCTCCACGACGATGCGGTAATGCGGCGTGACGCCGTCGATGCCGGCCAGCACGTCCTCCACCTGCGAGGGGAACACGTTCGTGCCGCGGATGATGAGCATGTCGTCCGAGCGGGCGCGCACCTTCTGCATGCGGGCCGTGGTGCGGCCGCACGCGCACGGCTCCGTGACCACGCGGGTCAGATCGTGCGTGCGGTAGCGCAGCACGGGGATGGCCTGCTTGCCCAGCGGCGTGAGCACGAGCTCGCCCATCTCGCCGTCGGGGACCGGATCGCCCGTCTCGGGGTCGACGACCTCCCAGAGGAAGTGGTCCTCGGCGAGGTGCTGCATGTCGCGCGAGGCCAGGCACTCGCCCGACACGCCCGGCCCCATGACTTCGGTCAGGCCGTAGTTGTCGGTGCACACGATGTGCATGCGATCCTCGATCTCGGCCTTGAGGCCCGGCGGGCACGGCTCGCCGCCGAACAGGCCCACGCGCAGCGGGGACTTCGCCCAATCGTAGCCCATCTTCTCCCCCACCTCGCACACGTGTAGCGCGTAGGACGGCGTGGCCACCAGCACGGTGGTGCCGTAGTCCTCGATCATGGCGATGTGGCGCTCGGTGTTGCCGGAGCCGGCGGGGATCATCATGCAGCCCAGCTTCTGCAGCCCGTAGTGCAGGCCGAAGCCGCCGGTGAACATGCCGTAACCGAAGGCCATCTGCGCCCGATCGCCCGGCACGACGCCCGCCATCTGCACGAGCCGCATGATGCAGTCGGCCCACATGGCCATATCGCTTTCGTTATAGCCCACCACGATGGGCTTTCCCGTGGTGCCTGACGACGAGTGCAGTTCCACCACTTCGTCCAGCGGCACGGCGAACAGGCCGTACGGGAAAGTGTCGCGCAGCACGGACTTGTCCGTGAACGGCAGCATGCGCACGTCCTCGAGCGTCTTGATGTCGGAGGGGGTCACGCCCGAATCGTCCATGCGTGCACGGTACCAGGGCACGCGCTCGTACGTCCAGCGAACCTGCGCGACGAGCTTCTCCAGCTGGATGGCGCGGATGCGCTCGCGCGAGGCGCATTCGACAGCCGGATTGTGGATGGGCAGGCTTGAGAAATCGCCTGCCGCGACGGCGGCCAAAGCCGCTCCTTTCACGGTGATGTCGGTCACGCGGATCACCGGCTTTCCGGCGCGACGGGGCGGGCGAGGTCGTCCTGCCCGATGAGCTCGACGGGCTGAGCCGCCAACAGCTTCTCGGCGCGCGCGATGTCCTTGACGGACAGCGCGATGTAGGTGGAGATGAGCGAATAGCTGTACGTCACGTTGATGCCGCAGTCGGCCATGATGCCCATGACGCGCGCCAGCTCGCCAGGCACGTCGTCGAGACGCGCGCACAGGACGTCGGTCTGCGTGGCCGCCGCGCCCATATCCTGCAGCACGGCGAGCGCCTTGTCGGGCGCATCCACGATGAAGCGCACGATGCCGTAGTCCCCCGTGTCGGAGGCGCTGTAACCGCGCACGCTGACATGCGCGTCCTCGAACGCATCGAGCACGCGGCGCAAGTGCCCGGGGCGGCTTTCCAAGAATACGCTGATCTGTTGAACGCTCACGCCTTAAGCCCCTTCCCCGCCCGCAGCCTCGCGAGCGAACGCGAGGCCCGCGCGAAACGCTGCCAAGTTGGCATCGACGGTCTTGGGAGGCACGCGGCGCGCGACGACGCGCTCCCATGCCTTTTGCGAGAAGTCGAGGCGGGTCGCCAACGCCCCGAGCAGCACCACGTTCACCGACTTCGGCGCGCCCACGCCGACGGCGATGTCTCCGGCCGGGATGAGCGTGGCGCCCGCAGCGGCCAGCGTCTCGCGCGCATGCTCGGGCATGGAAGCGCGCCCGATGAGCACGGGAAGCGGCTGGATGGACTCGTCGGCAACGAGAAGGTAGCCGCCCTCGCGCACGTTGGGAAGGTTGCGCAACGCCTCGGTGGTCTCGAAGGAGACGACGCAATCGGCGCATCCCGGGTCGGACACCATGGACTGCACGCCCGCGCGCCCGAAGCGCACGACCGTGGTCACCGCGCCGCCGCGCTGCGACATGCCGTGGATCTCGGACACCTTCGCGTCGTAACCGGATTCCAGCGCCGCATGGGCCAGGAGGTCGGCCGCCAGGATGGTGCCCTGGCCGCCCACGCCGCACAGAAGGACGGTGACAGTATCGTTCGAGGTCATCATGCGACGCCTCCTTTCTCCCCAGCGGGTTGCGCGATGGCGTTCCAAGCGCAGTACTGGGCGCACTGGCCGCATCCGATGCACTGGGCGGCATCGATGAGCGCGTGGTCGTTCGCCGGATCCTTCGCGATGGCCGGACAGCCTAAAGTCGAGCACACGCCGCATGCCGTGCAGGCGTCGGTCACCGCGTAGGCGGGCTCGCGATGCCGGTCGATCAGCACGCAGGGGCTGCGGAACACGAGCACGGAAAGCTCCTCCGAGGCCACGGCCTCCTTGAGCGCGCGGCGAACGGCTTTGGCGTCGTTCGGGTCGACGGTGCGCACGTCCTCGACGCCGATGGCGCGCACGACGCTCTCAAGGTCGAGCTCGCGCGAGAGGCGGCCTTGCAGCGTCTCGCCGTTGAAGGGGTTTCCCTGGCGACCCGTCATGGCCGTGGTGCGGTTGTCCAGCACGCAGACGGTTCCGCGTCCTTGGTTGTACACGGTGGAGATCAGCGCCGACAGGCCCGAGTGCGCGAACGTCGAGTCGCCGATGACGCCCACGACGGGACGGTGGTCGGTGCCCGCCCAAGCCAGCTCGAAGCCATGCGACATGGAAACCGACGCGCCCATGTCGATGGTGGTGTCCATGGCGGACAGCGGCGGCAGCGCGCCCAAAGTGTAGCAGCCGATGTCGCCGGTGACGACGGCCTTCATGCGGGAAAGCTCCTTGAACACGAGACGGTGCGGGCACCCGGCGCACAACGCCGGCGGGCGGCCCGGAAGGCCGGCGGGCAACGGCTCGTGAGCAGGCTCCTCGAAGCCGAACGCCGCTCTGATGAGGCCGGGGGTCAGTTCGCCGTCGCGCGGCAGCGGGCTCTCGAACGCGGCAACCTCGATGCCCAGCGCCCGCACGCCCTCGTCCAGGTACTCGGAAGCCTCCTCCACCACGTAGAGCGCGTCCACGCTCTCGGCGAAGTCGCGCAGCGCCTGCTGCGGAAGCGGCCAGGTGAGGCCCAGCTTGAACACGGACGCGTCGGGCAGCGCTTCCACGACGTGCTGGTAGACGGCGCCGGCGCACACCACGCCCACGGCGCTCCCCTTGCGCACGACCTCGTTGTAGGGGCACTCCTCGGCCCAGGCGCGCAGCGCGTCGATGCGCGCCAGCTGCACCTTGCGGCGGGGCTTGGCGAACGCGGGCATCATGACCCACTTCGCCGGATCGCTTTCGTAGGGCTTGAGCGCGATCTCGGTGCGCTCGCCGGGCTCCACCGGCGTTTTCGTGTGCGACACGCGCACTGTGGAACGGATGAAGACGGGCACGTCGAAGCGCTCGGACACGTCGTACGCCTCGCGCGTGAAGCGCAAAGCCTCGGCGGAATCGGCAGGGTCGAGCATGGGGATGTGGGCTGCGCGTGCGTACCAGTGGGAATCCTGTTCGTTTTGGGACGAGTACATGCCCGGATCATCGGCAGCCAGCACCACGAGCCCGCCGCCCACGCCCGCGTATGCCGCAGTGAACAACGGGTCGGCCGCCACGTTCACGCCGACGTGCTTCATCGTGGACAGCACGCGCGCGCCGGCGACCGACGCCCCGATGCCCACCTCGACGGCCACCTTCTCGTTGACGCACCATTCGGCGTACACGCCGTCCTTCTTCGCGAACGCCTCGAGCGTCTCCGTCGACGGCGTGCCGGGATAGGCCACGCCGATGCGCGCGCCGGCCTCCCATGCCCCCTGGGCTATTGCCTCGTTGCCTGACATCAATTCCATGAGCGAACCCTTCCGTGTGATAAACCCACTGGGGAATTATACGGCAACGCGCACCGCCCGCCCCGGTCAAACGTCCAAAACCGAGCCGAACGGCGCGCGTTTTGCGCATGTTGCCATCCTGGGTGCAGTGCGAAGCGCGCCTGTCGACACGCGAGATCGCGTCTACTCCTCCTTGTAGACCAGGCAGAAGGCGCCGATCTGGATGACGTCTCCCGAGACGAGCCGGCGCGTTTCCACGCTTTCGTTGTTCACCCATACGCCGTTGAACGAGTTGGCGTCGCGGATGACGTAGCCGCCGTCCGCAGGCTCGACCGAAGCGTGCTCGCGCGACACGGTCATATCGTTGAGGAACAGGTCGCACTGCGGGCTGCGCCCGATGGTGAGCGCCTGATCGCCCAGTTGGTAGGTGACCCCGGTCTGCGGGCCGCGCACCACGTGGAGGGCGGCAGCGGCCTGGGGGGCGGCCGCGACGGGCAGTGCATCGTCGCCGAACGACACCGGCTCGAAACGCTGGGTGGATCCGAGCAGCTTGAACCCGCAATGCGGGCAGACCGGAGCCTGCGAATCGATGGGGTTGTTGCAAACAGGGCACATGCTCATGGCGTATCCTCTCTTCAGTCCGGCGCTACGCTGCGGACGCGGTCTTGTCGATGACGAGCGGCGTCTCGTTGAGCGTGATGGAACGCGCCACTTCCTGGCCTCCGGAGAAGCTGCGGAACAGGCGGTCCCACCACACGCCCACGCCCTCGAAGAAGTCGGGCGCGTCGACGTCCTCGCATGCCACGAGGTCCATCGTGGCGATGACGGTGTTGCGCTGCTTGAAGGTGATCGTGCCCACCTTGTCGCCTTCCTTCACGTTGCCCGCCAGCTCGTCGAACTCGAGCGACTGGCTCACGTTGCCGTTCAAGTCGAAGATGGTGACGGCTGCCGCAGGGTCGCGCAGCGTCGCCTTCACCGTCTTGTCGATCCAGCCGGAATGGGCCACCTCAGCCACCACCGGCACCTCGGTGCCGTTCATCGTGGCGGTTTCGGGGCTGTTCGCAAGCTGGTAGGATATCTCGTGCTGGTACACCCATTCGCAGAGGCTCTCGGCGTCTTTGAAACGCTGCGCCTCGGAGGACGAGTTGATGACGATGGCGTACAGCTCGCGGCCGTCCTTGTTGGCGGCGCCCGCGAACGACGGGCCGGCGAGCAGGGTGACGCCGGTCTTCACGCCTATGGCGTACTCGTAGATGTCGAAGAACCCGTCGGTGGTCTCAAGGTAGATGTCGGCCTTCGCGCCGTCGGCGCGCGTCACCTGGATGGTGGTGCTCCCGCCGCCCACAGCCGCGCGAAACGTGTCGTTGGTCATGGCGTACTGCACCACTTTCGCCACGTCGGCCGCCGTGCTGTGCAAATCGCCCGCGTAGGCGTCGAAATCAAGCCCGTGCGGGTTGTCGTACACCGTGTCGGTGCAGCCCAGCTCCTGAGCCTTGGCGTTCATGGCGTTCACGAACACGGCTTCCGGATCGGACGTGCCCGGCTCCATGAGAGCACCGATCGTCTCGGCGATGGCCACGGCGGCATCGTTGCCCGAAGGCACGAGCAGCGCCTTGAGCGCCGCATCGAGATTCATGACGTCGCCCTCTTGCAAGCCCGCCGACGACTCGCCTACCGCGGCGGCGGCGGCGGAAACCGTGACGGGCGAATCGAGCGACAGGAGCCCGTCCTCCACGGCATCGAGGGCAACCACGCCGGTCATGATCTTCGTGATGGACGCGATCTGCGTGGGGCTTTGGGCGTTGCGTTCGAAGTACACGGTGCCGTCGGCCCCCATGACCATGGCGTACTCGGCGTCGATGCTGGGGCACTGCGCCACGGCCAGGCCGCGTGCATCGACCGTTTGGCCGTATACGACGTCTGCTTTGCGCACGTCGGCGAAGGCGGGTGCCGTCCAAGCGGCGCCCGAAAGCGCCAGCGCGCAGGCGAGCGCGCATGCTAGAAGGCGCGCTCGCCCGACGGATGCGATATGCTCGAAGAAGTTAGTCAATGCGGTAGATGTCCTCCGGTCGCACCGGCTCGAAACCGGCATCGGTCAGCTTCTGCTCCAGGTCGTCCGAACCGTCGGCCTTGAGCACGTCGACGGCGTAGTCCTCGTTCACCGAGAAGCAGTAGCCGTACTCGACGTTGGCGTCCTGCTCGTCCATGAACTCGAGGAGCTTCGCCAGGCCGCCCGGCACGTTGGGAACGCGCACGGCCAGCACCGGGGTGACGGTGGCGCGGTAGCCCTGCTCGCGCAGCGCTTCGGCTGCGGCCTCGGGCGTGTCGGTCAGCATGCGCACCACGCCGAAGTCCGACGTGTCCGCCAGGTTCAGCGCGTGCATGTTGATGCCCGCGTCGGACACGGCGCGGCAGGCGGCCGCGAGGCGGCCCTTCTCGTTCTCGAGGAAAACGGTCAGCTGCGAAATCATGCCTTCTTCCCTTCTCTCAGGTCGATGATGCGCTTCGCCTTGCCCTCGCTGCGCTCGATGGTCTTCGGCTCCACGATCTTGATGTCCACGGCGATCTGCAGGTTGCTCTTGAGCTCGGCGGCCAAGCGGCGTTTGAGGTCCTGGAGCTTGCGGATCTCGTCGAACGGGAATTCGGGCACCGTCTCCACGTCCAGCTCGACGTGGTCGAGCGGGCCCTTCGAGGTGAGGATGATCTGGTACTGCGCCGCGATCTCCGGGAAGCTGACGATGACCTGCTCGATCTGGGACGGGAACACGTTCACGCCGCGCAGGATGAGCATGTCGTCGGTGCGCCCCACGATGCGGTCGATCTTGCGGTGGGTGCGTCCGCACGCGCACTCCTCGGGGATGATGCGCGTGACGTCGCGGGTGCGGTAGCGCACGAGCGGGCAGCACTCGCGCGTGAGCGTGGTGAACACGAGCTCGCCGTACTCGCCGTCGGGCAGGGGCTTGAGCGTATCGGGATCCACGATCTCGGCGTAGAAATGATCCTCCGCCACATGCAGGCCGTGCGACTCCGCGCACTCCATGGCCACGCCCGGGCCCATGACTTCGGACAGACCGTACACGTCGCAGTACTGGATGCCCAGCTTCTTGCGGATGTCCTCGCGCATGCTTTCGGAGGCGGGCTCAGCGCCGAAGATGCCGGCCGAGATCTTGAAGTCGACCGCCGGGTCGTATCCCATCTCGATGGCGGTGTCGGCGATGAGCAGCGCATAGGAGGGCGTGCAAGCGAGAATATCGGTGCCCAGGTCCTTCATCATCTGGATCTGGCGCTTCGTGTTTCCCGAGGAGGTGGGGATGACCGTGCAGCCCGCGGCCTCGCCGCCGTAGTGCGCGCCCAAGCCGCCCGTGAACAGGCCGTAGCCGTAAGACACCTGGATGGTGGAGTCCTCGTTGCCGTTCACCATATGGATGCCGCGCGCGAAGCAGTCGCCCCAGTTCTTGAGGTCGTTCGCGGTATGCCCCACTACGGTGGCCTGGCCCGTCGTGCCCGACGACGCGTGGATGCGCGCCACGTCCTTCTGCGGCACGGCGAACAGCCCGAACGGGTAGGCGTCGCGCATGTCCTGTTTCACGACGAACGGGAACTTCGGCAGGTCCTCGAGGGTCTTGAGGTCGCCCGGCTCGACGCCGGCCTCCTTGAACGATCGCTGGTAGAACGCCACGTTGTCATAGGAGTGCTGCACGGTCTTCTTCATGCGCTCCAGCTGCAGGTCGCGCAGCTGCTCTACGGGCATGGTCTCGATGTCTGGCTGATAGTACACCTTGGATGCTCACCTCTCAATTGCTCGTGACGTTGGATGAAGAACCCTCCGTCGCAGCGTCGCTTTTTCCGTCGCCCGCGACTTTGGGACCCTCGACGACGACCTCCGTTACCGGATCGTACACGGAGCTGAACGGATCTTCGTGCAGAACCTCGCCGGATTCGTCCTTGACCGTACGGATAATGGTGATGGTGCGCCCATCGGTTCCGCGCGTCTTGACGTAGCTCGCGTTCGGCGCGAGCGTATCGTCGATCGTCGTCCTCGTCTCGTACTTCCGGCCTTCGCCCCAGTCGCCCGTCGTCGTGGACACCTTGTATCCGGGGTCGACTCCGTATAGTGTAGCCGTTACGGACCCGTCCACACAAGAAAGACGCACCAAAACATCGCTAGCGGAATCGTTTTGCCATACGAAGTCAAGATCGGGCCAGCTGACCGCCGCATCGCGCCCCGTGGGGTAGCTGGCGATGTAAAGCGAGTGGTTGTGCCTCGTGAGCACGGGGAATCCTGCATCGTACACGGCGTTGAACACGGTGGTGGCCACCTGGCAGATGCCCCCGCCGATGGCGTCGTCGTACTCGCCGTCCACGATGGCGCCCGCGCCCTTGAAGCCGCGCTCCTCGGTGCTGCAATCCCCCGCCGTCCCGTTGAACGACCAGCTGTCGCCGGGCTTCGCCACGGAGTCGCTGAGGTACTGGGACACGAGCGCGATGTTGTGGTTGCGCGCCTCGGTGCCGGGGCCTGTGGCGTACTCGGTGGTGTAGGAGGCGATGGCGCCGATCACCCCGAGATCCATCGCCTCGTCGAACGGCATCGCCTCAGGTGCGGGACCGGAGCCGATGGCCACTTCGACCGGCGCGCCCGCTCCCACGCCGGTACGCGCTTTGCCGTCATCGCCGAACAGCGCGGCATCCAACAGCCCCGTAGCTTCCGCGACTAGCGGAATGGCGCCCTCGCCATCGGTGCGGACGATCACATCGTCGTCTGCGACCTCGAACGACACGTGCACGGGATCCCCTTTGCCCACCTCGGCGACATGCGCCAGCAGCGCAGGCTTCGCCTTGGCGGCGTCGACGAACGCCGCGAGAGACGACCCGTCGATGCGCGTGGACACCCAGCTGCCGACGTCCGAAGCCGACGCGCTCCAAGCGGCGCCTTCGTACGTGAACCGCGCCCCGTCGGCAATGGCCGCGTTCACAGCGTCGCATGCATCCTGCGCGGCGGACTCGTCGATGCGCAAAGGCGCATGCTCGGCTCGGGCGACGAACGACCTGCTACCGTCCTCCTGACCGAGCAGCAGCTCGTCGAGCGTCCGCCTGAGCTCGTCGCGATTCACCATGAAGCCGTCATGGCCTTCGGTGACCGAAGCCGTGCCGTCCTCCACGACGATCCCGTAGTCGACGCGCGGGTCGCCGATGGCCGCGTCGATGTCGGAAGCCAGCGACTCCACCGCCGTCTCCGCATACGCGGCGCGAGGCTTCAGCTCGCGGCCCGTCGCCAACGCAGCGAGACGCGCCAGGATGCCGCCGTCCTCGCGACCCACGGCGAGCGCCTCGGCGGCCAGCTCATCGGAAGGAACGCGCGCCTCGAGCGAGGCCGCGTCGGCCGTCCAAGCAAGCTTGTTGGCGCGCGCCTCCTCCAACGCCAGCTGCTCGGCAAGCGCCGCGTCCTGCGCGGCGGCCGTCTCGTCGGCGATGCGCGCCTCCGCTTCGTCGTTCGCGTAGATGGTCACGCTGCCTTGGGCCAGGCGCGCGCCGTAGACCTCGTCGATGAGGGCGGCCAGCTCGTCGGCCGTCTTTCCGGCGGCGTCGATCTGCCCCACCCGCACGCCGGGGTAAGCTTTGTTCGCGTTTACGGCGAAGTCCGCAACGCCGAAGACGAGCAGCGCCGCGCACACGAAGACCACGGCGAGCGCGATGCGGCTGCGCGCCACGAGAGCCGCGAGCGCGCGGAACAACGTCGCAAGCCCCTTGCCGACCAGGGCGAGCAAGGACAGCAGCACGCCGCCGACTGCGCCGAGCGCTCGGCGCGCGGCTCCTCCTGCGAGATTCGAGCGTGGCGCCTCCTTCGTCCAGACGGCGGGCGTGTTGTAGGAACGGGAACCGCGCGGCCGTTGCGCGGAAGAACGAGTCTGCCGCGACCCCTTGCCCGCGTTCGTCCCGCCGCGGCGGGGCGGCGTCGTCGGAGCGCGCCGCGGCGCGGAGGCGGCGGGACGCTGGGGGGCGCGCTCGCGCATCTCGCGCGCAGATGGCGCTCGGCGAGCAGGATCGGGTCGTCCGGTGCGGCTCGCGTTCGCTTTTCTGGGCGTCCGGGCGGCCATGCGCTACCGCGTGCTCTCCGCCTGCGCATCCTTGACAGCACGCAGCTTCCGCAGTGCCGCAGCGATGTAATACGCGGTAGTGACCAGCCCCAGCGCAAGTCCGGCATATACGAACCAGATGCCCCACGAACAGGGCAGCCCGTTCAAACCCGGCAACCAAGCCGCGTCCACGAGACCGAGTCCCGGTACGAGCGGCCAGTTCAGCAGCAGGCCGGCGAAGCCGACGAACAAGAGCGTCGTGGCCACCTTGCCCGGAAAGATGACGGCCACGCGCACGCGAAAGCGCTTGAGCAGCACCGCGCCGCCCATGAGCAGCAGCAGATCGCGCACGAGCACCACGAGGATGATCCACAGCGGCAGACGTCCCACGAGGAACAGGCCGCACACGCCCGAGATCATGAGGATGCGGTCGACCGCCGGATCGAGCAGCTGGCCCAGACGGGACACGGCATTCGTCCGGCGGGCGATCTGCCCGTCGATCCAGTCGGTGCCCGCTGCCAGCGCGTACAGCAGCGTAGCCGCGACGTTGAAACCGTTGAGAAGCAGCACAAGGAAGACGGGCACGAGGCACAGCCTGACGAACGAGATGATGTTCGGCACGGTGAAGATGCGGTCGCTCACCTGGTCGGCTGCGCAGCCCTCATCCTTCTGTCCCATACGAGCATCCTTCCCTTCCGCGCCGTCTCTCGACGCAAAAACCGGGCCATGCGCTCGGGCCCGGTAGAACGTGTTCCGATTTGCACCATTCTAGCAGGTTTCCCCAGAACCCCGTCCTTGTTCACGTCTTCAACGGGATTTCCATTCGCCCGCGCACCTCGCGCGACGACGGCCAGAGAGTTCCCCTCTGGCGCGTTCGTTTGGTTCATGCACGCTTTTGTCAAGCGAAAGGGATCCATATGCCCGCACCTGGTTGACAAAAGCGTGCATGAGGAACTGTATCCCCGGGGCCGGAAACGAAAGAAGACCCGGGAACCGTCAGGGTTCCCGGGTCTTCGCAGTTCCGACGGAGCTCGTCTTACGCCGTTTTCTTGGTCTCCGGAACCTCGAAGGAGTCGACGTGCTTGCTCGTCGCCGGCGGCGTGTACGTGGGCTCCATGGTCAGGCAGTCCTTCGGGCATTCGCGCACGCAGCTGCCGCACTGCACGCAGCGGAAGCGGTCGATGGTCCAGGTGCGCGCCGGCTTGTCCACTACGATTGCGGCGCAGGGGCAGCGCTTCTGGCAGATGCCGCACAGGATGCATCGGTCAACGTCGTTCACCACATGGCCCTTGAGACCCGCGGGAGGGGTTTTCGTCTCGACGGGGTACATGAGCGTCTCGGGCTTCTTGAACAGGCCCCCGAGGGTCATTTTTCCCAGCTTGAAGCTTCCCATGGTCCTCCTACCTTTCCGTGCAGCTGATGCAGGGGTCGATGGTGAGCACGATCATGTTGACGTCGGCCAGGTCGCACCCGGCGAGCGCCGTGGCCATGCCGGCCAGGTTCTGCGACGTCGGCGTGCGCATGCGCATGCGGTCGAGGAACTTCGACCCGTTGCCGCGCGCATAGTAGTAGCATTCGCCGCGAGGCTGCTCCACCACGTTGGCGGCCTCGGCACCGGCCGCAGGGGAGCCCTTCACGTCGACGGCGATGTCGCCGGCGGGGATCTTGGCGATCATCTCCTCGATGATATCGATGGACTGCAGCACCTCGAGCGCGCGCACCTTCACGCGAGCGTAGCAGTCGCCTTGGCCGTCGAGGATGGGCTGGAAGTCGGACAGGAAGCCGTAGCCGCCGTTGCCCAGCATGCGCGCATCGTAGTTCACGTTGGAGGCGCGCGCGAACGGACCCACCATGCTCTGGGCCAGCGCATCCTCATGGCTGATATAGCCCACGCCAACGGTGCGGTTCTTCACCGAGCTGTCTTCGAGGAACGCGTTGCACAGCTGGCGGTATTCGTCCTTGATGCCCTCCAGCACGCGCTTCATCTCGGCGAACTGCGCGTCATCGATGTCGCGGACCACGCCGCCCACCTTGACGACCGAGAAAATGACGCGTCCGCCCGTGGTCTTCTCGAAGATGTCGAGCACGCGCTCGCGCAGGCGCCAGCAGTGCATGAACAGGCTCTCGAAACCGAATGCGTCGGCCGCGAGTCCCATCCACAGCACGTGGGAGTGGATACGCGAAAGCTCGTGCCAGATGACGCGCAGGTACTCGGCGCGCTCGGGGATCTCGACGCCCATGAGCTTCTCGACGGTCTCGGCGTAGCCCATGGAATGCCCGAACGCGCAGATGCCGCAGATACGCTCGGCCACGTAGATGAACTGGTTGTAATCGCGCGTCTCCACGAGCTTCTCGAGGCCGCGGTGGATGAAGCCGATCTGCGGAACCGCCTCGATGACGGTCTCGTCCTCCACCACGAGATCGAGGTGCAAAGGCTCGGGCAGCACCGGATGTTGGGGGCCGAACGGGATGACGGTCGCCTTTCCCATGCTACTCACCTTCCTTTTCTGTTTCCGTCTTCGCCGCTTCGCGCGCGGCCTTGGCTTCCAAAGCGGCCTTCACCTTGGCTGCTTTCTCAGGGTCGAGGTTCGCGATCTTCTCATCGACGGCCGCCTGCTTCGCCGCAGCCTCCTTCTTGGCCTTCGCGGCGATGGCCGCCTTGACGCGGGCAACCTTCTCGGGATCCACGCCGGCCAGGCGCGCGTCCAGATCATCGGAGCCCGAAGGCTTGATGACGTCGCCTGTCGGCTTGGACTTCGCCTCGGGATGGCTCGCCACGTACGAGGCCTCCGCGGCCTTCGCAGCGCGCTCCTTGGCGGCTTTCGCCTCGGCCACCTTCCTCGCCTTCTCGCGAGCCGCCTTCTGCTCCGGCGAGATGATGGTCATGGGCTCTTTCTGCGCGAGCGCGTAGAAGTTGCCGCCGAAGTCGATGGCGATGCCCTCGATGTCCACGCCGAACAGATCGTGCGCCTCGTTCTCGAACACGAACGCCGCCAGGAACTGATCGGTGACGCTGGGTACGGTCGTGCCCTTCTTCACGCCTTTGATCTCATGGTTCGTCAGCACGCCGTCCTTCATGAACGAGTACACGAGATCGATGCCTTCCTCGGTGTTCACGCACAGCATCTGCACGAAGCGCGCGCCTTCCGCCTTCTTTTCCGCTGCAAGCGCCGGCAGGCCCTCGATGGTGAGCGGGATGAATTCCGATTGCAGGGTCACGTTTCTCACGCCCCTTTCTTTTGCGCCTGCAGGGCTTTCGATTTTTCTTCCAGGATACCGAGTCCCTGCACGACCGCATCGATGATGGCCTCGGGGCGCACGGCACAGCCGGGCGCGTACACGTCCACGGGGATGGCCTGGTCGACGCCGCCGATCACGTTGTAGCAGTCGTGGAAGATGCCGGCCGAGCATGCGCAGATGCCGCACGCGATGACCACCTTCGGCTCGACCATCTGGTTGTAGATCTCCTGGACCACGCCGATGTTCTGCTCGTTCACGCTGCCCGTGACGAGGAAGATGTCGGCGTGCTTGGGATTGCCCGTGTTGATGATGCCGAAGCGCTCCACATCGAACCCGGGGCACAGCGCGGCCAGCACTTCGATGTCGCAGCCGTTGCAGCTGGAACCGTCGTAGTGGATGACCCACGGTGATTTGGTTGCATACGTCATAGGTGCAGCTCCTTTACAGGTAGGCCAAGAACGCGATGTTCACGCCGCCCGCGACGAGGGCCACGCCCCACGCCGATGCCAGCAGGGCCTGCCACTTCACGCGAGCGAAGTTGTTGTCGATCCAGATCTCAAGGAAGTACACGAGCACCACTACCACGAGCGCCAGCACGATGGACAGCGGGTTGCCCCAAAGGAAGAACAGCGCGGTCCAGCCGAGGAACAGCACGTTCTCGCACCAGTGCATGATCTCCACCTTCGCCAGCGTCTTGCCGCTCATCTCGGTGGTGATGCCCTTGACGATCTCCTGATGCGCATGATGCGAGTACGACAGGTCGAACGGCGACTTGCGCAGCTTGATGGTGAGCACGAACAAAAAGCCCAGGAATACGAGCCAGATATTGGTCACTAGGGGCGCGTCGAGGAAGAACACGCCTGCGGAGTTGAAGGTTCCGGCCGCCATGTAGAACGCCACGGCCATGAACAGCACCATGGGCTCGTACGCCATGACCTGCAGCGTCTCGCGGTTCGCGCCGATCTCGGCGTACGGCGAGCGCGTGGAGTACGCGGCCACGATGAAGAACAGGCCCGACAGCGTGATCACGAACACGCTCATCAGCAGGTTGCCGCCGGAGAAGAAGATGCCGCCGGCGATGAGGGTGAACACGAGGGCGCACGTGATGTAGGTGCCCTCGGTGGAGTTCACCGACACGTTATCCTTCTCGATGAGCTTGCGGACATCGTAGTACGGCTGCAACAGCGGGGGTCCCACGCGACCCTGCATACGAGCCGAGATCTTGCGGTCGAGGCCAGCGAGTAGGCATCCCAGAACCGGCGCGACGATGGCGAAGACGAGGGTGCCGATAAGAGCGAAGAGCATTGTCATGTCAGATCACACCCTTTCCTAGAACAATCCCGGAACGCCCACGGCCGCCGCCGCGAATGCGATCACGATGATGACGGTGCAGCACGCGGTGCCGAACGGCGACAAGCGCTTCTCGCCGAAGATGCCCTCGAGGTACCAGTTGCGCGCCGATGCGGTGGATTCGCCCGACAGCGAGTTGGAGAACGTGCGCTCGGCGTTGTCGCGGCTCACGCCTGCCAGGTAGATGTCGACCTTCTTGGCCTTCGAGCGGCCGAGTCCGGCGAACAGGACCACGGCGATGAACGCCGACAGGATGGAGGCGATCCACAGGTTGGACGACGAGATGTCCTGGCCCACGGTGCCGAACACGCTGTAGATGTACGGTTCCACCACAGCCCACGAGATGATGGGCAGTCCAATGCAGCACAGGATGACGAGCACGGCCATGACCATGATGGCCACCCACTCGCTGGAATGCACCTTGGCCTCGACGTTCTCGGGACGAGCGGCGATGCCGGAAAGCTTGCCCAGCCACTTCGCCCAGAACATGAACGTGGCCGCGGAGCCGAACGCCAGAAGCACGATGAGCGCCACCTGACCGGTATCCGCGAAGGAGACGAGCGTGGCCCACTTGGCCAGCAGCATGCCGAACGGGGCGATGAACATGCACAGGATACCCAGCATCATGAAGCGGGCTAGACGCGGCATGCGCTCGAACAACAGGTCCATGTCCTCGATGTCGCGGCTGCCGATATGGTGCTCGGCGGTGCCGACGCACAGGAACAGCAGCGACTTCGCGATAGCGTGGAACAGCACGAGGAAGGCCGCGGCCCAGACCGCCTCGGGCGTGCCAACGCCCGCACAGGCCACGATCAAGCCGAGGTTCGCGATGGTGGAGTACGCCAGCACGCGCTTGGCGTTCGACTGCGAGATGGCCATGAACGAGCAGAACAAGAACGTGAGGCCGCCAACGAGGATGACCATGACGGACGGAACGGGACACGCCATCATGATGGGCGCCAGCTTGATGAGCAAGAAGACGCCCGCCTTCACCATGGTCGAAGAGTGCAGCAGCGCGGACGTGGGAGTGGGCGCCACCATGGCGCCGAGGAGCCACGTGTGGAACGGCATCTGCGCAGCCTTGGTGAGGCCGGCGAACGCGAGCGCCGTGACCGGCAGCACGACCATGCCGGGGTTGGCGATGCCGATCTGCAGGAACTCGAGGAACGACAGCGTGTTGAACTGGATGGCCATGACGTACAAGGCCGCCAGGAAGGCGATGCCGCCCAGCAGGTTCATGATAATCTGGCGGAAGGCGTTCTTGATGGCCTCCTCGGTACGGGTGAAGCCGATGAGGAGGAAGGAGCACACCGTGGTGATCTCCCAGCCGGTGAACAGCCACAGCATGTTGTTCGAGAACACGATGAGGAACATGGCCGCCAGAAAGACGAACATGAGGGCGAAGAACGTCGGCCGGCGGTCCTTCGCGCCTTCCGGCTCGTGCGCCTGGAAGTCTTCCATGTAACCGAGAGCGTACACGCAGATGCCGGAGCCGATGACGCCGATGATGAACGCCATGAGCAGCGACAGCGAGTCGAGGTACAGCCCTTCGGTCACGAGGACGTCGTGGGCGAAACCGAACTCGAACACAAGCGAGCCGACCACCTGGACGGCTGCGAGCACGCAAGCCCACAGGTTCTTGTACTTGATGCCGAAGTACAAGATGGCGGCAGCGATGAGCACGCTGACGGCCATGCAGACGTAGTCGACCACCGGGGAGTAGAAATCATACGTTATCCACGGAGCTCCCAGATAGGACACGACGAGCCACACCGACGCTAACCCGATGACGAGCGCGGAGGCTCCCACAATCACGTTTCTCGCTCGGTTGTTGCGCACGACAAGCAGAACGCCGGCAACAACCAGCGGGAAAAGGATTAAAAACCCGAGCATAGCCACGTAGCTTCCCCCTTTACCTTTACCGATTGCACTTGAACAATAAAAGCGAGCGATATCGCCCGCCAGGCCACTCTACCAGAGAAAAGTAAACGGTCGGATGACATGGCCCCTCCGGAGGCGATTGCTCGGTAAAAGGGAGCCAACGGCGAACACGGATTCAATCAGCGGCGAGACGTTGAAGGCAAACGGTTTCGCATTGACGAGCCGCTTCTTCTCCGTTACCCGACCGTTATTTCATTGTGCACGCACACAAAACACGAGGGAACGGCTCGAGCCGCTAGGCTCGATGGAGGCCATTCGAGCCCTCCCCCGCTTCCGCAGCGCGCAGGCGCCGCCATTCGAAGGCGAGAAAACCGCTTACGATGAGCGTGGATGTTATATCGGATATCGAGGGCGCCAGCCACACGCTCTCAAGCGCCGTGATGGGCAGCACCTGCGGCAGAACGAGCGGGCAGAACACGAGCAGCGGAATAAGGAACAGGATCTGGCGCGTGAGCGTGAGCACGGTCGCTTTCGCCGCCTGGCCTGTGGCGTCGAAGTAGTTCGAGCCGATGGTCTGAATAGGCAGGATGGGAATGAACATGAGGTACAGCACAAGCGCCCAAGCCGTTTCCTTCATATATATCTCGGGCAAGCCGAACAAGTGCGCGTACAGGTCGGGTGCGAGGACGACCGTTGCCCACAAAGGCGTCGTGATGGCGATGCCCAGCACTATGGCCTGCACGAGCACGAGCTTCATGCGGCCGTAAGCGCGAGCGCCGTAGTTGTAGCCCACGATAGGTTGCGCCCCCATGGCGATGCCCATGGCCGGCATGAACGTGAACAGGCCTACGGCCGACAGCACGCGCATCACCGCAAGCGCTCCGTCCACGCCGAGCGCATCGGCGGCACCGTACAGCACCAACAGGTTGTTCTCTATCATAGACGACACGGCGAAGCCCAGTTGCGTGACGCACGGAGCGATTCCGAGGGCGCAGACGCGCAGCGCGATGCGCGGGTCGAGCGACAGCGACGGACGGCGCAAAGGCATGGGTGAGCCCTTCTTGAGGAAGAACTGCATCACGAACAGAGCCGACAGCGCCCATGAGCACACGGTGGCCAGCCCGGCGCCGCGCATGCCGCCGTCGAGCACGATGATGAACAGGTAGCCCAGCACCACGTTCGCGCCCGTTCCGACGAGCATGGAGCCCAGCGCTCGGTTGGGGTGCCCTGCCGTGCGGATGAAGTTGTTCATGCCGAACGCGATGAACTGCAGCGGGCAGCCTGCCACGATCACCGTCATGAAGTCGAGCGCGAGCGGCAGCACGGAGCCGTCGGCGCCCGAGTAGCGAAGGATGGGCTCGAGCGCGAAGATGGCGATGCCCCACAGCACCGCCGTGGCGATCAGCAGCAGCACGAAGCTGTTGCCCATCACGCGTTCCGCCACGCCCTTCTTGCGCTCGCCCAGCTTGATCGCCGCCAGCGCGTTGCCGCCCACGCCCACGAGCATGGCCACGGCCACCATGGCCGTCATCATGGGATTCGCGACCGTGGTGGCGGCCAGGCCGTCGGCGCCTACCGCATGTCCCACGTATACCGCATCGATGACGTTGTACAGCATCTGCACGAGCATGCCCGCCACCGCCGGGATGGAGAACTCCAGAAGCAGCTTGAAGGTGCTCTCAGTGCCCAAACGGTCGATCTTCCGATCGCTTCTCGACTTCGGTGCGATCTCGGCGACGACGCCCTCGCCGTCCACAGCCTCTTCGGTTCCGTGCATGATTCTTCGCTCCATACGTGCGCGAGCATGCGGCCCGCCGCTCGGCGCCGCGCGAAGCGGGCCGTCGGATGGGCCGCATGCTCGATGGTTTCCCGGGTTGTCCCGGCAGACGGGCTTGCGGCGGAGCAGCCTGCGAGGGGCTCGACGCCTGGCAAGGATCGGGTCATCCCGATCCTTGCCAGTATACGCAAGCCGCCTGCCGAGAACAACCAGCAGATCAGGCGGCGCCGTAGACGAGGACTTGGGCGACCAGCAGGATGCCGCCGAAGATGAGCACGAACAGCACCATAGGCCACACGAACTTGAGCCACTTGGAGTACTTCATGTCCAGCATCGTGAGCGTGGCCAGCACGAGGCCGGTGGGCGCGAGGTACAGCATGGCGTATTGGCCCCACTGGTAGGCGCACACCACCACCGAGCGCGGGATGCCCACGGTGTCGGCCAGCGGCGCCATGATGGGCATGGACAGCACGGCCAAACCCGACGACGACGGCACCACGAAGCCCAGCAGGAAGAAGATCAGCATCATGACCAGGATGAAGACAGGTCCGGTCATGCCATGCACGAGCCCCGACGACCAGAACAGCAGCGTGTCGGAGATGAGCCCCTGCTCCATGATCAGGTTGATGCCGCGCGCGAGCCCGATAATGAGCGACACGCCCACCAGGCTTGACGCTCCGTGGATGAACGCATCCACCACCTTCTTCTCGGCGATGCCCGACAGGAACATGATGATGATCGCGATGGCCAGGAACGAGGCTGCCATCTGCGGGAACCACCAGCCCTGGCTCACGACGCCCCACACCATGATGGGGAACGCCGCCACGAACAGCACGAGGATTGCCTTCTTCTTAAGCGTGAAGCCGGTCGCGCGCGCCTCCTTCGTCTCCCCCGCCTCCACGTTGTACAGTTTGGCGAACTTCTCGCGATCCTCGTAGGTGTAGGAGAACGCCGGGTTCGCCTTGATCTTGCGGCTGTACCAGTACAAATACGCGATGACCACGATGGCGCCCACGACGCATCCCGCGATACGCCATTCGATGCCCTGCGTGAAGTTCACGCCCGCGGCGTTCGAGGCGATGACCACCGAGAACGGATTGATGGTGGAGAACGTCGTGCCCATGGAACCTGCCAGGAAAATGGCGCCGACGCAGATGATGGAATCGTAGCCGAGCGCCAGGAATATAGGCACGAGGATGGGATAGAAGGCGACGGCCTCTTCTTCGAGACCGCACGTGGTTCCGCCGAGGACCATGAGGGCGCTCACGAGGAACACGAGTAGGAACTCATGGCCCTTCGTCTTCTTCGTGAGGGCCATGAGGCCCGACTCGAACGCGCCGCTCGCGTTCACCACGCCGATAAGGCCGCCCAGCACAAGGATGAACACCATGATGTCGGCGGCCTCCACCGTGCCCGACACCATGCTCACCGTGATGTCGGCGATGCCTTTGGGCTGCTGCTCCAGGCGCTCGTACGTGTTGGGAACCGAGATGGGCTTGGACAGCGCGCCCGAGGTGAACTGGTCGATCCCGATGTTCACGCCGATAGCATCGAGCGTCTCCTGCGTGGCGGGCTCTTCGCTCACCGCGCCCTGGGGGCTCGTGATCTGAAGCGTGCCCGCGTCGGCGTTGTACGCGAGCTTCGCGTACTGGCCCGCCGGCACGAACCATGTAGCCGCCACCGCGACGATGGTGAGCGCGAACAGGATGGTGAAGGCGGTGGGGAAGCTGAGCTTCCTCTTCTTCTTAGGCGGGCCTTCCTTGGGCGAGGCGGTGCTGGTGGGCAGTACGGCTTCCGTCGACATGCGCTTATCCCCTTTCATCTACCTTCGTCGTTTCGTTCGGCAGGTTCCGGACGTTGTCTTCATCGTGTCGCGCGAACGAGCGCGCGGGCAGTCCTAATCTGGTGGTAGGAGCGGGTGTATTTCGGGTGTAGAGCCGTTTGATCTGGCGCGTTGCGGCGAATCGTCTATACTGTTCGAGATGTGCGCCCGCTTGGGCGCGAGGCCGGCGACTGCGAACGAGGAAGCGCATGGATCTGGGACTGGGTCTTTTCTACTACACGCTCATCGTGCTTTTGGCCGTCATCCTAACGGCGGCGACGTGCCTCGCGTCGTACCTGGTGACGCGCAACAAGACCTACCGCTACGCGTTCGCCGGGTTCCTGTTCTACTTCTTCGATGTGGCGCTCGTGTTCCAGGACGATTTCCTCATGCAGCGAGCCTCCGACGCGTCCGTCTCGCCCTTCTTCATCGGCAGCCCTGTCGCTTCCGTCCTCGTCGGCGGCGGCGCGCTCATATCGTTCTGGCTCGTGCTGTGCGAGTACCTGGAGGAGGATAGGCCGGCGGTACGCTGGATCCCGGGTGCGGCGTTCGTGCTGGCAAGCTTCGCCGTGCTTCTGCTCGCGCCCGAGGGCAACGGCCAGATGTTCCTGTTCTACAGCATGCGCGAGGCCATGCTGTACGCGATGCTCGTCTACCTCGCCGCCCGCTACATCGGCACGCGCGACGACGTGTTACGGCTTCGCATGCGGCGCCATCGTGCTCTGTACGGCGCGCTATGGGCGCTCGTCACCTGCGTCCTGCTTGAGAACGTCGTGTTCCTGCTGGTCGTCGACCCGCATGCGATCGCAGGTCAGAGGCTGCCCTTCTTCCCCGAGCGCAACTTCGCCGAGAACGCGCTCGTGCTGTGCTGCGGCTTCGCCGCCTGCACGAGCGCGTGGCGCAGCCTGTCGCTACGACGCACCGAACCGCCCACGCAGGGAGGCGCATCGCTCGAGACGTTCATCGACCAGAATCTCGCAGCCTACGCGGCCGCGCGACAGTTGTCGAAGCGCGAGGCCGAGGTGCTGCGACTCGTGCTGCTGGGCAAGGACAACCAGAACATCGCCACATCCATGCATCTTGCGCCGAGCACCGTCAAGGTGCACATGCACCATATCCTCCAGAAGGCCGAGCGGGCTAACCGCAAGGAGCTTATCCAGGATTTTTGGGAATTCTCCTAGAAGATTCGCCCGCGCTGTCAGGATTCGCCCTGCTCGTTCGTATTGCAGGTGAAACGGCGTTGCCCGAAGAACGACAGGAACGGACTCTATGCGCAAACGACAACCCGATACCGAGGCGCAGCGGCTCGTGCAGACGTACGCCGACCTCATCCTGCGACTTGGCTACACGTATCTCAAATCCACGCACGACGCCGAAGACGTCTGCCAGAACGTGCTGATCAAGCTGCTGCAGACCGATCGCGCCTTCGAGAGCGCCGAGCACGAGCGCGCCTGGATCGTGCGCGCGACGGCGAACGCCTGCAAGGACGTGTTGCGCAGCGCGCGACGCCGCACGTCGGTGGCGCTCGACGCCGTCGCGGAGGCGGCCGCGCCCGAGGTTCCCGACAGCGCCGTACTCGAAGCGGTGATGGAGCTGTCGCAGCCGTTTCGGGAGGCCCTGTACCTGCACTACTACGAGGGCTACACCGCGCGCGAGATCGCGGACATGACAGGCGGCACCGAAGATGCCGTTGCAGCCCGGTTGAGCCGCGGCCGCAAGAAGCTGCGCGCCCTGTTGGAAGGAGCGGACGATGATCGATGAATACAAGGAAGCCCTCGACGAGCTGCGGTTCTCGCCCGAGGCCAAGCGACGCATGGTGCAGCGCATCGAAGTTGCCGTCGTCGTAGAGCCCCTTCCCCGTCCGACACGGCGCTCGCGCGCCCTTGTGATAGCCGCAGCCGCAGCCGTGCTGGCCCTGGCAGTAGGCTGCACGGCGTATCTTGCAGGAGCGTTCGTGAGCTTGGAAGACTTCGCCGAAGATCTGTTTGGGGGCGCACCGTCGCAGACGGAGGTGATCGACAAGATCGGCCGCCCAATCGGCGCAAGTGCCGTTTCGAACGGTGTTGCGATCACAGCAGATGCGGTGATCGGCGACAACGAACACTGCGTTGCGGTGTTCAGTATCGCTCGAACCGACGGCATGCCGATCGAGGGCGTCGATACGATTTTGGACAAGTCGTTTACGACGGTCTTCACTGGTGCACAGCTGTTCAGAGTGGGAAACACCAAAGTAGGCCCGGAATACTGCTTCTACGACGCCGATCCTTCCGACAACTCCGTGCAATGCATCGTGAAGATGACTTCGTTCATAGGAGGCGACTCGTTCATAGGCAAGATCATGCACGTCGAACTAGGAGATTTGGCGACGGGAGAAATGACGGCAGACGGCAAAACCACTCTCCCGTCCCTCCAGACGGTCATCGAAGGATCTTGGGACATGAGCTTCCCGCTCAACTACGAGGACGCATCGATTGAACTGAGCGCCGGGCAACGGACGAAGCTCGACGGCATTGACGTCGCAATCGACTCCGTAGTCCTCTCCCCCATCGCCATCGTGGTCGAATACACAGCAGACGAGCCACTCATGACGAAAGATGAAGAAACGGGAAAGCGCAGAGGCTCCGCAGGCATCGACGTTCCCATAACGGTGAATCTGCGAAACGGCTCGTCTATCGACGTACCGTCTGTCGGCGCCATGAACGATGGAGGAGCCACCAAACGCCGCGCGGACCTTATGTTCGACAAGATCCTCGACCTCGACCAGGTGAAGTCCGTCACGGTCGGAGGCGTGGAAATCCCGATGCCGTGAAAAACGCGAAGCGGCCGGGAACGTTCGATCCCGGCCGCTTCGTCCCGAAAGAGGACTGCCGCCCCGCTTTCGGCTCGTGCGCACAACGTCGCTAGGCGCGCTTGCCGGTCAGCAGGTTGATGACGGCGATGAGAATGATCGAACCTATCAACGCCACCAGGAACGACCAGAGGTTGAACCCGGTGAATCCCGCGGCGCCGAAGAAGCTCATGACGAAACCGCCGATCAGCGCACCGACGATGCCCGTCACGATGTTCTTGACGAGGCTGCCGTCCGTCTTCATGATCATGTTCGCGATCCAACCGGCCAAGCCGCCGATGATGATCCATACGATGATGCTCATAGCAGTTCCTTTCCTCGAAGCTCATAGGTGATGCTGACGAGGATAGACGAGCGTTGCGCTTAGAACAGCCTGACCAGAAAGCCGTATGCAGCCTGTAGTCGGTTGGATGCCGCCCCGTGAGCGGCGTCACGCCGACGGACATCATCATCGCTCCGAAAACACGCCTCAGCGCACGAGGCGTGTTTTCGGAGCGATGATGGCTTCCAGGCAAGGGCAAGGTCGCGGCCACGAGGGCTGCGCCGACGGAAGCATGCATTCTCGACGCAAAAAAGGCTGGAGATCGATCTCCAGCCTTTTCGTTCATCCGATGCTCAGGCGAGCTACTTGATCGGCGGGGTGCCCTCGGCGTTGCCGAAGATGGCGTCGATCTGCACGAACGCGTCCATGGGCAGCGCAGCGGTGCCGACGGCGCGGAACGCAGGGGTGCCGGTGAAGTAGCGGGCGCACACGTCCTCGACGGCAGCGAGGTCGTCGATGTTCTTCAGGTAGACGTTCACCTTGACGGCGTCTTCCATCACGTGGCCGACGTTCTCGATGATGGCCTTGATGTTCTTGCATGCCTGCTCGGCCTGCTCGGCAACGCCGCCAGCGACGAGCTTGCCCGACGCGGCGTCGACGCCCAGCTGCGCCGAGATGTTGTTGTAGTGCGAGAACGCGACGCTCTGCGAGGACAGCGGGCTCACCGGAGCAGCGTCCGTGTCGTTGGCCTCGATGATCAGGCCGTGACGGGCCTCCACTTCCTGCGGCGGGGTGCCGTCGCCGTGCGACACGACGGCCTCGATCTGCACGAGCGCGTGCATCGGCAGCTCGGCAACCTCGACCACGGTGCGGGCCGGCATGTAGGCCACGGCGCGGGCGATGCCCGAATCGGGGAAGAAGCGCGTGTACACTTCGTTCACGGCATCGATGTCGGAGAGGTTCTTCAGGAAGACGGTGACCTTCACGATGTCATCGAACGGGACGTCGATGCTCGTGAGGACAGCCTTGATGTTCTTGAGGCACTGAGCGGCCTGCTCGGCGACGCCGCCGACCACGATCTGGTTCGACACGGGGTCGATGGGGAGCTGAGCCGAGATGTTGTTGTAGTGCGAGAACGCCACGGTCTGCGTGGACAGGGCGTCGTAAGGAGCGTTGTGCGTGTTGTTCACGTACTTGACGAGGTCGCCGGCCTGGGGCTCGTTCGGGATGGTGCCCTCACCGTTGGTGATGAGCGCCTCCACCTGCACGAGCGCGTCCATGGGCAGCGCCGCAACAGCCATAACCGTGCGGGCAGGAAGATACGTGGTGAAGAAGGCGCGGTACACCTCGTCGACCACGTCCATGTCGCGGATGTCGCGCACGAAGACGGTGATCCTCGCGACGTCGTTCAGCGAGTGGTCGATGCTCTCGACGATGGCCTCGAGGTTCTCGAAGCACTGCTCGGCCTGCTCGAAGATGCCGCCCTCGACGATGGCGCCGGTCTCCGGGTCGATGGGGAGCTGAGCCGAGATGTTGTTGTAGTGCGAGAACGCCACGGTCTGCGCAAAACGGTCGTTCTGAGGGGCCTCGTCCGTGTTACGAGCCAATACTACGTTATCAGCCATTGATCGTATCCTCCTTTTGGGGGCTTCGCTGTACGCTCCTTAAGGAGCGCTCCGTATTCGGAGGGCTGTAGTATAACGTTTTGTGCAGATGCACAAAACGTTTACGCGAAGATTTCCAACCAACGGTAACGCACGCATCAGACCGCTCGCCGCCAATTTTGGAACCCCCTGCGCGCACCATGCAGAAAACAGAATCGTAAGGTGCGTTTCATGCAGGATTATCGCGCCTACCGTTCACCGATTGCTATCCGGCCTTCTCAGCGTTCGTCACACGATGACCACAAGTCGCCACGCATCCCATCGGAAGCGTGAACGCTTCCGATGGGATGCGTTCACGCCGCTGAGCATAAAAAAGCAGGCCACCGGTTTCTCCGATGACCTGCTCTAAGTTGCTGGTCGGGTTGACAGGATTTGAACCTGCGACCCCTTGACCCCCAGTCAAGTGCGCTACCAAACTGCGCCACAACCCGTTGTGCTTGCCCGGTTGCTCTTGCGAGCTTCCCAAACAGCGTTGACTATCTTAACGGTAACCTGCCGGCTTTGCAAGAAGAAATTTACATCTTCTTCAAGCCCGGGGAAAGCCGAAGGCGTTCAGCCCCGTCCATCGCACTTCGCTACGCCAGGAACTGCATGGCCTTGTTGAGAATCTCGTCGGCGAGGCGAGTCTTGGACATGCGGGGAAGCTCCTCGACGTCCTGATCGTCCACGAACCATACCACGTTGTCGTCGGCACCGAACGCGCGGCCGCCTCCCACTTCGTTAGCGACCACCAGATCGGCGTGCTTGGATACGAGCTTCTTCTCGGCGTTCGCCACCACGTCGTTCGTCTCGGCGGCGAAGCCCACCACCACCTGCTGCTCCTTGCGCTCGCCCAGCGTGGCCAGGATGTCCGGGTTCTCGACGAGGTCGATGGTGCCCAGCTCGGCGTCGGCGATGCCCTTCTTCAGCTTATGCCCGGCCGCCTCGCGCGGACGCATGTCCGCCACCGCCGCCGCGAAGATGGCGATGTCGGCGTCTTCGAAAGCGTCCTCGGCCGCCGCGAACATGTCGCGCGCCGTCTTCACGTGCACCATATGCACGCCTTGCGGGGCGGGCAGCGACACGGGTCCCGAAATAAGCGTCACGTCGGCTCCGCGAAGAGCCGCAGCGCGGGCGAGAGCGTAGCCGGTCTTGCCAGAGGAGTGGTTCGAGATGTAGCGAACCGGGTCGATGGGCTCAACCGTGGGGCCCGCGGTGATCATGACACTGCGCCCGGCCAGGTCGCGCTTCACGCCCAGCTCGTCCAGCGTTGCCGACACGATGTCGTCCACCTCGGCCAACCGGCCCTTGCCGATGTCGCCGCACGCCAGGTAGCCGTCGCCTGCGTCGATGAAGCGCGCGCCGCGGATATGCAGCTTGCCTATGTTGTAGCGCGTGGCGCCGTTCTCGTACATGTTCACGTTCATGGCCGGCGCGATGACGAGCGGCGCGGTGGTGGCCAGCGCCGTGGTGGTCAAGAGATCGTCGGCGATGCCGTTCGCGATCTTCGCGATGACGTTCGCGGTGCACGGCGCGATGAGGAACACGTCGGCCTCCTGCGCGAGCGACACGTGGTGGATGGGGTCGGACGGGTCGTCGAACAGGCCCACGGCCACCGTCTCGTGCGTAAGCGCACGGAACGTCGTGGGTCCCACGAACTCGGTGGCATGCTCGGTCATGACCACCTTCACGCGCACGCCCGCCTTCTGCAGGCCCCGCACGATCTCGCACGATTTGTAGGCGGCGATGCACCCCGTCACGCCCAAAAGCACGGTCTTCTGCGCGGGGTTTGCCGCGCCTTCGTTCACGTTAGTCACGAGAGCCCTCCTCTATATGCGGGCGCAGCACGTCGGAAAGCACTCGAAGGTGCGCGCGGCTGCGGTCGAGGCAGGGCACGTACGTGAAGCTTTCCTCACCGGGCGTGCGACCCGCCTGCTTGATCTGGTCGAAATAAAACGGCTTGAGCTCGTGGTCGATGTCGTAGAGCGTCTCCAAACAATCGACGGCGAAGTTCGGGCAGATGAAGAACACGCGTCCCACCCCGGTTTCCGCCCAGCGCGTCAGCACGTCGCGCGTGTACGGGGAGAGCCATTCGCGGCCCTTGTCGAAACGGCACTGGTAGCCGATGGTCCAGCGGTTGCGGTCGATGCCCAGCTCGCTGGCCACCTGCAAGCTGGTGGCGCCCGTCTGCAGCTCGTAGGTGTCCCCCGCCTCGATGTCCACGAGCGGGATGGAATGGTACGAGAACAGCACTTTATCGTCAGAGTCCACCTTGAAACCGGCATGCTCGATGGACGCAGCGATGGCGCGGATGTAGGTGGGGTCGTCGTGGTAGTTGTCGACGAAGTCGCACGGCACGTCCCAACGCGCCTTCTTGAGCGCGCGCTCCACGCTGTCGGACACCGAGCCGGTGGTCGAGTAGGCGCTTTGCGGGTACAGCGGAAGCACGATGAGACGCGTGCAGCCCGCGCCCTTGAGCTCGCGCACGCAATCGAGCACCGACGGGTCGCTGTAGCTCATGGCGCAGCGCACCGCAACGTCCAGCCCCTCGTCCTCGAACGCGGCCCCCAGGCCGGCCTCCAGCTTCTGATGGGCGATGGTGAACGGCGATCCTTCGTCGGTCCAGATCTTCTGGTATTTCTCGGCAGACGCGCGTCCCCGCTTCGGGAGGATGAACAGATGGAGGACGAACCACCATCCTGCCCGGTTCATCGGCGCGATGCGCTTGTCCATCAAGAACTTGGCGAGATATTTCCGCACGGCGCGGGGCTTGGGCACGGCAGGCGTGCCGGTGTTCACTAGGAGCACCCCCGAGCGCTTCCCCTCTGGCACGATGTTCATCACCTTCCTGCGGAGTAGACATGACGAAACGGTTGAATTCCGCCCTGGAAAATCTGTTATAGTTTAGCCCATTGACTATCGACAGGGCAGGTGAATGGAGAAAGAACCGAAAAAATCGGCTGTGGAATCGACGTCGCGACAGGCCGAAACGTCCGATCGGGAACCCGAAGCCGGCTCCTCCCCCTGCGAAAGCCCCGAACCGCATCCGGGCATCCTCCGCGAGATCGGCAAAGAGGCGCGCGAGCAGGTCCGTCCGAACCAGGGATACCTCAAGATCGACTACTTCACGCTGTTCTGGCTGTTCGTCGCAGGCAGCGTGTTCGGCCTCGTAGTGGAGACGGTGTTCCACGCCATCGTGTACGGCGGCTACGAAAGCCGCGCCGGCCTCGTGTGGGGCCCGTTCTCGCCCATATACGGCGTGGGTGCGGTGGTGCTCACGGTGTCGCTCAACCGCTTCTACCACTCGCACAACCTCATCATCTTCCTCATAGCCATGCTGCTGGGCTCGGTGATGGAGTACGCGACGAGCTGGCTCATGGAGGTGCTGTGGGGCGCCATCGCCTGGGACTATACCGGCACGTTCGGCAGCATCAACGGCCGCACGAACTTCGCGTTCGGCGTGATGTGGGGGCTTCTGGGCCTCGTGTGGGTGCGCACGATCCTGCCGTTCATCAAGCGGGTGTTCTCGCACGTGGATGCCAGGAGCATGCTCGCACGCCTGGTCACCGCGGCGCTCAGCCTGTTTATGGCGCTGAACATCGCCGTCACCCTGCTCGCGCTCGACCGCGAGGGGCAGCGCGCCGCGGGCGTGCCCGCCACCACGTGGGAACAGCGGTTCTTCGACGAGCACTTCCCCGACAGCTACCTGCAATCCCGCATGCAGAACATGAGCGTGTACGGGAAGGGATAGGCTACAGCCGCGGCCTCGGGGCGCCTTCCAGCAACGCTCGCACTTCCTCCCCCGCCGTCGTGCGGCCCGTGCTGCGGGAGGCGAGGTCGTCGAGCGCTTCCTGCAGGTCGGAGGGCAGGTTGTCCGCGAAGCGCAGGCCCTCCCCCGTGACGGGATGCTGGAACGACAGCTGGAACGAGTGCAGGAACTGGCGGTCGAGGCCGAGGTCGGCCGCAGGCGCGCTCGGCGCGCCCGACGTGTACGCCGGGTCGCCCACAAGAGGGTGCTTCGCGTACTCCAGATGCACGCGTATCTGATGGGTGCGCCCTGTGAACAGCTTGCAGTCGATGAGCGTGTAGCCGTCGTCGCGCCCCCCGTGCTCGAAGCGCTCGAGCACCCGAAACGTCGTGATGGCCTCGCGAGCCGACGGCGTGTCGCGGACGGCCATGCGCGTGCGCTCCTTCTCGGCGCGCGCGATGGGAGCGTCGATCATACCGGTGTCGTGGGCGATCACGCCGTGCACGAGCGCCAGGTAACGTCGGTCGACCGCGCGATCGCGGATGTCCGACATGAGGGCATAGCCCGTCTCGTCGTTCTTCGCCGCCAGCATGAGGCCGCTCGTGTCGCGGTCGAGGCGGTGCACGATGCCCAGACGGTCGTCCTCGCCCTGCACGTTGCACAGGTTCTCGGCGCCGCAGTGGTAGATGAGGGCGTTCACCAGCGTGCCGTCGTCATGGTCGACCGACGGATGGCACACGAGCCCCACCTGCTTCGACAGCACGATGAGGTCTTCGTCCTCGAAGCGTATGTCCAGATCGATGGGTTGGCCGCGCAAAGGGCCGGGCTCTACCGGCTCCTCAACCTGGTACACGATCGTGTCGCCCGGCGCCACGGGATGCTTCTTCGCAACCTCCGCGCCGTTCACGAACACGAGGCCGTCGTCCACCGCGCGCGCAGCCGCGCTACGGCTGGGATACAGACCGCGCGCGGCCAAAAGCGCATCGAGGCGCTGACCCGCGTCGTCGGGTGCTGCGACGTAGCTCAACATGCGGCTCATCGCGCGTCGGTTCCTTCGCCTTCGCCGTCGGACGCGGCAAGCTCTGCGGATAGGCGATCCTCGTGGCGCCAGCTGACGATAACGCCGACAAGGAATAGCACGAATCCGCATGTCACGCCAATATCAGCCACGTTGAACACGGGGAAGTCGATGAACACCGGCTCGATGAAGTCCACGACGTAGCCTAACGCGAAGCGATCGAACGCGTTGCCGAGGCCGCCCGCCACCACGAGCGCCGCGCCCACCACCTGCACGATGTTGGGACGATACGCTAGGAAGAACAGATACACCGTGAGCAGCACGCATACGATCAGCGACATAACGCCCAGAAGGAACGTGGAGTCGCCGAACATGCCCCAAGCCGCACCCGTGTTGTGAACGAGGTGGAACCGCACGAGGCCGAGCAACGGGCCCGTGATCACCTCCCCCATGGAATACGAGCCGTTGAAGTAGTTCTTCGTGAGGGTGTCGAGAGCGAGCCATGCAAGCACGACGATGCCGAACACAAGCGTGTGACGCGAGCGATCGGCCTTCAATTGCCGGGCTTCTTCCTCCGAAAAGGCGGCTTCCTTCGAATCGCCTCGCTCGTCCGAAAGGGTCGGAACGCTTTCGGACGAGGCCGGATCGATTCCATCGACCCGCTCCGGTCGTTCGGGACGACGCGAGGAGGGCTGCTTGTCGGGCGATTCCGTATCCAAGAACCTATTCCCCTTCCGCGAAGCCGATGGCGTCGAGCGCATCGCCGCAGCGCTCGCAGACGGATCCGTGGTTCGCGTTGCCGCCGAGCGCACGGTGGTTCCAGCAGCGCGGGCATTTCTCGGCCTCGGTCTTCGAAACCGTCGCCGCCAGCTCCTCGCCTTCGGCGAACGACACGGACGCCACGATGAACAGCTCCTCGAACACCGCCGCGTCATAGCGCTCCACCGCGTCGAGCACGGCGCGGGGCGCGGTCACGACGACGGCCGCCTCCTGGCTCTTGTTCACGACCTTCTGGCCGCGCGCGTCCTCGAGCGCCTTGGTCACGACTTCGCGCACGCCCATGATCACGCCGAAGTCCTCGGACACGCGCTCCCCGTCCGCGGGGATGGCGGGCGCGAAGTCGGACGCCTTGGGCCAACCGGCCAGCTGCACGTTCGTCGGGCGGCCTGCGCGCTCGCGCATGGCCTGGGGGTAGTGCTCCCACACCTCGTCGGTGGTGAACGAGAGCACCGGCGCCAGCACGCGCACGAGCACCTCGAGGATGTTCATCAGTACCGTCTGCACGGCGCGGCGGCGCGGCGAGTCAGGCGCCTCGGAGTACAGGCGGTCCTTCGTCGCGTCCATGTACACGGCCGACAGGTCGTTCACAATGTAGTCGTACACGGCGCGGTACACATAGTGGAACTTGTACGCGTCGTAGGCGGCGCTCACGTCGTCCAGCAGGTGCTTCGTGCGCACCATGGCCCACTGGTCGAGGGGCTCGAGCGCGTTCCAATCGGACACGGCGTCCTTCTGATCGTCGAAGTCGTCCAGGCTGCCCAGCAAGAAGCGGAACGTGTTGCGGATGCGGCGGTACGCCTCGGAGGTGCGTTGGAGGATCTCGTCGGAGATGCTCACGTCCTGCGAGTAATCGACGCTGGCCACCCACAGGCGCAGCACGTCGGCGCCGCTCTTCGCCATGACCTCGGCCGGATCCACGCCGTTGCCCAGCGATTTCGACATCTTGCGGCCTTCGCCGTCCACGGTGAAGCCGCAGTGCATGACGGCCTTGTACGGCGGCACGCCGTACGCGCCCATGCTAGTGAGCAGCGACGACTGGAACCAGCCGCGGTGCTGGTCGGAGCCTTCCAGGTACATGTCGGCCGGGAAGCGCAGACCCTCGGCCTCGCGATGCTTCAACACGCTGGTGTGCGACACGCCGCTCTCCCACCACACGTCGAGGATGTCCTTCTCGGGGGTCAGCTCGGTGCAGCCGCACGTCTCGCATTTCACGCCGCGCGGCAGGTACTCGGACGGCTCGCGCGTGAACCACGCGTCGGCGCCCTCGCGGTAGAACAGGTCGATCACCGCGTCGAATGTCTGCTCGTTCGCCACGGTGGAGCCGCACTTCGCGCATTTGAACACGGGGATGGGCACGCCCCACGAACGCTGGCGCGAGATGCACCAGTCGGGACGGTCGGCCACCATGGATCCGATACGGTTCGAAGCCCACGCGGGAATCCACTCGACGTCGTTCTCGATGGCCTTGAGCGCGTTCTCGCGCAGGCTGTTCTTGTCCATGGACACGAACCACTGGTCGGTGGCGCGGAAGATGACCGGCTCGTGGCAGCGCCAGCAGTGCGGGTAGCTGTGCAGGATCTCCTTTTGGGCCACCAGCGTGCCGCGTTCGCGCAGCCATTCGATGATGACCGGGTTCGCCTCGTCAACGTCGAGGCCCGCGAAAGGGCCCGCCTCGTCGGTGAGAACGCCGTTGTCGTCCACCGGCATGAGCAGCGGCACGTCGAACTCCAGCGCCACGAGGTAGTCGTCCTGACCATGGCCGGGAGCCGTGTGCACCGCGCCCGTGCCGGAGTCCAGCGTGACGTGGTCGCCGTAGATGATGGTGCCCTTGAGGTCCTGGCGGACGGGGCACGTGTAGGTGAGGCCGGTGAATTCGCGGCCCTTGAGCGCGACGGGCTCGCCGTCCTCGCCGCGCACGAGGTCGTAGGATTCCCAGCCCGCGATCTCGGCCACCTGTTCCACCAGCTCGCGCGCCATGATCATGTTGGAGCCGTCCGCCTGGACCATCACGTAGTCGGCATCGGGCGCCAGCGACACGGCCGTGTTCGCCGGAAGCGTCCAGGGCGTGGTGGTCCAGATGAGCACGTAGGCGTCGCCCGCAGCGCCTGCAGTCTCGAACATGCCGGGCATGATATCCATCTTGAACTTCACGAAGATGGACGGCGACGTCTCGTCGGAGTACTCGATCTCGGCCTCGGCAAGCGCCGTGTGGCAGCGCTTGCACCAGTGGATGGGTTTGCGGCCGCGGTACACCGAGCCGTCGAGGTACATCTGCTTGAACACCTCGACGTTGCCCGCCTCGTAGTTCGGCGTGAACGTGAGGTACGGATGCTCCCAATCGGCGTTCACGCCGAGGCGCTTGAAGCCCTCGCGCTGCACGTCGACGTATTTCTCGGCCCATTCGCGGCAGAGGCGGCGCAGCGTGGGCTGGTCGATCTTGGCCATTTTGTCGGGGCCGAGGGTCTTCTCCACCATATGCTCGATGGGCTGGCCGTGGCAGTCCCAGCCGGGCACGTAGGGCGTGAAGAACCCGCGCTGCGCATGGGACTTGTTCACGAAGTCCTTGAGGATCTTGTTGAAGGCATGGCCGATATGGATGGGGCCGTTGGCGTACGGAGGGCCGTCGTGCAGGATGAAGGGCTTGCCGTCCTTGTTCTTCTCGAGAACCTGCTCGTAGATATGCTCTTCTTCCCACTTGGCCAGACGCTTCGGCTCGCTCTCGGGCAGGTTAGCCCGCATCGCGAAGTCGGTCTTCGGCAGGTTCATCGTTTCTTTGTACGTGTTCGCCACGGGTGCCGTACCTTTCCTCAAAGCATGTGCGCTTCTGTCGCCATAAACCGCTATAGTATAGTGGAACGAACGCCGTTTCCGGCGAGCCTGCCCGCACTTTTCAAAATTGCGACACAGGAGCGCGACGCTAAACGGTATACTTTTAACGATCGCATATTCACAGCGGGAAGCTCGGGTTTTTCCGACCGCTGCAGTTTCAAGGAAGGACGCGTCGTATGCCGATGAACTTCGAGATCGTCACCGATTCCAGCTGCAACCTCGTCGAGGACATGATCGACGAATTCGGTCTGCATATCCTGCCCCTCACCTTCATGGTGGACGGCGAGCAGTATCAAAGCTATCTCAAGGGGCAGCACACCGACCTCAAGCAGTTCTACACGATGATGCGCGACGGCAAGGTGATCACCACGTCGCTGCCGAACCTGGCCGACTCCGAGGCGCTCATGCGCGGGCTGCTGGAACAGGGACGCGACGTGCTGTACCTGGGCTTCTCCAGCGGGCTGTCGGGTACCTACGAGGCCGTCGAGCTCCTGGTGAAGCAGCTGGCCGCGGAGTTCCCCGAGCGGAAGCTGCGCTCCGTGGACACGCTGGCCGCCTCGGGCGGCGAAGGCCTGCTCGTGTGGCACGCCGTGCAGCGCGCCCGAGGCGGCGCCTCCATCGACGAGGTGCGCGACTGGGTAGAGCAGCACAAGTTGAACCTGGCGCACTGGTTCACCGTGGACGACCTCATGTTCCTGTTCCGCGGCGGGCGCGTGTCGAAGACCGCGGCGTGGGCGGGCACCATGCTCAACATCAAGCCGGTCATGCACGTGGACGACGAGGGGCGCCTCATCCCCCTGGAGAAGGTGCGCGGACGCAAGAAGTCGTTGCACGCCCTGGTGGACCACATGGAGAAGACGGCCATCGCCCCCATCGACCAGCAGATGGTGTTCATCACGCACGGCGACTGCCTCGAGGACGCCGAGTACGTGGCCCAAGAGGTGAAGGAGCGCTTCGGCGTGAAGGAGGTCGTCATCAACTACGTCGACCCCGTCATCGGCGCCCATTCGGGACCTGGCACCATGGCGCTGTTCTTCCTGGCCGACAAGCGATAGCCTGGCGTCCATTGTCGATTTTTCAACCTGTTGGGGGTCGGGGCAGACATGCCGTGCTCAAACAGTCCTGAGCTCGCTCGAAGCGTCCACAGGACGCTTCGGTTCGTGCGGAACTGCGCGCGGCATGCCCGCCCCGACCTCCTCAGGCCGGCTTTCTCGAAGGGTTCGCGGCTGCATATCGCTTGCGTCCGGCTTCGCTTTGAGAATGCCTACTTGTAGTCGGCCGGGTTCTTGCTGGCGGAGCCGGTGGTGTTGCCCTCGCCTCGCAGCTCGCGGCCGAAGCGGACCGCGGATTCGCCGAACTTGTCCTTGACGAGGTCGGTTGCCTCGATGAGTCCGCGCCGCTTCGCCTCGTCTTTGATGACGGGGTCCACATCGTCGTCGCTGGGAGCAGCCTCGGCGATGTCGAACAGGCTGTCCTGCACGCTTTCGCCTCCGCCGAACCCGGTCATCGCCACGCCGATGAGGCGCACGGGCATGCCGGGGCGCCACAGCTCGTCGGCCATGCGGTACAGAAGCGGCGTGTAGGAAAGCTCGTCGTCGCTGGGCGCCGGCAGCTGACGCTGCACCGAGCGCACGCTGCGGTCGTCGTAGCGCATGCGCAGGCCCAGGGTGTGGCCGCGCAGCCCCTTGCGTCGCAGGCGGCGCCCCACCTTCGCGGCGATGGTGGCGATGGCGCCCTCGACGTCTTCGCGCGTGGTGAGGTCCACCGCGAACGTCATCTCGTTCGACACCGATTTCACCGTGTCGTCCTGCTCCACGGGCGCGTCGTCGCCCCCGTTCGCCCGCACGTGCATGACGCGGCCGTTCTTGCCGAACGCGCGCAGCAGCATTCCTTCGTCCGCATCGGCCAGCTGGCCGAGGGTGCGTATGCCGCGGGAGTGCAGCTTCTCCTCGGCTGCGGCTCCGATGCCGCTCATCGTGCGCACGGGCAGGGGCGCGAGGAAATCCCGCTCGCCTCCGGGGTACACCACGGTCAGCCCGCGCGGCTTGTCCATGTCCGAGGCTATCTTCGCGACGGTCTTCGACGTGCCCACCCCGATGGAGCACGTGACGCCCAGCTCCTCGACGCGCTGCTGGATACGCTGCGCGACGCGCACGGGATGCTCTCGGTTCACCGACGTGGGAGACACGTCCATGAACGCCTCGTCGATGCTGACCTGCTGCACGTGCGGCGTTTCGGCGCGCAGTATGTCCATGATGGCGTTCGACATCTCGCGATAGCGGTCGAAGCGGCCGTGCGTCCAGATGGCGTGAGGGCACAGGCGCTTCGCCGTGGAAGAGGGCATGGCGCTTCGCACGCCGTACGGGCGCGCCTCGTAGGACGCCGTGGACACCACGCCGTGCTTGTCGGCGTCGCCGCCCACGATGACGGGCTTGCCGCGCCAGGCGGGATGGTCCAGCTGCTCGACCGAAGCGAAGAACGCGTCGAGGTCCACGAGCAAGATGGCCGCGCCCTCCCACGGCTCGAGCGGCATGGCGTAGCCGCCGCCGCTGGCGGGCCGTTCGGGATCGGTCTGTGGGGAATAGGATCGCATTGCGCGAATAAGTCTACCATGCCCTGTCCGGGCGTAATGAACTTGTGCTAGGATATTCATTCCTTGCCTCGAGCCACGAGGCAACATGCGGGGAGGGAGAGACATGACGATGACGCAGCGAGACACCGACGCGCTTCCCAGCGTACGAGCCTGCGTGACCGCGCTGCCCGAGCAGCTGCTGTCTCCTCCCTACGAGATGCGCTCGGAGATGAACTGGATCGACTTCTCGGGCACGGCGAACCCCTTGGGCACGCCCCCTTCTTTCATCCGCGCTATGGAGGCCGCGCTCGCCGCCGGCGAGCTGAACTACCCGCCCGACCGCGAGGCTCACGCCCTGCGCAGCGTGCTGGCCCGCAAGTTCGGATTGTCCGTGGAATCGTTTCTCGTGGGCTCCACCGTGGGCGACATGGTGCGCGCCGTAGCCCAGACCTACCAGCCCTGCACCGTGGGTGTGGCCGTTCCCGGCCCTGTGGAGTACGCGCTGGCCGCAGGAAATGCCGGGCATCGCGTGGTTGAGATCGCCAGCCCCGCCGGCTTCACCGTGCCCGATCCGGCCGCGGCCGAGCGCCACGGCATCGTGTTCGACGCCGCCGTGCTGGCGAACCCGGGCTACCCCACCAGCCGCCTGCTGCCGAAGCCGACGCTGCTTGCCTACCTCGACGCCTGCACCTGGGTGGTGGTTGACGAGCGGTCCATCGAGCTCACACTGGGCGGCGAGAGCATGGTATCCCTCGTGAACGAGCACCGCAACCTCGTGGTGGTGCGCTCGCTGTGCGAGCCGTTCGCCATGCCGGGCATCCCCATCAGCTACTGCATCGCGCATCCCGACACCATCGCGCAGATCACGCGCTTTTACGACAGCTCGTGCGTGCCGATGTTCGCCGAGGTGATCGGCGAGCTGGCGCTCACGGAGACCGAGCACCTCGAGCGCACGCGCGAGTTCTTGGACTCCGAGATCCCCTGGCTGCAGTGCATGCTCAACCTCATCCCCGGCATCGACATCTTCCCCGCCGAGGCGAACTACGTCATGTGCACGTTCGACGCCGGCCCCGACCTGGCGCTAGGGGTGGCGAACACCGACGAGCTGGCCCAGCGCCTGCAATTGGCCGGGTTCCTCGTGCGCAAGCTGGAAGGAACTCCCGCGCTCGAGGACAGCCGCTACTTCTGCGTTGCCGTGCGCACGCGCGAGGACAACGAGAAGCTGGTGGCGGCCCTGCGCGAGATCGTCGTGGGGTGTTAGGGCGCAGCTCGCCTTGACACACACCGCCTGCGCTCAGGATGACAGTCGGGGCCTACTTCACCTCGTAGCCCGCCTCTACGATCGCGGCGGCCAGCACGTCTTCCGGCACGTCGTGCGCAAGCTTCGCGGTGGCGGTGCCGGCATCGAGATCGACGACGGCCTCTTCCACGCCTTCCACGCTTTCCAGCGCCCTCTTCACGTGGGCGACGCAGTGCTGGCACATCATGCCTTCGACGTTCAGGGTCTTCTCCATGGTACTCTCCTTTTCGTTGGGGTTGTCGGACTCGGTGCTGTCGATGGGCGCGGACGCGGGGGCGTCCGACGGTGCCGCAGGGAGGTCGGGCTTCCAGCCGCGCAGACGCAGGGCGTTCGTTACCACGCACACCGAGCTCAGGCTCATGGCGGCCGCAGCGATCATGGGGTTGAGGTTCAGGCCCATGAACGACAGCGCGCCGGCGGCCACGGGAATGCACACGGCGTTGTACACGAGCGCCCAGAACAGGTTCTGCTTGATGTTGCGCAGCGTCGCGCGCGAAAGCTGGATGGAGGCGGGCACGTCTAAAAGGTCGTTTCGCATGAGCACGATGTCGGCGCTCTCGATGGCCACGTCGGTGCCGGCTCCGATGGCGATGCCGACGTCGGCGCGCGCGAGCGCGGGGGCGTCGTTGATGCCGTCGCCCACCATGGCCACGCGTCCTTGCTCAGCCAAGCGGCGGATCTCGCGCTCCTTGCCGTCCGGCAGCACGCCGGCGATGACCTCGTCGGCGCCCACCTCGCGCTGGATGGCGGCGGCCGTGCGCTCGTTGTCGCCGGTCAGCATCACCGTGCGGATGCCCATGCCCTTCAGCACGACCAAGGCGGCGGCGCTCGAGGGCTTCACCGTGTCGGCCACGGCGACGATGCCCAGAAGCTCGCCGTCCTGGGCGAAGAACAAGGGCGTCTTGCCCTCGTCGGCCAGCCGCCCGGCGGCCTCGGCGAACGTGCCCGTCTCGATGCCGCGGGCCTCCATCATACGCAGGTTGCCGGCGAGCGAGGGGTGGTCGTCCACGAGCGCGGCGACGCCTTCGCCGGGAATCTGCCTGAAGTCCTCCACCAGAAGCGGGTACACCTTTCGCTCGCGGGCGTAGGCGCACACGGCACGCGCGAGCGGGTGCTCGGAGCGGCCTTCGACAGACACCGCCAGCTCCAGCAGCCGCTCCTTGCCCACGCCCGGCGCGGCCAGCACGTCGGTGACGCTCGGCGCGCCCTCGGTCACCGTGCCGGTCTTGTCCAGCACCACGGTGCGCACGTCGTGGGCGGTTTCCAGCGCCTCGGCCGACTTGACGAGGATGCCGTTGGTCGCCCCGCGCCCCGTGCCCACCATGATGGCCGTGGGCGTGGCCAGGCCGAGCGCGCACGGGCACGAGATGACCAGCACGCTGATGGCGTGCGACAGCGCGACCTCCAGCGTCGCGCCACCGAGCATCCACACGGCGAACGTGACCACGGCGATGACGATTACCACGGGCACGAACACGCCCGATATCTTGTCGGCGATCTTCTCGATGGGAGCCTTCGTGGAGGTGGCCTCGTCCACGAGCCGGATGATGCCGGCCAGCGCAGTGTCGTCGCCCACGCGGTCGGCGCGCATAGTGAACCATCCGGTGCTGTTCAGGGTGGCGCCGGTCACGCGGTCGCCCGGGCGCTTGTCCACCGGCACGCTCTCGCCGGTGATCACCGACTCGTCCAGCGTGCCCGAGCCTTCCAGCAGCGTGCCGTCCACGGGCACGCCCTCGCCCGCGCGCACCGCCAGCACGTCGCCGACGCGCACGGCCTCCACGGGCACGCGCTCCTCGACGCCGTCCGCAAGGCGCACGGCCTCCTTCGGCGCGAGGTCCACGAGCTTGGCGATGGCGCCGGTGGTCTTGCCCTTCGCGCGCGCCTCGAAGTACTTGCCCAGCGTGATGAGCGTGAGGATCATGGCCGCCGACTCGAAGTACAGGTCCATGGCCGCCATATGCGAGGCGTGCAGGTCGCCCGCGCCCAGCGCGATGCCGATCTTGTAGATGGCGTATATGCCGTACGCCGAGGCCGCCGTCGAGCCCAACGCGATGAGCGAGTCCATGTTCGGCGCGCCGTGGACGAGCGTCTTGAAGCCCACGCGGAAGAATTTGAAGTTGACGAACACGACGGGCAAGAGCAGCAGGAACTGCGTGAGCGCGAACGTGAGCACGTTCTCGTCCCCCAGGAAGAACCCGGGCAGCGGCCAGCCGAACATGTGTCCCATCGACAGGTAGAACAAGGGGATCGTGAACACGGCCGACACGATGAGGCGCATGCGAACATGCTTGGCCTCGGCGGCCGCGTCGGCCACGGGGCGCGCCTGGGCCGCACGGCTCCCCGCGCCCTGCCGGCCGCCGCTCGCGCCTGCCGGGACGCGCGCGGCGGCGCCGTAGCCCGCCTTGTCGACCGCGGCCTCGACGGCGACCGTCACGGCCGACGGTTCCGCGCCGTCGTCGAAGGCGACGTCCATGCTGTTCTTCAGCAGGTTCACGGCAACGTCGGCCACGCCGGGCACGGCCCGCGTCGCCTTCTCCACGCGCGCGGAGCACGCCGCGCACGTCATGCCGGTGACATCGAACGTTTGCTTCACTTCTTACTCCTTCGCAGCCGCCCTCCCCTTCGCGCGAACGGATGTTTCACGTGAAACATCCGCGACAAACGGACGAACGGCCTTGTCTTTCAGCGCGGGTTAGCGCGAGAACTTCTTCAACAGGTTCATGACCTCGTCGATGATCTCCACGTTGCCGCGTTCGATCTGTTCGACCACGCACGTTTCCAGGTGGTTGCGCAGCACCACGGCGGAAATGCTGTGAACCGCGCTTTCCGCGGCCGCCAGCTGCGTGAGCACGTCGGCGCAGTAGCGGTTGTCGTCGATCATCGTCTTCACGCCGCCCAGCTGCCCGATCACGCGGTTCAAGCGACGATGAAGGTCGGCCTGCAGCTCTTCCGAGCGCGGCGTCTCCTTACGGTGGCAGCAGCACGTCGACGCGGGGCGCGACGAGATGGCGGCGTTTTCAGCTTGCGCGTGATTCTCGGTCATGATGATTCCTTCCTTCTATACCCCATGAGGGTATCCAAGCGCGAGTATATACCCCTTAAGGGTATTGTCAACCCCTTCGTCCGCGAGCGCTTGAACGGCGGGAGCGACGGCACGCGTTACGGCGGGCCGCGCCGCCGACGTCGCGGAGGCGGCTCGCCCGCGCTGCAGCCAATGCGAAAGGTAGCGGCGCAGCCGAGCCGGAACGCGGCCGTCACGCGAAGGACACCGCACGGTAGCCCCGCATCGTCGTGCGAACCGCTACACTGGATGCGAGCGGAAACGCGAGGAAGGAGCCGTGGATGTGCCGCCGTTTCATACCGATCGACTGCGACGAAGTCGCCCGCATCGCTGCGGAGATAGAGCGCGACCTGGCCGCGCACGCGGACGAGCTGGCTTCGCTCGACCCGATCGAGGCCTATGAGGACTTCCTCTTCTTCCCCGAATCCGCGCAGCCGGACCGCGCCGAGCAGCGAGCGAAACGCGAAGAGGCGCCTGTGCAGCTCTCGCTGTTCGACGGCGAATCGGACGAGCCGGCAGAAGCCCGCGGAACCGGCGCGATCGGCCGCGCGAACCGCCCCGAGGCGCTTCCCTCGTCGGTCGTGCCGCTCATCGTGGCCGCGGGCGACGGATGCGGCCTCGCGGTAGCCCATATGGCCTGGGGATACGAGGTTCCTTGGAAGAACGGACCCGTGTTCAACACGCGCATCGAGACGGCTCTGCGCAGCGAGGGCAGCATGTGGGCCGAGTCCTTCGCGCGTCGTCGCTGCCTGGTGCCTGCTCGGGGCTTCTACGAATCGCATGCGACCGAGACGGTGCCGAGCGAGCGCACCGGGCGCCCCGTGAAGCGCCAGTACGCCTTCGCAGCGCCCGACGGCGCGCCGCTCTTGCTGGCGGGCGTGCACGATCGCGGACGATTCTCGCTCGTCACCACCGAACCGAACGCCGCCGTGGCTCCCGTGCACAACCGCATGCCGCTCGCGCTGGAACCGGGCGAGGCCGCCCTATGGCTGCGCGGCGTCTACGAGCCGCTGCTCGACCGCGGTGCCGTGCGGCTGACCGCGCGTCCCGAGCGTTGAGCCGGCGAAAGCTTCGACGCCGCAAGGGCCACGACGCCGGAGCGGCGACGGAGCCGACATCCCTCGGCATCGCGACGCGTAGATGTTTCACGTGAAACATCCGTGCGTGTTTTCCATTCGACGAACGATGTTCGGTGGAACCCTTCGCTCGAAGCCGCCCAGTCCCGAGCATCTCCGTGCAGCCGGTTAGACGTGTAATGGAGAAAACATATCGAATTCGGAAGAAAGCCGCGAGCTTCGCGGGGATGAACGGGCGCAATCCCACGGCTTCCCTTCTGCGATCGGGCACTATGCGGAAAGGCAGCTTGCGCTGCGCCTTCGAACCCCTTGCGAACTTCCGAATCCGATGCTTTTTCGCCACCGACGTTGCTTTCGGACGCGTGCGCCGCCTCGTAGCGCGCTACTTCCCGCGCTCGGAAAGGAACAGCCCTGCTATAGTAAGCAGGACTCCGGCGACGACCGGCGGGGTGAGCGGGTCGCCCAGCACGGCGGCCGAGGCCAGCACGGTGAGCGCCGGCACGAGGTAGATGTACAGGCTCGTCTTCACCGGCCCCAGCTCCTTCACCGCCATGTTCCACGTCACGAAGCACAGCGCGCTCGCGCCCAGCCCCAAGAACACGAGGTTGCCCCACATCTCGGGCGCGGCGAGCGAGCCCCAATCGGGCGAAAAGCCCAGAAGCGGCAGCGCGGGAAGCATGAACGCGAGACCCCAGGCGAACGTGCGGCGCGTGACGAGGATGCTGTCGTAGCCGAACGTCGAGAGCTTCTTCGTCACGATGGAGTACACGGCCCACGTGCCCGCCGCCGCCAAGGCCAGCGCCACGCCGATGAGCCCCGCCTGCCCCAGCCCGCCTTCTGCGACAAGGCCGCCCGACGCGCCGCCCGCGAAGCTGACCAGGCACACGCCCGCCATGGCCACCGCGAAGCCGACGAAGAACGGCGCGCGCAGGCGCTCTTTCAGCACGACAGCCGACGCGACGCCGGTGAACAGCGGCGCCGCGGCCACCACCACGCCCACGATGGAGGCCGTGGTGAACGTGAGCGCGATGTTCTCCAGCAGGTAGTACACCGTCACGCCGGTAGCGCCCGCCAGCATGAACCACCGCTCCTCCTTGAAGCCCCGGACGTGCAGGATGCGCGGGCGCAGGAGCGCGAGCGCGACGAACCCGATGACGAAGCGGAAGAACAGGATCTCGATGGGTGCGAGGTGCACGAGCAGCACCTTCGTGGATACGAACGTGACCGCCCACACCACCACGGTGACCAACGCCAGCGCATGCCCGCGCACGGCGGGGCGGCGCTGATCCGCCGGCGCCCCCTCTATGGCCTCGCTTGTTTGAACCGCCATCTCGCTATCCTTCCCGCACCCGCGTGCGCGCCGCCGTTCGGTAGCTGCCGGGGGTGATGCCGTAGAACGATTTGTACACGCGCCCCATGTGCGCCTGATCGGCGAACCCAGACCGCGCGGCGACCTCGGCCGGATCGACGCCCGCCGCCAGCAGGTCGCGAGCACGGTTCGCGCGCACCGCCTGCAGGTAGCGATGCGGCGTGAGGCCCGTCTCCTCGGAGAACACGCGGATGAGGTGGTAGCGCGACACGCCCGCGCAGCACGCGAGGTCGTCGAGAGTGATGCACGAGGCGAACCGTTCTTCGAGGTACGCCCGCGCCCGCGCCACGTTCGCCGCGGAGGGGGCCTCGGGCGCCGGGGGCTCGGCCGCCTCGCTCTCGCAATACCGCGCCGTCTGCGCGAGGAGGGCCCAAAGCGCTTCTTCCTCCTCGAGCGGGTCATGCGCGGAATCGGTCCGGGCGAACGCGTACAGCCGGTCCATGCACGCCGAAAGGGCCGCGTCGCGCACCACCACGGACTTGAAGCGGCAAGCGGGGCCGCCGTCGGGCAGGGACGCGGCGCCGATACCGTGCGATTCGGCGAACGCCTGCGCGAACAGGCCGACGGGCACGACCACGCTGCGGTACATGAGCGGCGCGTCGTCCAAAGGCTTGCAGCCGTGCACCTCGCCGGAGCCGAACAGCACGAAGTCCTCGGGCCCCAGATCGTGCACCTCGCCACGGCACGTCATGCGCCGCCGCCCTCCCACCATCTGGCCGATGGTCCAGAAATCGTGGAAATGGAGCGGGAACGGCTGCACGATGCCCTCGAGCGTGACGAACTCCACGCCCGGGCACGGCCCGAACGGCGCGATGCGCCGGTTCTCGGCGCCCATGTCGGGGTCGGCCAGCCGCGCGCCGCGCACGTCGGGGCGCGCGCTCCAAGATTCGATCGTCTCCATCCAAAACCTTTCGTCCAAGCAGGAGACGATACCACGAACCGCACCGAGCCGCTTGTACGAAATTGCGGGCGGAAGCCGTCGGTGGCGAAGGATCCGCGAAGTCGGCCGAACGGCCGACTTCGTCCGCGAGATGCAGAAGAAAAGCCGCTAACCCTTGATGATCTTGATCTTCTGCGACGCGGCACTTGTAGTTTTAAGAAAGGGTTCGTGGAGATACAGACGATATTTGGCCATTCCGCCGTTCACTTCATCCAGAAGCTCGTCGCCCAGCTCTTCCCTGAACATGCCCTCCAAGGCCTCCCGCACCTCGGAAGGAGCAGCCTCGCAGCCGTTTTCCCGAAGGAAAACCTCCAAGCGGTCGCCCTCCAGCGCCTGCCCGAACGAAGCCCTCAGGTCTTCGTCGTCCAACACCTTCCGGAACAATTCTTCGATGGTCTCCATGTTTGATCCTTTGGTTCGAGGGTATGCGTCCCGGCCGCGGCAAAAGCGCAAAGCCTTGCGACCAGTGTGAACGCGCGCTTCCGAAGCGGTCAAGCCTCGACGAACAAACGACCGCTCTCGCGCAACGAAAGACAACCCGCAAACCATTACAGCCGAAGGCGAAGGAGCTTGTCCGAACAGATATTTCACGTGAAACATCTGTACGGAGGGCTGCGTCGGCGGAAGATCTTCGGCCGACCGCGTCCCCCGGCGAATCGCGGCTTCGCTCGCTAGCGGCGCTCCAGCAGCGCGCCCTTCGTCGAGATCACCGCCACCTCGAACGGCACGTTCTTGCCGCTGCGCTCGAGCGCGGCGCGCGCCGCATGTTCCAGGCCGCCGCAGCACGGCACCTCCATGCGCGCCACGGTGACCGACGCGATGTCGTTGGAGGCGAACAGGGCTTCGAGCTTCTGGCTGTAGTCGACGCCGTCGAGCTTGGGGCAGCCGATAAGAGTGATGCGCCCGCGCATGAAGCCGCGATGGAAGTCGGCGTAGGCGAACGCCGTACAGTCTGCGGCGATCAGCACGTGCGCGCCCGCGAAATACGGCGCCTGCACGGGCGCGAGCTTGATCTCCACCGGCCACTGCGAAAGCTGGGAGGGCGTTTCTTCGCAAACCGGTTCGGCGACGGGGGCGGAAGCGGAAGGCCGGGCGGGCTTCGCCTCAGGATCTTCGGACGCGAAGAAGCGCGAGAGCGATCCGGGACAGCCGCCCGACAGGCGTGCGACCGAATTCTCCTGCGCCGTTCGAGCCTTGACCGCAGCCTCGTCGTAGGCTGCCGCCTCGCGCTCCACGAACGAGATGGCGCCGGTCGGGCACGCGGGCAGACAGTCGCCCAACCCGTCGCAATAGTCGTCGCGCAGCAGGCGCGCCTTGCCCTCCACCAGGCCGATGGCGCCCTCATGGCACGCCGCGACGCACAGGCCGCAGCCGTTGCAGGCCGTTTCGTCGATCTCGATGATCTTCCGCAGCATAGATTCCTCCCGAAACAAGTCGTCCTCTTCGCTATCGTCCGGGAGCATAGCATGGCTCGACAGCGCGCTGCGTTGGAAATACAACAAGCGGGAATTTCCCCTTCGGCCCCTTGACACGAACCTTGTTGTCCGTATACTTATGAACAGTTGATCATATGTTGAGAGGTTGACGGAATGAAGCCAGACAAGATTACCGAAGCGGCACCCGGAAGCGAAGACGCTCAGAACGCGCACGACAACGGCTGCTCGTGCGGCAGCGCCGAGCATGCGGGCGTGCCGAGCCCCGAGTGCATGCCCGACGAGGAGCTGCTGTACGACCTCGCCGACCTGTTCAAGGTGTTCGGCGACACGACGCGCATCAAGATGCTGTACGCGCTCATGGGCCAGGAGCTGTGCGTCGCCGACCTCGCCGAGCTTATCGCCGCCACGCAAAGCGCCGTCTCGCACCAGCTGCGCACGCTCAAGCAGGCCCGTCTCGTGAAGTTCCAGCGCGACGGCAAGAACGTCATCTACTCGCTGTCGGACGACCACGTGTACACGATGCTCGCCCAGGGCATGACCCATATCTGCGAATAAGCCCCGCATCGACCGCGGCACGGGATGCTTCGACTCCGCACCGCGCGCCCCCGCTCGCAACAACGCCGAAACGAAAGGACACCGCCATGCGAAAGGCATTCAAACTCCAGGATCTCGACTGCGCAAACTGCGCCGCGAAGATGGAGAACGCCATCAAGAACATCGAAGGCGTGAAAAGCGCCTCTATCAGCTTCATGACGCAGAAGCTGGTGTTGGAAGCCGACGACGACCGCTTCGAAGCGGTGCTGGACGAAGCTCAGCACGCCTGCAAGAAGTTCGAACCGGACTGCGTCATCCTGCGCTAACTTCGGCTTCGCGTATCCTATCCCCTCATCCATAACGAGCGAAAGCCGATGTCATCCTGAGCGAGCGCAACGTGTTCGAAGGATCCCGCGCAGTGTCAGCCGGCAGACTTCCAGCTACCGCCGCGCGGGATCCTTCGACTCCGCGCTGACGCGCTCCGCTCAGGATGACGAACCCCGAACTGCAAGGTTGGAGATCATGAACAAGAAACAGAAACGCACGAGGAACCGCATCCTCCTCGCCATCGCGCTGTTCGTCGTCGTGTACGTCGTGGCGGAGCTGCTTCCGCTGTCGACGTGGCTCGGCAGCGAGACGGCGGCGCTATGGGCGGAGTTCGCGCTGTTCCTCGTCCCCTATCTCATCGCCGGCTACGACGTGCTGCTGCGCGCGGCGAAGAACATCGGCCACGGCCAGGTGTTCGACGAGAACTTCCTCATGAGCGTGGCCACCATCGGCGCGTTCGCGCTGGTGCTGTTCCCCGACAGCGACCCGCACATGGCCGAAGGCGCGGCCGTCATGCTGTTCTACCAGGTAGGCGAGCTGTTCCAAAGCTACGCCGTGGGCAAGAGCCGCAAATCCATCGCCGACATGATGGACATCGCGCCCGACTTCGCCAACGTGGAGCGCGACGGGCAGCTCGTGCAGGTGGACCCCTACGAGGTGGCCGTGGGCGACGAGATCGTCGTGAAAGCCGGCGAACGCGTGCCGCTCGACGGCGTGGTGCTGTCCGGCACGTCCCAGCTGGACACCGCTGCCCTCACCGGCGAGTCGGTGCCGCGCGAAGTGCGCGAGGGCGACGAGATCATCTCGGGCTGCGTCAACATGACCGGCCTCATCACCGTGCGCGTGACCAAGCCCTTCGGCGAGTCCACCGTCAGCCGCATCCTCGAGCTCGTGGAGAACGCGGCCGAGAAGAAGGCCAAGACCGAGAACTTCATCACCCGCTTCGCGCGCTACTACACCCCGGCCGTGGTGGGCATCGCGGTGCTCTTGGCCGTCGTACCGCCGTTGCTGCTGGGCGGCGGCTGGTCGGACTGGGTGCAGCGCGGGCTCATCTTCCTCGTGGTGTCGTGCCCGTGCGCGCTCGTCATCAGCGTGCCGCTGTCGTTCTTCGGCGGCATCGGCGGCGCCTCGCGCCTGGGCATCCTCGTGAAGGGCAGCAACTACCTGGAAACGCTCGCCGGCACCGAGACCGTCGTGTTCGACAAGACCGGCACGCTCACCGACGGCTCGTTCAACGTGGTGGCCATCCACCCGCAGGCGGGAATCGACCCCGACCGCCTGCTGTCCATTGCCGCGCACGCCGAAGCGTATTCCAACCACCCCATCGCGCTGTCGGTGAAGCAGGCGTACTCGGGGCCCATCGACCAGCAGCGCATCGACGACGTGCAGGAGCAGAGCGGCCACGGCGTGCGCGCGAAGATCGACGAGCACGTAGTGCTGGTGGGCAACGACAAGCTGATGAGCGAATGCGGCGTGGGCTGCCACGAGTGCGAGCTGACCGGCACCATCCTGCACGTGTCGCTTGACGGCGAGTACATCGGGCACATCGTCATCGCCGACGTCGTCAAGCCCGACGCAGCCGAGGCCGTCGCCGCGCTGCGGGCCGCGGGCGTGAAGAAGACCGTCATGCTGACGGGCGACCGCGCCGACGTGGCGGCCGCCGTGGCGAAGGAGCTGGGCATCGACGAGTTCCGCGCGCAGCTGCTGCCGCAGGACAAGGTCGCCGAAGTGGAGAAGCTGCTGGAGGAGACGCATGCGCACGGCTCCGGCAAGGGCAAGCTCGCGTTCGTGGGCGACGGCATCAACGACGCGCCCGTGCTGACGCGCGCCGACATCGGCATCGCCATGGGCGCGATGGGCTCGGACGCGGCCATCGAGGCGGCCGACGTGGTGCTCATGGACGACAAGCCGTCCAACATCGCCCGCGCTATCGGCATCGCCCGCAAGACCATGGGCATCGTGTGGCAGAACATCGTGTTCGCTCTCGGCATCAAGTTCCTCGTGCTGGTCCTGGCGGCCGTGGGCATCGCCAACATGTGGCTGGCCGTGTTCGCCGACGTAGGCGTTGCCGTGATCGCCATCCTGAACGCCATGAGGGCGATGAACGTGAAGAAGTAAGCCGCTTGCGTCATCCGAGCGAATCGCCCGTGCCGCCCCGAGAGAGGCGGCGCGGCACGTTGCAGAAGGGTCGCAGCGTCGCATCATCGCCCGAAAAACACGCTAGAAGGCCGTTTTGCGTGTTTTTCGGGCGATGATGCGACGCCCGATGCCGATGTTTCACGTGAAACATCCGTTCGGACAGGCCTGCGACGTCCGGGGAAACGTCGCAGGCAACGGTACGGTGCCCGTGTCGGGGGTCGGATCGGGGGGCGTGGTATGGTGGGGGCATGGACGATCGGATGCAAGATATCGGAGATGCGAAGCCGCGCATGTCGAAGCGGCGGCGCTTCATCGTGGTCGGGCGCTGGGCGCTGGCCGCGGCATGGGCGGCGGTCGTGTACTTCGGGCCCGCCGTGAGCGCGCCTTCGGCAGTGGCGTACTTCGTCGAGTTCGCGGTGCTCGGCTTCCTGCTGGCGAACGCGCTGTGGCAGCATATGGGACTGCTCACCGCCTGCGCAGCGGCCGTCCTGATCACGTGCATGCTGGGCATCGCCGACGGAGCGGTGTCGCTCATGGTTCCCGACCACCCCTTCAGCTTCTTCGATTGGCTCGTGGGCGCGGGAGGCGCGCTGGCGGGCGGCATCGTGGCCCATCCCGCCCTGCGCCTCATCGACAGCTTCGTCTCGTCCGATCTTTAATTTCGGCCTCGATCCGAGCAAACGCTTTCCAACCGAACGTTACAGCTGCGACTCGCCTCGCCCACGCCGCGCGCCCGCCCGCTGCGCCGACGCGCCCGAAGCGTAAGGTGCCGAGCGGAAGGACAAGCCAAGCAGAAGGAGGCAGCCATGAACGCGAAAGAAGGAAGCGCCCGTCCCGCAGCCCTCGGCCGGGGGCTGGACACCCTCATGGGAAACGAGGAGGAGCGCGACGCGCCCTCAGCGGAGGAAACGCCGGATGGGCCGGAGGGGCCGCATCGACCCGCGACGCCGGACGCCCGGCGATGCCAAGACCCCGAGCATGCCCACGGGAAGAGCGCAGGGCTCGTCGGCGGGCTCATAGCCGGTGGAGCGGCGGGCGCCGTCGCCGTGGCGGCGTTCACGCTCCTCGGCGTGCGCGCGGTGCTGGCGATGGGGCGCCGTCGGTAAGGCGGCCCGCATGCGGAAACGCCGTCCGAACGGGCGGCGTTTCCCGTTTTCGCGAGGATTTCGGCCCGAACGTCCGCTTCCGGCGGGAAACGCCGCGCACATGCGTCATCATGGAGCGCACACGTTTCGAGGAACACGGAGAGCCCATGCCCGACAACCCCGCAGATCGGCAGCATCCCAACGACCCGCTGCACGGCATCACGCTGGAGACGATGCTCAAGCAGCTGGTGAACAAGTACGGCTGGGACGGCCTGGCCAAGCGCATCAGGATCAACTGCTTCAAGAAGAACCCGAACTTCAAGAGCTCGCTCACGTTCCTGCGCAAGACCCCGTGGGCGCGCAGCAAAGTGGAGGAGCTGTACAAGAACTCGAGGTTCTGGGTGGATCTGTAGATCGACCGGCTGCATGTTTTGACGTAAAACGTCATATTCATATCATTTTGCGTCATGTTTCGGCGTATACTGGGAGCCATCCGATAGCGAGGAGACCCCTATGGACAAGACGCGCGCCAAGATCAAGTCGACCAGCATGACCGCATTCGTCGCGATCCTCGCCATCGCGCTGCTGTTCGGCATTCAGACGTCGATCAATATCTTCGACTGGCTGACGACCGGTGAAGCGCTGTCGAACCCCGACTCCGTGCGCCACGGCATGGGATTGCTCGGGGACGGGCTTCTCGTCGCGTTGGCCGTGTACGTCGCTCTCGTCTTTCTGCGCATCAATCGCGAGGAGACGCCGTTCTTCGCAAACCTGCCGCGCAAGATCAAAGCGGTGGCCGTGCTCCTTTTCGCGACGCTCGCGGTGCCGAAGTGGCTGTACTGGGCAGTCGTCAGCATCCAAACCGGAACGCTGTCCGGCGCTCTCGTGGACGAATCGGTCATGTTCGCCTTCATGCTGGCCGCCATCGTGTTCTGCCTCGGGCAGATCATCGAGTACGGCTATCTCGTCCAAGACGAGAACTTCGAGATCATCTAGGAGGGCAGCATGGCTATCGTGCTGCGCCTCGATCGGATGATGGCCGATCGCAAGGTTTCCCTGGGAGAGCTGGCCGAGAAGGTGGGTATAGCCGACGGCAATCTGTCGAAGCTGAAGAACGGCAAGGTCAGCGGGGTGCGCTTCAAAACGCTCAACGCCATCTGCAAGGAGCTGGACTGCCAACCCGGCGACATCCTGGAGTTCGTCGACGACGAAGAAGGCTGATCCTCCCCTCCCCTTTCCCGCGTTTTCTGCTACCGTGGAGACGATGCACCCGAAGGGAAGGACGCCCCATGCGCATGTTGCTCGTCGAAGACGACGCGGCCATCGTCGCCAGCTTGACGGACCTGCTGCGATCGGAAGGATACGAGACGCGCTGTGCCGACGGCCAGGACGCGGCCGTCGAGTTGCTGCGCAGCGAACGTTTCGACCTGGCGCTGGTGGACGTGGCGCTCGCCCAGGGCAACGGGTTCGCCGTGTGCGCGGCGGCCAAGGCGTGCGACCCGGCTCCCGCCGTCATCTTCCTCACGGCCTCCGACGACGAGTTCAGCACCGTGGCCGGCCTCGACATGGGCGCCGACGACTACATCGCCAAGCCCTTCCGCGCCCGCGAGCTGCTCTCGCGCATCCGCTCGGTGCTGCGCCGCACGAACGCCGCCTCGTCGCTTTTGCGCTTGGGCGACGTGGAGATCGACGCCGGCACCGCGTGCGTGCGCAAGGCGGGCCGCGACCTGGCGCTGACGGCGCTCGAGTACCGGCTGCTCCTGCTGTTCGCGCAGAGCCGGGGCAAGCTGGTCACGCGCGAGCACGTGCGCAACGCCATCTGGGACAGCGCCGGCGAATACGTCAGCGACAACACGCTGAGCGTCTACGTCAAGCGCCTGCGCGACAAGGTGGAGGACGATCCGGCCGAACCCCGCCTCATCCTCACCGTGCGCGGGCTGGGCTACCGGACGGGGGCGTGACATGGGCCTGACGAGGAACCGGGCCTTCGCCTGCCAGTTGGCGCTGCTCGCGGGGGCGCTTGCCGTCTTCGCCGCAGCGGCCGCCGCGGTGGAAGGACCGCGCGCGGGCCTGTGGGTGCTGGCCGCCGGAGCGCTGGCCTGCGCGCTGTTCGCGACGTTCTCGCTGCGGCGTTACCGGCAGATCGCGCGTTTGGCGTCCGAGGTCGACGAGGTGCTGCACGGCGGCCGGCGCATCGCCTTCTCGGACTACCGCGAGGGAGATCTGGCCGTGCTCAGAAACGAGCTGGCGAAGATGGTGGCCGCCCTGCGCACCGCCACCGAGCGCCTCGACGCCGAGAAGAACGCGCTGGCCGACGCGCTGGCCGACGTGTCGCACCAGATACGCACCCCGCTCACGGCCATGGGGCTGCTCATCGGCACCGCCGAGCGCACGAGCGACGAGGCCGAGCGCATCCGCGCGCTGCACGAGCTGGAAACGCTCGTGAGCCGCGTGGGATGGCTGGTCACGGCGCTGTTGAAGCTGGCGAAGGCCGATGCCGGGGCCATCCGCGTGCAGGCTCGCCCCGTGGATGCGGCGCGGCTCGTGCGCGACGCGCTGGCCCCGCTGGCCGGCGCCTTCGATCTGCGCGACGTCGCCTGCGAGACGCACGTCGACGAGGGAGCGTCGTTCAACGGAGACGCCGCCTGGTCGGCCGAGGCGCTGGGCAACATCCTCAAGAACTGCATGGAGCACACGCCCGCCGGCGGATGCGTGCGCGTGCAGGCGTCCGAGGACGCCGTGGCCTTCCGCCTGTCCGTCGCCGACACGGGCCCGGGCATCGCCGCCGAGGACCTTCCCCGCCTGTTCGAGCGCTTCTACCGCGGCGCGGGATCGGAGGGGTTCGGCATCGGCCTCGCGCTGGCCCAGGCGCTCGTGACCGCCCAGGGAGGCACGCTGCGCGCGGGCAACGACCGCGAAACGGGCGGCGCTCGCTTCGACCTGACGTTCCCGAAGGTGGTCGTGTAGGAGGCCCTTCGCCCGGAACGGCGGGCTGGCCGAATATGACAATTCCGTCATGCGGCGTTCATGCCCGCGCAAGCGCGGGATGGCACACTATTCCGTAGACCGTTAGCGAGAAAGGCTCCTCATGGACATTCTGACCATCGACCATCTCACCAAGGTGTACGGAAGCGGCCCCACGGCGCTCAAGGCGCTCGACGACGTGTCGTTCAGCGTGGCCGCGGGCGAGTTCGTGGCCATCGTCGGCTCGTCGGGCTCCGGCAAGTCGACGCTTCTGCACCTCATGGGCGGCGTCGACCGCCCCACCTCCGGCACGGTGCTGCTGAACGGCGCGGACGTGTACGCGCGCTCCGACGAGGAGCTGGCCGTGCTGCGCCGTCGCGACGTGGGGCTGGTCTACCAGTTCTACAACCTCATCCCCGTGCTCAACGTGGTGGAGAACATGACGCTTCCCGTGCTCATGGACGGACGCGCCGTGAACGAAGAGCGCCTCGGCATGCTTCTGGACGGCTTGGGACTGCGCGGCCATGAGCGCTTCCTGCCCAATCAGCTGTCAGGCGGACAGCAACAGCGCGTGGCCATCGGGCGCGCGCTCATGAACGCGCCTGCCGTGGTGCTGGCCGACGAGCCCACCGGCAACCTCGACTCGCGCAACTCGCACGAGATCATGGCGCTTTTGCGCGAGTCGAACAAGCGCTTCGACCAGACGCTCGTGGTGATCACGCATGACGAGGACATCGCCTGCATGGCCGACCGCGTCATCGCCATCGAGGATGGCCGCATCGCCTCCGACGAAAGGAGGCGCTGATGGCCGGCATATTCACGCGTTTCACCCTGCGCTCGCTCGCTCAGAACCGCGTGCGCACGGCCGTGACCGTCGTCGGCATCGCGCTGTCCACGGCGCTTCTGGCCGCCGTGCTGACCAGCGTGGCAAGCGTGCAGCAGGGCTTGCTCGAGCGCACGATGGTAACTGAAGGATCATGGCACGTGTTTTCCCCCGACGTGCCCGCTCAGGGCATCGATGCGCTCGTGGAAAGCGACGCCGTGACCGACCTCGCCACCTTCCGCGACCTCGGATCGGCCGCACTCGCGCCCGACGACGCCAACCGTCTGGGTGCGTTCATCGCGCTGAAGACGACGCCGACCACCGTCAAGGGCGTCGACGAGCCGGGCGGCGCGCCGTACTCCCTGATGCCCGAGCTGGCAAGCGGGCGATGGCCCGAGACAGCGGACGAGATCGTGCTGCCCGACTATCTCCAAGGCGAGGAGCTGGGCGCGGGAGGCGCCGAGGGCGTTGTTTCGAACGGCCCCCTTGAAACGGGTTCCACCCTCACGGGAGGTTTTGGAAACCTCGCAGCCGCCGAAGACGGCGCGCGCCTCGCCGACGGAAACGAGACGCGCGTCGAGAACGCCCGCGAGCGCACGCTGACGGTTACCGGATTCTACAAGCGACAAGCGCCTTTCCTCGCCAACAACTACACGGCCTCTTCCGCGCCCAGCGTCGCCCTCACCGTGGCCGACGCGTCTGAGGAAGGAGCGGCTGCGGGCGCGTATCTGGTCACGCAAGGTCTGGGAACCCTCGACGAGATGAAGGCCTTCTTCGCCGACGCGACCGGATTGGACGATACGGCCGCCACTCTGTACCACACCAGCCTGTTCTCGTACTTGGGCATCTCCGACGGCAGGCCCATCTGGGGAAGCCTCTGGGCGGTTGCCGCCGTGTTGGCCATCGTCATCGTGGCGGCGTCCGCATCGCTGATCTACAACGCATTCGCCATCTCGGTGGCCGAGCGTACGCGGCAGTTCGGACTGCTGGCCTCTCTCGGCGCTTCGAAGCGGCAACTGCGCAGCACCGTGCTGGCAGAGGCGCTGCTGCTGGGAGCCGTCGGCGTGCCGATTGGCCTCTTAGCGGGCGTGGCGGGCACGGCAGGCGCGTTCTCGTCGTCGCAGGAGGCGTTCGCTGCGATGTTGGGATCGGGATCGGCGGGGCTCGCGGTGCACGTGGATGCCGGAGCGTTGGCTGCGGCCGCGGCACTGTCGATAGCCACTTTGCTGGTGAGCGCCTGGGTGCCGTCGGCCCGCGCCGCCCGCGTCTCAGCCGTCGACGCCATCCGCCAAACGCAGGACGTGCGCCTCTCGAAGCGCGCAGAACGGTCGGCACCATCGCACGCGCCCGACGTCGGGCGCGTGAAGCTGGGCATCGCGGGCAGGCTGTTCGGCATCCCCGGGTTCGTCGCACACCGCAACCTGTCGCGCTCGGCGACGCGCGGGCGCACCGTGGTGGCATCGCTCGCGGTCAGCGTGACCCTCGTGGTGGTCGCCGGCAGCACGGCGCTGTACCTCGCGCCGCTGTCCGACCGCGCCAGCAGCTCGCGCGGCGCTGGGAGCGGAGCCGACATCGTGGTGTCGGCGCATCCCGACTACACCACCCCGCGCGAAGGGAACGACCTGTCCGACTACGCCGCCGAATACGACGAGTTCCTGGCGCGGGCGAGTGAGATCGAGGGCTTGCAGCTCATAGGCTCGTGCCGCCAAGGTCAGGCCGAAAGCGTCGTCGACGGTCGCATGATATCGCAAGAGGCGCGCGCTGCTCGGCAGGCTTACAACTCCCAGACGAGCGCCGACTGGGTGCCCGACAGCTTCGGCGAGGACGGCGATTACTACGGGGCCCTGTACACCTTCTTCGTCGACGATGCCTCGTGGCGCGCGCTGCTGGACGAGCTCGACCTGGACGTAGCCGCCTACACCGACCCGGAGAACCCGCGCGCCATCGGCCTGAACACCTATCAGGACAGGATGCCCGACGGCACGTACGTGTCCACGAAGCCCTTCGCGGGCACCGGCGCCGTCGACCTGTACGTCACCGAGGAGCGCGAAGGATTCTCCAACATGGGCTTGCAGGAAGGCCCGGACGGACGGCCCCTGGTGGGGTACCTCGACCGGGAGGCCGGGGTCAGCGGGACGGCCGACATCGTCACCGCCCCGATCGACGAGGCGGCCACGGCTTTCCGCATCGAGATAGGAGCGCTCTGCGACGAGGAGCCGGCCGTGCTGAACGCCATCGCGGCCAACAACCACTTCCCCTCGATCATCCTGCCGGAGAGCGTTGCGGAGAGAGCCGCAGGGCTGGGCGACTACCACTCGAACCCGTACACGTACTCGTTCGCCGGAGCCTCGTTCACGGCGGAGGATCACGCGAAGGCTTCCGACGAGCTGGAGGCGCTGGCGCGCGACTTGGGCGACGTCGTGGTCAACGTCAGCGACATCGAGAATGCGGCGCGCCAGAACCGCCTGATCGCGCAGGCCTTCCAGCTGTTCGTGCTGTGCTTCTCCGTCATCACGACGCTCATCGCCGTGGCCAACGTGTTCAACACGCTGGCGAACGGGATCATCCTGCGCACGCGCGAGTTCGCCGCGCTGCGTTCCATCGGCATGGGCAACCGCGCCTTCGCCCGAATGCTGGCCTACGAGTGCGCGAGCTACGCCCTGCGCGGTTTGGGGATAGGGCTGGCGGCAGCCGTAGCGGTTACATTCGCGCTGTTTGCAGCAACGTCCATGGCGTTCGCCGGCCTCGAGTTCACGCTGCCGTGGGACTACGTGGCTCTCGCCGTGGCCATCGTGGCCGTCGTGCTGGCGCTCAGCGTGGCCTACGCGCTGCGCCGCTCGCACGCCTCCAACATCGTGGAGGCTCTGAGGTCGGACGCGATCTAGCAACGCCCGCGCGCCTTTCCGCGAGGGGCGCGCGGGCCGACAGGACGGCCGCCTTACCGTGCACGCACCGTCTTCACGATGGAGTCCACGGCGTCGATGACGAGCGCCGCCACTACGAGACCGCAGAACGCCGTCTGCGCGTTGGACACCGCCCACAGCACCGGGCCCTCCAGCGCCTTGCCCGACGACTGCATCGCCTGGACGACGGCATGGGAGTCGACCAGCTGGAAGTTCGTCAGCCAGAACACGACGAGCGCTCCCGCTACCAGGTCGCATGCGAACGTCACCGCCAGCACGCGCTTCGTATAGCGGCCTTCCACCAGCTTGAAGCTCTCGCCGGCGACGCACACGAACGTCCACACGACGACGACCCATGCCGAAGCGCGGAAGGCGTCGACGTTGAACGGATCGAACGGCACGCCGTCTGCGCGATGGCTGAGCGCGTTCAGCACGTCGGGGAACAGCAGGAACACAACGGCGCCCACGATGGAGAACACGATGCCGGCAACCGCGTCGCCGCGCGTGGAAGACCTGGTCTCGCGCGGCACGGGCGGCAGGTCGTCGAGCGAGCCCATCGTCTCGACCTCGATGCCCCGGCGGGAGAAGAAGGCGAACAGCAGGGTGACGATCGCGAACGCGAAGAGAAGCGCCCCTATCAGGGATCCGATGCCCTCCAGCACGCCTCCGAGGAGGCTCCCTTCCGCGCCCGTTGCGAGCGACAGCGCCCCGGCGACCAGCATGCCGCCTGCGACGCAGGCCAGCACGATCTTCAGAACGTAAAGGTACTGTGCGTAGTACGGCTGTCCGATCAGGCATTCCCCTTCCCCGCTCGTGTACTTGCGCACCATCTCGCCCGGGGTTCCCAGCTCGGTGAGCACGACCCGGACGTCCTTGGCCGTGGGCGGCAGGCTGCCGCAGCGCTCGTCCAGCATGTCCGAGATAAGCGTGCGCAGCTCCTCGGCCACGTCGGAGCGCTGTGCGCTGGGCAGGTGCCGCGTGATGGCGTACAGGTAACGCTCGATCAGGTCGTTATCGTTCGGCATGTTCCCGATCCTCTCCGTTTGTCTCCAACAGCTTGCCCACCCCGTCGCACAGAACGTGCCACTGGGCCTCCACTTCGCGCAGCACGCGCAGGCCCTCGTCGGTGGTGCGGTAGTATTTGCGCGGCTTCGAGCCGCCGTTGTCCCATTCGCTTGCCAGCAGCCCTTGCGACTCGAGGCGCCGCATCAGCGGGTACAACGTGTTCGCCTCGATAGGGATGCCGTGGTCGGCCAGCGATTTCACCAGCGCGTAGCCGTATGCCGGCTCGCGCAGCTGGCTCAGCACGAGCATGACCAGCGTGCCGCGCCGAAGTTCCAAGACCATGCTCGATACGATGTCGTCGTACGCCATGCGCCCCTCCTTCCAGTGCCGCTTCCCTGCGCCGCAGGTTTTGCGGTTGCGTCGGATAGTGTGTGTCGCACACTATAACATAGTTCACACGATAATGTGCGGCACACAGTACAAATCGTATGGGGTATACTCGTGTCTGCCGGTTCAGCGAACCGGGTGGGCCGAGGGCCCGCGCGCCCGCCGACGAAAGAGGCCGCCATGCACCGCATGACCGACAGCGAGTTCGAATCAGCCGTGGAGGAGGCGCTCGGATGCATTCCCGAGCGGTTCCTCGACGCGCTCGAGAACGTGGCCGTCGTCGTAGAGGACGAGCCGAACGACTACCATCTGGAAACCCTCGAGGAACCCGACTGTCTAGGGGCTTCCGTCTGCGACAACGAGTTGCTGGGGCTCTACGACGGCGTGTCGCTGCCCGATCGCGCCGACGGCTACGACAGCGACGTCCCCGACGTGATCACCGTGTTCAAAGGTCCCCATGAGCGCTGCTTCGGCTCGCGCGCGGAGATCGTCGAGGAGATCGGGAAGACCGTCGTGCACGAGATCGGGCACTACTTCGGCATCGACGACGCTCGCCTCTACGAGATGGGATACTGAGCAGGGCGCCGAAAGAACGAACGACCTGCCTATACACCCGCGCCATTTCACGTATAATTTCCTCAGATCATTGCCGAACACGAGGAGGACCCCCGCATGGACCCCAACAAGCGCCCCGAAGACATGGAGCGAATCACCACCCCTGAGCTGGCGAACGCCTTCATCGACGAGCAAATGGACGCGATCCGCGCCCAGATCGGCGACAAGAAGGTGCTGCTGGCGCTGTCCGGCGGCGTGGACTCGTCGGTGGTGGCGGCGCTGCTGATCAAGGCCATCGGCAAGCAGCTCATCTGCGTGCACGTGAACCACGGCCTCATGCGCAAGGGCGAGAGCGAGCAGGTGGTTGACGTGTTCCAGAACCAGCTGGACGCGAACCTCGTGTACGTGGACGCCACCGACCGCTTCCTCGAGCTGCTCGACGACGTGGCCGAACCGGAAGCCAAGCGCAAGATCATCGGCGCCGAGTTCATCCGCGTGTTCGAGGAGGAGGCCCGCAAGGTGGGCGACGAGGTGAGCTTCCTCGCGCAGGGCACCATCTACCCCGACATCCTGGAATCCGACGGCGTGAAGGCGCACCACAACGTGGGCGGTCTGCCGGACGACCTGCAGTTCGAGCTGTGCGAGCCCGTGAAGCTGCTGTACAAGGACGAGGTGCGCGTCATCGGCCGTGAGCTGGGCCTTCCCGAGGGCATGGTCGAGCGCCAGCCGTTCCCCGGCCCGGGCCTGGGCGTGCGCTGCCTCGGCGCCATCACGCGCGACCGCCTGGAGGCGCTGCGCGAGGCCGACGCCATCCTGCGCGACGAGTTCGCCGCGGCCGGCCTCGAAGGCAAGGTGTGGCAGTACTTCGTGAGCGTCCCCGACTTCCGCGCCACCGGCGTCCGCGACGGCGTGCGCGCCTTCGAGTGGCCCGCCATCATCCGCGCGGTGAACACGGTGGACGCCATGACGGCCGAGGTGCCGGAACTGGATTGGGCGCTGCTGAAGAAGATCACGGAGCGCATCCTGAATGAGGTCCCCGGCATCTGCCGCGTGTGCTACGACTTGACGCCGAAACCTTGCGGGACCATCGAGTGGGAATAGGGTTCCTTACCTCTAGCAATTCATAATACCTGTTAGAATGCCTGTCTACTGTTTTGACGGGCATTCTTATTGCGAAATGACTATACTTTTACCTATAACGCAACAGATTGAAAGTGGCACTATTCGATGTTATCAAGCAAAGGGATAGATCATTGATAAATACTCCCTTAAAAACCAGCAAGAACTATCCGACGATCACCGAGAAAAGCTGGTGGGCTGTTCGCAATAAGTTCAAAGCATCCATTCCAAGTGTTGTTACGCCATCATATATTTTGTCGTTCTTACCTCTCAACAGCATTCCTTCGGCTAATTCTAACGTTGTTGTCCCCCTCAAAAGAATGGGGCTAATCGACTTTAATGGCGTTCCGACATCATTGGCAAAACAATGGCGACTGGATCAAGAATACAAAAAGGTATGCAAAAAGATTCTTGAATTGGTTTACCCTCCCGAACTCCTTGCCCTATTCCCTGATTCAGTGATTGATAGACCATTGGTGAAAAGTTGGTTTATGGCTCAGGGAATCGGTGAGGAATCTTCAAGAAAGATGGCTCGCGTGTTTTGTATGCTTAAAACCAGCGATTTGAAGAAGGTGAGTATGGAATACCGAAAAAAAGATACCCGTTTACCCAATGGCTCCATCTCTTCAAAAGAAAGCGCTAGCAAAGATACCGATGATCACGCACGACCCGAGGTGCATATTGATCTCCAAATACACATTTCTCCCGACTCAACCCCAGAGCTTGTAAACTCGATCTTTAGCAGCATGGCTAAACATCTGTATGGGAAGAATCAGTGACAATGGTTGCCTTTGAATTATTCGCTATTGCACATAATCTTAACGCCGAGCTTTCCACACTTGGTATCACCTCAAAAGAGGCAGAGAACGACTCTTCCTTGTATGACCATCTGATAGTTAATGAATCATTAAGAGAAAAAACTCGCGAACTGTATTTTGATGGCCATTACACCAGAGTGATTGAAGAAGCTTTTAAGCTGATCGATAACTTGGTTAAAGAGAAGGCTTCCATCGCTCCATCTTCTTCTTTAACAGGGTCCAAGCTGATGCAGATGGCATTTTCCAGAGAGAGACCTCTCCTTCGGCTCAATCAAGGCTCGTCAGCTTCTGAAGCTGACGAGCAGCTTGGATACATGCAATTGTTCGCCGGATGCATGACTGGCGTTAGAAACCCAAGAGCCCATGATGCGAATTGGAAGGATTCTAAGATGCAAGCTCTTCAGCTACTAGTATTTGCAGAGCATTTAATCGAAAAGGTGGAGATGGCGCAAATAAACGAGCTTTAAGTACTTATAATTGCATCTAGCCGACCAACCAGATACAACAAGTGAGAATAAGGATACGGGGCACCCTCTGAGATCGATCTCAAAGAGTGCTCCGCATCCGATCTCTACTGAGAGCCATTGTGTCAAAGTTACGCACGAACGTTTCGGCACGCACCAGCAGAAGAACCATAAGCAGGAAGCTCAATCAATGTAGATATTACCTTCGACAAATCATCGACAGTACCTACAATCCATGCCAAGTACTCTTCAACGGATTTCTGCACAGATGATTGTATAGCCATCTCAAGAATTGTTCCGGCATCGTGACATTTGCCTAATTTGCTATCAAGCAGTTTTGAAAAATCGTAGTGGACGAACGCGTTTCTAAGATCGCTGGTTCGCTCGATCTCTTTTCGCATGCTTTTAGGAATCATGGTTGAAAGAATTTCAGCACCCTCCGAAGTGCATTCATGTCGATCTGGTTTAGGTTTAACACATCTTGAGAATTTGCTAATGCTGCGGCATGCTGCCAGTAGAACCGTTGTTGCGAACTTCATTTGAAGAGCATCGCTGAAAAAGCCGCTGTTACGCAGCACCGTGATCGAATTCAACTGCGTCAAGATATCCGATAACATGAAGAAACACGCAATATTTGATATACCCTTACAAGATAAGGGTATCAACAGATCTGAAAAATGGAGATCGAGAGATTCGGCTTCGAACTTATTGGAGACAAGCGAACTCTCTTCAATGCCCAACTGAGCAACTGTATAATAATTAACACTTGCAGCCTGACCAATATCGAAACCCAGCCGACTAACTACATCAGGATTTGCGAGGACACCCTTCAAGCCACCATCAGCCCGACCAACATACCGGGCAACATTGTATGAGGTTGAAACAGGAAGCCCATTGCAATACACAATGGCAATATCTGGCTGCATAGCATTTAGCAAATCTCCAAATAATCCTGAATGGTTCTTTGCAGAAGCCGTTAGTGTACTGGTTATCGCCTTGGCTTCTAAAGCATACTCTTCAATATGAAGTCCTTTGGAAGAAAGCGCTTTTGATGCATTGCGAAGCCTGTTGACAGCATTTGAATCAAGCGGAACAGTGGCATCAAAATACTTTCTGACGAATCTAACGCTATCATGAACGGTCAGAGCGAGAAAAGGCAATATGGAGAGCATGAGCAGCGGGGTTGCTTCGGGATAGCGTCGCGAATGCTCAATCACCTTGTGAAACATACGACCCTCATCGACAAACAAGAGGATACTGCAGGCATCGGCTTCGTTGTTGCTGCTATTTATTGTCAATTCCTATTCACCTGCCAGATCTATAAGTATTACAGATGATTGTATGTAGCGAATTCGATTTTAACAGGAAGCGGATGGAAATTGTTAGAGGAGAAAACAAGAGCCACTGAGTAACCTTGCAGAAACAGCAAGTCATCCGTTAGCTTCAATTGCTTATATGTCATTACCAACGAAAAATCATCCCTTGCAGTTGACCCGAAACCTTGCGGGTGCAAAGGCGGCAATCGGCGTAGCAGACATCGGCCAAAGTAGCCGAACGAAGAGCAGCGCCAGCGACGCGGCATCCCTTGCCCCGGAACCCGTACGCCACCCTCTGCGTCTCTCACGACTACCCCACGCTGGTCAAGCGCAAGAAGAGGTCAGGAAGATCCCGGTGAAGCTGTTCTGGGACCTCCAAAGACCGCGTCGTCCTTTGGGCACAACGCAGCTGGATCGAGAACTACGAGACTGTGGCACCATGTCGAAGACGCGCTACGAGAAGTCGAACCTGGCCCAAGTGCTGGGCAAACGCGGCGCACAAGAAGTTGACACCTGTGCGCTACACAAGACTCGCAGGATATGCGACGAAAACGCAGCGGGCCCCGCTTAGGGGCCCGCTGCTAAACATCGGTGTCTTTGGCCGCGCCGTCCAGATTGCGCGCTAGACGAACGTGAGCCGTTTCTTCTGGGCGGCGCACTCGCCGAGATACATGTTGATGATGTTCTGGTAGGATATGCCCGTCCTACGCGCCTCCTCCTTGAAGTAGTCGATGGTCTCAACATCGATATTCACAGTCACCGGCCTGCGTACGCGCTCGGCGTAGGGGTTCGGGCGACTCCCGCTGAAGTCGTACTCATCCCTCATGGCAGCACCTCCAATACTCTTTCGATTCTGCCTTCGTCGCCTTTCTAGCAGAAATTATGCGGATCACATCCCCATCAGCCCTGTAGCAGTGGCGCACGACGAGGACGTTGGCTCTCATGCTCGCGCACGTCGACATCGCCAAGATGGCGAACCGCGTCGTGCGCGAGACGATAGGCCTCTAGATGAGGGGACCCTGGAACAGCTCGTCGTGACTGCCCATGCGGACGAGCCTGATGATCGGGTTCGACTTATGGGGCATGTAGAGCACCACGACATCGACCATGCCGTCCGAGAGGTGAAAGTCTATGTGCCCGTTGTAGTTCCCGCCAGGATTGCTGAGCTCGTGCGGGCCGTACTCGTTCGGCACCGCGCCGGTCCTCATGAGCTCCGAGACCGCCTCCTTGAATTCGCCCCTCAAGCGGGGGTGCCGTTTCATGACGCGGGCGTAGTCCGCCTTGAAGGCCGGCTCGACCTTGATCTCGTACACGGGCTACTCCTCCTCGAGGAACGCCACGAGTCCGTCGATATCGTCAAAGGCGGGCGCATCGTCGGGGATGAGGCCGAGCTCCTTCGCCTCCGCGGCGACCAGAGCGCGGCGGGTCTCCTCGTTCGGGACCCCGCCCGCCGGAACGATCTCGAAAGGGATCCTGCGCTGGTTCACCAGCTGGTGCGTCGCCATGACAACGTAAGTGTTGTAGCTCAACCCGACAGATCCGAGGATCTCGTTCGCCTGGGCCTTGAGGTTCTCATCGACGCGAACCGTTGTCGGTTTAACTGCAGTGGCCATGCCGTGTCTCCCTTCCTTTTTGGAACGATTATACCACTGAGCGCAAAGTGATGCCGTATGACATCTATATGCTATACAAATCTGTATGAATTGTTCTTTTTTCAGACATCAATCGAACAAGATGCTTCGCACCAGCGGCTGAAAGGGCTTTTGAACATGACTACCCTCTCACCCCTCGGAACCGATCCCCAACGCTCTCCGACTAGACGATCCTCACGTACCCGTCCTTGCGAGGCTTCGGCTCGGGCGCAGGGCCGTCGCCGTAACCCAGGATACAGTTGGCAACGCCCACGTAATCGCCGTCGAGACCCCAATCCTTCAAAAGCGCTCGACCCTCGTCGGTCTCGAAGACCTCCTTGGCACGATAGATGAAGCACGAGTCGACCCCGACGGCATGCGCCGCATTCAGAAGGTTGCCCGCCACAAGACAGGCATCTTCGAACCAGGTAGGCGCAGCACCCCTATGGCCGAAAACGATAGCAACCGCAGGAGCCCCGTAGAAGGGATCGATGTCACGTCCCATCACCCCTGCGTTGAGGGCGGCCACCTTGTCCCTGACCTCCTTGCTTTCCACCAGCACGATCACGGGCGACTGGGCTCCCATTCCCGTAGGCGCATAGGTCGCAGCCTCCAGGATCGCGTCAAGCTTCTCGCGCTCCACGGGCCTGTCCGCATAACCCCTCACCGCACGCCGAGTCTTCAGGCTTTCGATAACCGCGTTTTCCACCATCATAAGCCTCCGTTCTTCTTACGCGGAGCATTTCGCTCCACCGCTTTCACTCCTTCGCTCAACCCTCAAGTTTCCTCGACTCGAATATAACGATCCCGCCGCATCGATTAAATAGCCAGATGCGAGAATCAGATCAATTAAGAGAACGACCATTGCAAGACCACGAATCATCGATATCGGGCTTCTTCGCGCAGACTCATGGAAGAGCGCAGGATCAAAGTCGATAGAAGAAGATATACTTTAACGATACCTTGCAAAAGCGCAAAAGCGAGAACTTTGCGGGCGCAAACTGTAAACGAAAGGGTTCGGGATGACGGAACTTGTCTCCGCCGAGATATCTCTCAGCACCGAAGGACTCGCCGAATGCGAGTCTCTGGACTTAATCAACCGGAAGCTCTCGGATGTCGAAGAAAACCTCAAGCGCTACACATGCACCGCGAACAGAGACGATTACGCATTCGCGGTATTCAGCGGACTATTGGCGGGAGCTATGGACTCGCCGATCGTCGGAGAAACCAAAATCGAAGCTGCGGACATCAGCCTTTCGCATCGCCAGGTGAACCAGTTCATCCAGCAGTTCGCAGGACAGAAAGAGGGCGACGGGGGCAGGCTCGTCGATGCCATAAAAAACCTCGAATCGAGTTACGAGGTCCCTCAAGACAACATCTGGAAAGGCAAGAGCATAAGCGTTTCTGCTAGCAACCACCACCTGGCGGATCTCGCGCACCACCCCACTCCAATCGGCCTTCTGGCCGCGATGGCCGTCCAGTTCTTGAGGGTCGGAACGTTTGTGGACAGAAACGGCAAATGGCACTTCGTGATGGTTGGAACAGCGGCAAAGGACGTTGCGCAGATTCTGATTCCTGTCGCGATCACGGGAATGCTGAACTGGATAGTCTCGCTGGCCGAGCACGCCTACGAGGAAGAAGCAGCGGAGCAAATGCCCGAGGCCGTTCGCAGACTGGCAAGACTTGCGGCCTCCGCACCGATACTTGCCGAAGTGGCGAGATGCGCGACTAGGTGGTTCGGGCATCTCGTAAGCGACATGGGAGGCTCCAAGAACACTCCCGGCGGAGGCATGGGCGTACCCGGAGTTCTCGTTTCGCTCTTACATGAGGTATCTTCGCTTCCCGGCCTAAAGGACAGCGGGTTGCCCGGAATGGTCGATCAGCTTTACACGAAGCAAAGAATCGACTTACGTCGCGAGATTCCGCTGTACAAGGCCGCCGCAAAGCAAACGCTTCCCGTGCTGTTGAACGAGGCGTTTGTGCGCACGGGCTTTTTTCTCAGCCGACTGGCCAGGGAAGCATCCTCCCACGACGATCTTGCCGACATCGACTGGAGCCATATCGTTCCCATTGGGAACAGGACGGTCGACCGAATGCTCGCCATCTCGTCTATGACTTTCAGTATTGCGGACACAGCGGATGCCGCCACTCGCGCGGCTATGGAATCAGGGGCGAACTGGATTCTGCTAGCGGGAAGAATGACGGCTCGCATCAACTATGTCGGAGCGGGTCGCGCTACAATAGCGATCGCAAAGGAGATCGACAACGAATCGAAAGAGACGAAGCTTCTCCACGAAAAGATGGTTCTGTCAGAAACGAAGGCGGCAATCTTCATCGAGCAGCTCCGGAAGTTCGAGAAAAACCTAGAGCAGCAAGTCGGCGACTACATAATCGACGATCTCGAAGCGTTTGCAAACGGCATGAACGACATGGATCGCGGCATTGCAGAGAAAAATGCCGACTTCGTCATCAAGGGCAGCGTCGCGATACAGAAAGCTTTGGGCAGGGATACCCAATTTGCAAACAAAAGAGAGTTCGAAACGTTAATGGGATCGGACGACGCTCTGATCCTCTAATCTTCAGGAGGTGGACATGGGTCTTGAGGACCTGAAAAAAAGCTTCGACGGGGCAATTACGGCAGCGGCGAACGCCGCGAGCGATGCGACCTCTATTGCTAAAAAGAGCATCCAAAGCATTGACATCAGCGATGCGAAAAAGGTTCAGGAAAAGGCCGCCGCCGCCCTGCAGAGCGCCAAAAATACGGCTTCCGACTTCGCCGAGAACGCGGGGGCTGCAGTTTCTGATCTGGTAGCTCGCACAACGAGCGACGAAAACGAAAGGATCAACGGCATAGCCCTTCAGGATGACCGCATCTCGAAGATCGGGGCAACGCGGATCCTGTACTACCTCATGGCCGCCGACGGAGATGTCAAGCCGGAGGAATTGGAGAAATTCGACCTGATCGGAAATGCCCTGCTGCAGAACTACGCGCAGATCAGGGATTCGCTCCTGCAGCAATGCGAAGATGCGACTTCCAAAATCAACGAAAACGATAGTCGAACCGACGCGATCAACGACCTTGTCGACAAGGAGATAGAAACAGCGGAATCATCGGACGACGATCTCATGGATCCATCCCTTCTTGTCTGGAACATGCTTGTCACCGCAATGAGCGATCAAGATTACGCCGAGCCGGAAATCGAAATTGCCAGCCATGCCGCCACATCTCTCGGGATTAGGCGAGACCGGTTCGCCGAACTCGAAAACAGCGCATTCGCGCTTTCCGATCTCGAGCGCGAGGCTTGCTGGCTCAAGACATCCGGCAGGCCGTATTCGCAAGTTGCCCCTCTCGTGGCCGAAGTCGAGAAGCGTCAAGAAATCATATTCAAAAGCATTCGCGACCTCATCGCTCTCTAAGGAGGATACCATGCCTTTGCCAGTGTTCTTCATCGGAGCCGCGGTGGCAACCGGTGGAGCCGGAGTCGTCAAATCAGTTAAAGCAGGCATCGACGCCCGTACCGCGACAAAAATGAACGAAGATGCAAACGCCCTCGTCGAGTCGACCACGGCTCGGCTTAACGCGCATCGCGAATCATGCGGAACCGCGTTGTCCAACCTAGGCGAAGAAAAGGTGTTCGTCCTCGAGAACAGCATGAAGACATTCCTGGACACATTCACGAAATTGAAGAACGTCGACTTCAAGGAAACAGAGGGTCTTTCAGAGCTCTCTAAGATGCGCATTGATGAGAAAGAGTTCGACGAGCTCAAGTCCATGGTGAATTTCGCGGCATCGCTTACCGGCGGCGCAGTTGCCGGAACAGCCGGCGGCGCACTCGTTGCCTTCGGAGCGTACGGCGCAGCACAGGCTCTCGCCTGTGCATCAACAGGCACCGCCATCGCATCGTTGAGCGGAGCAGCGGCAACCAACGCCACGCTCGCGTTTTTCGGCGGCGGATCGATTGCTGCGGGCGGCCTGGGAATGGCTGGAGGCACAGCCGTTCTAGGCGGCCTGGTTGCCGGCCCCGCTCTACTCGTCCTCGGTCTCGTTGCAGGGCGCACAGCTGACAAGGAGCTTGATAAAGCTCGCACGAACAGGGCAGAGGCGATGCAGATCGCTTCGCAACTGGAAACAGCGATCCTGCAATGCGAGGCCATCCGAGGCAGAACCTACTTGTTCTACAACCTGATCGCGAGACTTGATGCTCGCTTTTTGCCGCTTGTCTTCGAGATGGAAGACAACTTCTCGAAGCAAGGCGACGATTTCAGCTCGTACGACGACGAGGCAAAGCGCATCGTTGCATCGTGCGCAGGAGTCGCCGTGGCAATCAAGACCGTTTTAGACACGCCGATGCTTACCGACGATGGCCTGCTGACCGACGAATCGGAAGCGACCGCAACAAACGTGACGAGAGTCCTCCATGAAAAGGGAATCGCCCTCTGAACAGCGGCAATGCGAAGGCGCAGCGACAAGCACACAAAAGGAGAAGGACACCGCGGCGTTCGACGGGGCGAAGGCAGCCGCAGGCGCATGCCCCGCCCGTCGAACGCTACTCGGCATCCTTGACGCGAATCTCGTATTCGACGCCGAGCTTCTTGCCAACTCCTTCCACGTATTGGAACAAAAGCATCTCCGCCCGATCGCGCGCTTCCCTTATCAGCATCTCGTTGCCCTCGGCGCTTTCCCTCATCTTGTCTTGCGCCGCAGCGTACGCCTCGGCCTGATCGACGGAGGTGATCGAGGTCAGCAGGCCCGTGTCGCTGTAGACATCGGAAAACGTGCTCTCGTCCGCGTCTGGAACGCCAAGAACCTGAGCCTGCGGAATAACGATCGTCACCACGTTGTTCTCGTCGGGGCCCTCGATACGGACCTTCGACACGTCGACGCCAAGCTGCATGGTTCCATCGTACTCGAACCACGCCTTCTTGTAGCCGACGTTGATGCCGAACAGCATGTTGGTTCCGTCGTTGTAAATCTCGGCGACGTTGTGGTACACGCACTTGATCGTAGCCAGCTCGGCGATCTTCGAATACCCGGAGAAATCAGGGGACTCTTCCTCCTTGCCGCATCCGGCAAGGCCCGCAAAAGCGAGCACGCCGACAAGCGCAAGGCAAACGAAGCGTTTCCTATTCATCAGCCGCAACCTCCTCGCTGTACTCGGAAATAGGCTTGAATTCAAGCTTCAGATCGTCGCCGAGCAAATGCTTCGTGAGAGCCGACACGGTATCCCGCAGGCTCGCGTCGGCCTCTCTTCTGATCTCGTCCCTGTCCACGTCCGACGCTGCATCCTCGCGGCACAGGGCGATGACGTCCTTCATGTCCGCGGTTGCGTTCTCGGGGAGATAGCCGAACTCCTTGTGATCGAGCTGCGGCTCGCCGATCTCCGCCTCGGGAAGGTACGCAGTCGCAACCCCGTTGTCCCTATCGACGCGAAACTCGATATCGACAAGCTTGTAGCTCGCGCGAACGTGCGCCTGGTACTTGACCCGATAGTCCACCCGATCCTGCCAAAGGAACGTGCTGTGCTTCTCCGCGATGCCGTGGTACACGTAGTCGATGGTCGAGAGGTTGTCGATGTCGACGGCGGACTTCAGATCGGACTCTGTAACGTATTGGGTCTCATCGTCGTCCATGACGTAAGGCAGGACGAAGCCGAAGATCGCAACCAACGCAACCGCTGCGATCGGCAATATCACTTTCAGGGGAAAGCGCTTTGCAAATCGTCCCAACGCTTTCCTGGAAGCCCTGCGAGATTCCTTCTTCCGACTACGTTCTTCCGCCTCGATTCTCGCGGTGCGCGCTTGCTCTAGGCGAATCTCGCGCTCCTCCGCTTCGCTCGCGTCGAAGCCGCTTGCCCCACCCCGTTTGCGTTCTTCCAAAATAAACCCTCGCTCGAATAATCAGTTTTCAGGTTCGGTATAATTCTATCAGCACACAGAGCGCCTGACGAAGAACATCCGGAGGGAGAATCGATGAAACTAGGCAAACCCGCAACAGCAGCCCTGATCGTCTTGGCAGCAGTCGTCGTTCTCGTTCTTCTAGCAAGCTCGATGGGTATTCTGTCCATCAGGTTGTAAGCCGAAGCCTCTGGGTGATGCGCTCCAACGGAACGCATCGAAGCTTACGAACTCGCGGACAATATCAGAACACCGCCCGTTCGCCACGGAATGCTCATCGCCCCGAGTATCATACGAGACTCCGAGCATCTGTCGACACAGCGCTTCAGCCCTTGTCGATGCTTCGCATTTCCCCGATTTGTTGCCCTCTTGTAATCTTGCAGTATAATGGCGAGGCGCAAAATCGAATCCAACCGCATAGTATTCGCTTGCGTTCCGCCCGGTCGATCCGGGCGGAACGCTTTTTCGCGCGCACCGAGCAGAAGCGACGACATGGAAGAGCAGAGCATTGCAACGCGACAAGATCAAACCGATACTTTTCAGCATCATCAAGCACTCCGACAGCGAAGAGCTCAAACGACAGCTTCCCAAAGACGTCGTTTCGGGCGTCATGGTGGCCGTGGTGGCGCTGCCTCTTTCCATCGCGCTGGCCATCGCTTCGGGCGTGAGTCCTGAGCAAGGCCTTTACACGGCCATCGTCGCCGGGTTCCTCATCGCGTTCCTCGGCGGCAGCCGCGTGCAGATCTCGGGCCCCACGGCGGCGTTCGCCACCATCGTTGCAGGCATCGTGGCAACCGACGGCATGGACGGCCTCGTCGCAGCCACCGTCATCGCCGGCGTGCTGCTCATGCTGATGGGCTTCTTCAAGCTGGGATCGCTCATCCGGTTCGTCCCCTACACCATCACCACGGGCTTTACGGCGGGCATCGCCGTGACCCTCGTCATTGGGCAATTCAAAGACTTCCTCGGCCTCGCCTTCCCCGCCGGCGCGCCCACGGTCGAGACTATGGACAAGCTGCAGGCCGTCGCCCAAAGCATCGGAACGGCCAACTGGCAAGCGTTCGTCGTGGGAGCGGTCTGCCTCGCCATCCTGTTCGCCTGGCCTAAGGTCAGCGAACGCATCCCCGGATCCCTTGTCGCGCTCATCGCGGGAATCGCCCTGGTCAGCGGCTTCGGCATGCAGGTGAGCACCATCGGCGACCTGTACGTCATCAGCAGCGACCTGCCCGAATTCCGCATTCCCCAACTCAACGTCGACCTGCTGGCCGACCAGCTTCCCAACGGCATCACCATCGCCATCCTGGCCGCGATCGAATCGCTCCTGTCCTGCGTCGTCGCCGACAGCATGATCAGCTCGCACCACCGCAGCAACATGGAGCTGGTTGCGCAGGGCGTGGGCAATATCGGCTCGGTGCTATTCGGCGGAATCCCCGCAACCGGCGCCATCGCGCGCACCGCCGCGAACGTGAAGAACGGAGGCAGAACGCCCGTCGCCGGCATGACCCATGCGCTCGTGCTGTTGATCGTCCTCGTGTTCTTCATGCCCTATGCAGCCCTCATCCCCATGCCGACCATCGCGGCCATCTTGCTGCACGTCGCCTACAACATGTCGGGATGGCGCAATTTCGCACACTTGTGCAAGACGGCCTCCCGAGGAGCGGTGGCCACGCTGCTGCTCACCTTCGCGCTGACCGTCGTGTTCGACCTGGTGGTGGCGATTGCCGTGGGCATGCTGATCACGGTCGTCCTGTTCATGAAGATGGTGAGCGAGGAGACCGAGGTTCGCGGCTGGAAATACTACTGCGACGAGGATTCCGAGGTCACGCACCTGCGCGAACTCCCTGAAAGCGTGCGCGTGTACGAGATCAACGGACCCATGTTCTTCGGCATGACCGATCGCATATCCGACATATCGGTGAAATCCTTCACGAAGTACCTGATCATCCGCATGCGAGGCGTGCCATCGCTCGATTCGACGGGCATGAACGCGCTGGAGAACCTCTACGGGTACTGCCGCGAGAACGGCGTCAGCCTCATCTTCTCGCACGCCAACGAGCAGCCGATGAAAACCATGCGCCGCGCGGGTTTCGTGGACATGGTGGGAGAAGACCATTTCCGCAGCAATATCGACGATGCAATTGCATACGCGCGCAAGCTGCTGGACGAAGAGGGGGAAACGGCATCGGCCTAGCTTTCAAATGCCCGCCATGACGACGGAGGCCGAACCATCCTTACGACGTAAGCTCCCGATACGCGAAGCAATCGACCACGTGGTCGTTCACTATGCCGATGGATTGCAGGTAGGCGTAGACGATGGTGGAGCCGACGAACTTGAAGCCGCGCTTCTTGAGATCCTTGCTGATGCGATCGGAGAGCGGCGTGGTCGCCGGCACGTCGGCCTGGGTTTTCCAGCGGTTCACGATAGGCTCGCCATCCACATAGTCCCATATGAACGCGTCGAAGCTTCCGAACTCGCGGGTCACGTCCAGAAACAGCTTCGCGTTAGTTATGGCCGCGTCGATCTTGCGGCGGTTGCGCACGATCCCCTCGTTCGTCATAAGCTCTTCGACCTTCGCCTCGTCGTAAAGCGCCACCTTGGCGGGGTCGAAGCCGTCGAACGCTTCGCGGTACGCCTCGCGTTTCTTCAGGATGGTCAGCCACGAGAGGCCCGCCTGCGCGCCCTCCAAAACCAACAGCTCGAACAGCATGCGATCGTCATGGGTGGGCTTTCCCCACTCGTTATCGTGGTAGTCGACGTACACGGGCACGTCGCCCGCCCACGAGCACCTGCGCTTCTCGTCCATGGCGCCTCCTAGCGAAACGTCATCCGGTACGTCAGCGTGGCGCGCTCGCCCGGATCGAGCGTGCGCACGCCGGGCTTCTCGGACAGCTCACGTGGGGAGAAGCGTGCGTCGGGCAGCGCGGACCAGGGCTCTATGCACAGGTATCGGGCATCGTCCTGGCCGGCCTTCGTCCAAATGCCCAGATAGGGAAAATCGGAAAACTCCACCGTCACCTCGTAGCCGCTCTTCGAGCTGCCTAGCGTCGCGACGCTGCCGGGAACGTTCTCCAGCACGACGGTATCGATGCCCAACTGCTCGGGCGTCCTGGTCAAGCGGCCGTCTGCCAGCGGCACTTCGATCTTCGGCAGCGTCAGTATCCCAGCCTCGTCCATCCCGAACATCTCGAGCTTATCGATGTCTTCGAAGCGCACGAAGCAATCCGCCATGCGCTCCCCCGGCAGCAAGCGCGTCGCGTACGCCTCGTGGCCGCCCAGCTCGAACGGCAGGGGGACGTCGCCCAGGTTCTCAACGGTGTGCGACTTGACGATCGAGGAACCCTCGAGCGAGAAGTCGACGGTCAACCGGAAATCGAAGGGATAGACCGCCCGGGTCTGTTCGTCGGATATCGTCTCGAAACGGACGCGCGCGCCCGACTCCTGCTCGGCGGCAAACAAGCGGTCGCGGCAGAAACCGTGCATCGGCGCATCCACGCGCCGGCCCCCGTTCGCGTACCAACCGTCACGCAAGCGCCCGATCAGCGGGAACAGCAAAGGAGCCCGACGACCCCACACCGCAGGGTCGCCCGACCACATGCGCTCGACGCCGCCGCATACGACGCCCTGCAGCTCCGCGCCCACGGGCGAGATGATCACGGACAACGCGCCGTTCTCCAGCACGAACGTCGACAGCTCTTTCATCAGCACTCCTTACACCGCCCACACGGGAAACGCCCACACCTGCGAGACTATGGGGAAGGCATCTTCGGTCATGCAGAGGATGCACCCCATCCCCACTTCGCGCTTGAAAGCCCGCAGCTCTACAGGAACGTCGTCGAACGTCACCGGATCGATGGCGTTGAGATTGCGGGCGTCCTTCTTGCTTGGCGACGCGGTCTTCTTCACCTCTATCGGAAAGAGCACGCCATCCTGTTCCAAAAGCATATCGATTTCCTTTTTGTCGTTCGTTCTGAAGAAATGCAGCGGAGCTCGCCTGCCCGCATTGAGGAAGCTCTTGTAGACCTCGCCGAATGCGTACGTTTCGAAAATCTGCCCGCTCATGGCACCGACCTCCAACGCCTCGGGACTGCTCCACCCGGAAAGATACGCCGCAAGACCGGTATCGAGAAAATGCATGACGGGCTGCTTGCTCAATCGTTTTAGGATGTTGTTAGAGTACGGCTCGACCACCTTCACCAGGTAGGAACTTACCAGCAACGAAAGCCACGTCTTCGCAGTCTTCTGATCGATGTCCGCAAGCCTGGCGAGTTCGGCGTACACCACCGGCCTCGACGTGAGGGCAGCGCATGCCGCCATGAAACGCCTGAATTTGAGCTCGTCGCCCACCTGCGCGAGATCCCGGATGTCGCGCATGATATACGTATCCAGATACGACTCGTAACCGCCCGCACGCAAATCGTCGGGCAGGGCACGGATGCCGGGCAGCGAACCCGCGCATATCTGCCGATACGCTTCCGACACCCCGAAGGGCTTCGCCATATCCACGCGCCGCATGAAGTAGTCTGCGCTGGGCAGATACGGTTCCGAGGGGGTGCCAGCCACCTCGGAATGCGAAAGACCGAGCATTTCCACGATGCCGACGCGGCCGGCCAGGGACTCGGACACGGCTTTCATCAAGTGCAGCGGCTGGGAACCAGTAATCCACACGGATCCGCAATCATCGCGCTCGTCGACGATCATCTTGATATACGGAAGAAGCTCGGGGGCCTTCTGTATCTCGTCAATCAGAACAGGCGGACGATAGCGCTGCAGGAAAAGCGCCGGATCTTCCTTCGCCGTCTGCAGAATTGCCGTGTTGTCAAGCGTTACGTAAACTCGGTCGACACCGCTCTCGGCCTCTTCCTCCATCAGATGCTTGAGCATAGTCGTCTTGCCGACCTGCCTCGGTCCGGTCACGGCAACTATTTTGAAGTTCTCGGAATAGCGTCTCACCAAAGGTTCAAGCGCTCGTTCGATGTACATGACAACCTCATATCTTCTCAAATCTGGAATATACTACCATTTTTGAGAAATTTTAACAGATGAAGCCAACCTGTCTTCTCGAAACCTTGAGCCGTAGCAGCGTCGTTACGTTCCCGAACCCTGAGAGACGAGCTTTCCTACTCCTTTTCCGCCAAGATGCCGCACCGATAGGCTTCCAGCAGCTCTTCCAAGTCGGCTATCTGCTGCTTGAGCACCGAGCCGTTGTCGGTGTCGGCCACCAGCGTGCGCTTGTCGACCAGCTCCACCACCTTGCGCGACGAATGGATGTCCAGCTCGTTCACCACGGCGGCGCGCATCGACTCGAGCGGCTCGTGAGCCGCCAGCACGAAGCCGTAGGAGTTCGAGATCAGCGTGTAGCCGGCGATGCCGGTGGTGGGCTGGTAGGCTTTCGAGAAGCCGCCGTCGATGGTGAGCACGCGGCCGCCGCACTTCACCGGATCCTCGCCGTCCTTCACCTTCACCGGCACGTGCCCGCACACGATGCGCGACGTCTCGGGATCCATGCCGAAGTCCTCGAAGATGCCGCCCATCACGCGCTCGTCGTCGAGATAGGAATAGAACGAGTTCTTGACCTCCTTGCGCGCCTCCTTCTCGGCGATCAGGTACAGCTCGAACGTGGCCATCTTGCTCTTGGCGAACAGGGGCGATCCCTCGCCCAGCCACATATACCACAGAAGGTCGCGCCCGCGCTTGGCGAGCTCAGGATTGGCGTCGTCGAACGCCGCGCGCACGTAGCGCTCCATGACGTCGTACAGCGCACGGCCCTTGTACGTCTCGCCGAACACCTCCGTCTCCATGAGGGAGCCGTCGGCGTTCAGCGGCACGCATGCGTGGAACAGCAGGTTGCCGTTGCAAACCTTGTACAGGCTGCCCGCATCCAGGAAGAAGCGCATGTGGCGCTGCAGCTTCTCGCAGCCCGTGAACGCCTGCTCGAGGCGCTGCATGACCTCTTCCTCCTCGGGCGTCAGCCGGTAAGGGTCGGCCGGATCCACCGTGGGGAACACCGTGTCGGTCAGCTCGTAGGCGACGCCGTCCAGCATCACCGTGCCGTTCTCGTAGTCGATCTTGTCGAGCAGCTTGCGATCCTCCAGGCCGAAGCCGGGGTTCTCGTCGATGAGCTGCGCCTCCACCTTGAACTGGATGATGGCCATGGCCTTCTGGATCTTGACGTTCATCTCCAGCTCCTGCGGCGGGAGGTCCGGGTTGCCCTTGAGGCCGAAGGCGACGCACGGGTCGTCCTTGTACGCCTCGAGCGCGAACGAGGCCAAGGGCAGGATGTTGATGCCGTAGGCGTCCTCCAGGATGGACAGATTGCCGTAGCGCGCGCAGTTGCGCACGACGTGCGCGATGCAGCCGCGCTGGCCGAGCGAGGCGCCCATCCACACGATGTCGTGGTTGCCCCACTGGATGTCGAGGGAGTGGTGCTCCATGAGCGCGTCCATGATGATGTGCGGATACGGCCCGCGGTCGTAGATGTCGCCGACGATGTGCAGGCGCTCGATAGCCAAGCGCTGGATGAGCAGGCACAGCGCCTCGACGAGCGCGCCGCCGCGATCGGTTCGGATGACGGCGTCCACGATGGCGGCGTAGTAGGCCTGCTTGTCAACGCCGTGGCGGTTCTCCGTCATCAGCTCCTCGATGATGTAGGCGAAATCCTTCGGCAGCGCCTTGCGGACGCGCGAGCGCGTGTACTTCTGCGCGGCGCGCTTGCACACGGCGACGAGGCGCTGCAGCGTGACGGCGTACCACGCTTCGGCATCGTCCACCTGCGACAGCACGAGCTCCATCTTCTCGCGCGGATAGTAGATGAGCGTGGCCAGCGAACGCTTCTCGTTCTCGCTCAGCGAATCGCCGAACACGTCGTCGATCTTGAGCCGGATGGAGCCCGAGCCGTTCCTCAGGGTGTGGGAGAACGCCTCGTACTCGCCGTGGATGTCGGAGGCGAAGAACTCGGTCCCTTTCGGCAGATTCAAAATGGCGCTGAGGTTGATGATCTCCGCCGAAGCCTTGTCCGCAGAGGGAAACAGCCGGGATAGAAGTTCCAGATACCGCATATCGGTCGCGTCCACGATACAACCTCCTCGTCGAATTCTACAGCATGGCGCTCATTCTATACTATCCCGCCCGAGCGGGCTCGAATGCCGTGAAGAAACCGATCGGCGCGCCCCGTCAGCAAAGCGTTCGCTCGGCGACATCCGGATGCGCGAAGACGCATGGCCGATCACTCCCACGTCTTCCACACGTCGGGAGCGTAGCCGACCGTGGCCTGCTTGCCGTTGCACACCACGGGCTCGGCCAGCACGTGCTGGTTCTCCAGCAGCTTGTCGAACTTCTGATCGGGCGACAGGTACGCGAGCAGCGACACCGTGTCGGCATCCTTCGCCTTCGGATCGACTAGCACATCGATGCCGCCGACCGCGCGGGCGACCGACTCCAGCTCGCCCTTGCTCATACCCTTCTCCTTCAGGTCGATGAACTGGAACTTCACGCGCCGCTCTTTGAAGTAACGCTGCGCCTTCTTCGTGTCGAAGCTCTTCTTCGTTCCGAACACCTGGATATTCATCGCGCTCCTGCTTTCCGTCCGCTCGTCTATAATGACTGAACACGTTATCACCACCTGAAGCCAAAAGCGAGATATTCACCCATGCCATCCATCCAAACCACCATCGCCCGGGAGCTGAACCTGACCGCCGCGCAGGTCGCGGCCGTCATCGACCTCGTAGACCAAGGGAACACCATCCCGTTCATCGCTCGCTACCGCAAGGAGGCCACCGGCGGCATCGACGATGCGACGCTGCGCGATCTGGACGAGCGCCTGACCTACCTGCGCAACCTCGAGGCTCGCAAGGACGAGGTGCTGCGCGCCATCGAGGAGCAGGGCAAGCTCACGGCCGACCTGCGCGCGAAGATCGACGAGGCCACGGTCATGCAGCGCGTCGAGGACCTGTACAAGCCTTATCGGAAGAAGCGCGCCACCCGCGCCTCGAAGGCGCGCGACGCCGGGCTCGAGCCGCTCGCGCTGCTCATCCTCGCGCAAGACCGCAGCGCCAAGGACCCGCTGGCCGTGGCCTCCGGCCTCGTGAACCCGGAGGCGGGATACCCCACGCCTGAGGATGCGCTGCAAGGCGCGCAGGACATCGTGGCCGAGGTCGTCGCCGACGACGCCGAGCACGTCGCCTGCCTGCGCGCGGCCACCAAGCGAAACGGCGCGCTTTCCGTCGAAGCCGTCGACGCGTCCGAGAAAACCGTCTACGAGGCGTACTACGACTTCTCCGAACCCCTGTCGCGCATCCCCAACCACCGCATCCTCGCCGTCAACCGCGGCGAGAAGGAGAAGAAGCTCAAGGTGAAAGTGCGCACCGACGCCGATGCGGCCATCAGCCAGCTGGAACGCCGCATCCTGCGCGGCGACGGTCCCTTCGCAGCCCCTTTGAAAGCCGCAATCGCGGACGGCTACAAGCGCCTGATCGCGCCGTCGGTGGAGCGCGACCTGCGCGCCGAGCTCACCGAGCGCGCCGAGACCGATGCCATCCGCGTGTTCGCCAAGAACACCGAGAACCTCCTGCAGCAGCGTCCCGTGCGTGGGGCGCGCATCATCGCGCTCGACCCCGGCTACCGCACGGGCTGCAAGGTGGCCGTGCTGGACGAGTACGGCAAGCTGCTCGACCACACCACGGTCTACCCCACCCCGCCGCGCTCCCAGGTAAAGGAAACGCAGGCCCAGCTGGCCGCCTACGTCGAGAAGCACCGCATCAACGTCATCGTCATCGGCAACGGGACGGGCAGCCGCGAAACCGAGGAGGTGGTGGCCGACTACATCGCCCGGTCGAAGGCGCCCGTGCGCTACACCATCGTGAACGAGGCCGGCGCCTCGGTGTACTCGGCCTCCAAGCTGGCAAGCGAGGAGTATCCCGACCTCGACGTCACCACGCGCGGCGCCATGAGCCTGGGGCGCCGCCTCCAGGATCCGCTGGCCGAGCTCGTGAAGATCCCGCCCCAGGCCATCGGCGTGGGCCAGTACCAGCACGACCTCAACCAGGCGGCGCTCGAGCGCGCGCTGACGGGCGTGGTGGAGAACGTGGTGAACCGCGTGGGCGTGGACCTCAACACCGCCAGCGCGAGCCTGCTGGGCTACGTGTCGGGTATCAGCGCCGCAGTGGCCAAGAACATCGTCGCCTACCGCGAGGAACACGGCGCGTTCACCGACCGGGGTCAGCTGAAGAAGGTGCCGAAGCTGGGCGCGAAGGCCTTCCAGAACTGCGCGGGCTTTCTGCGCATCTCGGACGGCAAGAACCCGTTGGACGCCACGAGCGTGCACCCCGAAAGCTACGCCGTCGCAAACGAACTGCTCAAGCGCGCGAAGGTGAAGCCCGAAGCGCTCGCCGACGGCGGCGTCCCCGACTTCGCGAGCCGCCTCGGCGACGTGGACGCGCTGGCGGCCGAGCTGGGCGTTGGCGCACCCACGCTGCGCGACATCGTCTCCGAGCTGGAAAAGCCGGGCCGCGACCCCCGCGACGATGCGCCGGAGGTCGTGTTCAGCGAGGGGGGGCGGGACTTCGACGACCTGACCGGGGGGATGGAGCTGGTCGGCAGAGTGCGCAGCGTCGTCGACTTCGGCGCGTTCGTGGACGTCGGCGTGAAGCAGGACGGCCTCGTGCACGTCTCCAAGATGGCCGACCGCTTCGTCAAGCACCCGAGCGAGGTGGCGACGGTGGGCGACACGGTCACGGTGTGGGTGACGGGCATCGACAAGGATCGCGGCAAGATCTCGCTGTCCATGGTGAAAGGCAAGGCGTAGGCGCGCGCCCTCACGCTTGCCGGTAGCGGCTCAAGAAGTCGCCCAGGTCGCGCATGGCGTCGCCCAGCACCTCGATGCGCGGCAGGTACACCACGCGGAAGTGGTCGGGCTTCTTCCAGTTGAAGCCGCCGCCGTGCACCACGAGCAGGCGCTTCTCGTGCAGCAGGTCGAGCGCGAACTTCTCGTCGTCCGTGATGTTGAACTTCTTCACGTCGAGCTTCGGGAAGATGTAGAAGCCCGCCTTGGGCTTCACCGCGGTCACGCCGGGGATGTCGTTGAGCGCGTTGTACACGTACTCGCGCTGCTCGTACACGCGTCCGCCCGGCACGATGTAGCTCTGCACGCTCTGGTGGCCGCCGAGAGCCGTCTGCACGATGGACTGCGCGGGAACGTTCGAGCACATGCGCATGTTGCACAGCATGTTGACGCCCAGGATGTAGTCGCGCGCCCGCGCCTTGTCTCCCGAAAGCACCATCCAGCCGATGCGGTACCCCGCCACCATGTGCGACTTCGACAGGCCGCTGAACGTGACGCAGAACACGTCGGGCGCCATCGAGGCGATGGAGATATGCTCCAAACCGTCCATGACGATGCGGTCGTAGATCTCGTCCGAGAAGATGATGAGGTCGTGCTCGCGCGCGATGTCGACGAGCTCCTGCAGCACCTCGCGCGGGTAGAGCGAGCCGGTGGGGTTGTTCGGGTTGATGATGACGAGGGCCTTCGTGCGGCTCGTGATCTTCTTGCGGATGTCGTCCATATCGGGATACCATTCCGCCTGCTCGTCGCACACGTAATGCAGCGGCGTGCCGCCGGCAAGCGTGACGCACGCCGTCCACAGCGGGTAGTCGGGCGAAGGAACCAGCACCTCGTCGCCGTTGTCCAGCAGCGCCAGCATGCTGAGATTGATGAGCTCGCTCACGCCGTTGCCGGTGTACACGTCATCGATGTCCACGCCCTGAATGTGCTTGAGCTGCGCGTACTGCATGATGGCCTTGCGCGCCGAGAACAGGCCCTTCGCCGACGAGTAGCCCTCGCATTCGGCCAGCTGGCGGCTCATGTCGAACACCATCTCCTCAGGCGCGCGGAAGTCGAACGGCGCCGGGTTGCCGATGTTGAGCTTCAGGATGCGCGCGCCGGCCTCCTCCATGCGCTCGGCTTCCTCCACCACCGGCCCGCGCACGTCGTACAGTACGTTGTCCAGCTTGGTCGACTTCTTGATCTCGCGCATGGTATCGCTCCTCGGTTCGGTACGGTCGATGATCGGCGTCGCGGAGGCGTCCGCGTGCGCCCCGGCTGCGGGGGCCGCTCCCCCTGCGCCCTGCGATGCGCTTGCCGGCCTGCTCACGCCGTCCGCGGTGCCGCGGGACACGGTTTCAGGTTCAATTTCCCCCGCGCCCTCCATCAGCCATGCGGCGGGCACGCCCAGCACGTCGGCCAGCACCTCCCCCACGGGCCTGCGGGGCACCGTTTTGCCGTTCGCATATTGGCTGACCTGGCTTTTCCCAAGCTTCATGCCGCGATCTCCCGCGATGCGGATGAGATCGGCCTGCTTGTAGCCTTTGGCTGCCATCGCGCGGGCCAGACGCTCGGCGAACGTTTCCTGCTTCTCGGTCATCATCGCTCCGTAAGTTCAATTTCGCTCCGGATAAATTGAACTCATTAAAGCAGGTTCTTGAACTCTTTACTATACTTGAACCGAAAGTTCATTTTTCCGGCACGTTTCCGAGGGCCGATGGTCAACAGGGGCTAAATGTTTCGGCTGCGAACCGTCGCCAACCGATGCGCTCCTCCGCATCCGCGGCACGCGAGCCGACCGCGCTCGTGCTACCATACGCTTCGACGAAACGCAGAGCCGAAAACGGCGACGACACCCGACGAACCCCAAGAGGCGCACCATGGATCAACAGAGCGCGACGGCGGCCGACGCAGGCCGCGACCTGCACGGCCCCGACCGCATCGAGGTGCGCGGAGCGCGCGTGCACAACCTGAAGAACATCGACGCCAGCATCCCGCTGAACCGGCTCGTCGGCATCGCGGGCGTGTCGGGGTCGGGCAAGTCGTCGCTCGCCCTGGGCGTGCTGTACGCCGAGGGGTCGCGGCGCTACCTGGAAGCGCTCTCCACCTACACGCGCCGCCGCCTGACGCAGGCGGGCCGCGCCTCCGTGGACGAGGTGCTGCACGTGCCCGCCGCGCTCGCCCTGCACCAGCGGCCCAGCGTGCCCGGCGTGCGCAGCACCTTCGGCACGTCCACCGAGCTGCTGAACAGCCTGCGCCTGCTGTTCTCGCGCGCCGGCAGCCACGTGTGCCCGAACGGCCACCGCGTGCCGCCCACGCTGAACGTCGCCGCCGAGCGCCCCATCACGTGCCCCGTCTGCGGCGTGGAGTTCTTCGGCCCCGGCGCGGAGGACCTGGCCTTCAACAGCGGCGGCGCCTGCCCCGAGTGCGACGGCACGGGCATCGTGCGCACCGTGGACCTGGACTCGCTGGTGCCCGACGAGGGGCTCGCCATCGACGAAGGCGCCGTCGCGCCCTGGAGCACGCTCATGTGGGACCTCATGAAGCAGGTCGCGCGCGAGATGGGCGTGCGCACCGACGTGCCCTTCAACCAGCTGACGCCCGCCGAGCGCGACATCGTGTTTTCCGGCCCAGCCGAGAAGAAGCACATCCTGTACAAGGCGAAGAAGACCGACACCTTCGCCGAGCTGGACTTCACCTACTACAACGCCGTCTACACCGTGGAGAACGCGTTGGCGAAGGTGAAGGACGAGAAGGGTCTGGGGCGCGTGGCGCGCTTCCTCAAGCAGGGCGTCTGCCCCGAGTGCGACGGCACGCGCCTCTCCCCGGAGGCGCGCCTCCCGCAGGTTGCGGGCATCGACCTGGCCGAGGCGTCCGCGAAGACCCTCGACGAGCTGGTCGCCTGGACGGACGCCGTGCCCGAAGGCCTCACGCCCGAGATGCGCCCGATGGCGCACAACATCGTCGAGTCGTTCCAGCACACGGCGCGCCGCCTCGTCGATTTGGGGCTGGGCTATCTCGCGCTCGATCGCGCGGGCTCCACGCTGTCCACCGGAGAGCGCCAGCGCGTGCAGCTGGCCCGCGCCGTGCGCAACCGAACCACCGGCGTGCTGTACGTGCTGGACGAGCCGTCCATCGGCCTGCACCCCTCCAACATCGACGGGCTCGTCGAGGTGATGCGCGATTTGCTCGCCGACGGCAACTCGGTGGTCATGGTGGACCACGACACGCGCATCCTGGCCGCCGCAGACTGGCTCGTGGAGATGGGGCCGGGCGCGGGCGCGGACGGCGGAAGGATCGTCGCGCAAGGGACGCTGACCGAGGTGGAGGCGAACCCCGCCTCGTTGATAGGCGGTTTTCTCTCCGGCGCGGAAACCGTGCGCGTGCGCGAGCGCATTCCCGCCGCCGACGTGTTCGCCCACGGAAGCATCGAGCTGGCCACCGAGGCACTGCACACCGTGAAGCCGCTCGAGGTAGCCGTCCCGCGCGGTCGCTTGACCGCCGTCACCGGCGTGTCCGGCTCGGGCAAGACGACGCTCGTGCTGGAAAGCCTCATCCCCTCGCTCGTCGCGAACGCGAGCGGCGCGAAGCTTCCCGCCCACGTCAAGCGCATCGAAGCCGCGGGCATCGAGCGGGCGAACCTCATCGACGCCACGCCCATCGGCTCGAACGTGCGCTCCACCGTGGCCACCTACGCCGGGGTGCACGACGAGCTGCGCCGCGCCTTCGCGCGCACGCCCGAAGCCAAGGCGGCCGGGCTGAAAGCGGGCGACTTCTCCTACAACACGGGGAAGCTGCGCTGCCCCGAATGCGACGGCACGGGCTCCATCAGCCTGGACGTGCAGTTCCTGCCCGACGTGGACATCACCTGCCCCGTGTGCGGAGGCTCGCGCTACGCCCCGGAGGCCTCCCGCATCCACCGCGCCGCTGAGGGCTGCGAGGATCCCGGCTGCACGCTGCCCCAGTTCATGGCCATGACCGTGGACGAGGCGCGCACGCCCGCGTCCGGCTTGAAGAAGGCGCGCGCCCGCCTGGACACGCTGCACAGGCTGGGCTTGGGCTACCTCACGCTGGGCGAGGCCACGCCGGCGCTGTCGGGCGGCGAGGCGCAGCGCCTGAAACTCGCCAGCGAGATGGGCCGGGCGCAGGACGATGCCGTGTTCGTGTTCGACGAGCCCACCATCGGCCTGCACCCGCTCGACGTGCGCACCCTCCTGGGCGTGTTCGAGCGCTTGGTGGAGCAGGGAGCGACGGTCGTCGTGATCGAGCACGACCTGGACGTCATCGCCAACGCCGACTACGTGGTGGACCTCGGCCCCGGCGGCGGCGCCTCCGGAGGCCGCATCGTGGCCGTCGGCACTCCCGAGCAAGTGGCCGACAACCCCGAGAGCGTCACCGGAAGGTACCTTTGATGCACCATCGCACGTGCATCATCGCCCGAAAAACACGCAAAACGGCCTTCGAGCGTGTTTTTCGGGCGATGATGCGTCACGCGTCCGTCCGGATGTCCGCGATGTCGTCGAGGGGGATGCGGGTGCGGACGACGGTGACGGTGCGGGCCGCGAGGTCGATGTCGCTGACCAGGCCGCGCGCGGTGACGTACGCTTCGCCGTCGTAGTGGACGATGCACGCCATCTCGCGCCGTTTCAGCTGGGAGAGCTTTCGCGACAGCTCGAGCGCCTGCTCGTCGGTCAGCTCGCGCTTCGGCTCTGCCACGCGCTCGCGCTCGCGGATGAGGTCGTAGTAGCCTTTGAGCGCGGCGAACGGCATGAACTGCTGCGCGCGGTCGGCGCGGGGTCGGCGCTCAGGCATGGTGCCCTCCGATCTGCTCGTTGCGCTCGCGCGCCGTGGCCTTCTCTTTCAAGCTGGTGCCGCGCAGAAGCGCGTTCTTGCCGAAGCGCCCCTTCACGGCCAGCACGGCCTGCTGCAGGCGATGTTCCTCGGCCTCCGCTTCCACGTCCGAGAACAGGTCCATCGTGGCGAACTCCTCGGGGAGCACCCCGCCGACGCCCACGTTGATGCGGCGGATGGGCGCGTCTTTGCGCGTGGTCTCGTCGAACAGGTCGAGGAACCGCGGCATGAGCTTCGAGTAGAGGTTCGTGCGATCCGCCTGCCTGCGCGTGGAGCCGGTGTGAGAGAAACCGCGGCGGCCGCTTGCGGGGCGCCTGCCGTGGCCGCCGTCGAAGAACGCGCCGTCCGATTCGCCCGCACGCTCGCCTGGACCCTTCGCGTACCCCACGTACAGCGATATCGATCCGGCGACCAGACGTTTCTCCACGAGATCGAGCACCAGCTGATCCACCATCTCGCGCAGCACGTCGCGCGCTTCCTCGAACGAGTAGTCGCACGGCAGCACCTGGCCGTTGCCCAGAGAATGCCCGCTCGGCTCGTAGGCGTGGATGTCGGCGATGGTGCACGGCTCGACGCCGTGGGCGTGGTCGATCAGATACTCCGCGTTCACGCCGAACTCGCGGTACAGCGTGGCCTCGCTCATCTCGCATACGCCGCGCAGGTCGTACACCGCGTACTTCGCCAGGCGCCTCGCGATGCCCGGGCCGATGTTCCAGATATCGGTGATGGGCCGGTGGGTCTGGATAGTGCGCTCGAACTCGGCCTGGTCGAGAAAGCCGATGCAGTCCCGGGCGTGCTTCGCCGTGATGTCGAGCGCCACTTTCGCCAAGAACAGGTTCGGCCCGACCCCTGCCGTGGCGCGCACGCCCGTCTCGGCCAGCACCGCCTCCATGAGCATGACGGCGAACTCCCGGGCGCTCGTCCGGTACAGCGACAGGTACGGCGTCGCATCGATGAAGCATTCGTCGATGGAATAGGGATGGACGTCCTCGGGCGACACGAAGCGCAGGTAGATGGAGTAAATGTCGGCCGACGCCTCCATGTAGCGCTGCATGCGCGGCTTCGCCATGACGTAGTCCACGTTCTCGGGGATCTCGAACACGCGGCAACGGCTGGACAGGCCGAGCGCCTTCATGGACGGCGTGATGGCCAGGCAGATGGTCTTCTCCGTGCGGTCGGGATCGGCCACGACGAGGTTCGCCGTCAGCGGGTCCAGCCCGCGGTCGACGCATTCGACGCTGGCGTAGAAGCTCTTCAGATCTATGCACACGTACGTGCGCTCCATCGCGCCGACCCCTCCCCCGTTCAACTAGCACACTTGTTCGTTTAGTATAGCACGTCCAACGCGGAGCCGGAGGAGCCGCTACCGCTTTCACACCGAGATCGGCTTCGTTGCGGGCCCGTCGAGGACGTTGCCGTCCGCGTCGAAGCGCGACCCGTGGCAAGGACAGTCCCACGAGTCCTCGACGTCGTTGCGCTCGAGGCTGCATCCCATATGCGAGCACCGCTTCCCCGGCTTCACCAGGTTCGCCGTCGAGGTGCCCAAATTGGAGAACAGCGCGACGTTCAGCATGGAGCGCTGCGGGAAGAACAGGTCCTCGACGGGGCTCTCGCCCGTCGCGATCAGGTCGGCAATGGCCTTCGCCGCCACGTACGACCCGGTCATCCCCCACTTGCTGAACCCGGTTGCCACATACCAGCGGGGGTTCTCACGTCGGTGCACGCCGATGTAGGGCATGCCGTCCAGGCTCATGCAGTCCTGCGTCGCCCACGCGCAGCACTCGACGCAACCCGGGTACGCCGCGTCCGCGAACGTGCGGATCGCGCGGTAGCCTTCCTCCGACCCCGGCCCCTTGCCCGTGCGATGGCCCCCGCCGCCCACCAGAAGGAAATCCTCGTAGGTGCGGAAGGAGAAGCCGCCGCCCTCGCCGATGAACATGCCGTCCACAGCGGGGGCGTCCTTGAGCGCAAGCGCGTAGGAACGCTCCTGGTGGAGCTTCATGAAATAGAGTCCCGGGATGTTGACCAGGGGGTAATGGGTCGCGAACACGATGTGCTCGGCAGTGATGGAGCCCTCTTGCGTGCGCGCCGTGGTTCCCGACACCTCCGAGACGAAGGCGTTCTCGTACACGTCGACCGACGGCGCCAGCCCGTAGAGCAGCTTGAGGGGGTTGAACTGCGCCTGGCGCTCCATCCCCAGCGCTCCTTTGTTCGCGATCGGCACCGGCGCGCTCGGCAGGACATGATGCGGGATGCCCAGCTGCTCGTAGGCGGCGAGCTCGCGCTCCAGACCCTCCGTCGACTCCTCGGCGTACACGTAGGCGGTCTTCTCCTCGAAATCGCAGGGGAAGGCGTCGCTCAGCTGCCGAAGCCCCGCCACGGCGGCCTGGTTCGCCTCGTAGTACAGCCGCGCGTTCTCGGCGCCGTGCTCCCTGATCAGCCGGTCGTACACGAGGTTGTGCTGCGCGGTCACCTTCGCCGTGGTGTTCTGCGTGACGCCCGACCCGACGAGGCTCTGCTCGACCACCGCGCACGAGCAACCGGCCCGGCCCAGCAGGTAGGCGCACAGCATGCCCGCCATGCCGCCGCCGATGACCAGCACGTCGACGGATACGTCTCCGTCGAGCGTTTTCGCGATGCCGTCGGGCCTCGGGGTGCGCTCCGCCCATAGAGAGGTCATGGTAAACCCTTTCGCTTCGGTTTCGTCTATTTGCCCGAAAACGATAGCCCGCAACGGCGGCGGATCGGCCGTTCGGGCGCGAAGCGTAGGGCGCTCATTGACGAAGGGTTGACCGCGCGAAGCACAGCCTCCCGCGCAAGGACTCCCCTCCCTCGCCGAGCGTCACTCCTCTTCCAAATACGCCCCCGTCTGGCGGCTCCAGAGGTTCGCGTACTCGCCGCCCTGCTCGATGAGCTGGGCGTGCGGGCCGTTCTCGGCCACCTTGCCGCCGTCGAGCACCACGATGCGGTCGAGGCTGGCCACGGTGGACAGGCGGTGTGCCACCACGATGGACGTGCGCCCGCGCATGAGCGTTGCCAGCGCGTCTTGCACCAGCTGCTCGCTTTCGGAGTCGAGCGCGCTCGTGGCCTCGTCCAGCACGAGCACCGGGCAGTCGGCCAGAAGCGCCCGCGCGATGGCGATGCGCTGACGCTGGCCGCCCGACAGCTTCACGCCGCGCTCGCCCGTGACGGTGTCGAAGCCCTGCGGCAGCCGCTCGATGAACTCCAGCGCGTTCGCCTGGCGCGCCGCTTCGCGGATCTGCTCCATCGTGGCGTCGGGCCGCCCGTAGGCGATGTTCTCGGCGATGGTGCGATGGAACAGCAGCGCCTCCTGCGGCACGTAGGCGATCTGGCGGCGCAGCGACTGCTGCGTCGTCTCGGCGATGTTCTGGCCGTCGATGAGGATGCGCCCCTCCTGGATGTCGGACAAGCGCAGCAAAAGCTTCGTGAGCGTGGTCTTCCCCGCCCCGCTCGTGCCCACGAGGCCCACGCGCTGGCCTGCGGGGATATGCAGCTCGAAGTCGTCGAACACGTGCGTGCACGCGTCGCCGTCGGTGTACCAGAAGTCGATGCCCTCGAAGTCGATGGCGCCCTCGCGCACCTCGAGCTCCGGCGCGCCGGGCTTGTCGTCCACGAGGCGCGGCTCGTCAAGGATGACGGTCATGCCGCTCGCGTCGCCGAACGCGCGGTTGAAGCGCTGCAGCCCGTTGTTGATGAAGTTGAACTGGTTCGTCACCGTGTAGGTGTAGGTGAACATCACCACGAGCGTGCCGGGCGTGATACCGTACCACGCGTTGCCGCCCGCGATGAACACCGCCACCACGCTCATAATGGCGATGGTGATGCACGCCGTCACGATGCCGCGCGTCAGCGACGCCCACATGCGCTTCGAGTCGCGCGCCACCACCTCGCGGTTCGCCTGGTCGAACAGCCCCCGCTCGTAGTCCTCGCGCCCGTAGGTCTTCACCGCCAGGATGTTCGCCACCGAGTCGGACAGCTCGCCCGACAGCTGGTTCTGCGCGCTGGCCGCCTGCTCGTTGAGGTGCAGGATGCGCTTGTACATGTAGTACGACACGCCCGCGTACACCGCCAGCAGCACCATGAGGATGGCCACGTACACCGGCACGCGCGGCGCGAGGATGGCACAGGTGAACACCACCGAGCAGATGACCGGCAGAAACGGGAACGTGATGGTTTCCAGCAGCAGCTGGTAGGCGCTCATGAACTTCGTCGTCTGGCTGACCAGCGTGCCGCCGAAGCGGTTTGAGTGGAACGACATCGACTGGTTCGACAGCGCGTCGAACGACATGGTGGCCAAGTCGTAGGACGCGGCGATCTCCAGCCGGTACATCGTGTAGTCCTGCACCTTGCTGGCCGCCTGGCCGGCCACGTTGATGAGGATGAGCGCGGCGATGTAGGGGCCGAACACCGAGAACACCTCGTCGGGCGCCACCGAGCCCGCGCTCACGCGATCCACCACGAGGCTCATGACGTAGGGGTTGCCGTACGAAAGCAGCGCCACGAACAGAAACGTCGCGGTCATGAGCGCGGCGAACAGCCCGATGTGCTTACGGGTGACCAGCCAGAAGTAGTAGAGCGTGCGACGCGTCGTCGACGGAGCACCGGTTCGTGCCATGCGGGATTCCTTTCTCTTTTCTCAGCACGATTATGCCACAAGAAGGCAAGGCCGGGGGGCGTGCCGCGGGCCTTGACAAGGAAGCCGCAGGCCCTACCCTACGAGCTTGGACGACTCTACCTGCTCGACGTACCAGGTCATGAACTTGGCGAGGGGTTTGCGCAGCACGAGGCCGATGAGCGCCGCGGGGATCAGGAACAGCAGGAGCAGCCCGATCTCCGTCCAGAAGTCGGCGCCGTAGGTGCCGAACATGGCCGCCCGCATGGCGTTCACCACGTGCGTGGCGGGAAGCCAGGGGCTCAGGGCCTGCACGAACGGCGGCAGTAGCTGCAGCGGGAACGACCCGCCGCACCCCGTCACCTGGATGATCAACAGCAGCACCGCCACGGCCTTGCCGAGGTTCGCGAACGCCGCCACCAGCGCGTATATCAGGAACGTGAACACGAGGCCGGCTATCCAGAAGCACAGCATGAACAGCGCGGGCTCGGCAACCTGCACCTGCAAGAACAGCAGGTTCCCCAAGCCCATCACCGTGGTCTGCGCGAGCGACAAGAACGCCAGCACGCCGAAGCGCCCCATGAACAGCTGGCGCGGCTGCGGGTCGGACAGCTGCTCGCGGGTGCGGTCGGAAACCGTCGGCTTCACCACCACGAGGATCAAAAGCGACCCGATGAACAGGGCGAGCGTCGTGTACAGCGGGGCCATGGCCGAACCGAAGTTCTCAGCCGGGAACACGGCCTCGCGCTCGATGCCCACCGGCGCTGCGAGCGCCTTCGACAAGAGCTGCGCGTCGGCGCCCAGCACCGCGCGCAGCGCGTCCGCGTCGCCCGCGACCAGCGCCTCGTCCACGCCGTCGGCGAGCGTATCCAGCTCGCGCGCCGTTTCGCGCAACTTCTGCGCCGCCTCGTCCACCTTCGCGCGCGCATCGCCCAGCACGTCGGCGGCCGACCCTGCGGACGCGGACAGATCGGCGCCCGACGAGCGCAGACCGTCCAGGCCGTCTCCCATGTTAGCCGCAAGCACGCCCGCGCTGTCCGCGAGCTGCTGCAAGCCCGGCTTGAGCCCGCTGTCGAACGAGGCTGCGAGGTCGTCGGAGGCCTGCCGCGCCTCAGCCGCAAGCCGTTCGACCTCCGCGCGCTGAGCCTCCACGTCGGCGTTTCCAGCCTCCAGCCTCTCGGCTGCGGCGCCCAGGTTGTCGCGCATGCCCTCCATAAGCGAGACGACGGCGCTCATGCGCGCGATGACGGCGTCGAGCGCCTGCTGGGCATCGGAAGGCAACGAGCCTCGCAGCTCCTCGAGCTGCTCTATGGCGCTACGGTACCGCGCGATCTGCGCGTCCACAGCTTCGGCCTGGCCCCGCAGCCCTGCCGCGCCCTGCGCGGCACCGGTCGAGGCGGCGTCGAACAGCGCCCCTGCGGAGGCAGACACCTCGTCGAAGCGCGCGGCAGCACCGTCGAGTGCGCCCGCAAGGTCGTCGACCGACCCTTTCACGGCCGTCACCAGGTCGGAGGCCGACGTAGAGCCCTGAGACGATGCGGCGTCGAGGCCATCGACCCCGTTTTGCGCTGCGACTACCAGCTTGCCCGAGTCGCTCGCGAGCGTCTGCGCAGCGCCGGCCAGCGACGAATACAGTTCCAGCACCGACGCCATCCGTTCGGCTTGCGCTCCCATGTCGCGCACTTTCCCCGACACACCCGCAATGCGCCCGCCCACGTCTGCCTCGTCGGCGTAGGCGGACATCGACTCGGCGATGCCCAGCGCCACTTCTGACAACGTCTGGGCGAACACCTCGTTCACCTGGTACGATACCGAATCGGCACCTTGATCGGTGATCTTCGGCGCAATAGCGCTCTTCTTCTCGTTGGCGTAGTAGACGATACGGGCGTGCTGCACGTCCTCGGAGTAGAACGTCAGCATATCCTTGCTGAACCCCGCGGGGATGACCACGGCCGCGTAGTAGCGTCCCGACCGCGCGCCGTCCACCGCGTCCTCCTCGGTGGTGAACGTCCAGTCGATCTGGTCATTTGCTCGCAGAGCCGACACCACCCGCTCGCCGATGTTCACGCGCAAAGGCACGAGATCGCTCTCGTAGCCGTCGTCGACGTTCGCTACCGCCACCGTCAGGTTGCCCGTGTTGTCGAACACGTTCCAACACGCGATGACGTTGTACCACGCGAAGATCGACGGCATCACCACGAGCCCGATCACGATGATCACGCTCATCGCGTTCGCGAACAGCCGCTTGAAGTCGCTGCGCACGATGCGGATCACGTTACCCACGGACGACGCCCCCTTCCGCATCCTGCGCTTCATGCGCGTCGGAGGCGCAGGCCGCGGCGGGCGCCGGATCACCGGACGCCTCGTCGTCGGACGAGCGCACCATGCGGTCGCGCGCGCCGCCCAGCTCCAACAGCCCCTCGTCGCTCATACCTTCGAGCCTCATCTGGCGTTCGAGCCCCGCGCGCAGGCTCTCCACCACCACGAGGAACACGAACACCACGACGAGCCAAACCAGCCACGCCGTGAGCAGCTGCACCTTCTCGGCCGGCGTGAGCGAGAACACCACCGCAAGCGCCACGGGCACCGAAAGCCCCAAGGCCAGCGCACCGCGGATGAGACGCGGGTACCATCGCTCGAAGCGCTCCATGCGCGCCCGCAGCTCCTCACGATACTCCTCTTTGTCAGACAACGCTCTGAACAGCTGCGACACGCGATAGGGGCGCGCGGGGATCTCCACGTCCTCCCCGTTGAAGATGCCGCTCTCGCGCACCTGGCAGGCCACCATGCGGTTGACGTTCGCCATGAGCGGCCGCACGAGGATGCCGAACGCCATGAACAGCGCGAAGAATAGCGCGAGCATCCCCAGGGCGTCGACGTACTGCGATCCGTAGAAGCCGAAGATAGCCTCGCGCATGGCGGAGATGCCGTAAGTGAAGGGGAAGAACGGGTAGACGGCCTGGAAGAAGCTCGAGGTCATCTCGATGGGATACAGCCCCGTCGCGCCGGGGATCTGCGCGAACACCAGCACGATGCAGATACCCTTGCCGATATGCTGCAGGGTAACCGACAGCGCGTAGATGATGCTGAGATAGGAAAGGGAGGCCACGATGGCAGCGAAGAAGAGCGCGGGAGCGTTCGCCGCCTGCACCCCGATGGCCAGCACGCCGGCGCAGCAGATCGCCGCCTGCAGCACCGCCATCGCGGCCAGCAGCAGGAAGCGCCCCAGGTAGCGCTGCGTGACGGTGAGCTTGCGCACGCCTTCACCGTCCACTTCCTGCTTCATGATGACCAGCAGCATGAACGCGCCGATCCAGAACGTGAGGTTCATGAACAGCGGAGCCATGGCCGAACCGTACGCGTTCAGCTCGTACAGCTGCTCGGTGACCAGTTCGGTGGGCGAGCCCATGAAGTCGGCGATTTTGGCCGCGTCGAGGCCGTCCTCGCCGAACGCCTTCGCGAGCGCTCCCGATTCGCCGAGCGACAGCACGTCGGTCTGCACGGTGGACAGGCTTTCCTCCAAATCGGCAAGGATGCCGTCGGTCTGGCCGAGCGCCTCACGCGCGGCGACGAGCGTGGAGGTCAACTGGCCGATCGCCAACTCGGTCTGGTCGATCAGCAGACGTTGGTTCGACACGGCGGCCGCGAGCGAAGACGAAACCGCGCTCAGCTGCGCGAGGCTTCGGTTGACGGTGGGAACCGTATCGCCGAACAGGCCGTCCGCGTACGCCCCCGCTGCATCGGCCGCGCCCTGCACCGATCCGTCGAAGGACGTTCCCGCTTGGGACACCGCGCGCGCGAGATCGCCCGCTTGCCTGTTCGCCGCGTCGAGAGCGTCGAGCGTCGCCTGCGCGTCGGCCGCACGCTGGTCGAGCGCATCGGCGACCGCGACGAGCGGCTCTTTGGCCGCATCGCCTTCGGGCAGCGCCTGAGCCGCCTGGCGCACCTGGGCGGCCAGCGCCTTGCTCTCCTCGGCGGCGGCGCGGCCCTGCGCGATGGTCGCGCCGATGCCCGCCTGCGCCTCGCCCGCCGCCGCGGTCATGCTGCCGACGGCGCCGTTCGCTTTCGAGGACGCTTCCGACACCGTGCGGATCGTCTTGTTCACGGCGGGCATCGCCGCCGAGGAAAGCTCCGCGGCCTCGCCCTGCAGCTGGGAGGTCAGGTTCGCGATGGCCGCGAGGGCGTCGCCCGCCGCGGCGATGTCCTCGCGCGCCCGTCCGAGCGCGTCTTTGGAGCCGTCAGCCTTGGCCTGAGCTTCGTCGGTGGCCGCGACGATCCCGTCAAGCGTGGCGCGCGCCTCGGATATCGCCTGCACCGCGCCCGCCACTTTGACCGCCGCCCTCGCCTTCGATGCGTCCAGCGCGTCGTTCGACTCCGCCAACGCTCGGTCGACCGCGCCCACGGCCACATCGCTCACCGTAGAGACGAAGGTGGAGTTGATCGTCTCGTCAAGGGTGCTCGCGCCCGTGTCGGTGATCTTCGGCGCCACGGGCCCCGTCTTCTCGTTCACGTAGTAGGCCAGCTCGGGCTGCACGAAGTCGCCGGTGGTCAGCGACAGCAGCCGCTCGGTGAAGTCTTCGGGTATGACGAACGCAGCGTAGCTCGCGCCCGCATCGAGTTCGTCCATGGCAGTGGCGCGATCGACGAACGCCCAGTCGAGCTGCTCGTTTTCGCGCAGCTCCTCCACGATCATATCGCCCACGTGCAGCTCGCCGGTCAGCTCGCTGGAAGCGCCGGCGTCCTCGTTCACCACGCACACGCGCAAGTTGCCCGTGTTGTCGTAGGGGTTCCAGAAGCCGACCACGTTGTACCAGGTATACACTGAAGGCAGCACGAGCAGCGCGATCACCACCACCAGCGCGCAGGGCGCCTTAAGCAGGCGCAGCACATCGCGCTTGAATACGCGCAGTACGTTACCCATTGCCCGTCGGACCCCTCTCATCGCTCGCTCGAAAACAACCCGAACAATGATACCTCCTCCGTTGACACTCCGTCAGCCCCGATTGACGATCCAACCCCTTCCGTCAATCGCACGCCGCGCCACGTGCGGCCGAGGACGCGTTCGACAAAGAACGCCAAGGCGTGCGATATCGAGCAGGCGACCGGCGAGCCTCCCGTCTGCGGCGCAACCGGCATGGCAACCCCACAGGTGCGTCTAGAGCCGCGATACGCTGGAATCATGGGGCTCGCAAGCGCGCGGTACGACCAACGACCCATGACCGAGCGGGCCCTGGCTCCATGACCCGCAGCCACAGGCATCACGCCCCACGGCCCGCAGGCTTGCGCGCTTCGATGACTTGGCTGCGCAAGCCCGACGTCCGATTCTGGCAGGAATCGACGTGATTCCGTCGCGTGGGGCCTCGGCCGTTTAATCTTGTTTGCTTGAAAACCGTTGACCTGGGAAAACATCGACACGCTCTCATCGCGTCATCTCCACATTGGGACAGGCGCTTCTCCAGCGACGGAATCCTGTCGATTCCTGCCAATTTCGACATGATCCATCGCGCGCCTGGCCGTCGGCTCCTCGGCACCCGCAAACGATACCAGTTTTTCATGCGAATCCAACGCCGTTTCCACGTGCGTCACCTCTCGATCCAATGCCGATTCCACGCGCGTCGCTCCTCGATCCAGCACGGATCGCATGCGGATCTTGTGCCGTTCCAACGCGGTTGCCACGCCCGAAAATAGTTGTATCATCTGGTATAACTCCGTGTTACACTCGCGCCATGCGCATCGTGCTCGCTTACATATCGGCTCTCGATTTCTGGCGCTCCGCCCTCAGCGACGAGGGCTCGGCGCGTATGGCATGCCGAGCCCGGATCCTTCCCGATCGCGCGCCGCACGCGTTGGCGGTACAATCCCATCCGCTTGCACAGAGCGGCGCTTCGTCTTTCCCCGTGCACCTGCTCGCGCACGGAAGCCAGAGGAAAGCGTCGGACATTCTCGTCGTCCACCAAGCAAAAGACCTGCCCGACGGATCGCTGCGTCAGATCGTGATTCCCGGCAGCGACGAACCGCTTCTTACAACAAGCCCCGAACTGACTTTCGTCCATATGGCGTCCTTGTTGAGCTTTCCCCGCACGGTTCACCTCGGATACGAGCTATGCGGAACCTTCGCCCCGGACGAAAGCAAGCCGTACGGGGTCAGAGACCGAAAGCCTCTCACTACGCCGGCTAAATTGGCCTCGTATCTGAACAAGGCCGAACGCATGAAAGGCGCGAAACGAGCGCGATCAGCGCTTCCCTACATCTTGGGCATGTCGGCCTCCCCGCGAGAATCGACGCTGGCCGAGCTGATCACGCTCCCCTGCCATCGTGGAGGAAGCGGAATCGAAAACCCCGAGATGAACGCCGTCATCCCTATCAGCTCAAGCAACCGCTGGGCCACCGATCGCTCCTCGTTCCGATGCGATCTCCTTTGGCGCGATCAGGGTGTGGCCGTCGAATATGACAGCACTCTGTGCCACACCGGCGCCGAACGCATCGCCAACGACGCCTCGCGGAGAAACGCGCTGGAATCCCTCGGCCTCACGGTGGTAACCGCAACCTGGCGGCATGTGACGAACTATAAAGAATACAATCGATTCGCACGCATTCTTGCGAAGCACCTAGGGACGAGAATACGCCCGAACTGCCCCCGATGGCTCGACAGCGCAAG